>ERZ1370068.3438-contig-2552_pt1 | contig 107026 bp, 188 predicted proteins | sample MGYA00561227_ERZ1370068 | MGnify/ENA primary metagenome ERZ1370068 (study PRJEB38410, sample SAMEA6850437) | metagenome | study: Metagenomic assessment of the ecological functions of the soil: analysis of the soil microbiota associated with the...
CCGTTACGTATTGTTCCGCCAAGGCTTCCAGGTTTTCAGGGTCACTTGCCAGAGGGCACGCGGATGTCGTCCGTCCTGCAGCGCCGCCAGAAACCCTGCACCAGTGGGATAGTCGACCAGCGGCCCGGCCGGATGATCATGGGGCAGCTCATGCTGTCTGTTGCCCCCTCGCGGCCAGCTCAGTGGCAGCGTGTCGGGGAGGGGACTGCCAGTCGCATCACATCTCGCGAAGGTGCCCGCGTAGTGATCAGCAACCTTCCTGATCAAGGTCGCGATCTCGGCAGTGAGCAACCGGCTCCGATGAGACGATCTTGAACAGCGGCGACAGGCTTCCTTCATGATCGCCCACGGCCACTCGACCCAGGATGAAGCCGTCCCTGAGACGCCCGGCGAACCGTACCCGCACCCGAGCGCCCGGAACCGCAGCCGCATCCTGTTCGGCCGTCACCGCATGGTCTGAAGGGACGGTCCAGGTGGCTGAGCGGGATAGTCGACAGCCACCCTCGGCAACCGGAAGCTCAGGCTCGGCTCTGGTTCGGGCACACCAGATGATAGGCAGCGATCCCCGACACTTTTCTGCTGCGTGCTCTGAGGTTGTAGCGCGGCCCTGTCGATTGCCGTGTTCAGGCGCCGGGCCAAGCAGTCAGTCGGTTATCCGCAGAACCGCTGCCGCGAGGGCGCTGGCGCGGTCGACGCCTTCCCAGCTGACACCCGGCAGTTCGCGGCCGAAGTGCCCGTACGCCGCCACCTGCGCATAGATCGGCCGCTTGAGATCAAGGTCACGGATGATCGCCGCCGGGCGAAGATCAAACTACGTCGAGCACCGCTCGCTGGATCTGCTCAACGGGCACGCGTTCGGGTGCCAAAAGTCTCCACGTAGAAGCCGACTGGATGCGACTTGCCGATGGCGTATGCGACCTGAACCTCGCAGCGGACCCGCAAAGCCCTGGCGGCCACCACGTTCTTGGCGCACCCAGCGCATGGCGTATGCCCCCGACCGGTCAACCTTCGACGGGTCCTTGCCGGAAAAGGCCCCACCACCATGACGCGCCATTCCGCCGTAGCTGTCCACGATGATCTTGCGGCCGGTGAGGCCAGCGTCACCCATCGGGCCACCGATCTCGAAACGCCCGGTCGGATTGACCAGCAACCGATAGTCGCTAATGTCGATGTTGTAGCGCTCCAGAACAGGATCGACGACATGCTTCGCGGACATCGGGCGCGAGCAAGGCGTCGAGATCGATATCGGCGGCATGCTGGCTCGACAAAACAACCGTGTCGATGCCGCGCCGGGCGATCACCGTCGTACTCGACCGTCACCTGAGTCTTACCGTCTGGGCGGAGGTACGGCATGGTGCCGTCCTTGCGGACAGCGGCAAGTTGCTCCGCGAGCCGATGCGCCGCGTCGATCGGCAGCGGCATCAACGACGGAGTCTCGCTGCAGGCGTAGCCGAACATCAGGCCTTGGTCGCCGGCGCCCTGCAAATCCAGCAGATCGTTGGACTCGCCGGTTCGGGACTCGAAAGCCACGTCGACACCCCGAGCGATGTCGGGTGACTGCTGGCCGATCGCGATGGAGACACCACACGAGCCACCATCGAAGCCCTTTGGTCGATGAGTCATAGCCAATGTCGATGATGCGTTCCCGCACGACCCGCGGAATCTCAACGTATGACTCGGTGGGTGACTTCGCCCGCGACGACAACGAGGCCGGTCGTCACCAGGCATTCCACCGCCACGCGGCTGGTTTGGATCCTGTCGCAACATCTCATCGAGCACGGAGTCGCTGATCTGGTCAGCAATTTTGTCCGGGTGTCCCTCAGTCACCGACTCCGAAGTGAACAGTCTGCGTGCCATGTCGTGTCATCCGCTCCTTGATGTTGCGCCCCCGATGGCCTCCGGGCGTCCCCGCCGAGAGGCCCCGCCTGACCCCTGAACCTACCGGCGTGACCGTAACGCGAGTGCCTCATCCCAAATTTGATGCGCAAGCGTGTCCTTTGCTTCCGCCAAGCGGTCCGCGGTGCGCCTTCGTGACTCAAAACTGTGATCTCGCTGTCCGGCTGCCCGAAGACCAGATTCGGGCCGACCTCGTTCAGGACCAGCAGGTCGCAACCCTTGCGTTCGAGCTTGGCGCGGCCTAGATCGATCAGCGTTTGTCCGCCGCTGGGCGTTTCGGCGGCAAAGCCGACGAGCACTTGGCGCGCGTCGGTTCTGGCGCTCGACCAGGCTCGCAAGTACGTCGATGGTCTGCACCAGGTTCAGCTCGAGCCCACCGTCCAGCCGTTTTCTGATCTTGGTCTGACTCGTCGTGGCTGGTGTGAAGTCGGCAGGCGCGGCCGCCATGACGGCAATGTCGGCGTCCTTGGCAGCCACCGCCATCGCCTGAGCCAGGTCAGCAGTCGAGCCCACCGCTTCGAGCTCGGTTCCTGGAGGAGCAGGCAGCCCGACGTTGGCTGCAACCAGACGGACCTCAGCACCACGCAGCACAGCGGCGCGGCGAGCGCCCAACCCATCAGACCCGACGAGGAGTTGCCGAGAAAGCGCACTGGATCCAGCGTGCTCGCGGGTGCCGCCGGCGCTGACGGCAACCTTCAGACCTGCCATGTCCTGACCTGCCGCCCGTACCGCAGTGCTCGGGTCCTCGAGCACGGAGACTGCAACGGCGAAGAGTTCTGCGGGATCAGGCAGCCGTCCCACTCCGGCGTCGGGTCCGGTGAGTCGTCCGACATCGGGTCGTATCACGACCGCGCCGCGACTCCGAAGGTGCTCACATTGGCCTGGGTGGCAGCATGCAGCCACATCTCGGTATGCATGGCGGGCGCGAAGACGATTGGGCAGTGCGCGGTCAGCAGCACATTGGTCAACAGATCATCGGCTTGCCCGGTGGCGGCCCGCGCGAGTAGATCAGCGGTGGCAGGCGCAGCGAAGACCAGATCGATCTCTTGTCCGATCTTGACATGCGGCACGAGATGCAGCGTCGTCGAACACCGAGGTGTGAACCGGCCGACCCGGACAATGCGGCCCAGGTGCTTACGCCCACAAATTCAAGGCCGCGGCAGTGGGCACCACCGTCACCTCGTGGCCAGCACCTTGCAGGCGACGTAAGAGCTCACAGGCCTTGTACGCGGCAATGCCGCCGGATACCCCGAGGACGATGCGACTCAACGCGCCCTCCTGTCGGTCACAGGCAGCAGGTGCTCAGGCAGGCTCGAAGCGCGCCTCGGAGTCCTCGTCGACCGGTGCATCAGGATCGACGTCAATCATCCGCAGCTTGCCTTCATTCACCTCACGCAACGCAATGGACAGGCGGCTTCTCCTGCACAGTGGTCTCTACCAGCGGACCGACGTGATCGAGCAGGCCCTCGCCGAGCTGTGAATAGTAGGCGTTGATCTGCCGGGCCCGCTTGGCCGCGAACAGGACCAGCTTGTACTTGGAATCTGACTTGCTTCAGCAAGCTCGTCGATCGGTGGATTGGTGATGCCCTCAGCAATGCAGATGGTTTCCAGTCACGTATCAACCTTCGGTTGGGGTGAACAGGCGAGCCGCGACTCGGCACCAGGCTGAGCGTGATCAGCTGGGAACTGGATCAGCGCACACGCCAAAGCGCCCGTACGGCTACAGACAGCACCAAGGCTACCAAGTCTTCGACCGCCTGGCCGATTTCACACGTTCACCACGACGATAGTCGAACTCGGCCTGAGCCGCCATCTCGGCTCGGGCGCGTCTCCAGCCGCCGCTCGTTGCTGGCGATGCAGACTCGGTGCCGCGGCCGACCAGCCGGCGTACCAGTTCCTCCCACGAGGGTGGTGCGAGAAAGACGAACTGTGCGTCGGGCCACCTGGACTTGATTTGCCGTGCGCCTTGCAGATCGATCTCCAGTATGGCCGGCCGCCCGGCCAGCGATCGCTTGCATGACGGGGCCCGTGGCGTGCCGTAACGGTGCTACGCCGTGGACCGATCGCCCATTCGAGAAGCGCGCCTTCTGCGATCAGCGCATCGAACTCATCGTCTGAGACGAAGTGGTAGTGCACACCGTCGATCTCGCCGGGACGTGGCGGGCGCGTGGTGACCGAAACCGAGACGAAGATCTCTGGATGCTCCCGGACGCAGGCGAGTGACGACGGTTCCCTTGCCCGCTGCGGTCGGTCCGGAGAGCACGGTGAGGTGCGCCTGGGTCACGACCGTGGCGACGGCGGGGTGTGGACCGATCGGAGAACTCGGCGATCAGCGCGGCGGTCTGATGCTTGCCCAGAGCCTCGCAGCCTGCGGTTCGCGGCGATGTCGAGCCTCTCCATGACCCTGTTAGCGCGCACCTCGCCCACTCGAGGCAATGCCTTCAGCACATCGACGACCTTGGCGTGGGCGATGACGTCGTCGATCTCGGCGAGATCGAGTACCTGAGCAAGGTTCTGTTCGCCTGGAACGCAGAGCCTTCTTCATCTCGGCGCGGCGGCGTCGAGCCTCGGTCGCGGCAAGCCGCGCCTGCTGGCGCTGCTCATCGCTCAGCGGGGGATATCGTCACAGCGCGCGTCCTCATCTCGCGGCAAGGCAGTTGAGATCCGCCAAACCTGCGGCGAATCAGTCGAGGCTTGAGAACTTACCTCAACCCGAGGGCAGCTTTCATCTCACCCAGCGTCCGTGTCGCAGCAGCCTGCAGTGCCAGCCGGCTTTGGTCCGGCGGACATGACCTCGCGACTGCTGGATGGCAGGACGAATCGGGTCGCATCCTTGAACACTGCAGCGATATCCGCGGCGGTACCGCCTTGGGCTCCGATGCCCGGGGAGAGGATGGATCCACCCAGCGCGGCGAAGTCGGTGCCGGTCTGTCCGATGGTCGCTCCGACGACGACTCCAACCGGGCCGAGGGCGGCGCCATCCTGCTACGTCGGGTGGCATTGCGGGCAGCCGCCTCGTCGATGATGACCTGGCCGACCGCACGACCGTCGGTGGTTCGAGCATGCTGGATCTGCGGACCTTCGGGATTGCTGGTCAGGGCCAGAACGTAGACCCGCGGCGCCTCCGATCTGGCCAGTCTCGATGGCACCATCCAGGGTGCCGAAGCCGAGATACGGGCTGAGCGTGATGGCGTCCGCGGCGAGCGGTGAGCCGTCGCTAAGGTATGCGGCCGCGTACGCGTCCATGGTTGACCCGATGTCGCCGCGTTTGACGTCGAGCAGTGAGATGGCTCCGGCCGCTTTGATGTCCGCCAAGGTGCGTTCCAGCACAGCAATTCCCGCCGCACCGTACGTCTCGAAGAATGCCGACTGGGGCTTGAAGACAGGCACGATGGTCGCGAGCGCCTCGACCATGCCGCGGGCACAACGTTCCAGGCCTACGACATCCGCCGCAAGGCCCCACGTTGCAAGCACACTGGGGTGCGGATCGATACCACACAGAGCGGACCGCGTTCGGCTACCAGCGCCGCGAGACGTTCACCGTAAGACTTGATCAGGTGCTCCATGTCTGATTGCTCCGCTCGCTGCGCTCGCTCTGTCTAATGGCTCGCTCCGCTCGCTGCGATGTTCGCCTGGGAGCCGCCGTCTTCGTCGAATCCGACGAAGCGACCGTGTCGGCCGAATCAGTTCTGTTCTCGACTCGTTTCGTCGGCTCCTCCTGCAGATCGGCGGCGCGAACATCGCGGGCGCGGATCGCGCTCGGTTGCCGCCTACTTCGTCGTCGCTCGGGGACGAGCGCGCGTCCCCTCGCTTCTCCTCAGCACGGCGGCGCACGATCCGGTTCTAACCGGTTTAGATCGTTGACCAGTGCTGGGCCGCCGTAGATGTAGCCGGTGTAGATCTGCAGCAGGCTGGCGCCGGCGTCCAACATCGCCTCGCCGTCGTCGCGGCTCATGATGCCGCCTACGCCGATGATCGGCAGCTTGGTGCGCTGGGCGAGGAAGCGGACGATCTCCCGAGCCCGTCTGGTGAGTGGGGCGCCGGATAGACCTCCGGACTCCGTTGCGAGTGGCTCGCCGGCGGCGAGGCCGTCCCGGGACCAGGGTCGTATTAGTCGCGATCAGGCCCTCCGCTCCGGCATCGCTGCACACCTGGACCACGTCCTCGAGTGCTGGCTCCGTCAGGTCGGGCGCGACCTTGACGAAGATCGGTATCGGCGGAGCGCCGGCCGCGAGACGCCATGCCTCGGTCACCAGTGTCGTGATGAGGTCGGCCAACGGCTGGGAATCTTGCAGCGAGCGCAGACCGGGCGTATTGGGGCTTGAGACATTGATCGCGAGATAGTCCGCGTACGGGGCAAGCGTGCGCAGCGAAGTGAGGTAGTCCTCGGTCGCGTCGGCTAGCGGAACGCTCTTGGTCTTACCGATGGAGATGCCGAGCGGGATGCCCACCGCCATATTGCCCCGGGCGACTCCCGCGCCAGCAAGTCGATGGGCGAGGGCCTGGGCGCCGCGGTTGTTGAAGCCCATCCGGTTGATGATCGCCCGGCTTTCGGGCAGCCGGAAAAGCCGGGGCTTGTCATTGCCTGGCTGGGGCTGCGCGGTGACTGTGCCGAGCTCAACAAAGCCGAAGCCCAGGGCGGCCCAGGTCTCGAGTGCCGACTCCGTCCTTGTCCATGCCTGCGGCCAGCCCGACCATGCCCGGAAACTGGATTCCGGCGACCGTGACCGGTCTGCGGTGCCGGGCGCAGAGGGCGGCAAGTACGCCGCGGCCTGGTCTGCTACCGCCGAGCCGGCCAATCGTTGCCAGAGGTCTGGTCGTGAACACGCTCGGCATCGCCACCGTACGCGCGAAACAGCAATGGCCGCAGCACGCCGCGGTAGCCGAGTTCTGCGATCACGGATCGTTCCGGCTCCAGGACTGCAACGAGCGCACGCTCACATTGCCGGCGATGATCGCCTCGATGCCCTGAACCGCTGCCGCGAGGCCGGTACCGTCGTGACGCAGGGAATGCTGCGAACGCACCGCAGCGGTGCGAATCTCGTAACCGTCGAACCGCGGGCGTCCGTCACTGCTCAGTCCGTGTGGAGTGTTGAAGATCATGTCGACCTGGCCGTCCAAGATCGCCTCCACGATCGTCTTCTCCCCGTCCGGTCCCACACCTTGGCTGAACTTGCGCACCGTGGTCACCACCACGCCGTGGCGCCGCAGCATCGAGGCTGTGCCCGCGGTTGCCAAGATCTCGAAACCAAGATCAGCGAGGCGCTTCACGGGAAAGATCACAAACCTTTTGTCGCGGTTGGCAACCGAGACGAACACCGTGCCCTTGGTCGGCAGCGGCCCGAAACCGGCAACCTGACTCTTGGCGAAGGCGGTGCCGAAAGCAACGTCGAGGCCCATCACCTCGCCGGTCGACTTCATCTCAGGACCGAGGATGGTGTCGACCGAAATCCCGTCAACGGTACGGAACCGGTTGAACGGCATCACCGCCTCTTTGACCGCGATCGGTGCCGATGAGTCTTCGGTGCGAGCCGTCGCCGGTGGCCCGTAGCAGACCCTCAGCACGCAGCTGCTGCGACGGTCGCACCGAGCATGATCGCGGGCCGCCGCCTTGGCCAGCGGCGTCGCGGTCGCCTTGGAGACGAAGGGCACCGTTCGCGAGGCGCGCGGGTTGGCCTCCAGCACGAACAGGTGTCGCCGGCCTGAGCGAACTGGATGTTGATCAACCCACGAACCCCGACGCCGCGTGCGATGGCCTCGGTCGAGCATCGAATCCGGTCCACGACCTCCGCGCCCAGAGTGATCGGCGGCAGCGCGCATGCCGAGTCGCCGGAGTGGATGCCCGCCTCCTCGATGTGCTCCATTACGCCGCCGAGGTAGAGATCGGTGCCGTCGTAAGAGCGCGTCGACGTCGATCTCCACCGCGTCGTCGAGGAAGTGGTCGACCAGCACCGGGTGAGCCGGCGAGACCTCGGTGGCGCGTTCGATGTAGGCCGACAGGGTCGATCTCGTCGTAGACGATTTCCATGCCGCGGCCGCCGAGTACGTAGGACGGCCGCACCAGCACGGGGTAGCCGATGTCATCGGCGATGCTCTTGCGCCTCGTCAAAGGAACGAGCCAGCCCATGCTTGGGAGCCGGCAGGTCGGCTTCGGCCAGAACGCGGCCAAAGGCGCCCGCTCCTCTGCCAGGTGGATCGCCTCAGGACTGGTGCCGACGATCGGCACGCCGGCGTCCTTGAGCCCCTGCGCGAGCCGCAGCGGCGTCTGTCCGCCGAGCTGGCACGATCACACCTGCCGACAGGTCCGGCCGCCTGCTCGGCGTGCACGACCTCTAGTACGTCTTCGAGGGTGAGCGGCTCGAAGTACAGCCGGTCGGCGGTGTCGTAGTCGGTGGAGACGGTCTCGGGGTTGCAGTTGACCATGATCGTCTCGTAGCCGGCTGACGATGAGCGACATCGCCGCGTGCACGCAGGAGTAGTCGAACTCGATGCCCTGACCGATCCGGTTCGGACCGCTGCCCAAGATCAACACAGCTGGCCTGTCGCGGAGCGCGACCTCGGTCTCCAGGTCGTAGGAGCTGTAGTGGTACGGAGTGCGGGCGGCGAACTCCGCTGCGCAGGTGTCGACGGTCTTGTAGACCGGCCGAATGCCTAGTGCCCAGCGCACCCCGCGCACCACGTCTTCGCTGAGGTGCCGCAGGCTCGGCGATCTGAGCGTCTGAGAAGCCGTGCCGCTTGGCCGTACGCAGCAGATCCGCGCGTCAGCTCTGGCGCGGACGTGATCGAGGTCGCGATCTCCAGCAGCAGCACCAGCTGATCGACGAACCACGGATCGATCTTGGTCGCCTCGTGCACCTGTTCCGGGGTGGCACCTGCGCGTAGCGCCTGCATGACCAGATTGAGCCGCCCGTCGTGAGGGCGGGCGGCCTCGCTCCAGCAGTTCGTCAACTGACTCGGTGATCTTGGTGTCGAACCGAAGCGGCGCCTTCGGATCCTCCAGGCTCCGCAGCGCTTTGCCCAGTGCCTCGGTGAAGTTGCGGCCGATGGCCATCGCCTCGCCAACGCTCTTCATGTGGGTGGTCAGCGTGGAATCGGCCGCCGGGAATTTCTCGAATGCGAACCGCGGCACCTTGACCACGACGTAGTCCAGGGTCGGCTCGAAGCTCGCCGGCGTCTGCTGGGTAATGTCGTTGGGGATCTCGTCGAGGGTGTAGCCGATGGCGACCTTGGCGGCGATCTTGGCGATCGGAAAGCCGGTCGCCTTCGAGGCCAGCGCCGAGGAGCGCGACACCCGCGGGTTCATCTCGATCACGATCATCCGGCCGTTCGACCGGATCGATCGCGAACTGGATGTTGCAGCCGCCGGTATCCACGCCGACGGCACGGATGATGCCGATGGCGACATCGCGCATACGCTGGAACTCGCGGTCAGTAAGGGTCATCGCGGGAGCCACGGTGATCGAGTCGCCGGTGTGCACGCCCATCGGGTCGAGGTTCTCGATCGAGCAGACGATCACCACGTTGTCGGCCTTGTCGCGCATGACCTCGAGCTCGTACTCCTTCCAGCCCAAGATCGACTCCTCGATCAACACCTCGGTGGTCGGGCTGGCGGACAGGCCGGCGCCGGCCATCCGTCGAAGATCAGCTTCGTCGTGGGCGAAGCCGGATCCGAGTCCGCCCATGGTGAAGCTGGGCCGCACGACGAGCGGGTAACCAAGATCATCCGCGGCCTGCAGCACATCCTCCATCGAGTGGCAGATGCGGCTCCGCGCCACCTCCGCCGGGCCGCCCGGAATGCCCTGCAGGGCCTCGACGATTGCCTTGAACTGCTCTCGGTTCTCGCCGCGCTGAATAGCCTCGATGGAGGCGCCGATAAGCTCCACGTCGTAGCGCTCCAGGGCGCCGTTCTCGTGCAGTGCGACCGCGGTGTTGAGTGCGGTCTGGCCGCCGAGCGTGGCCAGCAGCGCATCCGGCCGCTCCTTGGCGATGACCATCTCGACGAATTCAGGGGTTATCGGCTCGATGTAAGTTGCGTCGGCGAACTCGGGATCGGTCATGATCGTTGCCGGGTTGGAGTTGACCAAGATCACCCGGAAGCCCTCGTCCCGCAGCACGCGACAGGCTTGGGTGCCGGAATAGTCGAACTCGCAGGCCTGCCCGATCACGATCGGACCGGAGCCAATGACGAGAATCGAATCGATGTCTGTACGGCGTGGCACTATGACTCCCGCTCTGCGACAGACCGCCCTGAGCTGGCGCGCGCTGAGCTTGTCGAAGGGCCATCAAATCGGCAAATCGGTCGAAGAGATAGCTGGCGTCGTGCGGGCCGGCAGCGGCTTCCGGGTGGTATTGCACAGAGAATGCCTTGAGTCGACCCGCCGGATCTCTGAGCTCCAGACCCTCGACCACGTTGTCGTTGAGGCAGATGTGGCTGACCTGCAGCGATGCCGTACGCGGTGTGGTGCCGCTCTCCCGGCGCAGCAGCCACGGCAAATCCGTGGTTATGCGCGGTCACCTCGACCTTCCGAGTGGTGAGGTCCATCACCGGCTGGTTGATGCCGCGATGTCCGTACCCCAGCTTGAAGGTGCCGAAGCCGAGCGCCCGGCCGAAGAGCTGGTTGCCGAAGCAGATGCCGAAATAGGGAATGCCAGCCGACAGGACGGACTTCAACAGCTCGACCTGTTGGTCGGCCGCGGCCGGATCGCCCGGGCCGTTGGAGAAGAACACCGCATCTGGTTGCAGTGCTTCGATGTCGGCGAATGTGATGGTCGAGGGCACAACGTGGACTTCGATACCTCGTTCGGCCATTCGTACCGGGGTCATCGATTTGATGCCGAGATCCACCGCGACCACCCGAAAGCGCGGTTCACCATCCGGCCTCACGACATACGGCTCGCTGGTGCTCACCTCGTCAGCGAGATGCGCGCCGATCATCGAAGGCTGGGCCTGGACACGCTCCAGCAACGCCGCCGCGTTCGTTTCGACACTGGAAACGCCCACCCGCATCGCGCCTCGCTCCCGGATGTGCCGGGTCAGGGCGCGAGTGTCGACATCGCACATCCCGACAATGCCCTGCGAACGCAGCTCGAAACCCAGGTCTCGGCGCGAGCGCCAGTTGGAGGAGACCCGAGCGGCGTCCGCGTACGACATAGCCGGCGACCCAGATCCGGCCCGACTCGCCGTCCTCGTCGTTCCAGCCGGTATTGCCGATGTGCGGAGCGGTCGCGATCACCACCTGGCGGTGATAGCTGGGATCGGTCGAGGGTCTCCTGATAGCCCGACATGCCGGTCGCGAAAACCGCCTCGCCAAAGGTCTCACCCACGGCGCCAAACGCCCGCCCGTGAAAGCTGCGTCCGTCTTCAAGCACCAGAAGCGCCGGCGGATGCGACTCAAGCCGTCCGAGATTAGGCACCGAGATTTCCGGGCGCACTATGGGCTGCGAACATGACCGCCCTCTCGTATCTCGCGGGTCGGACGTTGGTAGACCGCAACAGAGGCTATCAACGAATTCCACTACCGCCCGGACAGCCGAGACAGACTCGGACTCAGGGCCTGAGATACGCGCTTCATCAGATATTTGCGCTCGACGGGGTTGGTCACGAGGTCGATAGCTCGTCGATACGCAACTTGTGCCTCGCTGGTGCGCCCACTGCGGCGCAGGAGGTCAGCCCGGGCTGCATGGAACAAGTGATAGCGGTCGAGCTCGTCGGCAAGCGGCTCCATCAGGGCGAGGCCGGCATCGGGTCCGTCGGCCATTGCGACCGCGACTGCTCTGTTCAGCTCGATCACCGGTGATGGCCACATCACCTTCAGCCCGCAGGTAGAGCGTCGCGATCTGTGGCCAGTCGGTGTCCTCGGGTCGTGGCGCTCGGGCGTGCAATGCGGCGATCGCTGCCTGCACCTGATACGGGCCAGGACACTTGGCCGCTATCGCCGCATCGATCTTCGCGAGACCCTCGTCGATCATCTCCTGGTCCCAGCGAGCACGGTCCTGGTCCTCGAGCAGTACCAGATCGCCTCTTCGTCCACACGAGCATCGCGCCGAGAGTGTTGCAACAGCATCAGGGCGAGCAAGCCCATCGTCTCCGGCTCTCCTGGCATGAGCCGGTCCACGACCCGCACAAGCCAGATCGCTTCGTCGCACAGCTCGATGCGCAACAGCTCTCCCTCGGTCGAGGCGTACCCCTCGTTGAAGATCAGGTACAACACGGCGAGCACGCCGCTCAGACGTTCGGGGAGCAGCTCCTGCGGCGGCACGCGATACGGGATCCCCGCGTCTCGGATCTTCCGCTTCGCCCGAACCAGGCGCTGCTGCACTGCCTGCTCGGTGAGCAAGAACGCACGCGCGATCTCGCGCGATGAGAGACCTCCGACGGTACGAAGCGTGAGCGCAACACGCGCTTCCATCGGTAGAGCGGGGTGACAACACGTGAAGATCAGTCGAAGCCGCTCGTCGGGGAACTGCTGCAGGTCATCGCCCAACCCCTCGAGCGCGCGCAACTCCTCCGCCTCACCCGCCTTGCGCAGCTCCGACGCGCTCGCGTCGCAGCCGATCGATGGCCTTGTTACGAGCGGTGAGGATGATCCACGCCGCGGGGTTGTTGGGCACGCCACGCTCCGGCCAGGTACGGAGCGCCTGCACGAACGCGTCTTGGACTGCATCTTCGGCAAGGTCGAAGCTGCCGGTCGCTCGGATCAGGGCCGCGACCGCCCGTCTCGCCTCGCGGCGGAACAGGAGGTCGATGTCGGAACGTGTATCTTGCGTGGTCTCAACCCTGCGGTTGGTCCGGAAACTCCTGGATCGGACGTAGCTCGATCGTGCCGTACGTCGCGCCGGGACAACGGTTTCCCGCTTCGATCGCCTCGTCGACATTGGCGACATTCAGCACGTAATAGCCGCCCAGCTGCTCCTTCGTCTCCGCGAAGGGCCCGTCCGTCACGATGGGCTTGCCGTCGGCGGCGCGGACCGACGTTGCGGTAGATGTCGGCTGCAACGCGTCGCCGGCCACGAACCAGCCCTTCTCGGTAAGCCAGTCGCCATAGTCATACCAGGGCTGGATTTGGGCGGCTTGTTGCTCAGGCGTGGCGTTCGCCATTGCCGCCGCAGCAGCTGCCTCGTCGTTGTAGATCAGCAGCAGGTACTTCATGCGCGCTCCTTCGCTCGCGATCGTGATTTGGATCCAGGGCGGTCCTCCTCGCCCTCTCACCCTAATGACGAACGCGCAAGCCGTTCCTCGACTGGGTCGTCACACCTTGATGAAAGAAAGAGATCGCCGCTGCCGTGCGATCGGAGCCCTCGCCGAGCCAGAGCAGGTGCGTCGGCGTATCGACCTCGACCAGCGTTGCGTGAGGCAGCGTGGCGGCGAGGGTTTCGGCATGATCGAAGCTGACCGCCCCGTCGTTGTGCGTGGCCAAGATCAACGTCGACTGCGCGACGTCGCCGCCGACATCGGTCGGTGCGCGAAGATCTACCAGGAAGCCGCGACTGGACCGGCAGCACAGAGAGAAACTCGGTGATCTTGCCCACGTCTCCCCGAGCCGGCGCACTGCTTCGTTCTCCATCGAGCGTGGTGAGGTTCCCAGAATTCCCGCCAGGTGCTTCTCGGGGGCCTTGCGCAATAGGCGATGCAATGTTCCCCAGGTCGCGCGCTCCACACCCGGCGGAAAGACGGCGTACGCAATGCGACGGCCCCGCGCACTGGGCCATGCCCGGAAACTTGTCGGGCACATCAAGATCACTCGTTGTACCAGCTCGGGGTAGAAGGCCGCCAAGGTCATCGCCGATCGGGCGCCTAGGGATATGCCGACAACCGTCAGCTCGGCCACCCAAGCTGGCGACACAGACCTGCCAAGCGGATCGCAAACTCCGGCACGGATGGTCCAGCACCGACAGCCGTTCGACCATAGCCGGGTCGGGGAGGTGACGAGTACCGAGTAGCCGGCGTTGAGGAAGATCTCTTCCCCGAACCGACACCGTGCGGACATGTGCCCCCATGCAAGATCAATACGGTGGCAGCGCCGCGACGCTCAAACCGGTATTCGATCGGGTAGCCATCAATGGTGATCACACTCGTCGCCGGGACGTCGCTCATGGTCAGATTCTGCTTGCTCCCAGCTAGTCTGGTCGTCTGGGAGGCAGCGAAGATCATGCGGAGCGAAGTTGCCGGGCTCGGGGCCGGCCTTGACCTGAGCGGATCGAGCCGCGCGTGAGCAGCTCGAACACAGCGCCAGGCCCGCGCGGGTCGCGCTGGCTGGGCATGGCGCCCGAGCTACAACGCGACCAGCTCGGCACCTACGAGCGGTTGGTCGCCGAGTACGGCGACGTGGTACGCCTTGTCGTCGGCCCGCCGGGATTGCGCCGAGAGCTCTATCTGGTGACCCACCCAGACGGCGTCCAACAGGTGCTGGCCGGCGACCCTGACGGCTACTCGAAGAACACGCCCTACTACGACGAGATTGCCGCGTACCTGGGCAACGGTCTGCTCACCAGCGGCGGGCCGCCGCTGGCGGCAGCAGCGCCGGACGGTCGCGCCGCTGTTTTCGCACCGGCGCATTGCCAGTTACGTCGACGTGATGGCTGAGGAGGCCGCGCGCCTGGCGGATCGGTGCAGCGTGGCCGCTGAAGCCGGCTTGTCCATTGACGTCAATGCCGCGATGGTCGATTACACGCTGCGTACGGTCGGCCGGATCCTCTTTGGTGCCGACGTCGACGACGCGGTGCCGGTAATCCGCGCGACGTTCCCGGTGCTGAATAGGCACATACGCCGCCGGGGCCTGACGCCTCTGCGGCTCCCCCGGCGCTGGCCGACGCCTGCGCAGGTTCGCGCAGCCGCGGCCCAGCGGGCGCTGTACCGCATCGTCGATGACATCATCGATCGGCGGTCTGGCGTGCCGACGTCCGGTCCGGATCTGATCTCCCTGCTGCTCGCGGCCCGCGACCCGGAGACCGGGGCGCCGATGAGCCGTCAGGAGATACGCGACCAGGTGCTGATCTTCTTGCTGGCCGGGCACGAAACGACATCGACCGCACTGACGTTCACGATGCAACTGCTCGGTCTCCATCCCGACGTGCAGGCTGCCGTGCACCGCGAGATTACCGATGTGCTCGCCGGCCGCGCGCCGCACGCCGACGACATTCCCCGACTCACGCTCACCGAGATGACGGTAAAAGAGGCGTTGCGGCTCTATCCACCGGCGTACGCACTCGGCAGGCTGGCCGAGCACGCCGTGACCATCGGAGGCCAGCGGATCCCAGCCGGGTCCATCATCCTGATCAGCCAGTGGGCGACCCACCGGCGCCCGGATCTCTGGCCCGACCCCCAGCGGTTCGATCCGGCGCGATTTGAACCGGCTGCCGAGCAGGCGCGCCCTCGATACGCTTACTTCCCGTTTGCCGGCGGCCTTCGCGGCTGCATCGGGGGCCACTTCGCTATGACAGAGGCGGTTGTCGCCATAGCGACGCTGTTGGCACGGTTCTCGGTTGCTTCCGAGTCGCCCGACGTCGGTTTGGTTACCCACATCACGCTCCGAGCCGCCGGCCCGGTACGGTGCCGGCTCAACTCCGGCAGCCCGCCGGCGCGCAGTGAGCTGTGGTTGAGTGCTTGGCATGGCCGACTTCTTCCGCGACCGACTTCACAGTCCGCCCGATAGGACGCGTCGAAGCCCGCTGGTCTCCGACGGCCGATGCGCCGCGACAGGGCGATGAAGGAGCTCCGGAGGCCTACCTGATCTTGGATTCCGATGTCCAGGCTGGCCTGAACGGGATCGCTAACGGGTGCGAGATCTCATCGTGCTGACCTGGCTGCATCAGGCGGATCGCAGCATCTTGACGGTGCATCCACGCGGCGACGCTGAACCGACCCGAGCAGGGTGTCTTCAGCACTCGCTCGGCGAGCCGGCCCAATCCGATAGGACTGCATCGGGTGCGCGTGCTCGGCATCGATGGGATACGGCTGCACGTCAGTGGTCTCGAAGCGATCGATGGCACGCCGTATCGACCTCAAGCCCATCCTCGGACGCATCGAGAGCGGTAGTCGGATCGCGCGGTGACTGTGAGGAGAACGACGTGCCTTATCGTCGCTCGTGACGACGACGGCGGCATCCGGGCGCGATCCGCAGCGAGCGGAGCGAGCCATCGAACACAGCCAAACTCAGCCTCAGCGACCCTGAGGCTGCGACCGCCCGCAAACACCGTTCACGAATGCCGGCGACTCGTCGGTAGACAGATCGGAGACCAGCTGAACAGCCTCCGCAACCGCAACGGGATCGGGCACCTCGCCGTAGTCGATCTCGAAGACCGCGATGCGAAGCGCGCTGCGATCCACCGAGGGATCCGCGCCAAGGTCCAGCCGGGAGCCAGGCAGGCACTGATCCGCGCGTCGATCTCGTCGGCGTGGGCGGCGACGCCGCGTACCAGCTCAGTCGTGTACTCACGAACCGGTGGATTTGCTGCTTCAGTGCGTTCCGCCAGGGTGGTCAGAGGGTCCAACCCGCGCAGCTCCGCCTCGAACAAGATGTCCAGCGCACGCTTTGCGCGCCTTGCTACGGGTCGAGCTGCCGCTCATGATCAACTCACCGACGCGGCTCAGGTAGTTCGCCGGTCCTGGTGTCGACCTTGACCTTCTCGCCTGGTGGTCAGGAAGAGCGGAACCTGAATCTGCAGGCCGGTCTCGACCGTGGCGGGCTTGGTGCCTCCGGTGCTGCGGTCACCTTGCAGGCCGGGCTCGGTGTAGGTGACGACGAGCTCGACCGAAGCCGGCAGCTCAACGTAGAGCGGGTTGCCGTCGTGCATGGCGACCGTTGCCACCTGCTCCTCGAGCAGGTAGTTCTGTGCCTCGCCGACGGTCTCGTCCGGGATCGTCAGTTGGTCATAGGTGCTGGTGTCCGATGAACACGAAGCCGGAACCGTCGTGGTAGAGGTACTGCATATCGCGCCGGTCAACGTTGGCCGTGTCGACTTTGGTGTCGGCGTTGAAGGTCTTGTCGACGACCTTGCCCGAGAGCACATGCTTCAGCTTGGTGCGCACCACGGTGTTGCCCTTGCCGGGCTTGTGGTGCTGGAACCACACCACGGACCACAGCTGTCCGTCCAGGTCCAAGACCATGCCGTTCTTAGAGATCGTTCGTCGACGCCACGCCAGTTACCCTTCCAACTCCGCCCTGATCGGCAGCGGCCCAGTTTAGACCCAAGCCGGACGTAGTCAGACCACGCTGAAACCGGGCCTGAGAGCGGCTCTGCCGGTGAGTGCCAACATGAGCTCGACGCCACCACCACGCAGCACGGCGGCCGTGGCGGCTACCTGCGCGATCTCGCTGAGCAACTGATCGCTGAACTCCGGCGGCTCGATGTCGGGTACGGCAGCGGCGATGTCCAGGCTGTGCACCACCAGCTCGAAGGTGCGAGTGGAGAGATAGTTCTCGAGGCGCATGCCGCCTGCCGCGGTATGAATCACCGGATTGCCAGCAGCTTCCACCTCTGCAAGGACGCGTCGCGCGAGTGCGTTCACGAACTCGACGGGATCGTCGCCGAGAGCTTGGCCCGCTTGCCGGCCCCGCTCCGCCACGGCCGCATTGTCGAGATCGGCGATGGCAACGTAATAGGCCGCAGGGGTGGGTACCTCCTCGGTGTCAGCAGGCTGCCTCAGGTAAGTCTCTACCGTTATCAGCGACCTCGACGTGTGCCCAGACAAGGGAACGCAGATCCCACTCGCCCAATCCCGGACCGTCCCAACGGTCTTCTGGGATGCGGGGAACCAGGTCGGCGAAGGTACGTGCCGCCTCCGCAAAGGTTTCCCGCACATTGAGCTCGCCCCACGCTTCGATCATGCGTGACATTATGGCCAGCTGGCTCGCGCCGGACGCTCGCGTCCGCGCTATTCATGGCGCTGCCGAGATGGCGGCGTACGCCGCGCGCAGCAGGTTCTCCTCCGGTGCCGCGAGAATCTCCGCGCTGGCCAGCCCATTCAAGATCACGAACCGCAAGGTCGAGCCGCGGGCCTTCTTGTCCACCGCCATCGTGTGCAAAAAGATCATCGAACGCATCGGACGCGTACGCCGTCGGCAATCCACACGCGACAGCACCGTTCGATGCCGGACCGCCGTTTCATGATCGAGTCGGCCTGCCAGTCGGGCCAGCTCGGCGGCGTACACCATGCCGACACTGATGGCGTCGCCATGCCGCCATGCGAAGTGTTCTCGACGCTCGATCGCGTGACCGATGGTGTGACCATAGTTGAGCAGCTCCCGGCCGACCGCTGATCCGGTTGAGGTGCTCTCTCGGAAGTCGGCGCTGACGACCCGTGCCTTGACCGATACAGCGCGCTCGACCAACTCGCGAAGCATTCGGGAATCGTGCCGGAGAGCAGCGGAATGATCGGATTCGATCATGGTCAAGATTTCGGGGTCGGCGATGAATCCACATTTGATCACCTCCGCCAGACCGGCAATCAGGTCGGCAGTCGGCAACGTCGCCAGCGCGTCAAGATCACAAATCACACCGACCGGCTCGTAGAAACAGCCGACCAGGTTCTTTCCTTCCGCCGTGTTGATCCCGGTCTTGCCTCCGACCGCGGCGTCCACCATGCCGAGCAGGGTGGTCGGGACCATGATCAGCCGGACGCCTCGCAACCAGGTCGCCGCCACGAAACCGGCCAGATCGGTGGTCGCACCACCGCCGAGGCCAACAACCGCATCGGAGCGGGTGAATCCGGCATTCCCGAGAATCGACCAACACCGCTCCGCGACCGCGACACTCTTCGCGTCCTCGCCGTCGGGCACATCGATACGGACCGGCTGCCAGCCCCCGCTGCGCTCAGCTGGTGCGCCAACTGCTCCGCCGTCTTGATCATGGTTGGTGGATGCAGCAGTGCGACCCGTCGTACGTCGGGGCCCAGCAGGGCGGGCACCTCGGCCAGCAGTCCATTTCCGACCAGCACGTCGTATGGCCGCTCCGCTGTGACGCCGATCCTCGCCGGCTCAGTGCTGGGCAACACGCGCGTTCATGATCATGTCGACGACCTCGGCAGCGGTGTTGTGATCGGTGTCGATGACCTCGGTGGACACCTCTCGGTAGAGCGCGGCTCTCTCATTGAGCAGTTTCAGCAGCTGGCCACGGACGTTGCCGAGGAGCAGCGGCCGCGCTGTATCAAGGCCGACGCGCTTGACGGACTGGGCCAGACCGACCTTCAGCCAGACCACCCGATGACCACGCAGTGCGGCCCGTGTAGTCGCGGACAATATGGCCCCGCCGCCGAGCGACAAGACACCGGGCAGTGGCAGGAGTTCGGCAGTGATCTCCTCTTCGAGTGCTCGGAATGCAGGCTCTGCCGTCGTCGGTGAAGATCTCGGAGATCGACTTTCCGCTTCGCTCCACGATGACCGCGTCAACGTCGCGGAAAGCTACGCCAAGGCGCTCCGGCAAGCAGCGCACCGACGGTGCTCTTGCCGGAACCCGGAGCGCCGACAATGACGGTGGGGCCTTCCACAAGCTCAAGGCTCATGATTGGGACCGCACCTGGAGTCCTCGGTCGGCCACCTGCTTGAGATAGCTCTCGCAGTTACGCCTCGGTCTCCGCGACCGAGTCGCCCCCGAACTTCTCAAGAGCCGCATTGGCTAGCACCAGTGCAACCATCGCCTCCGCAACAACGCCGGCCGCCGGCACAGCACATACATCGGAGCGCTGATGATGTGCGACTGCAGCCTCACCTGTGGCAACGTCGATCGTACGCAGCGCCCGAGGCACAGTGGAAATCGGCTTCATCGCAGCACGCACCCGTAGCACTTCGCCGGTGCTCATGCCGCCCTCCGTGCCGCCTGAGCGGTGGGACGCCCGGGCAATGCCGCGTCTCACCAGGCACGATCTCATCGTGGGCCGCACTGCCCCGGCTGCGAGCGAGTTCGAATCCATCGCCAATCTCCACACCCTTGATGGCCTGGATACCCATCAGCGCGCCCGCCAGCTGCGCGTCCAAGCGACGATCCCAGTGGACGTGCGAACCCAGCCCAGGCGGGAGGCCCCAGACAACGACCTCCACGACACCGCCAAGCGTGTCGCCGTCCTTCTGCGCGCGCTCGACCTCAGCGACCATCTCAGCGCTGGCTGTCGGATCAAAGCAGCGAACCGGGTCGTCATCGATCGCGGCCAGATCCGCAGCGCCGGGGATCACACCTGCTGGAGCCTTGGCCGTTCCCAGCTCAACCACATGACTCAGCAGGTTGACGCCCAGCGCCTGCTGCAAGAACGCGTACGCCACCCGGCCCAGAGCCACGCGCTGCCGCTGTCTCGCGGGCGCTGGCCCGCTCCAAGATCGGTCGCGCCTCCTCGAAGTCGTACTTCTGCATGCCCACCAGATCCGCGTGTCCGGGGCGGGGTCGGGTGAGCGGCGCATTCCGCGCCTGTCCTTCCAGCTCGTCTGGTGCGACCGGATCTGCCGCCATCACCGATTGCCACTTCGGCCACTCGGTATTGCCGACCTCGATCGCAATCGGACCGCCTCTGGTCTCGCCGTGGCGAATCCCGCCGAGGATGGTCACAGCGTCCGCCTCGAACTTCATCCGCGCTCCGCGCCCGAAACCCGAGCCGAGCGCGAGCCAGAGCAGCGGCGATATCGCTGCTGGTGATGGTCACATGAGCCGGCATCCCTTCAAGGACTGCCACCAGTGCAGGACCGTGCGACTCGCCGGCCGTCAGCCATCTGAGCATGATCAGCAGTCTTCCACGAGGGCGCGTCGTAGAGAATGTCGGAGGCAACGGTATGGCCGGTCATGAGCTCGATCTGCAGCATCGCTTGGCCGACGAGCAGATCGCGACCGCTGACGACCGCACAGCCGGCTTGCTCCGCTGTGGTTGCAGAGAACGGTCGGCCACGGATCGTAGATGACATCAACGATCACGGGCGCGCTGTCGGCCACAGCATGCGCAATCGTGTCGGCGGCGCCCGAGACGACCGTCGAAACGGCAAGGTCGGCATCGGGAAGCCGCATTGACCAAGGCCTGATGTCAAGATCGACACCCAGATCGAGGCTCAGCGCCCGCAGCGGTTCGGCACGAGCCGGCGTACGCGCGACAACACTCACGCGCTGCGCGCCGAGCTGGGCCACGGCGACGAGGGCGGCCCTCGCGGTCGCGCCCGCACCCAAGATGATCACGCGCGACAGCGGCGTTGCTAGCGACCTGTCCAACGGCCCAGGTCAAGCCACCGACATCGGTGTTGTAGACCCGCCGCGAGCCCGCTTCCAAGATCAAGGTGTTGCCGGCACCAGCCAGCCGGGCGAGCTGGTCCACTTCGCCCAGTCCTAGGACCGCGACCTTCAACGGCATGGTCAAGCTGAGCCCGCGCCATGATGCATCGAGGCCGTCAACCCAGGAGGTGAGCCCTTCGGCATCGACTTCGACGCGTTCGTAGATCCAGTTCAGGCCCAGGCTGGCGTAGGCGGCGCGATGCAAAGCGGGCGAAAGCGAATGCTTGATCGGCGAACCGAGAACCGCGCAGCGACGCACGCCGTTCAGCAAGTCGAGCTCAGGTGTCACAGCGACCGGGATGGGACTGGCACCAGGTCTGGAACTCCAGCCGGATCTTTTCGAAGTCCGCCTGGTTCTCAGCAAACTTCGTCTCGCCCGTATCGAAGTTGACCGTAACGAAGTAGAGCCACTTGCCCTTGTCAGGGTTCACGGCGGCTTCGAGCGCGGCCTGCCGGGCGCCGAGATCGGACCGGGCGGCAAACCCTTGTAGCGGTAGGTGTTGTACTTCGACTTGCTAGCTCGATCCTTCTTGGTGGTGGTGTTGGTCTTGAGCTTGTCGGCGTAGATCACCGTCGAGTCGAGGCTGAGCTTCATGCCCTTGTCGAGCCGGTTGTAGAGCACCCGCGCCACCTTTGCCCGGTACTCCTCCTTGTTCACCTCGCGCTCGATGATGCTCGCAACGATGAGGACCTCGTACGGCGAGCGCTTCCAGTTTCTTCGCCGCGGCCTCGAACTCGATCTCCCGGGTCACCGACTTGTACTGGGTCACCATCTGCTTCAGGGTCGACGTCGCCGTCGAATCGGCGGTCAGCTCGTAGGTGTCGGGGAAGAGGAAACCTTCCGGTCGTTTCTTCGCGTACTTGGGCAGCTTTAGCGGCTTTGGCTTGGCCAAGACTGCTTGGTACGCCGACTTTTTGATCTTGGTGCGCTTGGACAGCAGATCCACCTGGGCACTGAGCCGGAGCCCTTCTGGGATCGTGAACTGCAGCCGGATCTTCGAGCTACCCGGATTGATCAGCAGCCGCAGTGCGTCGATGGCCTTCATCTGCGTCTTCATGAGGTACCTGCCGGCCTGCACTGTGGTGGCGCGCTCTTCGCCGCGTCACAGCGCGATCCCAGGCCTTCCTCGACTTGACGACGTCCTTGTCGACCAGGATTCCGCCGATCACGTCGAGGGACGCGCCTCCGGGGACATCGACGAGGATCTTGGCGTTGCCCGGTCCGGGATAGTCCGGGATCTTCGCCGAAAGTGGACAGGAAGGTGCTGGCTTTTGTCCCAAACCAAGTAGCCGCCGACGATCAGCACCGCAGCGGCCACGAACGCAGCGAGGCATCCTTTGCCAGTGCGAATCATCTCCTTCGCCTGGCTCGGCGGGACCTCCGGGTCGAGCATCGATGACACGCTGGCTGATCTCCCTCAGGTCTGCAGAGGCCTCTCCTGCCCTGAGCCGCCAGGCAGGCCCGGCCCGTCGGTGACTGGGCCGCCAGGAGCTGATACTAACTCTCCCGGCGGCGCTCCCTGCGACTGTTCGAAGCTGAGAGCCTGCTCGAGGATCGCGACCGCTGCCGCTCCATCGATCAACTGCCGCTGTTCCTTGGCGCGTTTCCCACTTTCGGAGAGCCGCTGGGAGGCCGTCACGGTTGTCAGCCGTTCGTCTACCAGCCGGACCGGCATCTTCGCACCACGTCAGCCAGCCGTCCCGCCCGCTCGCGAGCCTTGCCGCCGCCGGTCCCTCGGCACCACTCAGGCTGCGCGGAAGGCCGACGCACACCTCGATCGGCTCGTACTCCGCGACCACATCGACCAGCTCCGCAATCTCACCTGCGCCGGCCCGAACGGTGGTCACCGGATAGGCCAACACTCCGTCCGGGTCACACGCTGCAACACCTATCCGCGCGTCACCCCAGTCAAGGCGCAATCCGTACGCCGCGTCGCATGCGTCATCCTCTCTTGCACCCTCACCCATCTTGTCCGAGCTCATCGCCATCTCGACGCTAGCCCACGCGTTGCCACGTTGTTGTGGGCGGACCGCTGTCGCGCCGCCGGCGTACCGGTCCGCTGGCGTACGCGTTCGCGGTCCGAGGTTTGATGGTCGTCCCGATCCTTCTGATCAGCTGCGCAGCCGCCCTCGCCCTTGCCTCATGACCCCCGCAGCCTCGACCGCAGCTGCTGGCCGGGACCGACCAGCGCGCACACGCGGCAATCGTCCTAGTCGCGCGCGAACCTGAACCGAGGCGAGGGCTCCGACGCGGCACCGGCGAAACCTGAGATGCTTGAAACCCAAGCGCCCCCACGCCGGACGTGCCGCTCAACCCGCCAAAGCGTTTTCGCCGGTGCTGCCGCGTCCGAGCCCTCGCCGCAGGCCCGTTACGCGCGCGCCTAGGACGACTGCAGCGTGCGCCCGATGGCGTACTCCACGGCTTTCAGGGCATCCTCGGCGCGCGCCCCGTCGGTGCCACCACCTTGGGCGATGTCGTCTTTGCCGCCTCCGCGACCTCCAAGGGTTTCGCTGGCAACGCGTACCAGATCGCCCGCGTTGAGACCGCGATCCCGGGCGCCCTGGGTGGTGACGATCACGACGCTCGGCTTGTCGACTGCTCCGCCGACGACGGCCACCACCGACGGCGTGTCCTGCACCCGGTTGCGAACTTCGAGTGCGAGGGTCCGCAGGTCGTTGCCCGCGACGCCGTCGGCGCGATGGGCGATGTAGCCGACGCCCCACATGTCGTGGCTCTTGGCAACGATGCTGCCGACGTCGGCCAGCACGGTCTGGCTCTTCAGGTCGGCAATCTGTTTCTCGGCCGCCTTGAGCTGCGCGAGGAGCTTGTTGACTCGGTCGGGCAGCTGCTCGGGCTGCACCTTGAGCGCCTCGCTGAGGCCCATCACCAGCGACCGTTCCTTCGCGAGGTACCTGAAAGCTTCGATCCCGACGAACGCCTCAACCCGACGTACGCCGGATCCCACGCTGGACTCGCCGGTCATCGTGACCAGCCCGATCTGCGAGCTGTGCTGCACGTGGGTGCCACCGCAGAGTTCTCGTGACCAGGGGCCGCCCATCTCGACGACCCGCACCGCCTGCTCGTCATAGGTCTCACCGAACAGCGCCAGCGCACCAATCTCGCGCGCCCTGGACAGCGGCATGATCGTCGCGCTGACGTTCAGATCCTTACGGATCGCCTGATTGGCCGCCTCTTCAACATCGGCCCGAATCTGCTGACTCAGCCCGCTCTGCCACGCAAAGTCGAGGCGAAGGTAGCCCGGCTTGTTGTACGACCCGCTCTGCAGCGCGGTTGGGCCCAGTACTTGCCGCAGCGCGGCATGCATGACGTGTGTGCCCGAATGGGCCTGGCAGGCTCCGATACGCCATTCGCCGTCCACTGCCGCCAGCACGTGCGCACCGCTGAGCAATTCGCCCTGCTTGACGCGTACGCGGTGCACGATCAGGCCCTTCACCGGGCGCTGCACGTCTACGACCTCAAGCTCGACTCCGTCGCCGATGATCCGTCCTGCATCGGAGTCTTGGCCGCCGGATTCTGCATAGAAAGGAGTCTGCTCCAAGACGACCTCGACCAGATCGCCCTCTTCGGCTGCCTCCGCGAGCAGGCCGTCGACGACGATGCCACGGACCTTCGACTCGGTGCTGAGCTCGGTGTAGCCGGTGAAGGGGGTCGGTCCTTGGGCGCGGAGGTCACGGTAGATCTCGACCGCTTGAGCGCCTGCCTTCTTGGACTTGGCGTCGGCTTTGGCACGGTCCTTCTGTTCCTGCATCAACCGCCGGAAGCCCTCCTCCTCGACGCTCAGCCCCTGCTCAGCAGCCATCTCCAGGGTGAGATCGATCGGGAAACCGTAGGTGTCGTGCAGCTGGAAGGCCCGGTCACTGCTGAGCACAGTTTGCTGCTGACGCTTGGCATCAGCCACAGCGAGATCGAAGATCTGGGTACCGATTGCCAGGGTGCGCCGGAAGGCGTCCTCTTCGGCGTACGCGATCTGCGAGATCCGAGGCCAGTCGGAGGCGACCTCGGGGTAGGACTCAGCCATCAAGTCCCGACTGATCGGCAGTAGCTCGGGCAGCACCGGCTCGGACACCCCGAGCAACCGCATCATGCGTGACCACCCGGCGCAGCAGCCGGCGTAGCACGTAGCCGCGGGCCTCGTTGCCGGGGTGACGCCGTCGGCGATCAGCATCAGTCCCGCACCGGATGTGGTCGCCCACCACTCGGAGCCGGACATCGTTGTCCTGGTGGGCGCCGTAGCGTCGGCCCGCCAACTCGGCCGCATGCAGCACCACGGGGAGTGATTCGTCAATCTCGTACAGGTTGCCCACACCCTGAAGCAGGCTGGCGCACCCTTTCCAAGCCCATGCCGGTGTCGATGTTCTTACGCGGCAGGGGTCGCGCGACGTCGAAGTCATCCTTCTTCCGGACGGCCGACAGCTCTTCCTGCATGAAGACCAGATTCCAGATCTCGAGGAAGCGGTCTTCGTCCACCACTGGGCCGCCATCCGGGACCGTATTCTGGGCCGCGGTCGACGTAGATCTCACTGCATGGTCCGCCGGGTCCGGGAACACCCATGTGCCAGTAGTTGTCGAGCAACCCGCGCCGCTGGATGCGCTCAGGTGGCAGGTCCGCGATGCTTTCCCACAGCGCCGCGGCCTCGTCGTCGGAGTGCAGCACGGTGACCCAGACCTTGTTGGGGTCGAACCCGTAGCCGCCGGCCTCCTGTGGACCAGTGACCAGATCCCACGCGTACCGAATCGCCTCGGCTTTGAAGTAGTCGCCGAAGGAGAAGTTGCCATTCATCTGGAAGAACGTGGCATGGCGCGTCGTCTTGCCGACCTCGTCGATGTCGAGGGTCCGGACGCATTTCTGCACGCTCGTGGCGCGATCGAACGGCGCAGTCTCGGCGCCGGTGAAGTACCGCTTGAAGGGCACCATGCCGGCGTTGACGAACAGCAGTGTCGGATCGTTGTACAGCAGCGGCGCAGACGGCACGACCTCGTGCTCACGTGCTGCGAAGAAATCCAGGAAGCGGCGCCGAATCTCGGCGGTTTTCATGACGTATTCCTTGGGTGGATGAACGAGTATCGGCTAGCGAGGAGGTTGATTTTCGGGGATGCCGAGCGTTTCACGGAGCTCTGTTTCACGCTCCGCCATTCCGGTGCGGAACCGATCGATGAACTCGCGGGCCGACTCGCTGATGCCGTTCGCACTCTCGGCAACGCGTTGCCCCAGCGCTTCCGGTGAGGCTTTCTTCATCGACCGCCTGATCTTCGTGTAAAGAAAGATCGCGATGCCCGCGCCAATGGCGAACCAGAGCAAGCGTCGGACCATCAGCTGCTCCGCTTCTCTTTGCGGGAGCCGTTGCCCGTGATCGCCTTCCGGATGCCGTAGCTGAAGGCCGCGGTCTTGACCAGCGGTCCACCGAGAGTGGCTGAGAAAAGATTGGTCATCTGGGCCGCATTCTCGCTGACGACGGTCGCGTTGCGGCTCACCTTGGCGGCGTCCTCGGTCACCACGACTCAATTTGACGAGTTCATCGTTCGTCGCGCGTACTGTGCCTTGCAGCTCGGTCAAAATCGGCACCGGACTCATGACCGAGGTCACGCACGGCGAGTCGAACCTCCTCCAGTACGCGCCCGAGCTTGAGCAGCGGCACGGCCGTGAACGCCACCAACGCAACGAATGCGACAGCGGCGATGAGGCCTGCGATCTCCCTACGGACATCGGATTTCCTTCGAGTTGTTGATGGTGCTGAAGCGCGCTACGCAGCGTGACTATGCGACCTTTACCCTGTTCGGTACCTGCGCAAGCGGTACTAATAACTGGTGGAGCCGGGCGGCCACCGTTCACCAAGAGTTCACCCTCCAGTGTCGAGACATTCGCCGAGTCCAGGTGCTTGGCTGGTTCGGACCAATGTGGCAGGTCAGGACACGCCACAGACGACAAAGAGAGGATCCTGACGTGAGCAGCACAACACCGCAGGTGGACGGTGGCACGCGTCCCGAGGCGGAAGAAGCGTCGCACGAGTCGGTGATCAAGCGCGTCCTCAACTGGCTCGACCGCTGGGTATCCCAAGGGTGTTCCGCCGACCGAGCGGTACGCGCTGATCGCGCTGCTGCGTCGCACGCTTACTGCCGACGAGGTGCAGCAGGTCATCGCCGCGCTTACCGCCGAGCATTCTCCGGCCCTCGAGGACGGCGTGATCACCGAGGACGAGATCCGCGACACGATCGCGAACGTGATCGAGGATGCGCCCAGCGACGAGGACCTCCGGAAGGTGTCTGCGCGACTAGCGGCCGCCGGCTGGCCACTCGAGCGGCCGGCTCAGGAAGGCCGAAGTCAGCTCTCCAGTGACGCGCACCGGCGCCATTCGAAACACCAGCACCCCAATGGGTGAATTCTGAATGAACGATGCAGCTGGAGGCGGTCGAGGGCTGGCTCGCTTCGTCCTGCGGCCTAGCACGATGTGCGTGTGACCGAGGCCTTCTTCATCCTGTGCGTGGTCGTGCTGACCGCACTCGCCTTTCGACTTTACGAACGGCTTTCATGACACGGCCAATGCGATGGCGACCTCGGTTGCCACGGGGGCGCTGAAGCCTAAAGCGGCGGTCGGCTTGTCCGCGATCTTGAATCTGGTTGGCGCCTTCCTGTCGATCGAGGTCGCGCTGACGGTGAGCAACAAGATCATCTCCATCCAGGGCCGAACGGGAGCCCGTGCCGGGTCTGATGGGCGTGCCCATGCTGGTGATCATCCTCGTCCGGGCTTGTCGGCGGCATCTCTGTGGAATCTGGTGACCTGGCTCTTCGGTCTGCCGTCGTCCTCTTCGCACGCCCTGTTCGGCGGCCTCATCGGCGCGACGATTGCGGCGCTCGGCCTGGGTGGCAGTCAAGTGGGACGGCGTGATCACCTGCGATCGTCTTGCCTGCGCTGTTTGCTCCCGTGGTCGCCGGGTTGGTCGCCGGCCTCGGCACCTGGCTGGTCTTCAAGATCGTAACAGGCGTCCCGGAACGGCGGCGGGATAACGAGTTCCGCTGGGGGCAGGTGGGGTCGGCCTCGCTGGTGTCACTGGCTCACGGCACCAACGATGCCCAGAAGACCATGGGCGTGATCACCCTCGCGCTCGATCGCGTACGGCGGTTGGAGCAACCTGCATGCCATTCCCGTGTGGGTGAAGATCGCATGTGCCCTGGCGATCGCTGCCGGCACCTGGGTGGGCGGCTGGCGGGTGATCCGGACTCTCGGTAAGGGACTGGTGGAGATCGCCTCGCCGCAGGGCATGGCTGCCGAGACCTCGTCGGCGGTGATCATCCTCTCGTCGAGTCATCTCGGCATGGCCCTGTCCACAACGCAGGTCGCGAGCGGCTCCATCCTGGGGTCCGGCGTCGGCCGTCGGGTTCCGGTCCGGTGGGGCGTGTTCGGCCGCATGGTTGTCGCTTGGGTCCTCACGCTGCCGAGCGCAGGGATCGCCGGAGCGCTGTGCTGGTTCGTGGCCAATGGCATCGGCGGCGCCCTCGGTGTCATTGTGGTAACCGCCATCTTGGTGGCCAGCGCCGCGTTCATGTTCCTCCGGTCCCGCCGCACCGCTATCAACCCGAGAACGTCAATGCCGAGTGGGAAGGCGGGCTGGCGCCTGCACCCGCACCGGAGCGGGCCGAGATCGTTAGCTGAGGAGCAACTATGGAGATTTTGGTCAAAGCATTCGCTGCACTCTGGCAGGTGCTGCTGGTCGGCCTCCTGTTGGGAGTTGGTCTACCGGCGCTGTTCGCCCTGGGTGTGCGTTCCCTGAACAGCAATCGAGTGCTGGTGAGCGTCGGGGCCGCTGGCGAGGACGTCACCAAACCCTCGGCAGCCGGGCGGCGCGGGTGCGGTTGTCTGCTTCGGGATGTGCGTGCTGGCGGTGCTGTTCGGCATTCTGGTCATCGTCTACGGCAAGCAACTGTTCGGGGTTTGAGCCTCAGTGGCGCAGCTTCCTTGCCCTCGTTCTTGACATCTGTCATCGACTGGCTGCGGGAGGGTTACCCGGACGGGATTCCCGAGCAGGATTACGTGCCGTTGATTGCTCTGCTCGCCCGGCGGCTCAGCGCCGAGGAAGTCGCCGCGGTCGCCGCGCAGCTGCAGGAGGACGGCAAGCTGCCGGTCACCGATACTGATATCGGCGAAGTCATCATGGGGATCACCGACGAGCTGCCACGGCCTGAGGACGTGGCGCGGGTACGCGGTCAGCTGGCGCTTGGAGGCTGGCCACTCGCGGATCCACGCACTGCGTCGAGACCATCCAGACGACCTGTAGGCGGATGTGGTCTGAGCTCGTCGACGAGGCATCAGCACCTGCTCAATCTTCAGTTCGACCGAAGCAGTTCCTCGATGCGCGCCAGACGCGACTGCATGGCGGCCTCCGGCACCGTAGTCGCTGGGGATGTAGTAGCGGGCGCCGGCCAGCTCGTCGGGAAGGTACTGCTGTGCCGCAATCGCGTGCGGCTCGTCGTGCGCGTACGCGTACTCCTGCCCGTGCCCGACTCCGTTTGGCGCCCGGGTAGTGAGCGTCGCGAAGATGGCGCGGCACCAGACCGATCCTCCCGGCGTTCACGTCGGCGAGCGCAGCGTCGACAGCCTTGATCACCGCGTTCGACTTCGGCGCCAGGCGAAAGAGCGATGACGGCCTGGGCAAGGTTGATTCGGCCCTCCGGGCATGCCAATGAACTCCACGGCTTGAGCAGCCGCCACGGCTGTCGGCAGTGCCGTCGGATCAGCCAGACCGATGTCCTCGAGGCTAAGATCACGAGCCGGCGGGCTATGAAGCGCGGGTCCTCGCCCGGCGGCGATCATCGCGGGCCAGGTAGTGCAGAGCTGCTTGCACGTCCGAGCCCCGAATCGACTTGATGAAAGCGCTGATCACGTCGTAGTGCTGATCACCGGCACGGTCGTAACGGACCGCAGCCTTGTCCACGGCGCGCTCGACCATCTCGGTCGTGATCATGGTCTGACCCACGGCTGCCGCACCCGCGGCCGACTCCTCGAGGAATGTCAGGGCGCGGCGCGCATCGGCTCCGGCGAGACGCACGATCGTGGCACGAGCGTCGGGAGCGAGCTGATACTCCTCAGCCAGACCGCGGTCCTCCTGCAACGCGCGATCGAGCAGTGTCGAGATGTCGTCGTCGGTGAGCGGCTTGAGAGTCAGCAGCAACGATCGCGACAGCAGCGGCGAGATCACCGAGAAGCTCGGGTTCTCCGTGGTCGCGGCGATCAGGTCACCAGCCGGTTCTCCACGGCGGGCAGCAGCACGTCCTGCTGCGTCTTGGAGAATCGATGCACCTCGTCGACGAACAGCACCGTCTGTCGCGCCGTACGCAGGTCCCGTCGAGCCTGGTCAAGCACGGCCCGGACCTCCTTGACGCCCGCAGTGACCGCGGACAGCTCGACGAATCGTCGAGTCGCTCTGCCGGGAGACGACCGCTGCGATCGTGGTCTTGCCGACTCCGGGCGGTCCCCAGAGAAACACCGACATCGGTTCGCCCGGCAGCAAGCCGGCGGAGCGGGGACCCGGCGCCATCAGGTGATCTTGACCGACGATGCTCATCCAGCGTGCGTGGTCGCATGCGTACGGCGAGCGGCAGGCCGGCACGGTCGGCGTCGGCCAGGCTGCCACTAGGTGCGGCGGTCTGGCCGCCGACGGTGCCGCCGAAGAGATCCTCGCTCATCGCTAGCGATCCTACGGACACGCGTCCCGGCAACAGGAGCATGATGCCCACCATGGGTGAGAACGACGTTGAGGCCTTGTACGACAAGCTAATCGCTGGCTGGAACCTGCAGACGGTGCATCGAGCCGTTCGCCGAGGACGGCGTGGTATCGGATTCGATGGCTGAGCTCCGGAAGCAGGCAGCCGCTGCCGTCGGAAACTGGTCAGTAACAACAGCTAAATCGCCGATTTGCATGTTGTTCGCGACCAGTTTCCGCATTGGACGAGGGTCGGAAGTGGGTGCGCGCCCCGCTTTCCTAGCCCGTGACAGGGTGGTTGGAATGAAAGAGGTTCTCGGGGTCGTAGCGCTGCTTGACCTCGCCGAAGGCGTTCGAGGACATCTGGCGGGAATATCTGAGTTATGTCGAAGCTCTCCTCGACGAAGTTGAAGTAGCGCCCGACGTCGTAGGGCTCGAGTGCGGCCTTGAAGGCGCCGAGCCAGGCGCGGGTTGGCGCCATCGCCTCTGGCACCGGGACGAAGCCGACCCCAAACGCGAGGAAGGCGCCCGGCAGGGTGGCGAGCGCTCCGGCGTCCCTGTGGTGCCCGCGACAGGGCGGCACCTCCGTGGCGCAGTTCGACCGAGACAAGTTGCGAGCCAGATCCTGGGCCTACCGCCTCAACCAGCGAGTCGATCGCCGACGCTGGCAGTTCGCTGAGTCAAGCATCGCCTCGCTGGTGTAGGGCACCGGCGTCGGCGGGTCCATGTGCAGCTCGGCGATTCCCGCCGGCGGCTGGGCCGCGATGGTGTCCATGCCGACGCTGCCCAGTTCACGCAGCGGCGCCACTAGCTCCTCACCGTCGGCCGGGTCGCCACAGTAGATCGCCTCGAGCACGGCGAACGACTTGCCGCGGAACGGGTTCAGGCACCTCGGGAACCGGCGGGAAGTTCATCAGCCGACCGACCGAGCGTCATCTCCTCTGGCACTCCTGCGGTCCACTCCACGCCAGCCGTGCAGAACCTCGGCTCGCCTGTTCAGCAGGGAACAATAGGGCGCCCGCGAAGATCTGTGGCAGCGGCAGCAGGTCGAACTCGAGCGCAGTGACGACACCAAAGCTGCCGCCGCCTCCGCGCAGAGCCCAGAACAGGTCAGGCTCATTCTCCGCATCGACGCGGATCCTGCTCGCCGCCGGCGGTGACCAGCTCGATCGCAGTCACCCGGTTACAGGCGAGGCCATGCTTGCGGTCGTAGAAGCCGGCACCGCCGCCAAGTGTGTAGCCGGCGATGCCAACGTTCGGGGCTCGAGCCGTGCAGCGCAGCCAGACCCAGCTCGGACGCCCTGGGCACGACGTCTCCCAGAGCGCGCCGGCGCCGACTCGGGCACTGCCCGCATCGGCATCGATCTGGACGCCGCCGAGGCCGGCCGTACGCAACAGCACGGTGCCGGCGAGCAGGCAGGCGGCGCCGCATTGTGTCCGGTGCGCTGGGCGGCGACCCGCTTGCCGTCCGCGGCGGCCGCGCGGACAACCTCGCTGACGTCGTCGGCGCTCCGCGGCAACGCAATGCCGAACGGCTGCTGGTCGACCAGGATGTTGAAGGCCAGACGTTCCAGGTTCCAGTTGACGTCTTCGGCGGTCAGCCAATGTTGCGCAGCCATGCGTGCTCCATCAATCGAGTGGTGAGACCTGAGCCCGAAATCTGCTCGGATTGCATAGGAAATGACGATCAAAAATGTGCTGCCGAGCGTCGCTGAGGACTCAGATCTCCGGTTGGACGTCGATTCCGGCCTCCTTGCGCTGCTCAGCGGTGATTGGGGCGCGGAGCACCCGTCAGCGGGTCGACGCCGCCGCCGGACTTCGGGAAGGCGATCACGTCGCGGATCGAGTCGCGTTCCCGACAGCAGCGCGCAGATCCGGTCCCAGCCGAACGCGATCCCGCCGTGCGGCGGTGGCGCCGTAGTTGAATGCGTCCAGCAGGAAGCCGAACTTCTCCTGCGCCTCCTGCCTTCGCGAGGCCCATCACGGCGAACACCCGCTCCTGGATGTCGCGCCGATGGATACGGATCGAGCCGCCGCCGATCTCGTTGCCGTTGCAGACGATGTCGTACGCGTACGGCCAGCGCTGACCCGGGATCGGTGTCGAAGCGCTGTCCAGATCCGGCTGGCGCGGTGAACGCGTGGTGCACCGCTGTCCAGGCGCCCGCGCCGACGGCGACATCGCCGGCCGCCATCGCGACGCTCGGCCGGCTCGAACAGCGGCGCGTCGACCACCCAGCAGAACGCCCAGGCGTTCTCGTCGATCAGCCCGACCCGCTCGGCCGATCTCGAGCCGCGTGGCACCGAGCAGCGACTGCGCGACGGCGCGCGGACCGGCCGCGAAGAAGATGCAGTCGCCTGGCGCGGCACCGACGCTCGCGGCGAGCCCGTCGCGCTCGGACTCGGACGAGGTTCTTGGCCACCGGTCCGCCAAGCTCGCCGTCCTCGCCGACCAGCACGTACGCCGAGCCCGCGGTGCCCGCGCTGCCTGGCGAACTCCTGCCACGCGTCCAGCTGCCTGCGCGGCTGGCTGCGCCGCCCGGCATGACCACAGCGCCGACGTAGTCGGCGCCTGGAACACCCGGAACGGCGTCTCGGCGAAGTAGTCCGTGCAGCTCGACCAGCTCCAGCCCGAACCGCAGGTCCGGCTTGTCAGTGCCGAAGCGGTCCATCGCGTCGGCGTAGGTCATCCGCGGCAGCGGCGTCGGCGACCTCGACGCCGATCAGGCGCCCAGATCGCCGTGATCAGCGCCTCGGTCAGCTCGATCGACGTCGTCCTGGTCGACGAAGCTCATCTCGACGTCGAGCTGGGTGAACTCGGGCTGCCGGTCGGCGCGGAAGTCCTCGTCGCGGTAGCAGCGGGCGATCTGGTAGTAGCGCTCCATGCCGGCGACCATCAGCAGCTGCTTGAACAGCTGCGGGCTCTGCGGCAGCGCGTACCAGACTGCCCGGCTGCAGCCGCGCGGGCACCAGGAAGTCGCGCGCACCCTCCGGCGTCGACCGGGTCATGGTCGGCGTCTCGATCTCGACGAAGCCGCGCTCGGCCGAGCACGCGTGCGGGCCACCCGATTGACCTCGCTGCGCAACCGGATCGCCGCAGCCGGGCCGGGCGGCGCAGGTCGAGGTAGCGGTACTTGAGCCTGCGTCTCCTCACCCGACGTTGACCCGCTCGTCGATCTGGAAGGGCAGCGGCGCAGACGGGCTCAGCACCTCAAGTTCTCGCGGTGACGACCTCGACCTCACCGGTGGGCAGATCGGGGTTGCGCATTGCCCTCGGGTCGTGGTCCACGACTCGCCGGTGACCAGGATGCAGTACTCGTTGCGGAGATCGTGAGCGCCCGGATGCGGCCAGCATCTCGTCCCGCACCACCACCTGGACGACGCCAGATGCGTCTCGAAGATCAATGAAGGCGACGCCGCCATGATCGCGGCGGCGGGCCACCCAGCCGGCCAGGGTCAGTGGGTTCCGGCGTGCTCGGCACGCAGGGTGCCGGCGCCGTGGGTGCGCATCACGAGCAGTGGTCCTTTCCGATGACTCGAGCGACATTCGATCCTACGGGCCGGTTGCCCTCCGCTCGTACCGCTAGCGCCGACCGCTCGTTCAGCGGGCAGAGGCGTTGTATTCCGCCGCAACGCAACCGAGACTTGCGAGGTGACCACGCTGACAGTGCGGCTGCTCGCGCTGGTGGCCTCCGTGCTGCTCGGCTCGTACTTCGCGCTCATCGACACGACGCAGGCGTTCGCGTGTAGCTGCGCCGGCATTTCGACGAATCGAGCGCTGCGCGGAAGCCGATGCCGTCTTTCATGGCACGGTGATCAGGAAAAGACATCATCGGCCGTGGTGACGCCGCTCGCACCGAGATCCGCTTCGCTGTCGATCGTGTCTACAAGGGCACGGTGTACAGCGAGCAGATTGTCGCCGTCCGACCATGACTGCCGATGCTTGTGGCCTGGACCCAGAGCTGGGAAGCACTTGGGTGATCTTCGCGGTTGAGGGCATCGAGGGCGAGGGTGACCGAGCTGTGAACCGGCTGATCACGACGCTGTGCAGTGGCAACCTGCCCAGCGGTATTGCGCCCGTCGTGCTGGGCAATCCCACACGACCGCTGAGCGGAGCATCCGATCGTGAGGAGAAATCAACCAACACCGATCGCATCGTTACTCGCGGGCTGGCGTATGCGGGAATCGGCGCGCTCTGCATCGGTGCTATCGCCGTGATCGGCCTTGGCGTGCTCTGGCGACCTGGCCGTTCCGGCTGATGCTGAGCTCCGGCTGATCTTGATCAGGGGCGAAAGGCTGAAGCCTGTCTGCTGCAGCGCACCTTCGGTCACGGGAAGCTCTCCGCGACGCACGGCCTTCACCAATGTCGCGTGGTCGGCCTCGGTCTGGTCTGCGTACGCGCGGGCGAACTTCGCCAACGCCCGGTCCAGCTTGTCACGTGCGCCCGGCGTAGCCGGCGATCATGGATGCTCCGCTCGTTCGAGCGTGCCCCTTCGCGAGCAGGTGGCCGACGATACCCGCGTAGTCGGTCAGCGCGGCTGCATCGATCGCGTCGAGCGGGATGGTGCCCTTCATGTTGCGGAACTGCCGGACGTAGTACTGCAGCTCGCCGATCGTGGTCCAGCCAAGCAGCGGGTCGCTTACGGTCTGCAGCGCCTGCTGGTACTCCACCACGCGCTGCCCCTGATGTGCGTGCCACGCAGAGTCGCCGTGCACGTAATCGCGCCAGCACCGAGCGACGGGCCTGCTTGAGCTGCAGGAAGACCACGTCGTCCGGTGCTGCTGCCTTCGAGCAGCGCCACGTATGCCCGCAAGCCCGACGCTGCCCACGCCGACGACCTTGTGAGCGACGTCGATGAGCGGTGTAGCCACCCAGCACCCGCCGCCAGTGTGGCGCGAGCGTCTGGAGGTAGTCGTCCAGTGACACCGCGACTGCTTCATAGTCCTGGGTATTCAGCCGGGTGATCAACGGCGGCTCCTCGACGATGTGCCGTTGCCCTTCGCGCTCGATCGGTGAAGCGGGGCAGCGCGCGATCACTGGTGCGGGAGCGGGCCCGCTTGGCCGAGCGCTCGATCTCGTCGCGCAGCGACTTCTCGGTCGCCGTCTCATGCGAGCCGGCCGACATCGAGACGGTTGTAGCTGCGCATCAGCAGCGGCTGCTCGGCCAGGAACTGGACCTCGTCGCGGTACGCCGCGACACACGCTAGAACCGATGCGTGGCATTGATCCTCGAGGCGCCGTTTTCTCGGCCGGCCACCCAGATGCTGGCGACCAGCCTGCGCAGGTCCCACTCCCAGCAGCCGGGATGGGCCTCGTCGAAGTCGTTCAGGTCGATCACCAGCTCGCCCTCGGGCGAGGCATAGAAGCCGAAGTTGCCCAGGTGAGCGTCTCCGCAGACGACTGGATGTGATGCCGGTCGCGGGAAGTCGCGCGACGTCGTCGGCCATCACGATCGCGGTGCCGCGCAGGAACCCGTAGGGCGAGCTGACCATCCGTGCCACCCGGACCGGAATCAGCCAGTCGAGCCGGCCCTCGTGCGACTCCATGATCAACTGGACTGGATCGGGACGATCTGTCGGCGGCTCGCCAGGTCGCCAGGCTCTTGCGCGGAACCTCGCGCCGCAGCGCCCGGCCCATCGCGTAGCGCTCTGCGCGGGAGCTGGGACGCTTGCGGAGCGAGGCGTAGCACGTCGCTGTCCGCCGAGGCCAGAACGGTATGGCCGGCCGACCGCACGGTCACGATCTCCTCCTCGCCTCGCTTGCCCCCTTGCCTCAATTGCACGTCACACTATCGGGCTCGGCTTGTTCTCTTGCGAGCGTCGGTACGCCAGCGCTACCCCGGGGCGCCGCGCGAGCAGAGGTCAAGGCGTCAGCCGGTGATCGTCAGCTCCAGCTCCTTTCCAGCGAACGCTGCCAGGTCGGCGGCTGCGGCCTCGATCAGGCGCCGCGAGCTGCGCCATCAACACCGGGGCCAGGGTGATCTCCATGATCATCTTGCGGCCCTGCAGGGTACGCCGCCAGAGACCGACGTTGGTCTCGGCGAGGATCACGCAACCGACGAACAGGTCCTCACCCGGTGGATGTGGATGACCGTTCGCCTGCGGAAAGTTGATCGCCGGATAGCTCAGCGTCACGCTCGTCGTACAGCAGGCATCAGCAGCGCACCCGGTAGACGGGTCCGGCGCCGGCGGCTGACGGGTCGAACCACAGCTCAACACCCTCGACAGTACAGGCAGTCCAGCTGGTCCTTGACTGCTCCACGAGCGTCCCGGCACTGGCCGATGGTCAGCGAGGACCAACGGGCCAGGTCCTGGATGCTGGCCGGGCCGTGACCCAGGAAGAATCTGGCGCGCGAGCTCGGCGATGTCTCCGCCGACCTCCGCCGAACGCGGCACCCGCTCGTCCAGCAGGGCATAAGTCTGTTGCGCACCGCGCACCGGCCCGCTGCAGATCACACCCTCGAGCTCGGCGTTCATGACGATGTAGGCCAACCCGATGCCCTGGCTGACCAGGCCTCGCTCGGCCAAGCGCCTCGCGCGAGCTCGGCTCGGGTCCGGTGCCGTCCGCCCTCCAGCTCCTCGACGATGACGGCGAGGCCGCGGTCGAGAGTGGCCGGATCGAGACCGTGCTGACGGTAAATCGTCTGGTTGAGCTTCTGCACCCGTGGCGCTGTGAGCTGCAGGATCCAGCGGATGTCCTCTGCCGCCACGAAATGCCAGGTCGGACGCAGGATGTGCGTCCGGAGGAAGTCGCCGCGGTCGAACTCGGCCTGCACGTCAGCCGCCGTGAGCCCAGAGGTCCGCATGCCGAGCGACCACAGCGCATGGCGCGTACTCCTGCGACTGTACGCAGCCAAGCAGCCTGACGACGTCCGCCGCCGTCGGCAGCCCGCCGCCGATCAGCCGCTGGGTTATCAGACGGCGGCGCAGCACCTCTCGTCGAGTTGGTTTCGTCGCGATGTGGGGACACTAGTCGACGTCTGCCGACGAAGCCAGGCACGGCGTTCTCTGCGACCCCAATTCCGACTCGCGGCGCGTCTTTGCCGTTTCAGGCACGGCGCGAGACTTTTCTCGCCTAAGACTCCCCAGGGCAGGTTCCACCCAGACGCGAGGATGCCCCCGCATGCCTCAGATCCTGATTCGGGCACATAAGAACCCGTTTACAGTTGCCGACGCCGATACCACGTATCGGCAGAATCTGATCGGCAACAACACGGGCAACCTGGTGTTCAGCCAGGCTGTCTATCGGTTGCTGTCCGCGGCTGACAACGACCTGAAACATCAGGGTTTGGCCAAGAGCAACCCACGCGTCGTCAACTCCCGGTTCGACCATGTCGTGATCCCGCTCGCCAACGCGTTCCGGCCTACCTACATTGAGACGCTCGATGCGCTGAGCAACCTCATCGAGCAGCTGACCGTCCCTGTCACCGTGCCTGGGTGTCGGAGAGCAGGCCTCCTTGGATGGCGTCTACAAGGGCGCCGATAGCGTCAAGCCGGCGACGACCCGGTTCGTCCGCGCAGTTCTGGACCGGTCGCCATCAATCGGAGTTCGAGGTGAGCGGACGCGGGATTACCTGAACTCCTTGGCTTCGGCGATGAGCACGTCAAGGTGATCGGTTGCCCGTCGATGTTCATGTACGGGCCGGACCTCGAACGTGGAAAAGAAGGTGGAGTCACTCTGCCTCCGATTCCACGATCGCGCTGAACGTGTCGCCATACGTGCCGGAGATGGGACCGATTTCCCTGTACGCCGCCGAGCACTTCCCGCACCTGGTGTACATGGCCCAGAACATCCAAACTCGAGCTGATGCTGTACGGCAGCTACCCCAAGGGCAAGCGGATGAATGCCGTGGCCGCCAAGGGGGCGCCGATCACCCTGGACCATCCGCTCATTCGATCCGACCGCGTGCGGTTCTTCTTGGACCCGAAGACCTGGTTCGATCACCTGGCCCAGTACGACTTCTCGTTCGGCACTCGGATCCACGGCAACATCGCGGCGCTGCTCGCCGGAACACCGGCCCTGCTGCTCGCCCATGACTCGCGCACGCTCGAGCTCGCCGAGTACCACGAGATCCACGCATCGCACGATCAACAGCATCGAGAACGACGCCGATGCCATCACGCTGTACGCCGAGTGCGACTGGAACAGGCTGAACAAGGCTCATCCTGATCGCTGGGACACCTTCGCGGCGTTCCTGAACGACCACAACCTGACCCATGTCTATGACGAAGGTCAGAGATGCCAGCGCCTTCGACGAACGGCTCGCGGCGACGCGAATTCCCGCCCCCGGTACGCACCCTGATGGGCTTCTACCCGAGGAGCTTTACGAGATGCGGCGCACTGTCACCGATCTCGGCCGGGAGCTGCACATCGCGTACAACGACCTCAACGGCGCGACCAGGCGGACCGAGACCGCGCAAGTTGCATCACCGCGCATGGAACCGGATTGATCGGGCCGTCCGCAGCCTCAGCATGATGGCGTGAGGCTGAGTACCTTCGGTTTCAGATCTTCAGCGCTCGGCATCCACGAAGATGGGTCGGCCGACACCTGCTCTCCTGTCCGGATGTCCCTGACCTCGCCGCCAACGGTGCCGCCGAACCACACGAACGGGATGCCGCGCCGGTCGGCGTAGCGGATCTGACGGCCGAACTTCTCCGCCCGCGGCGCCACTTCTGTCGGAATCCCGCGGGCGCGCAGCTGCTCAGCGACCTCGATCGCCGTAGCGCGCGTCTCCTCAGCTGTCGACGGCGACCGAGCACGGCCGTGGGAACCGGCCGTGACGCACGCAGCAATCCCTTGGCCAGCAGCGGCGCCAGCAGCCGGGTCACACCGATCGACAGGCCCGACGCCGGGATAGGTGATCCGGCCATCACTGGCCAGTGAGTCGTAACGCACCGCCGGAGGAGATCGAGCCCCAGGACTCAAACCCGACGAGCTCGGTCTCATAGACGGTGCCGGTGTAGTAGTCCAGCCCGCGCGCGATCTTGAGATCGGCGATCAGCCGCCCGGGCACGTAGCGGCGCAGCGGTCGTCACCACCTCAGCCAGCAAGCTCGAGTCCCTCGCTGAGCTGATCATGCTCGACCCCAAGCGGCGCACCTCGTCCACGAACGACGCGTCGGCAGAGCGGATCTGGGCCAGCTGCACGCAGCTGCCGAGCCTGCGCCTTCGCTGATCTTGACTTCGTTGATCAACTGCTCGACCACCTGATCAGGGCCAATCTTGTCGATCTTGTCGACCTGCCGCAGGACCGCGGCGGGATCGGCGATATCCAAGCCCAGATAGAAGCCCTGCGCCAGCTTGCGGTTGTTCACCCGCATCAGCACCGGTGGCAGACCAAGATCAACGTGAAGTCGCTCGAGCGCGGCCAGGGTGACCAGCGGCAGCTCGACGTCATGATGTGGGGCCAGCCGCTCCGCGTCCACGATGTCTACGTCGGCCTGGGTGAACTCCGCGATAGCGGCCCTCCTGCGGACGCTCACCGCGCCAGACCTTCTGGATCTGGTAGCGCCGGAAGGGAAACGCCAGCTGGTGGGCGTTCTCGAGCACGTAGCGGGCGAACGGCACCGTCAGGTCGAAGTGCAAGCCAAGATCAGCCGGTCCGTCGGCTCGCCGTGCAGCCGCTGCACGGTGTAGACCTCCTTGTCGATCTCACCCTGCTTGGCCAGCCGATCCAGCGGCTCGACCGCGCGGGTCTCGATCGAGGCGAAACCGTGCAGTTCGAAGGTCTCTCGCAGCCGGTCGAGCACGAACTGTTCGATGATCCGGGCTTCCGGGTGTACTCCGGAAAGCCGGACAGCGGCTTGGGGCGACTCACGCTACGCCTAGCTGTCGGCCGTCCGCAGAGCGGCCGGGGAAAGTTCTGCGAGATTCTGCAGATACGGGTTGCCGGCGCGCTCGCGGGCCATGGTCGTCTGCGGGCCGTGTCCCGGAAGCACGGCGACCGTGTCGGGCAACGGCAGCACCTTCGTACGCAGGCTCTTCAGCATGTCGGCCAGGTTTCCGCCTGGCAAGTCAGTTCTGCCGATCGAGCCGGCGAACAAGACGTCGCCGCTGAAGACCACCGAATCGATGGTCGGGTCTCACCTCGATACACCGGTCTGGAACATGGTCGAGCCAGGCGTGTGGCCGGGTGCGTGGATCGACCCGGAAGGTGAGACCCGCGACTGCTACCTCGGCGCCGTCGGCTCAGCTCCCGTACGTCGTCCGGCTCGATGAAGGCTGCCGGACCGCCGGTCAGGCGCTCCAGCAGCAGCCGTGTCTCCGGCCTCCATCGCCCTGCAGCGGGTCGGTCAGCAGCACCCGGTCGCTTCGGATGCACCCAGCAGCTCGAGGCGTACGAGCGGCACAGCGGTGTGACGGAGAACATGTGATCAAGGTGCCCATGGGTGAGCATCACCGCCACCGGCTTGAGCCGGTGCTCCACGATCAACTCGGCGACACCGGCGACCGCATCCATTCCCGGATCGATGATCACGCACTCCTCGCCGGGCGTCGCGGCCACCAGGTAGCAGTTGGTTTGCCACGGCCCAGCAGGGAATGAGGCGATGAGCACGCGTTCGAGACTATTCGAGCACAATCGGGCAGGATTGGAGCTATGACCGAACGCGCTGGGCCTGAACAGCGGGCCCGGCCGCCTTCGGACGGGTCGATAGCGATGGCACGGTGTACGTCCGCACCGTCGGCCGGGGAACGCGCAGTCGGCGCAGGTGCCCGAGGTCCCAGCTGACGAGGCGCTGGGCTTCTTTACTCGCAGGTTCGAGGCGCTGGAGCTCGAGGTCTCGCTGCTCGAAGCGGCGGATCGCCACCGGCGCTGTGTCGCCCGACGACGCCGTGGCCTCGATCAACAAGCTGCGCACTGCAATCGCCGACGCCCGTGCCGTCGGTGATCTGGACGGACTGCAGGCTCGGTTGGAGGCGCTGTCTCCGGTGATCGCCGACCAGCGGGCCGCGCGCAGGGCCGAACGGGCCCGGCAGCAGCGAGAGACCCGGGCTGCGAAGGAGAGTTACGTCCTCGAGGCCGAGCGTCTCGCCGCCGGCAATGACTGGCGCGGCGGAGTCAACCGGTTCCGCGCGCTGCTCGAGGAGTGGAAGGCGCTACCGCGACTCGATCGTGCCACCGACGACGCAGCTGTGGCACCGGTTCTCCAGCGCACGTACCACCTACACGCGGCGGCGCAAGGCCCAGTTTGCCCAACAGAACGAGCAGCGCGAGGCTGCGCGGGTGATCAAGGAGAAGCTTGGTCACCGAGGCGGAGGAACTGGCTGCCTCGACCGACTGGGGCCCGACAACCGGTGCCTACCGTGATCTGATGGCGCCGCTGGAAGGCAGCCGGGCCGGCCCCGCGCGATGTCGATGAGCTGCTGTGGAAGAGGTTCCGCGGAGCCCAGGATCGCTTCTTCATGGCCAAGCAGGCGGCGCTGTCGGAGCAGGACACCGAGCTCCGGGTCAACGCTCAAGCCAAGGAAAAGCTGCTGGCCGAGGCTGAGGCGCTTGCTGCCGATCCGTGACCCCGAGCTGCCCGCGCCGCGTATCGAGACATCCTCGCAACGGTGGTCGGCCATCGGCAAGAGTGCCCCGGGATGCGATCCGGCCGCTGGAGTCTCGGCTTCGCGCCGTAGACAGCGCCATCAAGGCTGCCGAGGACGAGCGCTGGCAGCGCAGACAATCCGAGGCGAGGGCGCGGGCCGAGGATACCGCCGCAAAGCTGGAGGCACAGATCGCCGCGCTCGAGGAGCGAGCCGCGCAAGCGGAGGCTCGCGGCGACCATCGAGCCGCACGTGAGGCGGCCGCGTCGGCTGCCACCTATCGGGAATGGCTCGCTCAGGCGCAGCGGACAGCGAGCGACCTCGGTGGCAGTGTTTGATCTGCGCGATCGCTGCGCCAGCTCGCTCAGCGCCGATCGCGCCTGAGCAGCCGCTGACTTCGTCGTCGCTCGAGGACGAAGAAGCGGGTCCCCTCGCTTCTCGTGCTGCGAGCGACGGCGAGCGCGCGATCCGCGTGATCGCTGCGCTCGCCAGCTCGCTCAGCGCCGAGCGAGCCAGCATGCCTACTCGTCGCGTCGTCCGACGAAGAGCGGGTCCCTGGCGATCCGCAGCACGGCGGCGCGCGAGCCGAATCGATGCTCGGCGCTACTGATGGATGCGGTAGGCCTCGTAGACCGCCGGCACACCGCGTACGGCGCGGAGGACGTGGTCCAGGTGGGTTGGGATCCGCGGTCTCGAAGGTGAACTTGGCGCGGCAGATGCGGTCCTTGCTGGTGGTCAAGCGCCGCGGACAAGATGTTGACGTGCTGGTCCGACAGAGCTCGGGTGATGTCGGACAGCAGCCGATTGCGGTCGAGAGCCTCAATCTGAATGGCCACCAGGAACGAGCTCTTGGCGTTGGGCGCCCACTCCACCGGGATCAGACGTTCCGGCTCCGAGCTTGCAGATTCGGCCGCGTTGCTGCAGTCGAGTGCGGTGCACCGAGATGCCCGGACCCGCGCGTCACGAAGCCCAAAATGTCGTCGCCTGGCACCGGCGTGCAGCACTTCGCCAGCTTGACCAGCAGATCGCTCGCGCCGATCACGCGGATTCCGCAGTCGATCGCGCCGCTGCTGCGCCGCCGCCGCCCGGTGACGACCCGATCCTCGCTGATCTCCTCGGCGACGCGTCTCGTCGCCGCCCTCGACGGCGATCAGCCTGATTCACCACGGACTGCGGCACCGACCGTCGCCTTCGCCGACCGCGGCGTACAGCGCAGAGACATCTGCCAGCTTGAAGAATCCGGCCACCGCGGTCAGGTGCTCGAGCGTGAGCAGCCGCTGCAGCGGCAGGCCGCCCTTGCGCAGCTGCCGCGCCAGCAACTCCTTGCCGGTCTCGATCGACTCTTCGCGACGCTCCGCGGGTGAAGTAGTGGCGGATCTTGTTGCGCGCCCGCGGGCTGCGAACGAAGGTCAGCCAGTCCCGGCTGGGTCCCGCGTTCTCGGCCTTCGAGGTGAAGATCTCCACCACGTCGCCGTTCGCGAGCGACCGACTCCAGCGGAACCAGGCGACCGTTCACCCGGGCGCCGATCGTCTTGTTGCCCGACCTCGGTGTGGATGGCGTACGCGAAGTCGATCGGCGTCGAACCCTGCGGGCAGTGAGATGACGTCGCCTCGGGGCGTGAAGGCGTAGACCTCGTTGGTGTTGATCTCGAAGCGCAGCGAGTCGAGGAACTCGCCCGGGTCGGCTGTCTCGCGCTGCCAATCGAGCAGCTGCCTGACCCAGATCAGCTCGCCGGCGTCGTCCGCGCCCTTGACGGGCAGGCGCGTACCCTTGCCTTCCTTGTACTTCCAGTGAGCTGCGACGCCGTACTCGGCACGACGGTGCATGTCGTCGGTCCGGATCTGCAGCTCGACCGGCTTGCCCTCCGGCCCGAGAACCGTGGTGTGCAAGGACTGGTACATGTTGAACTTCGGCATCGCGATGTAGTCCTTGAACCGGCCCGGCAGCGGGTTCCAGCGGACATGCAGCACACCGAGCGCTGCATAGCAGTCGCGGTTGCTCTCGACCAGGACGCGCAGACCCGACCAGATCGTAGATCTCTTGGAAGTCTCGGCCGCGAACCACCATCTTCTGATAGATCGAGTAGTAGTGCTTCGGTCGTCCGGTGACGGTCGCTTTGATCTTGGCGGCGCGCAGGTCGGCCTGCACCTGGTCGATGACCGCGCGAGAGGTACTCGATCGCGGCTCGGCGCAGCCTCGGCCACCAGCCGGACGATCTCGTCGTAGACCTTGGGATACAAGGTGCCGAAGGAAAGGTCCTCGAGCTCCCACTTGATGGTGTTCATGCCGAGCCGATGGGCCAGCGGGGCGAAGATCTCCAGCGTCTCCGACGGCGATCCGGGACTGCTTGTCCGGCCGCAGGTAGTGCAGCGTCCGCATGTTGTGCAGCCGGTCGGCGAGCTTGATCACCAGTACCCGGATGTCCCGGCTCATCGCGACGACCATCTTGCGGATCGTCTCGGACTTGGCCGACTCCCCGTACTTGACCTTGTCCAGCTTGGTGCAGCCGTCGACGAGCAGCGCGATCTCCTCGCCGAACTCGTGAGTCAGCTGGGCGAGCGTGTAGTCGGTGTCTTCCACCGTGTCGTGCAGCAAGGCCGCGCACAGCGTCGCCTCGGTCATGCCCAGCTCGGCAAGGATGGTCGTCACCGCGAGCGGATGGGTGATGAAAGCATCGCCGCTCTTGCGCATCTGGCCGTCGTGCAGCCGCTCGGCCTTGCGGTATGCGCGCTCGACGAGCCCTAGGTCGGCCTTCGGGTGATTGGCGCGGATGATGCGGAAGAGCGGATCGAGCGCTGGGTGTCTGTGGCCGAGCTGGAGCCGAGGCGGGCGATGCGCTGACGCATCTTGACCCGCTGCTGCTCGCGCGCCGGCGCTGATTCTGACCGGAAGGCTCGGGCTGCGGCTCGCTGGCGGCGTCATCAGTCTCGGGCTCGGGCAGATGATGAGGGCGCGGCGCGGCTCATGGGCGACGTGGCCTCGCGGCCCCGGCGGCTTGGCGTCTGGGACTGGACGACCGTATGGCTGCCCCGTGATCGCTCACAGCGCGTTCCTCCTCAGCAGGATGCCATTCTAGACAACGAGTTGCTTCGGCCAGCACAAGTCAGCTCTGCGCAGCTCTAGCACATGAGTGCCAACACCGCTGAGCTCGATTTCGGTATCGCGCGTCGCTGCCGGAGGAGTGCTGCGGAGCGACTGAGCTCACGACAGCAGGACTCTGCCGTCAGCAGCGCACTAGCTCAGCTGTGCCGCTCGATTCCGCCGACTTGCGCTGATGGCTTGCTGCTCAATCTCCTCGGCCGCCTGGCGTACGACGACGACCTGGTCTCCGCCTCGAGTGTGGCCACGGTCGGGATCGTAGAAACGGCGCAGAGTCTTGTTGCGGACTACCGCTATCACCCGTTCTCCGTCGACCTCGCTCGGTGAGCGACCGATCTCGTCCTTGGTCACCGGCCGCTCCCCCACCTCGAGACCTTCCTTGCTGGACAGCAGATCCTCGATGATCGTTCCGAGGTGGGGCTGACCGCCGACAAGCCGAGCAGCCGTCCGACCGCTTCGGAAGAGGTCACCACGGCATTCGCCCCAGACTGACGCAGCAGCGAGGCGTTGTCGTCCTCGCGGACCGCCACCACGACATGCGCGCTCGGGTTCAGCTGGCGCACCGTGAGCATGACGAGGATCGCCGAGTCGTCGCGGTCAACGGTGATCAGCACCTCGCGCGCCTTCATGATCTCGGCCCGACGCAGGATGTCCCGCCGGGTCGCGTCACCTTCGATGGCGGCGTACCCACGCAGGTTCGCATCGGTGATCGCCGACGGCCGGCTGTCGATGATCACGACCTGGCGTGGGATTGGTGCCGTTGTTCTTGAGCGTCTCGACCGCGCTTCTGCCCTTGGTGCCAAAGCCCACGACCACGATGTGATTGCGCATCCGTTTCCTCCAACGTGCGTCTTTGAAGATGCGACGGCCGTGGTGCGCCAGCACCTCGAGAGTCGTTCCGACCAACAACACCAGGAACGCGATCCGCAGCGGCGTGACGACGATCGCACTCAAGACTCTGGCATGCGGCGCGACCGGCGTGATGTCGCCGTAGCCCGTCGTGGTGATGGTCACCGTCGCGTAGTAGATCGCGTCGATGAGACTGACCTGACCGTCGTAGGTGTCGGTGTAAGAGGCCCGATCGAACCAGACAAGCAAGACCACGATCGCGCAGCAGCAGCAGCGCCAGCAGTCCGCGACGCAGCAGCTCCACGGCCGGCGAGGCGCGTGCGCTGGCAGGCAGGCTGACCAGCGCCTCGTGCTCTCGCGGACCGACTCGACCCGTCCCGGCGGCGCGCCGGCTCGGTCAGGCTCATCTGCCTACTTCTTCCGCTGGCTGCGCGGTTTGTTCTGTGGCTGGGGACGCTTTGCCGCGCCATCGCGGTGTGATCGTACGTCTCGGCTTGACAGTCACGTCGACCGAGCTGACCCGCTTGACGCTGCCGTTGCCTACAGCCGCAGCTGGCTTCTGCGAGTTCAGCGTTGCTCGGTTCGGCGTCCTCAGTGCGAGCGTCGCGGACGCGGCTTCGTCGCCTGCGGCGACGCGGGCCGGCTGCAGTCGTCGCGGCAACACGCTCCTTCTCGGCTCTCCTTGGCGCGGCGCGCTCGTACTCGCGCCGCCAGCTTCTTCATGTCCGGCTCCCGCTCCTTCATCTGGGCCAGCAGCGGCGTTGCGATGAAGATCGAGGAGTACGCCCCGGACACCATGCCGACGAACAGCGCCAGCGCGAGGTCCTTCAGCGGGCCCTTCACCCAAGATGACGGCGCCCGTGAAGAGCAGTGCCGCAACCGGCAGCACGCCGATCACCGTGGTGTTGATCGGAGCGGACCAGCACCTGATTGACAGCGAGGTTGGCGGCCTCGGAGTAGGTCCTCGTCGTACTGGCGCCGGATGTCGCGGACGTTCTCACGCACCTTGTCGAACACCACGACGGTGTCATAGAGCGAGTAGCCGAGGATCGTCAGCACGCCGATCAAGGTCGCCGGCGTAACGGTGAAGCCGACGAGCGCGTAGATGCCGATGGTCAAGATCAGGTCGTGAACCAGCGCGATGAGGGCGGCAGCCGACATCTTGGCGTCTCGGAAGTAGATCCCGATGACCAGCGCGACCAGTACCAGGAATACCGCGAGCGCGATCAGCGCGCGCTCGGTGATCTGACCTCCCAGGAGGCGCCGATCAGGCTGTACGCGACCTGGTCGGGTGGGATGCCGACCTCGTTGGCGATCGCGGCGCGGACCTTCGGGCACTTCTTCGGTCGGGTCGAGCGTGCGGGTCTGCACCCGGACCTGGTTGTTGCCAATCGGTGCTGACGGTCGACTCGTCAAGATCTGGGAACGCCGGAGTTGCGGAGCGCGTCCGCATCGAGTCGACAGTCTGGGCAGTGACCTGGGTCGTCGCCTTGAAGTCAGCGCCGCCCTTGAACTCGATGCCGAAAGTCCAGGCCGCGCCACGCCAACGAGATGATCGAGACGCCGATCAAGATGGCCGAGACGAGTGTACCAGCGACGACGGTGCCCAATGAAGTCGTAGGAGACCTCGCCGGTGTAGAGACGGTGCCCGATCGCGCCCAGCTTCGACATCACGCAGTCCCCTCGCTGCTCGACGGCTGCTGGACGCTGGCGACACCGGCCGACGTGACCGCGTGCCTGGCAATGCCTGAACGCCGAGGTGTTCAGGATCGAGCCAGACAACTTGTGGCCGCCGCCGAAGAACTTGGTTCGCGCCAGCAAGGTCATCAGCGGCTTGGTGAAGAGACAGACCACCATCACATCGATCAGCGTGGTCAGACCGAGGGTAAACGCGAATCCCTTCACTGACCCGATGGCCAGCACGAACAGCACCAGAGCCGACAGCATGCGAGACGGTGTCCGCGATCAAGATCGTCTGCCGGGCTCGCCGCCAGCCCGTCTCGACCGCCGTACGCAGACTGCGGCCTTCACGCACCTCGTCACGAATCCGTTCGAAGAAGATCACGAAGCTGTCTGCGGTGATACCGATGGCCACGATGGCGCCGGCGATGCCTGGAAGGTTGAGGGCGAAACCGACGGAGCTGCCGAGCAGCACCATGCTGGCGTAGGTGATGATCCCGGCGATGGCCAGCGAGGCAACCACAACGATGCCGAGGCCGCGGTAGTACAGGAAGCAGTAGCCGACGACCAGCGCCAGACCGATGATGCCGGCGATGATGCCGGCCTCGCAGCTGCTCGCCGCCCAGGGTGGCAGAGACGTTGCTGACCTCGGAGACGTCGAAGGCGAGCGGCAACGCGCCGTACTTCAGCACGTTGGCCAGCTCGGTCGCGCTCTTCTGGGTGAAGTTGCCGGAGATCTCGGCCCGGCCGCCCGGGATGGCCTCGTTGACCGATGGCGCCGAGATGGACGACGCCATCCAGAACGATGGCGAACCGGTTTTGCGGCTCGCTCTGCTGCGAAATCTCCCGCGTAGCCTTTCTCGAAGGCCGCCGCACCGTCGGCGTTGAACTCCAGGTTCACCACCCAGTTGACGTTGTTCTGCGGAATTCCGGCGACGGCCGTGGTCAGCTGGTTCCCCTCGATCAGGGTGGGTCCGAGCAGGTACTTCTCGGTCTTCTCCTGGTTGCAGGCGAACAGGCCTTGATCGGCGACCTCGGTGACCTTGGTCTCGCAGGTGAATTCGGCGAATGCTGCCTGGCAAGCTTCCGTCGGCTGCCAGTCCAGCGCCTTGTCGGGCGGAATTCCCTTGCCATCAGCCGGCACGCAGGCCTTGTCCAGCGGGAGCGGCGGCGCGGTTGGCAGCGCGGGCAGCGGCTTGTTGTTGCCGCGCCTTGGTGCTGCGCTTGGCTGCTGGGCTGGATGGAGCCTTGGCTGTCTCTGAGGCGCCGAGCAGTGGGCTGACCGCTTGGCTCGGCCGTGGGTGCCTCGCTGGGCTGGGCCTGTCGCGGCTTGGCGTCGGCTCCGGCGGTTGCACCTGCTCGGCGGCGTACACCGCCCGGAACCGCAACACCGCAGTCTGGCCGACGAGGCGGACCAGCTCGTCCTGCTGCACGTTCGGCACAGTGACGATGATCTGGTTGTCGCCGGATGTGGTGACCTCGGACTCGCCGACGCCAAGGCTGTCCACCCGGCTTTGGATGATGGTCTTGGCGAGCTGCAGACTGTTGGGATCCACGGCCCCGGTGCCGGTGGTGTTCTTGGCGGTCAAGCGTAATGGTGGTACCGCCTCGGAGGTCCAGGCCGAGCTTCGGGGTCCAGGTACCGCTGACCGCCATCAGGGTGATCAGTCCGGCCACCAGCACGGCCAAGCACGATCAAGGTGCGGCCCGGGTGACCAGTCGTCGTTGCCACTCGCGTGTGTTTCCTAGTGTTCTTAGCTGGTGAAGGCTCAGTCGGCGGTCGACGGCTTCGAGTCACGAGCCGATGCTGAGAGTCCGGCTCAACGGCAGGCTCGGAGCGGCTGCCGTCGTCGGCTCCTCGATCGGACGCTCGCAGTCGCTCGGGCAGGCTCAGGCGTGGCTCCTCGATCGTCGCGGTCCGCTGTGACCGCCTCCTCCTCGTCGAGCTCGTCGTGCTCGTCAACACTGTCCTCGTCGTCGGCTCGGTGACGATCCTGCTGAATCGCCTGCTTGAGCACCGTGAGCTCGGCGCCGGGCGAAATCTCCGAGCACAACCTGCTTCGGCCCCGACCGACACGACCGTGCCGAACAGACCACTGCGCGAGCATCACCCTGTTGCCCGGACTGAGCGCGTTCATCGTCTCGTTGTACTGCCTGCTGACGCTTGCGCTGCGGCCGCAAGATCAAGAAGTAGAACGCCAGCACCAGCAGGGCGATGAAGATCAGGGTCGTGTATTGCTGCATTGCTCCGGCATCCGATTGTGAGGGTGCTGCGCAGCCTGCACAGCACCGATGAATTGTTTGCTGCCGTCTTGCGACCTCTACCGAAAGGCACCGACCGCCGTACTCTACCCAGTCTGCGCCGAAAAGCCGCATCTAGGCTCTGTGCGAATGACGCTGCTCGCCGCGATCAGGCGAAGAGGTCAGGCGTGACCTCGACGCCAGATGGCGGAGCTGGGAGGAGCCAGGCCGAGGTGGCGCCAGGCGGCCGGCGGTCGCGACTCGGCCGCGCTGGGTGCGCATCAGGAAGCCCTGCCGGACCAGGAACGGCTCAGCGACCTCCTCGACGGTCTCGCGCTCCTCGCCGACCGAGATAGCCAGCGTGGACAGTCCCACCGGGCCACCACCGAACCTGCGGCACATCGCATCAAGTACAGCGCGGTCCAGCCGATCGAGACCCAGCTCATCCACCTCGTACAACTCAAGCGCGTCCTGGGCGACCGTCGCGTGTCACCCGCGCCATCGGCTCGAACCTGGGCGTAGTCGCGCACCCGGCGGAGCAGCCGGTTGGCGATGCGAGGCGTGCCGCGGGAGCGGCGGGCGATCTCGACGGCGCCGACGGGATCCAAGGGACGGCAAGCAGCTCGGCGGAGCGGTGCAGGATGTGCTCCAGTGCTGCGGCGTCGTAGAAATCGAGCTGAGCGGTGAAACCAAAGCGATCTCGCAGTGGGCCGGGCAATAGACCGGCTCGAGTCGTGGCTCCGACCAGCGTGAAGCGCGGGATTTCCAGGGGATGGCGGTTGCGCCGGGGCCCTTCGCCGACGACGACATCGACGCGAAAGTCCTCCATCGCGAGATACAGCATCTCCTCCGCCGGGCGGGACATCCGGTGGATTTCGTCGAGGAAGAAGACCTCGCCCTCGACCAGGCCCGACAGGATGGCAGCGAGGTCGCCAGCGTGCTGGATGGCCGGGCCGCTGGAGATCCGTAGCGGGGCATTCATCTCGCTGGCGATGATCATCGCCAAGGTTGTCTTGCCGAGCCCAGGCGGGCCGGACAGCAGGACATGGTCCGGCACTCCGCCACGGTGCCGGGCCGCCTCGAGGACGAGCCCGAGTTGATCGCTGACGCGCGACTGGCCCTCGAACTCGGCCAGCGTGTCGGGACGGAGCATGGACTCGGCGGCGCGCTCCGCCGGGTCGGCGTAGGGACGTACGAGCGCGGCGAGGTCCTCATCGCTCACATGACTCATCGGCTCCATCTACTTCCGAGCCAGAGCTCTGCAACGCCGCGCGCATCAAGACCGCGACGTTGACGCTGCGGGTCCTCGCGCGCCAGATGCTCGACCTCGTCGCAGGCGGCATCGGCGTCCCTGGCCGACCAGCCCGAGCCCTGTAGTCCCTGGGTCACCTGTCCGCGCCACGCTGCGGGCGGCGCCGACCGCCGCTACGGGTTCTTCGGTCTGGGCGACGGCGTTGATCTTGTCCTTCAGCTCGATGACCATGCGTTGCGCTCCCTTGCGGCCGATGCCCGGCACCTTGCACAGCTGGACCAGGTTCTCGGTGGCAATCGCTCTTCGAAGCTCATCGGGGCTGAGCACTGCCAGCGCGGCCTGAGCCAGCTTGGGTCCAACGCCGGTCGCTGTGAGCAGCAGCTCGAAGAACTCGCGCTCATCGGCGGAGGCGAAGCCGTACAGCGTGAGCGAGTCCTCGCGTACGACGAGCGAGGTCGCTAGCGTGGCTCGCTGCCCGAGCCGCAGTCCGGCCACCGTATTGGGGCTGCAGACCGCCTGAATGCCGAGGCCGCCGACCTCGATGACTGCCGACGTCGGACCGATCTGGGCGACCAAGCCGGTCAGCTGTGCGATCATTCCTGCTCCCTCGATGGCTGGACGCGGATCGACCGAAGGCACTGCGCTGTCGCTCGGCATGATTGGCGGCAGCCTCCACCGCCGCGTTGAGCCGCGCTGTCGTGCTGCCCCGCCATACGTGACAGATCGCAAGTGCCAGGGCATCCGGCAGCGTCTGCCGGCTGAGGCACGTCCTCGAGCTTGAGAATCTTCGTCACCATGGCTCCGACCTGCTCCTTGGGAGCGCGTCCGGAGCCGGTGATAGCGGCCTTCACCTCGCTCGGGGTGTGCAGACTCACCGGAATCCCGTGCTGTCGCAGCCGCCAGCATCGCAACCCCGGCGGCCTGTGCCGTTCCCATCACCGTCTGCACATTGTGCTGCGCGAAGACCCGTTCGATCAGCGACGGCCGTCGGGCGATAACGCGCAATCCAGCCTTCGATCGTCTCCTCTATCGCCAGGAGCCGATGCGCGACATCGAGGTCCGATGGCGTACGTGACGACGTCGACCGCGACCAGCAAGGGCTGGCGGCCGGGGACGCCGTCGACCACACCGAGACCGCACCGGGTCAGGCCCGGGTCGATTCCCAGCACCCGCATGCGTTCCCCTAGCAGCCGCGTGACCGGATCGCCCACGCGATCCCCCTGCCTTGAAATAAACGAACAGACGTTCGGTAGCCTATGTGGTGCTCCTGACGTTGGCGACCGCGACACGCCCTCCGTTCGCAACCAGTGTTCGCAGCCACGTTGTGTTCGAGCGCGGGGTCTCCTGATCTGTCGTTAGTCCCGGCCCGGCACTCGTCGCTGCGGACGAACGATCCTGCCGCCGGAGCGCAGCTCTGGCGCGACTGCCGCACAAGGCTGCCGTCGCTGGGCCGAGCGGCCGTTCCACTCACGCGTACTGGCCCTCTGCCGTCAAACTGCCAGCGACAGCATGGCGGCTACCGCGCCAGGCAAGCGGTGTCAGAGCATTAGCCGATGCTGGCCAGCACCTCGTCCGAGGCATCGAAGTTCGCGTAGACGTTCTGGACATCATCGGAGTCCTCCAGCGCGTCGATGATCTTCATCAGCTTCTCGGCGGTCGGCGCGTCGACCTCTTGGGTGTACTGCGGCACGAAGGAGACCTCGGCCGACTCGTAGTCGAGGCCCGCGTCCTGCACTGCGGTGCGAACAGCCACGGTGTTGCTCGGTTCGGTAATGATCTCGAAGCTGTCACCAAGATCGTTGATCTCTTCCGGGTCCGCGTCCAGGTGGCCTCGAGAAGATCATCTTCGGTGACGCTGCGACCGTCTTGCTGCTTTGCGACGATCACCACGCCCTTGCGGTTGAACATCCGCGCCGTCGAGCCGGCGTCGGCCATGGTGCCGCCATTCCGCGTCACGGCGACGCGCACGTCAGAGGCCGAGCGGTTCCGGTTGTCGGTCAGGCACTCGATCAGCAAGGCAATGCCGGCCGGGCCGTACGCCTCATACATCAGGTGTCTCGTAATCGGCGCCGCCGGCTTCGGCTCCAGAGCCGCGCTTGACAGCACGGTCGATGTTGTCGTTGGGAACCGAGCTCTTCTTGGCCTTCTGGATCGCGTCGTACAGCGTCGGGTTGCCGGCTGGGTCGCCGCCGCCGACGCGAGCCGCCACCTCGATGTTCTTGATCAGCTTGGCGAACAGCTTGCCGCGGCGGGCATCGACCACAGCCTTCTTGTGCTTGGTGGTAGCCCACTTGGAGTGACCGGACATATGCGAAATCCTATGCCGACGCTAGCGACGCCAGATGTGCACCTCACGCGGCTTGCCGCCCTTGACCGGCGGATCGCTTTGCTGCCAAATGCGCCGCCAGCTCGCCGCCGGCGGCTCGGCTACAGTGGCCGTCCCGCTTCGGATCTGCCACCACGAGGCGGCATCTTCGGCTAACAGCTGCTTCACCGCCTCCGCGATCTTGGGCGCGAACTCCTGAGCCGTTTCCGCGGGTCGGGGAACTATGGGCGTCCCGTACCGCACGCTGACCCGAGGACGCCCCGGCAGCGGCCAATAGCTACCCCGAGGCATCGCCGCGTAGGTGCCGAGAATCCCCACCGGGATGACCGGAACACGGCACTCAACTGCCAGTCGAGCAGCGTTCATCCGGAACGGGCGCACGAAACCGTCGCTGGAGCGCGTGCCCTCGGGAAAGACGACCACACTCCAGCCTCTGGCGAGCAACCTCGCTGCGGTGCCTGTTGGCGCACCCATGATCGCTCGATGGGAAACGTGTTGAACGCGATTGCCGACGCGCTTGACCGCAGCCAGCTATCGAAGAAGTAATCCCCACCACCCCAACGGCAGTGCGACGACGGCGTTCGCGCGGGCAGGGTCGAGAGCAAAACGGCCGCGTCCAGGTGCGAGGCATGATTAGCCACGATCACGGCCGGATCCGACAAGCTGGCGCAGCTCGTCGAGTCCATAGACCTCTACGGACAGCTCGTTGCGCATCACATTCTTGACGCCGACGAGCTGGACGAACTCGCGCAGCCCACGCACGGGCGCCGTGCGTGCCCAACCTGTCCGCCTCATCGCCTGTGTTCTCTCACGCGATGTCAATCAGAACCTGCGGCGGGGCGTGCAGATAGCTGATCGAGGGTGCGCGGCCGACCGTCGATGCCACTATCTCGAGGGCGTCCGCAAGGGTGGAAGCAGCGCGGAAGCCCAAGCGAGCTGCGCTCTCCCGGTCGGCACCCACCCATACGACGTCGGCGCAGTGTTCTTGAGCTGCCGCGATTTGATACCACAGATACATCGGATGCACACCGTGGAACGCCTGACTCGTGCGGTACAGATGGACATACCAGGAATCTCGTTGGCGAACTTCTCCTCGTAGTCGGCCGAGATCTGTTTCGGATCTGTGGTGACGGTCAAGACGTCCGCGAAGAAGTCGACGTACGACGGATGGTGCAGCGGGGAGAATTCGGCCGGCAGCGGGTGATAGATGATCAAGGCGCCGCCCTGGCCGTACGAACGGGGTGCCGGTGTGCGAGCCGAACGCATTCCGCTAGTCCGCTCCAGGCGGCGAGCACCGGGTTGGTCACCGAGTCGACGCTGTACGGCGTGTGCGCGCCACCCCGAGCACGCCGACATCGGCCGGCGCCGGCACCTCGACGCAGCTGCTGGGCCGTTATCTGAGCCAGGCTTGCCTGCTGGACCGCCGCCGGCGCTCCAGCTACGACCAGCGTGGCGTGGTAGTCTCCCTCGACCACGGTTCATCAACCGGCGCCGAGCACGCTTCGGAGTCCAGTCCAGGCCGCGGCGTACGGCGGACCACGTCGCCCGTGTCCTTGAGATTCCAGTCCCACTCACGCTCGCCCAAGAACGCCAGCGGCGGCGCGAAAGCGTCGTTGTCCAGCACCGCGTCGATCTCGAAGATGCGCACGGCAGAGGAGACCAGGTCCGCGATCTCGGCTGCGGCGGCATCGCTCCCCTGCGCGTGCAGCCCCGTCAGCTGACCGATCGTGGCGGTCGAGCCGAGTCCGCCGCGATCGCCGCCGCGCCGCTGCGGCTGGTCCCATCCGACGAGATGGACGAAGATCAACAAGTCGAGCCGGCGGCCCGCGCGTTGAGTGCGACTTCACCGCCCGCGGTGCTCCCGATCGCGGTCAGATTGCCGGGCATCCTCGGCATCGTGATTGGTCAGCAGGCCATCGGCGTAGAAAGAGCGGAAGACGCGCTCGCCAACGATGTGCTCCAGCTCGTCTGCCGTCATCCGGCGGTTCAGTCCGTTCGCGCTGACCAGCGCGACGTCGTCGACGCCCGCCGCAGCGGCCCGGGTCAACACGGCCTCGATCACCTTTGCCGCGGATATCGGGTCGCTGCATCGTCGGCGTTCGGGGTGCCGATGTCATCGAAGGCGATCGTCAGCCGCATCGACGGTTCGCAGCAGAGCCGACAGCGGCTCTGACTCGATCGGCGCGTCGAGCGCGGCGTTGATCGCCTCGCGCGAGGTCTGGGACTTGCGGCAGCGACTCGACGGGATAGATCACCCGGGTGCCCAGCGGGAACTTCTCAAGGCGGAAGCGATCGCCGTCGGCTACCAGCAGCGGCGGCGGGGTGCGCTCGTCGACCTCCAGGACGAAACCGGGTCGGCCCATCTAACCAATCTCCTTACGTCGGCAGCGCCCAGCGCGGCGTGATCGGCTTGATCTTCCACTCCACGACCGACCACTGGTTGCGGCTGGCAGCCCGCATCAGCGGGATGTCTGGGCTGACCGCGACGGCGTTGCCCACGGTCTCCAGCATCGGCAGATCCGAGTGGGAGTCGGCGTAAGCGAAAGCTGCGGTCAGGTCGATCTCATGCTGCGCCGCATAGTGCTTGAGCCAGGCTGCCCGAGACTCCCCTACCACGGGCGGGCCGGTCAGAAAGCCGGTGCAGCGGCCCTCCTCGTCGACGGCCAAGATCGGCAGCGACGATGACGTCGAACGAGCGGCTGGATCGGCCGTGTCAGCGGCCGCACCACACCGGTGATCGAGGATCGTGGTGTGCCCGGCGGCGCGGTGCTCCCGAATCCTGCGCACTGCCTCCGGCGACAGCCTGCTCAAGATGTGCGGCGCCATCGAGTGTGTCGACGAAACGCTCCAGGGCGGCCAGATCAGCCCCCGATAGCGGCGGTAGACCGCGCGCAGGAAGGTGCCGCGGTCTCGTTGCTCGGCGCGCAGGTACGAGGGAAGGCGCCGCATCACCTGACCGACCTCGGCAAGCTGCCGCGTGCGCGATAGCTCCGGCAACCGAGCCCAGAGGTACTGCTCGATGACGTTGGTCGGACATGATCGTGCCGTCGAGGTCGAAGATCGCCAGCGCCGCAGCGCCTGCGGTGTCTTTGTACAGCTCCTTCATGGTGGTCGGCCGGCTGCCGCGCTTAGCGCCGAATGGCGTCCATCCGGCGGACCGGCGCGGTGATGGATGGGCAGTGCACTTCCTCGATGTAGGTCTTCCAGTCGAAGACTGCGGTGTCGAAGGCGAACGCCGCTTGATCATCAGGATGCAGCGCCTGGGTGAGCGCGAGCGGTGTTGTCGTCCACGAAGTGCAGCTCCGACTGCGCGTACTCCTTGTACAGCGTGTGATAGCGCCGCAGGAAATCCAGCCGTACCCGGGTGCGATCGAGGTCCTTGGCGATCTTGCGCGTCCGGTCCGAGCGCGGCGCCTGGGCTAGTACTCGCTCGGCGAGCTTGTGGGCGCGTTCTGAGGTGGAGAGCAGCCGCTCGATCGAGGACGCGCCGAGGAACTGCCACTGCGGCAGCCGGGCGGCCCCGCGTGGACCCCCTCGAACGGGTGCTCCATGAAAGTAAGCGCGGATGTAGCTGTACGGTGTCCTTGAAGGTCAGCGGGTTCCGAGCGCCGGAGTTCACGTGGTAGTACTCCGGACTCCCGATCTCCAGGTTGCGTGGCGCACACCGCGAGGATGGCGTTCACCACATGGTCACAGGGCACGATGTCGACGACCGCCTCCGGCGTCGCCGGAAACTCCGGAAGCTCGCCGCGCCCGTACGCCAAGATCAGCGGCTCGGCCATCTTGAAGCCCTCGATCCAGCCGGGATACGGATGCAGCCAGGACGACTCGACGATTGCCGGCCGGACGATCGAGACCTGTGACGTCCCGACCGACATCGGCTACCACCCGCTCGCCGAGAGCCTTGGTGAAGGTGTAGACGTCGGTCCAGCCGAGCGAGCGGGCTCGCTCGGTGCCGGCCTTGACGAGCTCGGCCTGGACCCACTCGATGCGGCGGCGCTCGGTGTCGGCGGCGGTGGTCAGGAAGCCGGCCTGGCGATGCTCGCGCTCGGCCTCCTTGCGCAGCTTCGCGAGCCGCGCCGACGTGCGCGACTCCGCCTCGATCAGGTCACGCATCGCAATGCCGGCAGCCGCCTCCGCGTCGTAATCGATGTTGTGGACGTGAGGCGCCTCGGGAATGGCGCCGCGCCTGCGGCCAGCCGTGTACGCGGTGGAGATGTGCACGTAGTGCGGCACCGTGCGAGCGCTGGCCGTTCTCGTCGGTGACAGCCTGCAGCATGCCGATCCAGCAGCGCCTTGGTGCCGATCACGTTGGTCGTGCAAATGCCTGGTCGATCGGCGGGTCGAAGGATACGTCGCCGGCGCAATGCACCACGATGTCGAGGTCGGCGGGCAGCTGCGGCACGTTGGGCAGATCGCCCTCGATGACCTCAATCCTGCTGTCGAGCAGCTCGGCTGCTCCACCCAGCAGCGTCCCGAACGTCGGCGAAGATCGGCTTCTTCACGACGACGATCATCCGGTCCCGGGCAGTGGCCGAGCCCTTGCGGCGTACCAGCACCGCAGGCGTGGTCTCCGGCAGCTCTGTCGAGGATCTTCCAGAGCAGCTGCTCGCCGATGAAACCGGTTACGCCGGTCATCACGATCTTCTTGCCGGCCAGCAGGTCGCGCAGCCGGCCATCGAGATGTTGAATACGGGAGCGGTCGGTCTCGATAGGCGCTGCGGTCATGCGTGATTTGCTCTCTGGGGTGCTGTCCGAGCTGCGCCGGCCACGAGGGCCTCCTCGATGGTGAAGCGTCCGACGTAGAGCGCGGTGCCAATGATCGCACCTTCTACTCCGAGCTCGACCATCTCCCTGAGGGCAACGATGTCTTCAAGGGTGGAGATCCCGCCGCTGCGCGATGACCGGCCTGGTCCGTCTCCTCGCACACCTCGCCGCAGCAGCTCGAGATTCGGACCGCCGAAGCATGCCGTCGGAGGACACGTCGGTCACCACGAAACGGGCACAGCCGGCGCGATCCAGCCGATGCAGCGTCTCGTACAGATCGCCGCCCTCTCGGGTCCAGCCGCGAGCGGCGAGCTTGCTGCCTCTGACGTCGAGTCCGATGGCGATCCTGCTCCCCGTAGTGCGCCGATGATCTCTTCGCACCACTCGGGTCGCTCCAGTGCGGCCGTGCCGATGTTCACTCGGCGCATCCGCTCGCCAGCGCGCGCTCCAGGGACTCGTCATCGCGGATGCCGCCCGACAGTCTCGACGTTCAGCCGCAGGTGCGAGGTGATCTCGGTGACGATCTCGGCGTTGTTGCCTCGGCCGAACGCGGCATCCAGGTCAACCAGGTGGATCCACTCGGCTCCGGCATCCTGCCAGCGCTCGGCGGCTGCCCGTGGATCACCAAAGCGCTTGCTCCGAGCCTGCGCGGCCCTGAACCAGCTGCACGGCCTGTCCGCCGGCGATGTCGACAGCCGGCAGCAGGACCAGCCGGTCGGCGCGAGACGCCGCGCGTGAGGGACTTGCCGAATGCACCAGATGACCCTATCTCCGCAGCTACCGACTGCGCTCTGACCAAAATCACACGCTCGTCGAACCGACCGAGCGTGCCGAGCATGTCCGGACGTTAGGCGGGACGCTTGGACTTCGGCAGCTTCGCCACGATCAGGTCGTACGAGGTGTCGATCAAGTCTCGGCATCTCGTCGGGCGGGATCGTCCCGTCGAGCGTGAACGTGTTCCAGCCATGTGCTGGCCGATGTAGGCCGTCTTCGTCGCGGCGCCGCGATAGCGGTCGAGCAGCAGGTCGGCGGTCTCGCGGTCGCCACATTTCAGACCCGATCGGCCGGTTCTCGACCGCGCCGAGGAACGCGAAGATCTTGTCCCCGACCTTGGCGACGACGTCACCCTCCCACGGCTCGTCCTGCCACGCTCCCGGCTTGGCGAGGCAGTAGTCGAGCCACGGTGTCTCGGCTTGCCATTCGGTCAGCGATGTCACAGGGTTCGGAACCCAATTGCGGATCAGCTGGGCGCCGGCGTCACCGGACTTCTCGGGATGAAACTGGGTCGACCACAGCACGCCGTCCTCCACCGCAGCCGACGAAGCGGTCGCCGCCGTGCTCGGCCCAGGTGATCTGCCGTTCGGCAGCCGCGGGCATGCGCCGCGTACGCCGTAGCTGTGCACGAAGTAGAAGCGTTCTGATTCGATCCCGGCAAACAGCTGGCTGCCCGCGGGCGCTCTGACGGTGTTCCAGCCCATATGCGGCAGCCGCTCGGCGTGCAGGCGCTCCACCAGCCCTGGCCAGACGCTGCAGCCTGCTGCGCGTACGCCGTGCTCGATGCCAGCCTCGAACAGCACCTGATGGCCCACGCAGATGGCCAGCGTCGGCCGCCCGGCCGCCGAGCCGGCGCGGCGATGATCTCTGGTCCGCCAACGGCGACCAGGCCCGCCATGCACGCGGCGAACGCCCCGACGCCCGGGCACCACCAGACCGTCGGCCGCCAGCCGCAGCAGCCGCGATCGGCTGGTCACCGTGACCGTCTGCGCCGGCACGCGCGACCGCCCGCTCCGCCGAGCGGATGTTGCCCGAGCCGTAGTCGAGACGACGTTCTTCACGCGAGCGTCGGTCGCGCGAGCAGTGCCGAAATTCGTCACAAGCTCCCTTGGTGCTCGGGATGCCGACGATCCGCGGGTCGAAGGCGACCGCGTCGCGGAGTGCGCGGGCAAGCTGCCTTGAACTGGCACTCGACGATGTGGTGCGGGTCGCGGCCGGAGATCAGCGTCAGGTGCAGGCAGATCTGCGCGTGATAGGCGAGTGTCTCCATGACGTGCCGGGTCAATGAGCCGACATAGGGAGTGCTCGACCGGAGCACCGCCTGACGCCCTGCGAGCCGCCGATCAATACATATTCCTGGCCCGGCGGCTCACCCGTGTGTACGCAGTACGGTCGCCCGGACACATCGACCACGGCCTGAGCGAGCGCCTCGTCCAGCGGCACGAGGGCATTGCCGAATCGCCGGATGCCCCGCTTGTCGCCCAGCGCGGACCGGAGCGCCTGAGCCGAGCACGATCGCGGTGTCCTCGACGGTGTGGTGGGCGTCAATGTGCCAGTCGCCGGAGCTTTCGACATCGAGATCGATCAATGAGTGCCGCGCGAAGGCTGTCAAGCATGTGATCGAAGAATCCGACCCCGGTCGAGATCTGGGAGCGACCGGTGCCGTCGAGGTCGAGGCTGACCCTGACCTTCGACTCCGAGGTCTGTCGTTCCAGACTGGCAGTGCGGGCCTCGCTCATGACATCTCGTCCTCTTTTTCGATGCACTGTTTCGGTTTCGAGCACGGCCACCAGCGCGTCTTTGAAGGCCTGCATCTCCACCGGTGTACCGGCCGACACCCGCAGCCAGCCTTCAGGTCCGGTCTCTCGAATCAGAACCCCGCGGTCGAGCAGGGCCTGCCAAACCGCGTGCCGATTGGCGAACCGCCCGAAGAGGACGAAGTTGGCGTCTGATTCTGCAACCTCGAGTCCATGATTGGCGAGCCAGCGGGCCAGGTCGTCGCGGGCCTGCCGAAGCTGATCGACCTTCGGCCAGCATCTCGGGAGCATGCGCGAGTGCGACGCGGGCGGCGGCCTGGGTGAGCGCCGAGAGGTGGTAGGGCAGCCGGACGATCTGGAGCGCGTCGATGAACGCGGGTGCCGCGGCAGGTAGCCGAGCCGCCCGCCGGCGAAGGCAAAGGCCTTCGACATGGTCCGGCTCACCGCAAGCCGCGGATAGCTGCGGAAGCAGTTCGAGCGCGCTTGGAGTGCCGCCGCGGGCGAACTCGTAGTAAGCCTCGTCGACCACGACCACACCGCTCGCCACGTCGCAGATGGCGCGGATGGTTGCCAAGCTGACTGCGGTGCCCGTCGGATTGTTCGGGCTGGTGATCAGCACTACGTCCGGCCGAGTTTCCAGCATCGCGGTGACGGCTGCGTCCGGGTCGATGGTGAAGTCGTCGCGGCGCGGAAGCGTGCACCACTCGCTGTGGGTGTCGCGGGCGTATTCCGGATACATCGAGTAGGTCGGCGCGAACGAGAGCACTCGCCGACCCGGACCGGCGAACGCCAGCAGCACGTGCAGCATGACCTCGTTGCTGCCATTGGCAGCCCAGATCTGCTCGGCGGTCAATCCGTGTCCGAGGTAGCGAGCCAAGATCCGCACGCAGGTCTAGCGCGTCGCGTTCGGGGTATCGGTTCATGCGAACGGCCGGCCTCGGCGACTGCCGCCGCGATCTCGCTGATCACCTGCTCGCTCGGCGGATAGGGATTTTCGTTGACGTTCAGGCAGACAGCGACATCGCAGCTGGGGCGCACCGTAGGGCGTCTCGCCGACCAGCTCAGGCCGCAGCGGAAGCTCATCGAGCGCCGGAGTTGCCGTGGCTCCCCGATTTATGACAAACGGGGCATTACTGCACGCGTGTCGATGGGAAGAAACGACGGGCGATCGCGGCGCCGTGGGCGGGCAGATCCTCGGCGTCGGCAAATACCTCCACCTTGCGGGCAACCTCGGCGAAGCGCAGCCCGGGTGTAGCTGACGACGTGCATCATCTTGAGGAAGCTCCGCACGTTCAGCCCGGAGGAGTGGCAGGCGCAGCCGTCCGGTCGGTAGCACGTGGGTGCTGCCGGCGCAGTAGTCGCCTAGCGAGACCGGCGACCACGGACCGACGAAGACCGCGCCCGCATTGGTGATCATGGATGCCACCCGCTCAGCATCCGCGGTCTGGATCTCGAGGTGCTCTGCGCGCGTAGCCGTTGGCCACCTCGATGCCCTGCTCGATGTCGTCCACCATCACGATCGCCGACTGGCGACCCGCCAACGACTGCGCGATTCGCTCCACGTGCTTGGTCGAGGGCACCTGAGCCGACAGTTCGGCCTGAGTCCCCTCAGCGAGCTCGTCGGAATCGGTGATCAACACCGCCGCCGCGAGCGGGTCGTGCTCGGCCTGCGAGATCAGATCGGCGGCAACGTGGACCGGATCGGCGGTCGCATCGGCGAGCACGGCGATCTCGGTCGGCCCGGCCTCGGCGTCGATGCTGACGCGACCCTTGAGCAGCCGCTTGGCCGCCACGACGTAGATGTTGCCCGGCCCGGTGATCAGGTCCACCTGAGGACAGAGGCCGGGAACGCCATAGCCGAACATGGCGATGGCCTGGGCTCCGCCAACCGACGTAAACCTCGTTCGACACCGAGGATGTGACACAGGGCGAGGATGTTGGGGTGCGGCAGACCGCCGAAGTCGATCTGCGGCGGCGAGGCGAGCGCGATTGAGGGCACGCCAGCGACCTTCGCCGGTACGACGTTCATGATCACGCTGGAAGCCAGCGGCGCCAGCCCGCCCGGGACGTACAAGCCGACCCGGTTCGATCGGAATCATGCGTCGGCGTACGACCGCGCCTGGCGGCGACGCTGACCTCGCCCCGGTGTCACCGAGCTCGGCTTCGCAGACTCGACGCCGTCGTTCGATGGCGGTGGCGAAGGCTTTCCGCAGATCTGGCTGCAGGCGGGCGGCGGCGTCTTTCAAGGCTGCGGGCGGCACCCGGAAGTCGATCGGGCGTACGCGATCAAAACGCAGTGAGTAGTCGGCGAGCGCGGCAATGCCACGGCGCGCGATGTCGTCGCAGATCGGCCGAACGCAACCTCCGTCGCAGCGGCTACGTCGAATATCGGCCCGGGGCACGATGGCGGCATAGTCAGCCGCTCGCCGGCCGCCCGCCGGCCGCGAAGGTTGATCACCCGAAGCACGGACGAGATTCTACGGCCCAGGCGTCATGCACCGGCTCGATAATCATTAGCCTGTCCGCACCGCGGATTAATATCCCATCCGTCGGAGCGCCAGCTCTGTAGAGGAGGTCCATGGCAGAGCCGCCTGCCAGACCGCGGCATGATCCTGAAGGCCGCAATCGGCATCGGCCTTTACGCGATGGCTTTCGGCGCCTCCTTCGGCGCGATCTCTGTTGGGTTCGGGACTGACGCGTGGCCCAGACCATGGTGCTGAGCTTGGTGATGTTCACCGGCGCGTCCCAGTTCGCTTTCGTCGGCGTCGGCGGCATCGGGTGGTATCGCCCTTCGCGCGCGGTATCCGCCGGTCTGCTCCTCGGAGTCCGCAACGCCTTCTACGGCGTGCCCATCTCGGAGATCTCTGCATCCACGCGGATTTGCCAGGCTGTGGACGGCGCACTTCGTCATCGACGAGACAACCGCGATGGCCGTCAGCCAAGCCACGCCCCGAGCCCGGCGTTATGCCTTCTGGGCGACCGGGCTGATCTTGTTCACGCTGTGGCAACTGGGCAGCCTCGGCCGGCGCGCTCATCGGGCAACGCAGTCAGACCCGCTGACAATCGGCCTGGATGCTGCGGCGCCGGCCGTCTTCCTGGCCCTGCTCTGGCCCATCGCTGCGGCGTCGTGAGGCGCGCTGGGTCGCCTTAGACGGCGCAGCGGTGGCGTCTGGCGCTGGTTCCCATTGCCGCCGCCGGGCGTCCCGGTCGTCGCGGCCGCCGTGGCGGCGTTGGTCGGCGGCCTTCTTCCCGGACCGGCACGGCCGCTCGGCAGATCGACGAATCGGGAGGCACTCGTGACGCCGCTCTGGCTGGCGATCATCGTCGCGGCGGTCGGCTGCTACCTGCTGAAACTGGCCGGAGTGTCGCTGCCGGAGTCGGTCTTGAACCATCCCAAGGTGCAGCGCGTTGCTCAGTTCCTGCCCATTGCGCATGCTGTCTGCTCTTGGTGGCGGTGGAGCTCTTCGACGGATGGCGGCCGCTACGCGCTGGACTGGCGCACCCTCGCCGGCGTTGCGGCCGGGGTGATCGCCTTGCTGCTGCGACGCGGCTTTCTGGTGGTGTTCCTGGTGGCCATCGGGGTGACCGCCTTCTTGCGGCTCGATCACCTGAGCGCGCCTTCCTGCGCCGAACAAGGGCCGCGGCTCCTCGTCGTCGCGGCCGAGGGAGGAGCCCAGCAGCACCGGAATGACGGCGAAGAACGGCCAGGTCAGCAAGCGACGCGCGGGCGCGCAGCGTGAGCGGAATGGGCGACGAGGTCTCCTGGCTGAGCCGCGGCCAGCCGGGCGGAGAAATCGCCTGGTCCGAGCCGGTAACCGACCAGCCAGCAGGTCAAGCGCCGACGCGACCGGCGCAGACCAGCGACCACCAGCACCACCGACCAGCCGAGGCGTACGGAGCCAGCGCCAAGCCGCGATGCCGATCAGCAGCGCCAACGACCAGACCGATGACGCAAAACCATGCGTCAGCGGCGATGAATTCACGTCAGTCCGCGCTCGGTCGTCGTCGCTCCGCCGTTGCTGTTCAGCTCGTACGCCGGGGGCTTCACCACCAGCCACCAGACCACTCCGGCGGCAGCGCCCAAGCCCAAGCGAGGCGGCGGCGAAGCCGGCCAAGCCGACCGGCCATCCGCCACGTGCGCCGGGTCGGGGTGGAGCTGATTCGGTCACGACGCCAGACACGACGGTCCCAGGAGTGCCTTGAGGTCGGCCATCAGCGGCTGCGACGGCGTCACCCGCAGCCGCTCGTCGAGCTTCATCACCGTCGTCTTCTCGGCAGACCGCAGCCGCAGCCGCACCTCGGTGAGACCGGGATGTGAGGCCAGCACATCGCGGAGCTGCTGCACGACCTGCGGTGTGCACCGCGCCGCCGGCAGCGAGATCACCACCGGGCCGCTCGGTGCCTCGACTGATGTCGGGGAGGCTCAGCTCGGAGGCGTTCAGCGAGACCACGTCGTCCTCGACCTTCACCTTGCCCTTGATCTTGACCACGGTGTCGGTAGCCAACACGGTCGAGACCATCTCGTACGCCCTGGGGAAGAGCAGGACCTCGATCGAGGCCTCCAGATCCTCGACGGTGATCACCGCCCAGATATCCCCGCGCCGGGTGGTCTTGCGGGTGATGTTGGTGATCATGCCCGCGATCGTCACCATGCTCTCCCGGGGACCGTCGTCGGCGAGCAGCTCGCCGATGCCGATGTCGCGCTCCGCAGCCAAGCATGTGCTCCAGGCCCTGCAACGGGTGATCGCTGACATACAGGCCGAGCATCTCGCGCTCGAACGCCAGCTTGGTGCGCTTGTCCCAGTCGGGCAGGTCGGGAACGCTGCCCGTCAGCACCGGATCGGTCTCAGTCGAGCTCGCCGAACAGATCATCCTGGCCGTTCGCCTCGTTGCGCTTGAGATCGAGCACCGCGTCGACCGCGCGCCTCGTAGATGCTCATCAGCGCCGCGGCGGGAATGTCCCATCGACTCGAAGCGCTCCGGCCTTGATCAACGACTCGATCACTCGCTTGTTGCAGACCACCAGCGGCACCTGATCGAGGAAGCCGTGGAAGTTCACCGCCTTGCCATGTGCCTCGCGAGCGGCGACGATGCCCGTCGACCACGTTGTGCGCCGACGTTGCGTACTGCCGTCAGGCCGAAGCGAATGTCGGCGCCGACCGGGGTGAAGTTCGCTGCCGACTCGTTGACGTCTGGCGGCAACACCTGGATCCCCATCCGGCGGCACTCGTTGAGGTAGACGGCCATCTTGTCCTTGTCGTCGGCCACCGAGGTCAGCAGCGCCGCCATGAACTCGGCCGGGAAGTTGGCCTTCAGGTACGCGGTCCAGTAGGAGACCATCCCGTACGCCGCGGTGTGGGCCTTGTTGAACGCGTAATCGGAGAACGGGCACCAAGGTGTCCCACAGGGCCTTGATCGCCGCGTGCGAGTAGCCGTTCGCCCGCATGCCCTCGGAGAACGGCACGAACTCGGCGTCGAGGATCTCCTTCTTCTTCTTGCCCATCGCCCGCGCGCATGTTGTCGGCCTGGCTCGAGGGTGAAGCCGGCGACCTTCTGCGGCGATCGCCATGACCTGCTCCTGGTAGACGATCAGGCCGTGCGTGGTGTTCAGGATCTCGGCGAGCGGCTCGGCGAGCTCGGGGTGGATCGGGCGTGATCTCCTGCCGCCCGTTCTTCCGCAGCGCGTAGTTCGTGTGGCTCGTCGGCTCCCATCGGGCCCGGCCGATAGAGCGCCAGCACGGCGGAGATGTCCTCGAAGTTGTCCGGGCGCATCAGCCGTAGCAGGCGCGCATCGGGCCGCCGTCGAGCTGAAAGACGCCGAGCGTCTCGCCTCGTGCCGAGCAGCGCGTACGTCGGCGCGTCGTCCAGCGGCAGGTCCTCGAGCACCAGCTGGAATCCGCGGTTGAGCGAGATGTTGGCCACCGCATCGTCGAGCACGGTGAGATTGCGCAGGCCGAGGAAGTCCATCTTGATCAGGCCCAGCGCCTCGCACGTCGGGTAGTCGAACTGGGTGATGATCGCGCCGTCCTGCTCCCGGCGCATGATCGGGATGATGTCGATCAGCGGCTCGCTCGACATGATCACGCCCGGCGGCGTGCACGCCCCACTGCCGCTTCAGGCCCTCCAGGTCCTTGGCGGTGTCGACGACGGTCTTGACGTCGGGATCGACTTCGTAGAGGCGCGCGAAACTCCGCGCCCTCGCCGTAGCGTGGATGGTCGCGGTCGAAGAGCTTGGCTAGCGGGACGTCCTTGCCCATGCACCGGCGCCGGCATGGCCTTGGTGATCTTCTCCCCGACGCCGAACGGGTAGCCCAGCACGCGGGAGGCGTCCTTGACGGCCTGCTTGGCCTTGATCGTGCCGTACGTGACGATCTGGCTGACCCGGTCCTCGCCGTACTTCTCGGTGACGTAGCGGATCACCTCGCCGCGCCGACGCTCGTCGAAGTCGATGTCGAAGTCCGGCATCGAGACGCGGTCGGGGTTGAGGAACCGCTCGAAGATCAGTCCGTGGACGCAGCGGGTCGAGATCGGTGATGCGCATCGCGTACGCGGCGATCGAGCCGGCGCCGGAGCCGCGGCCCGGGCCGACCCGGATGCCGTGCTCCTTCGCCCAGTTGATGAAGTCCGCAACGACGAGGAAGTAACCGGCGAAGCCCATCGAGATGATCACGTCGATCTCGAAGTCGGCCTGCTTGCGCACCTCGTCGGGGATCCCGCCGGGATAGCGGCGATGCAGGCCTGCCTCGACCTCATGCACGGAACCAGGAGTCCTCGGTCTCCCCCGCCGGGCAGGGAAGCGCGGCATGTAGGTGCCGTTGCCTTCGGTGAAGCGACACATCGCAGCGCTCGGCGATGGCCAGTGTGTTGTCGCATGCCTCGGGCAGCTCCGCGAAAAGTGCGCGCATCTCGGCCGGTGACTTGAGGTAGTAGCTGTCGCCCTCGAACTTGAACCGGTTTCCATCGGCCATGTTGGAGCCGGTCTGCACGCAGAGCAACACCTCATGCGCGGCGGCCTCGGACTGGTCGGTGTAGTGCAGGTCGTTGGTGGCCACCAGCGGGAGCTCGCAGCTCCTTCGCGATGCTGGAGCAGGTCGTCGCGGACCCGGCGCTCGATCGTCGATGCCATGGTCCATCAGCTCGACGATAGTAGTTGCCGGCGCCGAACAGGTCGCGGAACTCGGCGGCACTGGCGATCGCATCGTCATACGCGGCCCAGCCGCAGGTAGGTCTGGACCTCACCACCTGGGCAGCCGGTGGTCGCGATCAAGCCATCGGCGTAGCGTGCTGAGCAGCTCGCGGTCCACCCGCGGCTTGTAGAAGTAGCCCTCCAGAGAGGCCAGCGAGCTCAGGCCGGAACAGGTTGTGCATTCCGTGCGGTGTCCTCGCGCCCACATGCGTCATATGGGTAGAATGCGCCGCCGCCCGAGACGTCGTCGCCGCTGTTCTGGCCGGACTGGCGTCACCCCAGCGGACTCGCTTGCGCTCGGAACGGTGGGTCTTCGGGGTGACATAGGCTTCCATGCCGATGATCGGCTTGACGCCGCTACGCCTTCGAAGCGCTGGTAGAACTCGTAGGCGCCGAAGGTGTTTCCGTGGTCGGTTATTGCGATAGCTGGCATGCCCAGCCGCTCGCAACCGGAGAACAAGTCGGCCGACCCGCGCCGCCCCATCGAGCATCGAGTAGTCCGAGTGCACGTGCAGGTGGACGAATGAGCGGTCCCCAGGTTGCGTGCTTCCCGGCATATCCGCACCAACCTCAAACTCGAACCCTGCACGCGCTGTGCTATTTACAAGCCCTATTTACAAAAGCTATTGTACAAGCAGGAGGAAGCTCAGCAAGCGCCTACATTAGTCGCCCAACTCCGCCTACTAGTCTGCGCCGCGCCTCTGACAAGTCGATCCCGACGGCATCCGGCGAAGCGTGAGCGCCTGAGCTCTCAACGCTCAATCGGAGAAGAACTCCCGCAGAGCGACGTGCCACCACGTCCGGCTTTCCGCCAAAGCGGGCATTCCCCGTAGCGCCGTGGCCAAGTTTGGGAAATGTGATCCGGCGTGCTGTCGGCAGCGCGTCGGCGAGGGCATCCATCGCGGTTCGCAGGTAGGCCGGGCTGGATGCGCCGCCGAGCAGCAGTACTTCGGCGGGTATGCCTGCGTACACGTCGAGCCGGTCCCGTGCCTGCTCGACCAGCCCGAAATCGTAGCCGAGGGTCGGTGCCAGCATCCGCATGGAGACCTCGCTTGGGCCGAGCGTTCGCTCCTCGCGCCGCATCGCGGCAACCGTCGAGAGCACGCAGCAGGGGCCGCGGGACGTACCCGAAGATGGCCGGTCCCATCTTGGAGCCCTTCATGCCACTCACCAGCGCGGAAGGCAGGTCGCCGCGGCCAAGTTCTTCGGCGATAGCGAGCCACGAATGATGTCGACAGCGAGTCTCCGACGATCAGCGGAGGCTCAAAGATCGCCACCCGATGCAGCTGGGGCAGTCGCAGGCTGGCCTCCAACGCGACGACCGCTCCCGAGCTGACGCCCAGAACGTCGGTTGCGCCAGTCGCAGCCAAAACGGCAGCGAGATCGGCCACCTCGGTGTCGGCATGTCGTGATTCACACGGTGTGGAGCCGCTCATCCCCCGGCCACGCCGATCCGGGATGAGCAGACCGTATGCGAATCGCTGACCTCGGCAGCCAACTCCGAGTGGCTGGTCGCGGACTCACATCGCCCGTGCAGGATGACCAGACCAGGTCCTTGCCCGATCATCCGGTATCCGATCGATGCTCCATCGGCCGAGGTCACCGCCGAAATCAAGCCGATTGACATGATCATCCCCTATGATGGCAATCTATTTAGCTTAATGAGTATCTTGATTAATAGCTTAACGATTGAGAGAAATAGTGTCAAAGTCCAGTGATCGACGGGAGAAGTTGATCGCGCGCCTGCAGCTGCTCGGTGAGCAGGAGAGCACCGAGACGGCCATGTTCCATCAGGCGGCGGCCGCGTCGTACGGAGCTCGGAATCACCGACATGAGAGGCACTGCAGATCGTGCTGCGGGAGGGTCCGCAGACGGCGGGCCAGCTTGCCACACGGCTGCGTCTCACCACGGAGTGCGGTGACCAGCGTCTTGGATCGCCTGGAACGCCAGTCGTTGATCATTCGTAGTCAGCACCCCAGGACCGACGCAAGATCATTGTGCAGCGCGAACACAAAGACCCTGGCCGACGGCGACAACGTCTACCGCTCAATCGGGGATGCGTACGCCGCCCTGCAGCGAGGCTTCACAACCTCAGAGCTGGAGTTTCTGGTGCGCTACTACGAGGGGGTCGATCGAGGTGACTCGGCGAGAGATCGCCCGGCTCGGGGAGAGTGCCGATCGGCGCCAGAGCCAGCTCGGCGCGAGTCGATGAGCTAGCCCCGCACATCTCCACGATCTTTTCGATCGTGCGCATGTTACGGACCGTCGAGCTCACCCCGATGATCGTGCTGAACTTCTCGGCCAGCTTGCTCCTGCCAATCCCCTGGGAGTAGTTGACGTAGACCTCCTGGCCGGCGAAGGTGAACGGCTCGTAGTCCTTCGCGACCGCGGCCACTTTCTGCTTCGCATCCGCCGCCGGCGCCTTCGTCAGGAAGGCAACCGTGACCTGGCTCGGATTTCCGTCCGGGTAGGGGTTCTCGGCCAAGATCTTTTTCAGTCGCTCTGGTGTTCGCACGGCGACATCGATCGGGCGGCCAAAGAGTGTCACTTGATCGCTTTCGAGATCTCCCGCTCCAGCGTCGCGGTCTTCTTCGGTGAGGTGATGATCAGGTTGCCACTGTTGATGTAGGTCGCGACATCGGTATACCCGAGGTCCTCGGCCATGGCGCGCAGCGCCGGCATCGCGATCTTGTTGTTGGGACCGAGATTGACGCCCCGGAGAAAGGCGACATGGGTAGCCACGCCGCCATCATCTCAGCCCACAATCATGGAGTGGGAGACCGGCTACAACGCTGAGCGGATCGGTTGAGCTGAGCCGAGCAACTGTCGACAAACTGCATCCGCTGAGGCTCATTTCGATGCAGTCTGCCGACATTTCTGAACGAGAGTCAGTCGTCCACAAGCTGACGTTGGCTCTGAGCAGCCATCCACAGATAGCGGGTGCTGCGGCTGATCAGGCACATTGGTACCCATGCTTCGGGCGTGAAGCTCCCAATGGAACCAGCTCAAGAAGCGTTCCGTGGCCATCGCCGCCTCACCGGAGTGGCAGAGGTTGTCGTATGGCCTCTATATGCGAGATCAGGAACCCCGCAGACTGGCCGACGAGCTCAGAGCCTGGAGTCTGGTGCTTCCCGCGCGTGCGGCCTTCACCCACCTCACCGCCGCCCAACTTCGAGGCTGGTGGTTGCCGCGAAGCCGGTTCCACACCCGGTCTTCGCCAGCCCTCCGTCAGGGCGACCCGTGCCCGCACCGAGCAGGCCTGCTACGTCAGCCGCCACCCCTCGCGCAGTGCCCTCCGAGCTGGTGTCTGGCATCCGGCTGACAACGCCTGCCGAGACAATGCTCGCGCTGCTGCTCGCGACCTCGGCGTACTCGATCTGGTGCTGATGGGTGACTCCGCGCTGCAACTCGGCCACTGCACCATCGACGAGCTGGCCGACGCTGCTGCACGGCGTCGTCGCGGCGCACCCATGCTGCGTCGCATCATCGGCATGCTCGACCAGCGGAGCGAGTCACCCTGGGAGTCGGTCATGCGAACGCTCCATCGAGCCGACATCTCGCAGTCAGACATCCCGGTCGAGCCGCAGCATGAGGTCTTCGACCACTGGGGTCGCTTCGTCGCCCGTGGCGATCTGTGGATCGTCGGCACAAACCGGCTGCATGAGTTCGATGGCGGCGGGCATCGAGAACCTGACATCCAGCGCAGCGATCTGACCCGCGACCGGCGGCTGATCGAGGCGAACTGGCAGCGATTCGGCTTCACCAAGGCTCAGCTGCTGAACGAGGGCGCCTCCATCATCGCGTCCACCGACAGACTGTTGGGTCGCAGCTGGGATCCCGAGCGGCTCCGCCGATGGAATGCGCTGATAGCAAATTCGATGTTCGGCCGCCTGGGCCGCGCCCGAGCTCTCCGCCACTGGCGTTTAGCCCGATAACTGTCGACGGATTGCATCCGCGTGGCTCAGTTTCGATGCAGTCTGTCGACACTTTCTGGCCGCGAATCACACCATCATTTGCCGAGCAGTAGGCGGGATGGGGCGCGGCAGCTTGGTGGTGCCGGACAGGTACTCATCGACACCGGCAGCACACGCACGTCCCTCCGCGATAGCCCAGACGATCAGTGACTGACCGCGACCGGCATCGCCGCAGACGAATACGCCCTCCACATCAGTCGCGTAGTTCTTGTCCCGCGCCACATTGCCGCGCTCGTCCAGGGACACTCCCAGCTGGGAGATGACAGTGTTCGGTCTCCGGGCCGGTAAAGCCCATCGCCAGCAAGACCAGCTCCGCCGGGATCTCCTGCTCGGTGCCCGTCTACCGGGACGATCTTGCCTCCCTCGAACCGCACCTCCGACATACGGAGCGAGGCCACGTTCCCGTCGTAGTCACCGATGAACTCCGATGTCGATACCGAGTAGACCCGCTCCCCCGCCTCTTCATGGGCGGAGGAGACGCGATAGATCATCGGGTAGGTCGGCCAGGGCTGGTGCGCCGGCCGCTCGTCCGGCGGCGTCGGCATGATCTCCAGTTGCACGATGGACTTCGGGTGCTGCCGGATCGCCGTACCGAGGCAGTCTGCGCCGGTGTCTCCGCCGCCGATGATCACCACATGCTTGTCCGTCGCGGTGATCTGGTTCTCGACCTGGCGCCCCAATGCGACCCGGTTCGCCTGTGGCAGGAACTCCATCGCCTGATGGATGCCGTCGAGGTGGCGACCCGGCACCGGCAGATCCCGACCGATGGTGGAACCGACCGCCAGCACGATCGCGTCATAGCGCTCCTGTAGCTCAGGCCCAGTGATCTTGACGCCGACCTCGACCCCGCTGTGGAAGTTGGTGCCCTCGTCGGTCATCTGCCGAATGCGGCGATCCAGGACCGACTTCTCCATCTTGAATTCCGGAATGCCGTACCTCAGCAGGCCGCCCGGCTCGTCCGAGCGCTCGAAGACCGCTACGGTGTGTCCGGCGCGGGTGAGCTGCTGGGCGGCCGCAAGTCCGGATGGCCCAGAACCGACAACCGCCACCCTCTTGCCGGTATGCCACTCAGGCGGCTGAGGAGTGACACGGCGCTCGTCCCAGGCCTTGTCGATGATCGCGACCTCGACGTTCTTGATCGTCACCGGTTCGCGGTTGATTCCCACCACACAGGCTGTCTCGCAGGGCGCCGGGCACAGTCGACCGGTGAACTCGGGAAAGTTGTTGGTCGCGTGCAGCCGTTCCAGCGCCTCGTCCCAGTCGCTGCGCCAAACCAGGTCGTTCCACTCCGGAATGAGGTTCCCCAGCGGGCAGCCTGTGTGACAGAACGGAATGCCGCAATCCATGCACCGGCCCGCCTGCTCGGAAATGATCGGCAGCACGGCCCGCCCGGGCGTACCGGGATAGACCTCTTTCCAGTCGTGTATCCGCTCTGCGACCGGCCGTCGAGTCGCTATGCGTCGCGGCGTCGTCATGAACCCTCTGGGATCAGCCACGCTGAACTCCCTTCAGCTGGAGAGGCGCCTCGGTGCTCCGCCGCTTCAGGCCGATCGGCGAAACCTAAGATGCTTGCATCCTGCTCGCCGACCAACCGCACGCGAACGGCAAAGCCCGACCAGACGTGTTTAGCCGGTCGGCCTAAACGGTGGAGCACGGGGCGCGACGAGCTCAGCCATGAGCCGCTTCCATCATCTTGCTGGTCGTATCATGCCTCGTCCAGCCCCTCGGACTCGGCCTCTTGGCGCGCGGCCAGGACCCGCGCGTAGTCGCGCGGCAGCACCTTGGTGAACCGTCTGGCCGAGGCGTGCCAGTCGTCGAGCAGCGACTCGGCGACCTCCGACACCGGTCTCCTCGCGATGCCGGATGATCAACTTCCGGAGCAGCTCGAGATCGGCATCGGATGGCACGAGCGCGTCAACCATCTCGATGTTCAGCAGCGTCGGGTCGAGATCGAGGAAGTAGCCAATGCCGCCGGACATGCCCGCCGCCACGTTGCGGCCGGTCTTGCCGAGCACCACAGCGATCCCGCCGGTCATGTACTCGCAGCCGTGATCGCCCAGCCCTTCCACAACGGCCACGGCACCGGAGTTGCGGACACAGAACCGCTCGCCGACCTGCCCGCGGATGAACAGCTCACCGGACGTTGCGCCGTACGCGATCACGTTGCCGGCAATGATGTTGTCAGCCGCGACGAACCGAGCCGTACGCGCTGGCCGGACCACGATGCGGCCGCCGGAAAGCCCCTTGGCCAGGTAGTCATTGCTATCGCCTTCGAGCCGCAGCGTGATCCCCGCGGGCAGGAAGGCTCCAAAGCTCTGTCCCGCCGAGCCTTCGAGGGTGATGTCGATCGTGCCGTCGGGCAATCCCTCACCGCCGGTGGCCTTGGTGACCTCATGGCCCAAGATCGTTCCCACCGTACGATCGACGTTGCGGATGGCGATCGAGGCGCGAATGGCCTCGCCGGTCTCCAGTGCCGGGCGGCAGATCTTGATCAATTCCTGGTCCAACGCCTCGGCAATCCCATGATCTTGAACCGTGACATTGTGCAGTACGGCACCTTCGGGAAGATCAGGCTTGTGCAGGATCGGCCGGAGATTCAGACCATGGGCCTTCCAGTGCTGTTCGGCCCTGGTGGTATCGAGTACTTCGACGTGCCCGATCGCCTCGGCGAGCGTCCGGAAACCTAACGCTGCAAGGTGTTCGCGCACCTCCTCGGCGATGAACTCGAAGAAGTTGATCACGAACTCCGGCTTGCCGGAGAACTTCGATCGCAGCTCGGTGTTCTGCGTCGCCACGCCCACGGGGCAGGTGTCGAGATGGCAGACCCGCATCATGATGCAGCCGCTGACTACCAGCGGTGCGGTCGCGAAGCCGAACTCCTCGGCCCCGAGGAGCGCGCCGATGATCACATCGCGACCGGTCTTCAGCTGGCCATCGACCTGCACCACGATCCGGTCTCGCAGACCATTGATCAACAGCGTCTGCTGCGTCTCGGCAAGACCGAGCTCCCACGGGCCACCGGCATGCTTCAACGAGGTCAGCGGGGCCGCTCCCGTGCCGCCGTCGTGGCCGGAGATCAGCACCACGTCGGCCTTCGCCTTGGACACACCGGCGGCGACCGTCCCTACGCCGACCTCGGCGACCAGCTTGACGTGCACGCGCGCCGACGGGTTGGCGCACTTCAGATCGTGGATCAGCTGCTTGAGATCCTCGATCGAGTAGATGTCGTGGTGCGGCGGCGGCGAGATCAGTCCCACACCCGGCGTTGAGTGCCGAGTCCTGGCGATCCACGGATAGACCTTCTGGCCGGGCAGCTGTCCGCCCTCCCCGGGCTTGGCGCCCTGGGCCATCTTGATCTGCAAGTCGCTGGCATTGGTCAGGTAGTCCGAGGTCACACCGAAGCGGCCGGATGCGACCTGCTTGACCGCGCTGCGCCGCTCCGGGTCGTAGAGCCGGTCCTTGTCCTCACCGCCCTCTCCCGGTGTTGGACCTCGCCGCCGAGCCTGTTCATGGCGATCGCCAGCGTCTCGTGCGCCTCCTTGCTGATGGAGCCGTACGACATTGCCCCGGTGGAGAAGCGCTTGACGATCTCGCTGACCGGCTCGACCTCGTCAATCGGGATCGGGCGTGCGCTCGGAGGTTGAACTTCAGGAGCCCGCGCAGCGTCGTCGAGGCGCTCGGATTGCGTGTCGATGTGGTGGGTGTATTGCTTGAAGATGTCGTAGCGCCCCGAACGCGTGGAGTGCTGCAACCGGAAGACGGTCTCGGGATCGAACAGATGCGGCTCGCCCTCGCGGCGCCACTGGTACTCGCCACCGACCGACAGCGTGCGGTGAGCCAGCGGGATGCCGTCGAGCGGGTAGGCGGTCAGATGCCGCTTGCGCACCTCCTCGGCGATCTGCTCGAGGGTGACACCGCCGAGCTTGCTCGTCGTGCCGGTGAAGTAGCGGTCGACCACCTCTCGGGAGAGCCCGAGCGCCTCGAAGATCTGAGCCCCGTGTAGGAAGCGACGGTCGAGACGCCCATCTTGCTCATGACCTTGAGCACGCCCTTGCCGAGGGCCTTGATGACGTTGCTGACCGCCTTCTCCGGGGTGACGCTGGTATAGACCTGGTGTCGGGCCAAATCCTCGACCGATTCGATGGCCAGATAGGGATTCACCGCAGCAGCGCCATAGCCGATGAGCACCGCGACGTGGTGCGACTTCGCGTACGTCGCCGGCCTCCACGATCAATCCGACCTGGGTCCGGGTCTTCTCCCGAACCAGATGGTGGTGCACGGCCGCGGTCAGCAGCAGCGACGGAATGGGTGCCAGCTCGGCGTTGGAGTGCCGGTCGGAGAGCACGATGATTCGCGCGCCGTCGGCAATGGCTGCCGAGATCTCAGCGCAGAGCTCCTCCAGCTTGGCTGGTCAGCGCGGCCGCTCCGCCCGCGACGTCGTACAAGCCGCGCAGCGACATAGGTCTGGTATCCGGGCAGGTCGCCTTCCCGGTTGATCTTCACGATCTTGCTCGAGTGCGTCGTCGTCCAGTACGGGGAACGGCAGCACCAACCGGCGGCAGGAGGCTGGACCGGGGTCGAGCAGGTTACATTCCGGTCCGATCGTGTTGTACAGCGATGTCACCAGCTCCTCGCGGATTGCATCCAGCGGTGGGTTGGTCACCTGGGCGAAGAGCTGGGAGAAGTAGTCGAACAAGAGCCTGGGCTTGTCACTGAGTGCCGCCAGCGGTGTGTCCGTGCCCATCGAACCGAGTGGTTCGATCCCGTTGGAAGGCCATCGGCGCCAAGATCAGCCGCAACTCCTCCTCGGTGTAGCCGAACACCTGCTGGCGGCGAGTCACCGACGCATGCGTGTGGACCACATGGTCCCGGTCGGGCAGGTCGGACAGCAGGATTCTGCCCCCGATCAGCCACTCACCGTACGGCGCAGCTGCAGCGAGCTGGGCCTTGATCTCCTCGTCGGAGATGATCCGATGCTGAGCAAGATCGACAAGGAACATCCGGCCCGGTTGCAGTCGGCCCTTCTGCACGATCTTGTGTTGCGGAATGTTGAGAACTCCGGCTTCGGAGGCCAGCACGACCAGGCCGTCGTCGGTGACCCAGAAGCGTCCGGGACGCAGGCCGTTGCGATCGAGCACGCCGCCGACCACGGTGCCATCGGTGAAGACCACGCCGGCAGGACCATCCCACGGTTCCATCAGACAGGAGTGGAAGGCATAGAAGTCTCGGCGCGCCACATCCATCTGGCTGTTGTTCTCCCAGGCCTCCGGGATCATCATCAACATCGCGTGCGGCAGCGACCGTCCGCCAAGATGCAGCAGCTCGACCACCTCGTCGAACGAGGCCGAGTCCGAGGCGTCGGGCGTACAGATCGGGAACAGCCGTTCCAGATCACCCGGGATGACATCGCTGGCCAGCAACGCCTCCCTGGCGCCGCATCCAGTTGCGGTTGCCCATCACGGTGTTGATCTCGCCGTTGTGGGCAATCATCCGGTAGGGATGAGCCAGTTCCCAGGCTGGGAAAGTATTGGTCGAGAAGCGGGAGTGGACGCACGACGAGTGCGCTGGCCATCCGCTCGTCCAGCAGTTCCGGGAAGACCTGTGGCAACTGCTGCGTGGTGACCATGCCCTTGTAGACGATGGTCCGGCATGAGAGGGAGGCGAAGTAGATGCCCGTCTCGTGCTGCGCCCTGCGGCGTAGGCAGTAGGCCATTCGGTCCAGGGCAATTCCCATCATGGGGGCGCCCTTGGCCGTAACGAAGAGCTGCTCGAAGTAGGGCATGTTCGACCGGGTGACGTCGCTGAGCGAAGCGTCGCTGGTGGGAACTCGGCGCCAGCCGATGACGGTCAGGTTCTCCTCTGCTGCGATCTGCTCAATGCTGGCCTTGGCCTTCCCGGCGAGATCCGGGTCAGTGGGAAGGAACGCGTTGCCGACTGCGTAAGCGCCCTGTCTGGGAAGCTCGAAACTCACCTCGCTGCGGAAGAAACGGTCGGGAATCTGCAGCAACATGCCGGCGCCGTCACCGGTCTTGGGATCCGATCCGACCGCGCCACGATGGTCCAGGTTCCGCAACGCCTCGAGGCCCTGGGCGACGATGGCATTGCTGGGAACTCCGCTCAGGGTCGCGACGAACGCCACACCGCACGGCGTCATGTTCGAACGCCGGGTCGTAGAGGCCCTCGGCCTTGCGGACCCTGGAAAACGCATGAGCGGCTGTCATGAGACAAACTCCCGTCGTCGAAGCCGATGAGCAGAGTCGGGGCCCTCTGCACGGGTCACGGCTGAGCGGGCACGGCCTTGCGAGCGGACGTGCGCGCAACAGAGCTTGCAGGACAACATTGGCCCAAAGTTGATGGAAAGGGTAACGCACCTAGCCGAGATCGTGGTACGCGAAAATCGCCTGCAAATCAACGAGGCCTAAGGTGTGACGGTCGGGTCCTTGGTCGACGCCTGGCCTGCCGCGTCTTCGTCGTCCGTGGCGTCTGCCTCAGCATCTGTACGCTCAGCCGTATCTGCACCGGCCGCTGGCTCCGGCGACATCGCTGTCGACGATGTCGGTCTCCTCAACAGACTCCACCCTCGGCAACCCAATGCCTTCGACAACCTCTTCGCGACCGGGCCGATTGCGGATCAGCCAGATCAGCCACACCAGCGCGACGATGAAGCCGATCAGCGCGGTGTAGTTGTTGAGCCGGAAGCCGCCGATCTCGTTCACCGTGTCGATCCGGAGCGCCTCGATCCAGAAGCGACCGGCGGTGTAGAGCAGGACGTAGAGGGCGAACACCTTGCCGTGTCCAAGCCGGAACCGGCGATCCAGCCACACCAGCAACAACCGCCGCGGTGAGATCCCACAGCATCTCGTAGAGGAACGTCGGGTGAAACGTGGCGAACTGTTCGTAGCCAGGCGGGCGGTACTGCGGTGCGATTTGCAGAGCCCAGGGCAACGTCGTCGGGCGGCCGAAAAGCTCCTGATTGAACCAATTGCCCAGCCGGCCGATGGCCTGTGCCACGAGGATCGCCGGCGCTATCGCATCGAGCACGGCCGGAAAGGCAATTCTGCGGCGCCGCGCGACTAGGTACCCGCCGAGAACACCAAACGCGATGGCGCCCCAGACGCCGAGGCCACCTTCCCAGATCTTCAGCGCGTTCAGCGGGTGCCGACCCGGGCCGAAGTAAAGCTGATAATCGGTGATCACGTGGTAGAGCCGGGCGCCGACGATGCCGAACGGTACGCCGACCACGACCATCATCTCCATGCTGTCGGAGGTGCCGCCTCGGGCTTCCCAGCGCCGAGTGGCGATGATCATTGCAACGATGATGCCGGCGATGATGCAGAGCGCGTACGCGCGGAGCGGGAATACGCCGATGTGCCAGATGTTGGTGCTCGGGCTGGGGATGGAGAGGACGGCGTACGACCACATGTCTGTCACCACAATGTCCCCATCACGCCTGCTACTACTTCTTTCTCCGTCCGCCTCGTACGGCTTCGTCGCTCGCTCGCGTCCCCGGACGGGCAACCTACGTTAACCCAGGTTTCCTACGCTCCGCTCAGCTTGCAGATCGTGCAGACCGACAGCAAGCTGCGTGCACATAGGTCGTCGACCCAAGCCGAGCCGGTCATGCGGCCGCTACTTCTGGGCGGCGTTGCTGATCATCGCCTTCAGCGAGTCGGGAGTCAGCGACTCGATCTCAACGTTCTTGCCGTTGATCAACATGGTCGGGGTCTGCTGCACGCCGTTCTGGTCCGCCGCCGCGTTCATCGAGGTCACCCAGTCGGCGTGGGCCCTCCTGTTCACACAGGTCTTGAACGCGTCCGGACGGCGATCCTCCAACCTTTGTTGCCAGCTCGATCAGCTGGGGATCACTCCACTGCAGCGTGTGGTTGGCGAACAGCCCGAGATAGTACGCCTGACCGAAGCCTGGCTTCGGCGGCGCAGGCCATCGCGTTGGCCGCTGTTATCGAGCCCCTCGTCGATGAAGGACATCGGGTAGAGCTCGACTCGCGCCGCCCCGCTCTCTTGAGCCTGAGTAATGGTCGGTCCGAACTCCTCCTCGAAATCGGCACAGTGGGGGCAGTGGAAGTCCTCGTACAAGGTGATCGTCACCGGGGCATCGGCCGATCCGAGAGGAATGGGCTTCCCGTTGGTGATGGTGACCGGAGCGGCCGATGATGAGGCCGACGGCGCCGCGGATGGCGAGCGGCTGCTACGCCAACCCTGGAAGAGGATCCCGCCAGCCACCACCAGGACGACGAAGGCCGCGACTACGGAGATCAAGATCCGCTGATCGCGCTTGCGAGCCGCGGCCTGTTCCGCCGCCAGCCGGGCACGCTCGCGCGCACTGAGATTCTTCGAACTGCTCATGCCGATTCCCGTGTCTGATGCCCTGCGCTGGAGAACCGATCCAGCGTAAACCGGCTCCGCGGCTGCCACACCAACCACACAGCCAGGAGGAGCAGGCCGATGTCTCGAAGGATCTCGATGCCGTACGCGGTTTGACCCGGGGCCACATCGCCGCCCCCGCCGAAGCATCCGCAGTCGATGCTGAGGCCACGTGCTGCGGCGGAGGCAACAGCGGCGATGAAGACGACGAGCAAGATCGGCGCTGGCCGCCGCGACGACGCGCGTGGCGATGCCGCCAAGCAGCAGCAACCCGAGAGCGATCTCAGCGAACGGGAGTCCCCAGCCGACGATGGTCGCCAGCGAAGCGGGCAGCAGGCGGTACGCGCGTACTGCAGCAACTGAGGACTGCGCGTCCACGACCTTGAGCGCTCCAGCTATCAGAAAAGCCGCGCCGAGGACGAGCCGGGCACCAGTAGAGATCCAGGGAGCGATGCCGGCGAAGCCGCGGTCCGGCGACAGCGGGAGCGCTCAACGCGATCGTTCCACCAGCAAAGCGAAGTCATGTTTGAGCGCGGCGATCGGCGTGCCGGGCGTCCACAGCACGACGCCGGAGTCACGACTGAAGCCGATCACTTGCGCGGAGTGGCCAACCTCATAGCCACCGCTCGGAAGTTTCTTCATCCCTTGGATGTCCACCCCGACATCATCGGCGGCCCGTTTGATGGTCGACAGAGGCCCGGTGAGACCGACGAATGAGGGATTGAAGCGATCGAGATAGCCCCGGATCTGCTTCTCCTTGTCGCGAGCGGGGTCCGTGGTCACAAAGACCAGCTGGATCTGATCTCGATCCGCCGGTGTCAACCGCTGCAAGGCCAGCGAGACGTCGGAGAGGACAGCGATGCAGACGTCAGGGCAATGGGTGTAGCCGAAGAACAGCAGGGTGACCGGCTTGGACGGTGTCGTGGCGAGGTTGTAGGGCCGTCCGGACGTGTCGGTCAGGGAGATCTCTGGCATCGTGTACGGCTCGGGCAGCGACGCTCCCCGAGGTAGCCGGCGGGGTCGGCGTTCGTCTGGCCGCTCGGTGAACTGGGCGCCGTCGTGCAACCAGAAATCATCACCAGCAGCACACCGAGGGTCAACAACGAGCAGGTCGCGATGCTGATCCGTGCCATTCCGGTGGGGCGGCCAGCCGGCCCTGTCCTGCCGGATCGTACGGAACGGCTCACGTCCCGACTAACCCTGGTGATCGGCGTGAAGTTCCCGATTCTGTTGAATCAGCCGAGGGCTGGCGAACGTTCGTCATCTCGCGGGCCGCGGCCGGCCCGTACGCCCGCGGCGAGATCGGCGACGAGGACGCGTAGCCCAGTCAGGTCTTGCGGATACCCGGCGTCTTCAGCGTCGAGCAAGGTCTTCACCAGAGCGGAACCGACGATCACCAGGTCAGCGAAACTTGTCACTTCGCGCGCCTGCGCCCCGTTCGATACGCCAAGTCCGACGCCGACCATCGCAGACGGGTCGATCTCACGCACCCGCCCAACCAGCTCTGGAGCCGCCGTTGAGGTCTGCGCCCGAGGCCCGGTTACGCCCATGACCGAGGTGGCGTAAACCCAGCCGCGGCAGGCCGCCACAGTCGAGCGGAGGCGCTCATCGGTGGAGGATGGCGAGACGAGGAAGATCCGGTCCAGATCGTGATCGTCCGAAGCCGCGAACCACTCTCCCGCCTCGTCCGGGGTGAGGTCCGGGGTGATCGCTCCGGCGCCTCCTGCGGAGGCAAGATCACGCGCAAACCGGTCGACACCGTAGCGTTCGATGAGGTTCCAGTAGGTCATCACAACCGCCGGAGTGCCGCGGCTCGCCACGGCTTCGACAGCCGCGAAAAGCGTCCCGGGTTCGTACGCCGCGCTCCAGCGCTTCGGTGCCAGCACGTTGGATCGTGACCCCATCCATCACGGGATCGCTGTAGGGCATGCCGACCTCGACCAGGTCGACGCCCTCAGACTCGCCGTCGCCGGTCAGCGTCGTGATGGCCCGCAGCGAGATCTCCACCGTGGGGTAGCCGACATGCAGGAAGCCCGCCAAGGCTCCGCGGCCCTCCGATCGGATCTGGAGAAGCTGCTTCCCGGTCTGTCCGGGGTCGATGCTCACTCTTCTCGGCTCCGGTGCCGGTCCGACGGGCACCTGCGCAGGCCATCGCGACAGGGCCGATCCGATGCGCGTACCGGACGGTGGTATCCAGACCGAACCAGGTGATTGCGGTATCGACGTCTTTGTCGCCACGCCCGGAGAGATTGACCAAGATCAGCGGAGGCTTGCCCTGTGCAGTTGTGGACAGGCGGGGACCCAGTGTGAGTGCCCCGGCCAGTGCGTGCGCCGACTCGATTGCCGGGACGATTCCCTCGGTGCGTGAGAGCAACCGGAATGCTTCCATCGCCTCCGCGTCGGTGATCGGCAGATACTCTGCACGGCCAACCTCGGCGAGCCAGGAGTGTTCGGGGCCTACGCCGGGATAGTCCAGGCCGGCGGAGATGGAATGGGAGGCCTTCGTTTGGCCGTCCTCGGTCTTGGAGGACGAACGTTGCGCATCCCGTGCAATACGCCGATTTCTCCCGGCAGAGATCGTTGCCGCATGGCGTCCGCTGGCAATGCCTTCGCCACCTGCCTCGAAGCCATATAACGCGACCTCGGGGTCAGGAATGAAATCGGCGAAGATGCCCAGGGCGTTGGAACCACCGCCAACACAAGCCGCCACCGCGTCGGGCAGTCGGCCGTAGCGCTCCCGCAACTGGGCTTTGGCCTCGGTGCTGATCACCCGCTGAAACTCGCGAACCAGCATCGGGAAGGGATGTGGACCGGCGACCGTGCCGATCAGGTAGTGCGTGTTGTCGACGGAGGCCACCCAGTCCCGCAGCGCGTCGTTCATCGCGTCCTTCAGGGTCTGGGTTCCGGACTCGACAGCGATCACCTCAGCCCCGAGCAGCCGCATCCGGGCGACGTTGAGGGCTTGCCGCTCGGTGTCGATCTTGCCCATGTAGATCGTGCAGTCGAGCCCGAACAGTGCCGCCGCGGTGGCGGTCGGCAACTCCATGCTGACCGGCGCCGGTCTCGGCGATGACGCGGGTCTTTCCCATCCGGCGCGTCAGCAGTGCCTGGCCGAGGACATTGTTGATCTTGTGTGAGCCGGTGTGGTTCAGATCCTCGCGCTTGAGCACAATCGTCGGAAGCTGTCCGGTGGTGGTTCGAGCGGCGTGCTGGGCAAATCGTCTGGCCTCGGTGATGGGGCTCGGCCGGCCGGTGTAGTCGGCCAGCAGCTCGCCGAGTTCGGCCCTGAATGCCGGGATCGGCCATGGCCGCATGGAATTCCTGCTCCAGCTGCAGCAGCGCGGCGTACAGCGCCTCAGGGACGAACCTGCCCGCCGAACCGGTCGAAGTGGCCGCTCGCGTCCGGCAGCGAGCGCACCACGCAACCGGCAGCTCCGAGGTCGCCGTGAACTGCCTGGACAACTCGGTTCCTTACTGTGCTGTGCCTGAGTGTGACGTGACTGAGTGTGATGTGCCAGCGCGGTGACGACGCGGGTCTAGGGCTTGTGCACCGCAGGGTGCGCCCCGCGGCCACCAAGTCAGCCACGCCGCTGCGTGGATCCCGACCTGTCACCAAAGCCTCGCCGACGAGGACCACGTCCGCGCCGGATCGCGCCAAGTCGATCACATCACGCGGTCCGCGCACCCCGGACTCCGCTATCCGGACAATGCTGTCGGGGATCAGCGGCGCCAGCCGGGCAAAGATCGAAGGGTCGACCTTGAGCGTCTGCAGATTGCGCGCATTGACACCGATGATCGGACGCGCCGGCCTCGACCGCACGCCGTACCTCGTCGGCTGTATGCACCTCGACCAGCGGTGTGAGCCCGATGGAACGAGCTCGCTCGACGAGCGATACCAGCTCAGGATCGGACAGAGCCGCGACGATCAGCAGTACTGAGGTCGGCTCCCGCAGAACGCGCCTCGAAGAGCTGGTACGCGGTAACGATGAAGTCCTTGCGCAGAACCGGGATGCTCAACCGCGCAGCGCAACCCGTACAAGATCATCCAGGGATCCGGCGAAATGCCGTTGCTCGGTCAGGACCGAAATCGCGGCCGCACCACCGGCCTCATACTCCACTGCCAGCGCCGCGGGTCCGCAATCTCGGCGAGTGTGCCCTTGCTCGGGCTGGACCGTTTGACCTCCGCGATCACCGCGACGCCTGGGCCGCGGAAACGCGGCATCGGATCGATGGCGGGGTCGATGTGCTGACAGCGTTCTTTCAGCCGTTCCAGCGGAATCCGTGCCTGGCGGACCGCGAGATCCTCCCGGACTCCGGCGAGGATGTCATCTAAGGCACCCATGATCGGACCCGATCAGCTCGCCCCGTAGCCCATGCGCTGCAGGACTACCGTCGCGATCAGGGCCACGACGACCAGGCCGACCGACGACCCAGAACAGGGGCCAGTATCTGGGCTGGCCACCAGCGCGATTCCACCGAGGATGAACGCCAGCAGAGCAATGGCCGCTCCGGTCCACGCCGCGAGGGTGCGGCCATGGTGCACGTGCTTGCCGCGCCTGTTGGTCTCATAGGTCATATCTGACCGCTGCGCTGTGGTCGCCATGGTTTCCTCGTTTCCGCCGATCGGGATCTGCATTCCGAGCACGTACCGTCCAGGGACTGCGCTAGGCCTCGCGCTCCCGCCGACTGCGCTCCACGGGATCCGCTATGTGGCTCGTGGGCGACCAGGGTAATTGCTGCGCCTGTCCGGTGCCATCCATTGTGTCTCCTGGGCTCCGATCGCGCACCTCGGGGTCGTCACGTGTCGGCGTGTCGTGATCATCTGCGGTGGGGTCGAGCCCTGCATCCATTGCCTTCCAGAGCTCGGCTGGAGTCTTCGGAGCGTGGCAGGAACGTGTCCGGCTCAGCCGCGGCTGGAAACGGTCGGACCGCGATGGCCAGCTGAGCAGCAGTGATCATGGTCACGACGCCGCCCGACAGCGAGCAATACTCCAGCAAACGCGAAGATCCACGGCCAGGCGGTGGTGTTCAGGCGGAATGCGTCGGCCAAGCTGACCTCGTGCGCCTGGATGCGAACTGCGTCGGGGCTGGGCCGCAGTCGGAGTCCTCCCACGAGGGCAAGCCCAATCCCGACGAAGACCAATAGCGCACCGACCACACGGCGGCCACGAGTACGCAGTGCCAGCATCAGCAGTGTTCCAGCGAGCGCGGCGATCGCCAGTGCTTGACTCAATCCGGCCGTGACCTGGGTTCCGGTGAACTTCACGGCCGCGCCTTCGCCACTTGCCCGCCACCAGGGTTGTGCGCTTGCCACGAGCGCCACGACGCCGCCGATGAGCAGGCAACCGAACGCGAGCGCCCTGCCTCTCATCCCGGTTCGGCTCCGCCCACGGAGGGTGATCCCACCTGGACCTGGCCGCCAGGCGGCGGTTGACACTTGTGAAGCTCTCAGCCACCGAAATGGCCTGAACCACCGCCGCGGCTTTGTTCTGAGTCTCCTGATCCTCCGTCGGTGGGTCGGAGTCGGCAACGATGCCACCCCCGGCCTGCACGTACGCAACGCCGTCGCGCAACACCGCGGTACGAATCGCGATGGCGGCATCGGCATCCCCGGCGAAGTCCAGATAACCCACCACTCCGCCGTAGAGGCCGCGACGGGTGACCTCGAGCTCGTCGATGATCTCCATCGCGCGGACCTTCGGCGCGCCGGACAACGTGCCGGCTGGAAATGCCGCCAGGACGACATCGAGCGCGGTGGCGGTCATCAGCGATCGTGCCGGTGACGGTCGACTCCAGGTGCATGATGTGGCTGTAGCGGCGGCACTTCCATGAACTCCACCACCTCGACGGTCCCGGGCTGGCAGACCCTGCCGAGGTCGTTGCGGCCCAGATCGACCAGCATCACATGTTCGGCCCGCTCCTTCGGGTCTCCCAACAGCTCAGCCTCCAGGGCGGCGTCCTCGGCCGGCGTGGCGCCACGCGGCTTGGAACCGGCTATCGGATGGGTGACCGCCGTCGCACCCTTTGACGGTTACGAGTGCCTCAGGGGATGACCCGACGATGTCGAAGTCGTCGAGCCGCAGGAGGTACATGTACGGGCTCGGGTTGGTCAGGCGGAGCACGCGGTAGACGTCGAGGGCGTCGGCTGTGGTGTCAACCTCGAACCGCTGGCTGACGACGATCTGGAACGCCTCGCCGGCCTTGATTTCCTCGACCGCCGACCTGACGGCCCGCTGGTACTCCTCGGAGGTCCGCTGGCGCCGGATCGGCAGAGCGGTCTGATCGAAGCTGGCCGAGACCACACCGGCCGGGGTGGGCTGAACCAGCAGCTCCGTCATGGACTCGACTCGAGCCGCAGCGTCGGCGTACGCCTCGTCAACTCGCTCGTCGGTGTTGTCGAAGTTGATCGCGTTGGCGACCAGCCATACCTCGCCGTTGTGGTGATCAAGCACAGCGAGATCCGAGGCTAGCAGGAAGGCGAGCTTCGGGAATCCTCAGGTCGTTCACACACGATGTCAGGCAGCCGTTCCGACGCGACGGACGGCGTCGTAGCTGAGATAGCCGACCAGCCCGGATGTGAAAGGTGGCAGGCCTTCGCCATGAGGGTGTGTGCAGCAGGCGCAGAGTCTCGCGTACGGCCACCAAGCGGATCGCCTCCGGTCGGCAGCCCGACCGGGGCATGGCCGCTCCAGATTGCCGCTCCGTCCTGCTCGGTCAGCGTTGCCGCCGCGCGGACCCCGACGAAGGAGTATCGCGACCAAACGCCTTGCTCAGCCGACTCCAGCAGGTACGTGCCCGACCGGTTCCTCGCCAGTTTGCGATAAAGCCCGATCGCCGTCTCCGCGTCGGCGAGCAAGCGCCGATAGACGGCGATCACCCGCCGTTCAACGGCCAACTTGCGGAACTCCTCCAGCGTCGGCGAAAGCTCGGTCACGGACGGTCACCGTCGGCTTGCGGAGCGACCACCGCCGGCAGCCGGCGCGCGTCGAAGCAGGTCCGGTCGCCGGTGTGACACGCCGCGCCCTCCTGGCGGACCTTGACCAGCACGGTGTCGCCGTCGCAGTCCAACCGGACCTCGCGTACCCACTGCCGGTGACCGCTCGTCTCACCCTTGACCCAGTAGTCGCCGCGGCTGCGTGGAGAAGAACGTCGAGCGTCCTGTGGTCAACGTTTTGTGCAGGGCCAGGTCATCCATCCAGCCCACCATCGAGCACCTCGCCGGTGCTCTCCTCTTGAATGACGGCCGTGACCAGTCCAGCCGGGATCGCGCTTGAGCAGCGCGGCGACTTCTGGGTCAAGTGTGCTGCCGGCGACAGCCGGTGCTGAGTCGGTCACGCGCCCATTGTTCCAACATCGGCTAGCGCACGCGACGATGCAACGGGTTCCAGCCGTGGCGCTACGATGGGCGCTCGTGACGTTTGCCAGAGTCCGAACGGGCCGAGCTGTGCGACCTGTTCGACAAGGTCGGGCCGCACGCACCCACGCTCTGCGAAGGGTGGGATACGCATGACCTGGCCGCGCACCTGTGGATCCGCGAGACGGACCCGGTGGGAGCGAGCGGCATCGTCGCAAAACCGCTGTCCAGCCTGTACGAGCGCCGGATGGCCGAAATCAAGCAACGATGGGAATACCCCGAGCTCGTCGATCGGGTTCGGCGAGGTCCGGCGCGATTCTCGATCTTCGCGATTCCGGGCGTCGACGAAGGAGCGAACACCACCGAGTTCTTCATCCACCATGAAGACGTACGCCGGGCCGGAGACTCCCCGCAAACCTCCCGGCAGCTCGGCGACGACGTCGAGGAGTGGATGTGGCGGCGGCTCAAGCTCCTGGGCCGGGCCTGGTTCCGCCGGGTCCAGGTCGGGGTTGTCCTCGAGCGCCTCGGCTCGGCTGACGCAAGACGGAGCACCAGAGACTATTCGAGCTGTGAGCGGAGCGTCGATAGTCACCCTTGTCGGTAATCCGAGTGAGCTGATGCTGTATGCCCACGGCCGGACCAGCGTCGCCGAGATCAAGCTGGTCGGCGAGCCGGAGGCGATCGAGATCTTGAACTCGGCGGATCTGCGGACGTGACTGCCTTGAGTCCGCGGGCCAGACTGTGGGGGTGATCCGGACCGCCGCGGCAAGCCTGGCGTCGGTTGAGTCCTCTCCGGTTGACGGCCGCGTGCGGTGCGTTGCTACTGGCTGCGAGCTGCTCGAACGCGGCCAACGAGCCCAGCGCCGACACGCGCACCGCGGCGCCGACCGCAGCAAGCGCATCGCCGCCCTCCAGCTCGCCATCCAATAGTCCTAGTTCCAGCGGTGTCGCGTCGCGCGGCGATCCACGCGCGCGGGAGATTGCCTCGGATCTCGAGGCACCCTGGGGTCTGGTACCCCTCAAGGACGGCAGCTTCCTGATCAATGAACGCGACGCAAGGAAGATCATCCGGGTAGACAACGGCTCGAAATCAGTAGTCAAGACCATCGACGAAGCCGATCCAGCGGGTGAGGGCGGCCTACTCGGCCTAGCGATCACCAAAGACGAAAAGACCGTGTTCGCCTACTACACAGCCTCAGACGACAATCGGATTGTCTCGATGAGCTGGAACGGCCGTGAGCTCGGTACGCCCAAAGTCATTCTCAAAGGCATTCCCAAGGGTTTCATCCACAACGGCGGCCGCATGGTGGTCGGCCCGGACGGCTACCTGTACGTCGGAACCGGCGAAAGCGGAACCGGGCGACTGTCTCAGAACAAGCATTCACTCGGAGGGAAGATCCTCCGAATCAGGCTCGACGGCCGACCGGCACCTGGGAACCCGTTCGACAATGAGGTCTTCAGCTATGGCCACCGCAACGTCCAGGGGCTTGCCTTCGACGACGCGGGCAGGCTGTGGGCGTCTGAGTTCGGCCAGAACCGCTGGGACGAGCTGAACATGATCACCAAAGGTTCCAATTACGGCTGGCCCGTGGTGGAAGGGTCCGGTGACGTTCGAGGGATGACAAATCCGAAGGTTGTCTGGCGTACCAGTGAGGCATCGCCGTCTGGGTTGGCGTACTGGCAGGACTCCCTGTGGATGGCTGGATTGCGCGGCCAGCGACTCTGGGAGATTCCGGTTGATGGCACGAAGACCGGCGATCCGATCGCGCACTTCCGCGGCGACTACGGCCGGCTTCGGACGGTCCAGGTCGCCGCTGACGGTGGCAGTCTGCTCTTGACCACCTCCAACACCGACGGCCGAGGCGATCCGACCGGGGACGACGATCGCCTATTCCAGATCACCCGATAGCAGAGGAATCCACGCATGCGATCCAAGGCTGCACGGACAACCAGCTTGATCATCGGCGGCCTTGCGGTGCTCGTCGGTGGCGTCTGGATCGGCCAGGGTTCGGGATTGATCAAGGGCAGCTTCATGACAGGCAGCCGGACATGGCTCGCTATCGGGCTGCTGTGTTTGGTGGTCGGACTGCTACTGATCTTCCTTGCGCTGCGGCGTCGTCCGAGCGGCAGCGCCTAACTGTCGGCGCTAGGCATAGTCAGGCAGCTGCTGGACCGCCCAGCGGTTGCCGTCAGGATCGCTGAAGAACACAAATGATCCCCACGGCAGCACGTCGACGTCGCTCACCTCCACTCCACGCTCGGCGAGCTCGGCCCGAGCTTGGTGGATATCGGACACGACGACCTGAAGGGCGTCCATGGCTCCGGGCTCGAGCTGTGTCAGTCCTTTGCCGATCGCGATTGAGCACGCGGAACCTGGCGGCGTCAGCTGCACGAAGCGGATCTCCTCACCGACCGCGTGATCGTGGTCCAGGGTGAAACCAGCTTGGTCAACGTAGAAGGCCTTGGCGCGGTCGACGTCGGTCACCGGCACTCCGACGAGCTCGAGTTTGAAATCCATGGTTCGACCGTATCGACGGGCTCAGACAGTTTTCGGGCGCCTGTTACCTGATCCACGGCTGCGGCTGTGGAAGCCTGACTCCATGACGGCCGTCCCGCGCATCAAGATCTGGTCATGGACGGTGATTGTCCCCGTGCTGGCAGTCGTCCTGCTCGCGCTGACGTGGGGGCGCAAACCCGGCCTCATCATCCAGATCGTTGTGGCAGTGGCGCTCGCGGGGGCCGTCCTGGCTGCGGTGACTCACGCTGAAATCATTGCGCATCGCGTCGGTGAGCCGTACGGATCTCTTGTGCTGGCAATCGCTGTGACGATCATCGAGGTCGGGCTGATTGTGACGCTGATGATCTCCGGGAGCCCAGGCAGTGAATCTCTAGCCCGCGACACGGTCTTCGCAGCGGTGATGATCACCTGTAATGGCATCGTCGGCATTGCACTCGTTATCGGTGCCGTGCGGTTCCACATCACGATGTTCAACGCTGAAGGAACCGGGGCGGCGCTGGCGACCGTGACCACACTGGCGACATTGAGCTTGGTCCTGCCGACCTTCACAACCAGTCACCCCGGCCCGGAGTTCACACCGGCGCAGCTCGCTTTCGCGGCGATCGCATCGCTAGCCCTCTATGGGATATTCGTCTTCACCCAGGCCGTACGACATCGCGATTTCTTCCTCCCGATCACCTCCGCGGGGGACGTGGTGGAAGCCGAGGAACATGCCGATCCACCGAGTGGGCGGAGGGCGCTGGCGAGCCTCGGTCTCTTGCTGCTGGCGCTCGTCGCCGTCGTTGGTTTGGCAAAGGTCGAGACGCCCGCCATCGAAGCCGGTGTCTCCGCGGTCGGTTTTCCTGCGTCGTTCGTCGGTGTCGTGATCGCCCTGCTGGTACTGCTGCCCGAGACGCTGGCCGCCTCACGGGCGGCCAACCGGGATCGGATCCAGACCAGTCTCAATCTCGCCTTCGGGTCAGCCATGGCCAGCATCGGACTGACCATCCCGGGCATCGCCATTGCCTCGATCTGGCTCAAGGGGCCGTTGGTTCTCGGCCTCGATGCCACGCAAATGGTGCTGTTGGCGGTGACCGTCGTCGTTGCGATTCTCACGGTGGTCCCCGGTCGGGCAACCCGGCTGCAGGGGGCGGTTCACCTGATCTTGTTGGCGGCTTTCCTCTTCCTCGCGGTCAACCCGTAGGTCCCGAGCTGCTCATCTCTTTCCGAAAGTGGTCGCGTCCGACATCGCTGAATCGATCCAGAGCTTGCACCCTGTGACCACTTGCTGCCAAAAGGCCGCGACAACAGGAGATCAACCGATCTTTTCCAAGATCAGCTCACGGACTCGGGCTGCGTCGGCCTGTCCGCGCATCTGCTTCATCACCGAACCGATCAGCGCGCCGGCGGCTTGCGCCTTGCCGCTCTTGATCTTGTCGACGATGTCGGGATTGGCGTTGATCGCATCGTTGACGGCCGCGGCGAGCGCATTCTCATCTGACACGATCGCCAGCTGGCGCGCAGCCACGACCTCGGCCGGGGAGCCTTCACCCGCGATCACGCCCTCGAAAACCTGCCGTGCCAGCTTGTCATTGATCGTGCCATCCTCTACGAGTGCCTGGATCTCAGCCACCTGCTCGGGAGTGACTCCCACATCCTCGAGATCAACTCCCAGACTCGTTTGCGCGCCGCGCAATCTCGGTGAGCCACCACTTACGCGCCGATTGTGGCGAGGCACCTGCGGCGACGGTCGCCTCAATTGCGTCGACTGCACCTGCGCTCACCACATCGCGCATCTCGAGCTCTGAGAAACCCCACTCGGCGCTCACGCGTTGGAGCCTTGCCGCCGGGGGCTCCGGCAGCGTGGCGCGGAGTTCTTCAACCCACTCCCGGCTCGGCGCGATCGGCACCAGGTCCGGCTCCGGAAAATAGCGGTAATCCTCCGCTGTCTCCTTGCTCCGGCCGGCCGTAGTGATGCCGGAGTCCTCATGCCAGTGCCGCGTCTCCTGTGTGACCCTGCCGCCGCCGGCCAGCACGGCAGCCTGGCGAGTGATCTCGTACCGCAGCGCGCGCTCGACGCTGCGCAGCGAGTTGACGTTCTTGGTTTCCGTCCGTGTGCCGAATGCCGAGGTGCCGACCGGTCGCAGCGAGACGTTGGCATCGCAGCGCAGCGATCCCTGCTCCATCCTGACGTCGGAGACGCCGAGCGCGCGGAGCAGATCGCGCAGCATGGTGACGTACGCGCGCGCCACCTCCGGCGCCTTGGCGCCGGTCCCTCGATCGGCTTCGTCACGATCTCGATGAGCGGTACGCCGGATCTGTTGTAGTCCAGCAGCGAGTAGTCGGCGCCATGGATGCGTCCCGTCGCGCCGCCGACGTGGAGCGACTTGCCAGTGTCCTCCTCCATGTGGGCACGCTCGATGCCGATCCGGAAGCTCTCCCCGTCGAGGACAACCTCGGTCCAGCCGTCGTAGGCGATCGGTTCGTCGTACTGGGAGATCTGGTAGTTCTTCGGCATGTCCGGATAGAAGTAGTTCTTCCGAGCAAAGCGGCACCACTCGGCAATCGTGCAGTTCAACGCGAGCCCGATGCGTATCGCCGACTCGACCGCCTTGTGATTGACGACAGGTAGTGCGCCCGGCAAACCAAGGCAAACTGGGCAGACCTGGGTGTTCGGTTCGGCGCCGAACGCGGTCGAACAGCCGCAGAACATTTTCGAGGTGGTGTTCAGCTCGACATGTACCTCGAGCCCGAGCACCGGGTCGTACGCGGCGAGCGCTTCTTCATACGGCAGCACGGTCATCGCATCGCTCCCGTCTCGGGACCACCCTCGCGATCGCGAACGTCGGCATTGCGCGAGCGATCAGCAAAAATGCGGTCAGTAGCGGTCCACCCCAATCCGACTCCAGTGCCGCCTCGAGCGCCGCACCGACCCGATACAGCCGATCGTCGGCGAGCGGGGGCGCCATCACCTGCAGGCCCACCGGCAATCCGTCCTCTGGCGCCAGGCCTACAGGGAACGACGCACTCGCGTTCCCGCCAGATTGGAAGGAATCGTGCAGAGGTCGTTCCGATACATCGCCAGTGGATCATTCACCTTCTCGCCGATCTTGAACGCTGTGATCGGCGTCGACGGCTGAGACCAGTACATCCACCTGTGAGAAGGCCTTGTCGAAGTCCCGCGAGATCAAGGTCCTGACCTTCTGCGCCTGCCCGTAGTAGGCGTCGTAGTAGCCGCTGGACAACGCATAGGTGCCGATGATGATCCGTCGCTTGACCTCCGCACCGAAGCCCGCCTCACGAGTCTCCGCCATTACCTGCTCCGCGCTCGCGGTGCCGTCATCGCCTACCCGCAACCCATATCGCATGGCGTCGAACTTGGCGAGATTGGAAGAGCACTCGGCAGGCAAGATCAAATAGTAGGCAGGCAACGCATAGACGAAATGCGGACAGGAGACCTCGATCATTTCCCCACCAAGCGGCCAGCCGGTCGACTGCCTCACTGAAGCGCCGTTCAACCCCGGCGCATAGCCTTCGCCACCGAGCTCGGTCACCACTCCGATCTTCATGCCGGTGATATCGCCCGACCGCGCCGCCCCTACGACGTCGGGCACGGGTTGGTCGATCGAGGTCGAATCACACGGGTCGTGGCCGGCGATCACCTGGTGCAAGAGGGCTGCGTCGAGCACCGTACGAGCGCATGGGCCAGGTTGATCAAGACTCGAGGCCAGCGCTACCAGGCCATAGCGGGAGCTGCCACCGTAAGTGGGTTTCACCCCGACTGTCCCGGTGACCGCCGCAGGCTGGCGGATCGAGCCGCCCGTATCGGTACCGATCGCCAGCGGGGCTTCGAACGCCGCTACAGCGGCCGCCGATCCCCTCCGGAACCGCCGGGGATTCGATCGGTGTCCCATGGATTGCGCGCGTTGGCCCGTACGCCGAATTCTCCGTCGAAGAGCCCATGGCGAACTCATCAAGGTTGGTCTTTCCCAAGATCACCATGTCATGATCGAGAAGCCGCCGGGTCACTGTCGCGTCGTATGGCGGGAGCCAACCTTCCAAGATCTTCGAGCCACAGGTTGTCGGTGCGCCGGTATAGGTCGAGGATGTCCTTCAAAGCGAGCGGCACGCCGGCGAGCGGCCCGACTGGTTCGCCAGCTGCGATCTTGGCATCCACCCGCGCCGCGGACGCCAGAGCACGCTCGCCATCCACGTACAGAAAAGCGTGTATCTCGCCGTCGACCTCGGCGATTCGATCAAGAGTAAGCCCGAGCCACTTCGACGGCACTCAGCTCGCCGGATTTGATCTTGGCTGCAAGATCAACAGCAGTGTGCCGGATCAGCTCTGGAGTTGCAGCCTGACTGCGGCTCACGCCTCCCCCCAGAATCCTCGGCACGCGAAATCGCATCAGCTCCGCTGCAGGTGCAGCGGCCAGGATCTGATCTCGCGGCAGTGATGGCCGGAGTTCGTCATCGCGGAAAACGTTGGTCAGCGGCAGTGCACGTGCGAGGTCGGCGGGATGTCCTGTGCCGCGACTTCTGAGACCCTCGGCGACCGATTCCAAGATCACATCCAGCTGGGGCGCCAACACCTCCAGCTCGGCCTCGGTGAGCTCGATCCGGGCCAATCTGGCCAGGCTCGCGACGTCATCAGCGGTGAGTGCCACCTGTCGATCTCCTTGTGCGTTGGGTCCGGCCAATCTTAGGTCCACGGATGCCTTCTAAGCCGCCTGACGCGGTGCGCATCCTCGCCAGCGGTGGCTCGAAGATGACCGGATTGGCACTGCACCACTCGCATGATCTCGTCCCGACCAATTGCGACGCCTGTTCTTCGACGACGTGCTGTACGCGTCCAGACCGCCCAGCGCGATCATTCCGCTCATGGCAAGGTGTGGGTCTGGCCCACCAGCGACGGCACTCGGCTTCACGTGATTTGATCTTGGCGACAAGATCAAATCAGCGATTGCCGACATTGACGAGGCCGTTGCGCGGCTGGACAGTATGGCCCCGACGGGCTGCGATCTTGTTTGCCGCCCTTGCGAACCTTGACTCCTAGGGGACTCCAATGACAACACTGACCGCGTGGGCGCTTTCCCGGTGCTGACGATGCCGAAACAGCCGTCGAACGGCTGCAGGCTCTGCAATCCGAGGCAGCCATCACTATCGACGACGCGGCCGTGGTCAGCTGGCAAGCCGACAAGAAGAAGCCCAAGACACGTCAGTTGCACGACACCACCGGCCAAGGTGCACTGAGCGGCGCGTTCTGGGGCATGTTCTTGGGGTTGATCTTTCTCGTGCCGTTCCTGGGCGCTGCCATCGGCGCGGCGCTGGGCGCCTGGAGCACCTCGATCATCGACATGGGAATCAGCGACAAGTTCATCGATGATGTGAAACAGAAGGTGACGCCTGGGACGTCCGCCCTGTTCCTACTCACCAGACGACACCGTCGTCGAACGGGTTGAGAACGCCCTCAAGGATATGAATCCCCACCTCATCGCCAGCAATTTGTCGGCAGAGCAGGAAGCGAAACTGCGTGAGGCCTTCGCGGAAGAGTGACGCTTCGGCACTCAATCCGTCAGCGGGCGGATCACGAAACCGGTCTTGAGCTTCGGCGTAAAGAACGTCGACTTGGGTGGCATCAGCAAGCCTTCGCGTGCGGTCCGCTCGATCTCGGCAACGCTGACCGGCCGAATCAGTACGGCGGCCGACGCGCGCCCGCCGTCGACCTCGACGAGCGTTTCCTCCAGCCCATGTTGGTAGTTGACCGTTAGCGGGACATCGGCCAGCGCCGTCTCCAACCAGCCCCCGTCGAGCGGGCGTACGCCATCGAAACGGCCTGGCCGAGCTCGCATCTGCCAGGCGGCATCGCGACCGACCAAGATCAGAAGGCCTTGCCTTCTGCAGTGCCGCGAGCGTCTCGCGGCTCGGCCGTTCAGTTGGAATGAGCTCGAACGATCGGCTCAGCGCGTCAGCAAGATCAGTGATGTCGATCCCGGAATAGAGGCGGTGGATAGCTGCCACGCTCAGCTGTTCTTCGATCAGCTCGTTGACGAACGCGAGTGTCAACTCCGCCGGAGTATCGGTGCGGCCGGTTCGCCTCGCGGACTTCGTCACGGTAGGTGCGAGAGATCCCGTAACGGTGATGCCCATCAGCGATCAGCACGCCGTCGTCGGCCTTCAGCCTGTCGCGGATAGCGGCGATGCGTTGCGGATCGGTGACCAGTTCCAGCAGGTGCTCAACGCCCTCGTCCGTCACTGCTCCCCCAGGGTTCGCCGGGCTCCATGAGAAGGTCCGTGAGGCCCTTGGACAGCGAAAGACCCCAGACAGGTGACATGTTGGCTTGGGTGGCTCGAGTCGAGGTCGAGCTCGATCCGTCGAGGCCGCCGCCGTCGTCCGCTCATGGGGCAGGACCCCCCGCCTCCTGATCAACGACCTCGAGGCCGCCGAGCACACCCGCGATGTCGCGCGGAACGCCCGCCGAGTCGGTGAAACGCATCCGGTAGATGGTGAAGGAAGGTTCCGAGTCGACGGCCAAAATGCCGTCGTCCAACCACGCTCGCATGGTCTTCGCCGCCCGTTCGTAACGGTCCTCGGCACCTCGCGGTACATCGATCCGCACGACGTTGTGGACCGATCTCGCCTCAAGGACATCGACGTCCGCATCGGCGAGCACGTCATACGGTGGAGCAATGACGGATGCGAGATCGTGGGTCGCGTAACGGATCGCGGCAAAGGGTTCGAAGCGCGGCACAGCACAACCCTTCCATCGGATCGCGCGCCGTCGTGCTGAGCAGGACGGAGGAGACATGCCGGTCTTCGCCGACCGACGGCGAAGTCGACGGACTCGCAGCGCGATCCGCAACGAGTGCTGGCGAGCGATTGAACGACTGCTCAACGAAGGGCTGACTTTCGCTCAGAAGTGCCTAGCGACGCTCCCCTTTATCGCCCCGAAACATTCCAGTAATCGACGTAGGGAAAGATGTTCCCGTGTTCCTGATGCGGATCACGCTCCCGGACAGGCCGGGCTTCGTTGGGCTCCGTCGCGACTGCGATGGGCGGGGTTGGCGCCGACATCAATGCCGTCGTGAGATCGTGGAGAAGAAGGCTGACGGAAGTGCTGATCGACGACTTCATCGTCGATCTGCCTCCCAACCAGCTGCCCGAAACCATCGTGACCGCCTGCCAAGAAGTTGGCTGGCGTACGCGTGGAGTGGATTGCACGCTATCCGGAAGGCGGCGGGCTGCAGTCCGACCTCGAGGCACTCGAAGCGGATGAGCCGCTGACCCGCCGCACGCCGCTGGAAACGCTTGTGTCGCTGTGCCCGGTCGTATTTCGTTCTCATTGGGCGACCTTGCTTGACGGTGTCTGATGGCGCGCCCAGGCCCAGCGTCTCAACCACTCTCGCACCGGATCTCACTCCTGATATCGCGGCGAAGTTCATCCCGTTCGATACCACGCATCGCACGGATCTGGATTCCGATTGGAGTCCAGGATGGGGCGACACCACCGCGGTGGTTACGCCGCTGACTCGCGACCGGGTCATCATCATCGGTCGGCTCGGCGTGGCCCGCCTTCCTCGAGTCTGAGATAGCGCGGCTGCATCACCTCGCGGCTCTTGTGAAGTAGCATCCGCTCGACCTCAGGTACGGTCGGCGAGTGATCGCATTTGGGTGGGCAGAGCTCATCGCCTTGCTCACCTCGATCGGCTTCGGATCGTGTCCTGCGGTGATACCGATCGTCAACGCCGAGGCGTACATCATCGCCTCGCAGATGTCGGCCGTTGCTGGGCCCATTCCCATCGCCATCGGGGTCTGCGATCGGCCAGACCTTCGGAAAGCTGCTGCTGTTTTTCGGCGTACGGGAAGGAAAGGAGCTGCCCGTTCGTCAAGCATCGGCGCGAGATCCGGAAGCAGCGCCCGGTCGGGCCCCGACGCGTGCCCGGCTGCGCTCGGCGGGGACAAAGCTGGCTCGACCTGATCGGCCAGGAACGCTGGGGCTGCCGATCGTTTTCGTGGCCGCCGTCGTCGGCTTTCCTCCGCTGTACGCGGTTGCTCTCTGGCCGGCGCGACGACGATGCGCCCCCTCTGGTTGGGCTCACCGTCCTGGTCGGCAGACTCCTGCCGCTTCTTGCTCGTTGCTTCCGGCTTCCCGCGGGCTGCACGACTGGTTCATCTGAGCTCGAATCGGCCTGGTTCGCCCGGCGCGTCGAGCGCAATTTTCGACGGCTGTGATGGAGGACGTACTGCTCGGGAGCGCCTCATGCTGCCCGTTTCACGCCTGTGATGAAGCGTGCGTGCTCAGACAGACGACTAAAGTGGTCGAGTGCGTCTGAAGATCTTCAGCAACCTCAACCTCCATGGCGCGACTCCGCCGCGTGCGTTGCAGCCATCGGTTCGGCGAGTGGGGTCCGCTGAAGGTCCCGAGCACCAAGCACAAGAAGCGGATGCGAATCTGGGCGTCGCTCTGCACTGCTCGGGGGCTGATCGCGATCTTTCTGCTCGGCTGGTACGTCTACCACGCCATGACTGGGAGCTGGGGCTTCGGCATTGGCGAGAAGAAGCAGTTCTTCCGAGATCTTCCTGCTGTAAGCCCACGAACCGGGCCGGCTCCTCCGGCAAGTGATCACCGACGACGCAGATCCGGCGCCGAAGCGTTGTGGTCTCCGACCCCTTGCTGGAAGCGAACCTGCCGCCGTCTCCGCCTACGGCGACAGCCGATTACTCCCGATGGTCGCAACCTCGCGTGCCGCATCGGGGCCCCCGCTCCAGCAGCACGTCGAAAGCATCGGCACCGCCTGAGCACGGGCACTTCTCAGCTCCACAGCCTTGTCGTACTTCGACCCCGGCGCCTCGCCCACGACAACGAAGCTCGTCTTCTTCGACACCGACCCGGCGACCTTGCCGCCGCGCGAGTGATCGCCTCCGTTGCCGACGTCGCGGAATAACCCGCCAAGGAGCCGGTGACCACGATCGACAGGCCAGCGAGCGTCTGCTCTTGTGTGACCTGTGCCCGTTCCGCATGACACAGCCGGCGGCCTGCCACTTGTGCGACGATCTCGCGGATGCCACGGCACCGCGAACCAGTCGGTGATCGCGGTAACGAGCGTCGGTCCAATGCCCTCCACCTCGGCTAGCTGCTCCGCCGTCGCGTTGGCGAGGGTCTCGATGTCGCCAAACGCGGCTGCAATGTCGGGCGCGACGCCTTTGCCGATGTGGCGGATCGACAGCGCGACCAGGAACCTGTCCAGCGGCCGGGTTCTCGCCGTTTCCAGATTGGCCAGCAGCTTGGCTCCGTTGGCGGAGAGGACTCCGGACTTGGTCGTGAAGAAGTCGGTTTTCTTGAGTTTCTCCTCGGTCAGGCTGAAGAGGTCGCCCTCATCGACCAGCAGGCCGGCATCGAGTAGCGCTTGTCCCGACTGATATCCGAGCACCTCGATGTCGAGAGCATCCCGGCTGGCGACGTGAAACAGACGTTCCCGCAGCTGCGCCGGGCAGCGATCCGGGCATTAGGGCAGCGCAGGTCGGCGTCCCCTTCTTTCTCGGTCTTAACTCCGTGCCGCACGCCGGACAGTGAGTGGGCATGACGAACGCCGCGCTCGTTGCCGTCGCGGAGGTCGACCACAGGACCGACGATCTCGGGGATGACGTCGCCGGCCTTGCGGAGCACCACCGTGTCGCCGATCAGCACTCCCTTGCGGACGATCTCGCTGGCGTTGTGCAGCGTCGCCATGCCCACGGTCGATCCAGCGACCTGGACCGGCTCCATGACTCCGAACGGGGTTACCCGGCCGGTGCGCCCACGTTGACGTCGATATTGAGGAGCTTGGTGGTGACCTCCTCGGGCGGGTACTTGTATGCGATCGCCCAGCGTGGGGCGCGTGACGTCGAGCCGAGTTGATCTTGCACCGCCCGCTCCGTCCAGCTTGACGACAACGCCGTCGATCTCATGCTCCACCGAATGCCGATGCTCGCCGAAGTACTCGATGTACTCCCAGACCTGAGCCAGGTCTCGCGCCAGCTTGCGATGCGGGCTCACCGGAAGTCCCCAGCGATCCATGGCGGCATACGCGTCCGAGAGCCGATCTGCGGTGAAGCCCTCGAGGACGCCGACGCCGTGGCTGACGAACCCAGATTCCGAGCGCCGTAACCTTCGGATCCTTCTGCCGCAGCGGATCCGGCAGCGGCGTTGCGAGGGTTGGCGAACGGCGGCTTCCCGCTCAGGACAAGTGACTCGTTGAGAGCGGTGAAGTCGGCTACCGCGAAGTACACCTCACCGCGCACCTCGAGCGTGTTCTGGAACGTCGGAGCCTGACAGCCGATCAGGGATGACCTTGATCGTTCTGACGTTGCCGTGACGTCTTCACCCGATGCGCCCGTCGCCCCTGGTTGCGGCGCGTACCAGCCGGCCGGCGCTCGTAGACCAGCGTCGATCGCCAGGCCGTCGACCTTGAGCTCGCACAGGTATCCGGACTGGTCGAGCCGCTTTTCGCCAAGCTCACGAACCGCGCGCTGGGCCCAGCGGTCGAGCTCTTCACGGCTGAACGCATTGTCCAGGCTCATCAGTCTGCTGCAGGTGCTCGACAGGGGTGAAGCGTGGTCGACGGCGGAGGACCAACCTGCTGGGCTTGGCGAGTCGGGTGTGCGAAGGGTGGGAAAAGCGTCCTTCAAGGTCGCTGAGCTCGCGCAGGATGGCATCGAACTCGCCGTCGGAGATGGTCGGCGCATCGAGCACGTAGTAGCGCCAGCCGCGCGTCGTTTACGCGCTCGCTGAGATCTGCGTGCCGCTGACTCGCCTTCGCCTGGGATGCTGAAAGCTCAATGTCTCCATCGCCTGAGGACGCTTTTTCCCGTCGCTTGTTGATGAAGAAATGGTCTCCTCCGCCACGTACGCACACTAACGCCCGGTGCTGACAGCTGCGGCAGGACGCGGGCCGGGGGCGCCCGACACAGCGAGGAAAATAACGAACCAATAACGCAAGGTTTCACCCCGGCCGAGATTCCACCTGTTAGCGTCGGCCGAGTCGGCCTGTCCACCAACGACTTCGGGGAGTCTCGATCTTGTCTGCTGATCAGTGTCTTGTCACCGCCTCCACCTTCCGCTCGCGGCTCGCAGCCACGCTGGCGGCCGGTGCTCTTGGGCTCGGTCTGCTGGCTATCCCGGGCGGCATCGCCATCGCCAAACCGGCAACCCCGACACAGACCTCGACGAGCTCACGACCGACCACTGACTCGCTGTTCCCGGAGCAAGGCAGCAGCAAATACAACGTCAAGCACTACGCGATCAACCTCAGCTTCTACAGCTCGGACAACATCAAGGCGACAACGACCTTCACCGCCAAGGCGAGGAAGCCGTTGAGGTCGTTCTCACTCGACCTGGAAGGCCCTCACCGTCGACAAGGTCCGGGTGAATGGGCGTACCAGCTGATTTCTCACGGCGCGACGACAAGCTGATCATCAAGCCGTCCAAGATCGTGAAGGGTCGCTTCTGGGCGAGCATCAAGTACCACGGAAAGCCGGTCACCCACATCGATCCCGACGGCGCTCAGGACGGCTGGATCCCCACCGACAACGGAGCCGGAGCCACGGTCCTCAGCGAACCGGTCGGCGCAATGACGTGGTTCCCCAACAACAACACGCCCCGCGACAAGGCGACCTTCGATATGAAGATCACCGTTCCGTCCAAGCTCGAGGTGGCTGGCAGCGGCGACCTCAAGAGCGTCCGGAAGCATGCCGGCAAGGAGACCTGGCGATGGGTGCAGCCCTACCAGCAGGCGACGTACCTGGCCATGATCTCGATCAGCGATTACGACGTTTACCACTCCACTATGAGGACAACGACCGGACGCAAGTTGCCGATCTGGAGCTTCATCGAGCCGAAGCTCGGGACCCTGGCAGCGGAGCGTGCGCTCATCCCGAAGATCATCCGCTATGAAGAGCGTCGGTTCGGACCGTACCCGTTCAACAGCGCCGGGATCGTGGTCAAGGAGACCGAGGTCGGATACGCCCTCGAGACGCAGAACCGGCCGGTCTTCGAGCGTGACATCCCGGACGATCCGACCAATGTCCATGAGTGGGCTCACCAGTGGTATGGCAACTCTGGTGTCGCTGAGCGACTGGGGCGACATCTGGCTCAACGAAGGCTTTGCACAGTACGCCGAGTGGCTCTGGGATGCCTCACACGGTGGACCGAGCACCGCGGAGGCGTTCCAGCAGGCGTACGACGACCCTAGAGACGGCTCTGGTCGCCCGCGCCGCTGCTCTCGACGATCCAGCTGACCTTTTCGGCCAGCAGAGCTACCTGCGGGGCGGCATGACGCTGGAGGCGCTGCGGCAGAAGGTCGGATCGCACGACTTCTTCGTCATCTTGCGTAGCTGGGCGAAGCAGCATAAGTACGGCAACGTACGACGCCCCAGTTCATCCGGCTCTCTGGAAGGGTGTCTGGACAAGACCTGACTGCATTCTTCGACGCCTGGCTCTACGTGCCAGAGAAGCCTGCACTCAGCTGAGCAGCTCTGACCGAGTGAGCTGACTCTGTCAGCGCGATTGCTCAGTCGGCGAGCTGTTCGTCTTCGATCCGGGCTGCGGAGCGCACGGTCCGGAGCGCGCGTACGGCAGCATCACGCGGCGAGGAGGCCAATCCGCAGGCCAGGCGTGATCACGATGCGCGCCGCCGACCGGCGGCTCCAGGCCTAAGATCACGCAGCGGCTGGAAGCACCCGGCGGCGCCACCTGATCGGGCCCTGAGCGTACTTGGCCGGTCGGCAGCGCGCTCCATGCCGACCCAGACTGCCGCTTCGAGACTGGCTACCGACCGCGTCCCAGTCCGCGCTGGACAGCTGGTCGATGTCGACGAGCACGCCTGTAGACGCCGGCTGATGCGGAGTCAGTTCGACGGGCGGGCGGGCTGCGCAGCAGTGGACGACGACGGGACGTCGGCGACAGCCTGATCGACAACGTGGATCGATGGCGCCTGGAACCTCAGCGCGGCTTCCACGGCGACGATGCCGCAACAAGCCGCTCGCGGTGGCGATCGACCACCGAGCACCGCGGGCAACATGGGCTCGTCGAGCTGAATCAAGGGATCGACGTCGGGAAGCCGGCGGTTCACCTCAGCGACGAGCTGGGCGATTCCCTCAGCAAGGGACTGGCTGGCAGATCGCGGCGCGCGCCCCGATCGCCGAGCACCCGATCACCGCGCGGACGTTCCATCATCGCCGCCAGCGTCCGGGGCAGCCACCGAAAGCTGATCGTTCTCGTATCCCTGGGCCAGCTCCTCGAGCATGTCAAGATCAGACCGAAGAGTGCTGATCGCCAGCCGGTGATCTCGGCTGGACGCGTCCGTGAGCCGCCATCCGGCAGGTTGCAGGTCGACAGCCAGCCCGGCAAGAACGCAGTCGAACGTCCGATCAGCTGCGCGTATGCGGGCTCCGTGCCGGGAGCTCCGGCAAGTAAGGAAAATCAGGGCACTGGCGAGACGCGATCTTGATCGCATCGGCCACATCGGTTCCCGGCCAGGAGCCAGTCCCGTCGTACGGATCGGCGGCAGCTCACCGTCCGACGAGGTAGGCGAGGTAATGATCACGCTTGAGTGGCCGATATGGTCGCGCCCCGACGACTCGTGAGCCTGAGTAAAGAACCACAGCCTGTCCGGGCGCAACACCTGTAGTGGCCGAGTCGAGGTCAGCTCTAGATCTTGATCATGAACCCGTACCGTGGCGGCCATGGGATGTCCGTGGGCCGAACCTGCACACTGGCCTGACCATTCGCTCGTCTGCCGCTCACCGGCCCACGACCGGCCGGTCAGTACTGATGATCTGACCGAGAGCGCACCACGCGGACCGACGGTAATGGTATTGGTGGTCGGCGTGATCGCGATCACCGAAGCGCGATGCAGTGGTCGTCGGCTGGCGTGCCGAGCCGCAGTCCTCGGCGCTGCCCGACGGTGAACCGATGCGATCCACCATGCTCGCCGACCCTTGCGCCCGTGAGGTCCACGATGTCGCCTGGTCGACGGCCGAGCTGCTTGTCGAGAAATCCCGCTGTGTCCCCGTTCGCGATAAAGCAGATGTCGTGGCTGTCATGGCTTCTCCGCGACGGCCAGGCCGCGATCTCGGGCTTCGGCGCGTACGTCGGCCTTGCGGGAAGGACCGAGCGGAAAGTATGACCGGCGAAGTTGATCACGGCTTGCTCGAGTACGCCAGGAGCACGCGCCGCGACTGGTCCTTGGCGGCGTCGACGGCCCGGTGCAGCTGCACGTCGCTCGCCGGTAGGGACTAGACGAGCGTAATGACCGGTGCAGGACCGCGTCGAAGCCAAGCGCAACGCCGCGGTCCAGCACGGCAGAGAACTTGATCTTCTCGTTGCAGCGCAGACAAGGATTGGGAGTACGCCCAGCCGCGTACTCGGCAACGAAGTCATCCACACACATCGGCAGCGAAGCGATCCGAGAGATCCCACTACGTAGAACGGGATGCCGAGACGTCGGCGGCCCGCCGGGCATCGCGTGCATCTTCCTGAGCAGCAACCACGCGCCCCCGGAGCGGAAGCTCGCGGATTCGCTGACAAGGCCAGATGGACCCCGGTCACGTCATGCCCGGCCTCAACGGCCCAGGCGGGCAACCGCCGAGTCGACGCCACCCTGACATCGCGGCCAGCACCTTCATTCGAGTCCTTCCAGCCGCGAGCGCCGGCACTGCGGGAGCAGCCCCCAAATTGCCGGAGCTGCGGCCTCCCCATTGCGCGAGCAGCTCCAAATGGCCCCCGCAAGTCTTACATGGGCCACGGTGGGCGCTAAGCGAGCTTACGGGCGAATGCGGCCGCTGCCTTGGCGCGCTGAACAGCTTCGGGGGAGCGCCGTAGCGAGCGCCCGTACGTCGGCCAGGGTCGAGGTGTGGCCCAGCGAGAATCTGAGTGCCGAGGCGCGCCTCGGCCTGCTCGCAACCCATGGCAAGCAGGACATGGCTCGGCTGCGAGACTCCCGCGGAACAGGCCGCGCCGGTGGAACAGCCAGGTGATTCCGGCGGAATCCAGCAACATCAAGATCGCATCAGCAGAAACATCCTGGGAAACCCGATGCTTGCGATGCCGGGAAAGGCGGCACCGCCCCGTCGGCGTGACCCGTACGGGACCGCCTCCACGGCACGGCCGCCAGCACCGAGACCGATGAGCTCCCTGCCGCAGGCGGCGTAACTCGCTGCTCTTCCATCGACCCGATTCCGCGTTGCGACCTGGAGCGCAGCGGCGAATCCGGCCGTGGCAGCCACGTCGATGGTGCGCGCGGAGCGCACGTCCCGCTCCTGGCCGCCACCGTGCATGATCGGAGCCAGCTGAAGCTCGCGCCGCGCCAGCAAGGCACCAATCCGCGCAAGGCCCACCGGAGCTTGTGCGCTGGTGAAGGTCAGCATGTCCAACCCCGACGCTGCAAAAATCGACCTTGGCTGTGACTCGACCGCCTGAACCGCGTCGCTGCAGCCAGATCGCGCCCTGCCGGGCGGCGATTTCGGCGGCGATCTCGCGTACGGGCTGCAAAGCGTGCCGAGCTCGTTGTTGGCTCCACATCACCGAGACCACACCGGTGTGCGCGTCGACAGCGCTTCGAAGAGCTGATATGTCGAGTCGGGCCAACCGAGTCAACCGGCACGTAGCACACCCCGCCGCTGCCGACCGACCGAGCTGGGCAACCGATCCAGCACAGCGTGGTGTTCGATCGCCGACGTGACCAGCAGCCGGCGCCCGACCGCAGCGCTCGACCAGAAGGCCCCTTGATACAAATTATCGGACTCCGTACCGCCGCTGGTGAAGACTGTCTCCTGCCGACGCGCCCTACCTGAGCCGCTATCGCCTCCTCGCGACTCTCACACCCGCCGAGCCGATCGGGCTTGAGTGGGTGCGCATGACAGGCGTTGCCGACCCTGGTGAGTTCTCGGTCATGGCCTCAATGGGCCTGAACCATCGGCGTCGTTGCCGTGGTCGAGATAGATCTGGTTCATGAAGCTCAAGTCTGCCTCAGTGGATCATCCTTTTCGCTTTTTGATTTCCCTCGATGACGGCGGGAAGCACCTTGTGCAGGTCACCGACGATGCCAAGATCGGCAAGGGCGAAGATCGGCGCCTCGGTGCATCCTTGTTCACCGCGACGATGGCTTTGGACGTCTGCATTCCCGCCCGGTGCTGAATGGCACCCGGAGATGCCTGCGGCGATGTACAGCTGTGGCGCAATCCAACTGCCCGTCTGACCGATCTGGTACGCGTAGGGATACCAGCCAGCATCGATCGGCCGCTCGTGAGGCACCCACTGCCCCGCCGAGGACATATCGGCCAGTTCCTCGACGGCTGCGAAGTCACCACTGGTGCCGCGGCCGCCTGAGACGATAATCGTGGCCTCTGTCAGGTCAGGTCGTGCACTGGATTTTTGGCTCCTTGTTGACGATGCGCGTTCCGCTGCATCGGAGATGGTTACCGCGACCTGTTCCACTGAGCAATACGTAACTGAACGAAGTACAA
>ERZ1370068.7070-contig-6010_pt1 | contig 106939 bp, 134 predicted proteins | sample MGYA00561227_ERZ1370068 | MGnify/ENA primary metagenome ERZ1370068 (study PRJEB38410, sample SAMEA6850437) | metagenome | study: Metagenomic assessment of the ecological functions of the soil: analysis of the soil microbiota associated with the...
ATGCTTCGTTCGGTTACGTATTGCTACACGACATCCTGTTCGTCGCCGACGAGGTGATCACCGGCTTCGGCCGTCTCGGCGACTGGTTCGCGTCGGCGCTCTGGGAGCTCGAGCCCGATCTGATCACGATGGCCAAGGGCATCACCAGCGGCTACGTGCCGCTCGGCGCGACCATGGTGAGCGATGCGATCGCCGACGCGCTCGAGCGCGGCGGCTATCTGGCGCACGGGTTCACGCTACAGCGGCCACCCGGTGGCGACGCGCCGCGGGCCTCGCGAACCTCGAGCATCATCGAGACGCGAGCGGCTCGTCGAGCGCGTGCGCGACGACGTCGGCCCGTACTTCCAGGCAGAAGCTGCGCGCGTTCGCGGGCCACCCGGCCGTCGGCGAGGTGCGCGGCAACGAGCTCGATCGGCGCGCTCGAGCTGCCTGCCGCGCGGCGGCCGAAGCGCGCTGCGCCACGCCGCCGGTCGCTCGGCGTCAACGCCGTCGCCCTCGCGCGCGAGGACGGCGTCATCGTGCGCGGCATCCGCGACCTCGATCGCCGTCGCGCCGCCGCTGATCATCACCCGCAGCCGAGATCGATCAGCTCTTCACCGGCATCCGCCATGCCTCGATCGCTTGTGGGACTGAGCAGATCTGGGACTGCGGGCGCCCGCCCGCTCGCATGATTCTGGCAGGCCGCCCGTCCCGGATGTACCGCCGCGGCGAGCGGCCGGTGAGGCGCGTGTAGACGCTGGTAGCCGAGCCAGCGCAGCGGCTCGGGCGGCAGGCGCGGCATGGCGCTCTGGTAGAAGGGCAGGTCGCGCCACGGCGTCGTGGTCGCCGCTGTAGAGGTCGCGCAGGACGCGTCCGGCCAGCATCGCCAGGGCGATGCCGTGACCGCTGTAGCCGAGCGCGTAGTAGACGTTGCGGTGCGCGCCGCGCACGCCCATGCTAGCAGACGCGATCGAGCGTGATGTCGAGCGTGCCGCTCCAGCGATGGGCGATCGGCGTCGGCGACGTCGCGGGAAATAGCGCGTGCAGGTGGCGCTCCAGCGCGGCGAAGCGCGTGCTCGCGCGGCGTCGTCGGCGAGGAAACGCGGTGCGCCCGCCGTAACAGATACGCGTAGGCGGCGTTGCCGCCGCCGCCGAAGAGCAGCCGGCCGCCGGCGGTGCGGCAGCCGTAGGCGATGCGGTCGAGGTCGTCGGCGAAGCCGTCGTGGGCGTCCCAGCCGAGCGCTGACCAGAGCGCGCTCGGACAGCGGCGCCGGTGGCGACGACGTGCGAGTGCAGCGGCAGGATGCCGATCGCGCGAAGTAGCCGAGCGCGGGCGTGTACGCGTTGGTCGCGAGGACGACGGCGGCGGCGCGCACCGATCCCGTGCGGCGTCGCGCAGGCGCGATCGTCGCGCCTTCCTCGACCGCGTGCACCGGCGTCTGCTCGTAGACGGCGACGCCCGCTGCCGACGAGCACCGGTCGCAGGCCGCGCAGCAGATGCTGCGCCGTTGACGCGCGCCGCACTGCGGATCGCGCACGCCGCCGTGCGCGCCGTGGACGCCGCTCGCGGCCGCATCGACGCCACTCGACCGGAATGCCGGCCGCGCGCCAGGAGCTCGACGCGCGCATGCGCCGGTCTCGGCGCCGCGCGCGCTGGTGTAGACCTCGAGACAGCCGCGGCGGTCGAAGCCGGCGTCGAGGCGATAGCGCTTCGACCAGATCGCGCGATGAGATCGATGCCGCTGCGGGTCGCCGCGTAGATGCGGCGCGGCGCGTTCGGGATCGTCGGCGTCGACGCCGTTGATCCAGTTGAGCGCCTGGCCGCCGTTGCGCCCGCTGGCGCCGTTGGCCAACGCGCTGCGCCTCGAGCAGGACGATGCGCCGCTCGGGAAAGCGCTGGCTGAGATGCCACGCCGTCGAGACGCCGGTGAATCCGCCGCCGATGATCGCGACGTCGGCGACCTGCGTGCACCGCGCAACGGCGGCAGCGGTGCATACGGCGGGGCTTCGTCCAACCAGCAGGAGCGATTGTCGTCGGGAGTCATGCGGCGGAGGGCTCGAGGGTTCGAGGCTCGTATTGCGTGCTCGCGTTCGAGTTCAGGCGCTCAGCGCAGCGCACGTGCCTAGTCGAACGCCCAGCGCGAGTCCCGCGCGAACCCTCGCACCCTTGGCGTCTCGAACCCTTCCACTTACCGCCTGCAGCCACAGGGCATCGTGACGGTGGAGGCGCCCGTGACCCTCGGAACCCGCGTCCGACTCTGCCTCAAAGACCTCTACCAGCAGGACATCGTGGAGATGATCGAGCGCGAGACGCGGCGCTACGAGCTCCACTCGATCGAGCATCCCGACCATCCGGACTTCGCGCGCGCCTACCAGATCCTCTGGGACGCGTTCGGTCCGCAGGGCGAGATGGAGCCGGAGAGCGCCATCCGCCAGTTCCTGCTCGACAACCCTTACGAGCCGGTCGCCGTCGGGCACGTACATCCGCTACTTCCTCCTCATCGCCAAGGACCGCGACGGCAACCTGCGCGGCGTGCGCGACGGCTCGGTGCTCTACAACCCCGCCTACTGCGCCGGACCTCTGCCTGGTGTACCTGTCGCACATCTTCATGCTGCCGCCGGCGCGCGGCACGGTGCTGACCTACTGGCTGCGCATCGCGCCGGTCGAGCTCGCGGTCGAATATCTCTTCGAGCTGCACCAGCGCGGTCTCGTCGAGCTGCCGGCGCCCGACGCGCCCGGCAAGTACTTCGGCGTGCAGCTCAATCTCGCCGCCGAGATGGGTTTCCATTACTTCGTTCAGTTACGTATTGCTAGCCAGCATCATGCTCAGCGTGACGGCGATCGGGCGCTCGGACCGGGTTCCGGCCGAGCCGGGCGATACCCGGCGACCAGGTCGTCGTGACTGGACCGCTCGGCGCGGCGGGTGCTGCGTTCCGGCGAGAGTCTTACGCGCGGCCGCCGCTTCGGCTCGACCGAGGGCAAGGAGCTCGGCGCGCACGCGAACGCGGTGCTCGATATCTCCGACGGCTCGCGGTCGACGCCGGCCACATCGCGTCGCGGTCCGGCTGCCGGGTGGTGATCGAGCTGGAACGGGTGCCGCTCGCTGCCGGAGCCGAGCTCGTTGACCTCGGCTTCGGCGAAGACTACGAGCTGCTCGCCGCGGTCGAGAGCCCGGAGCGGGCACACGATCATCGGACGTTGCGAGGAAGGCGACAGGAGTCGAGCTCACCCTGAACGGCGAGCCGTACGAGCTAGGCGGCTGGCAGCACTTCCGCTAGCGCCCGCTCGTAGTGCGAACGCGGGTGCGCGCCGATCAGCGTCGCCCTGGCCTCGCCGCCTTCGAACAGGATCGCCGTCGGAATCGAGAGGACGTCGTAGCGGGCGGCGGTAAGCGGGTTCTCGTCGATGTTCAGCTTGGCGAACTCGACGCGTCCGCGTGACTCCGACTCCAGCTGCTCGAGGATCGGCTCGACGGCCCGGCATGGGCCGCACCACGGTGCCCAGAAGTCGAGCACGACAGGCGTGTCGGACTGGAGCACGTCGTGCTCGAACGTGGCGTCGGTGACCTCGAACATCTGACGTCAGAGTAGCCGCTTCGTCACAGCCGTCCGAGCAGTGCCGCGAGCCTGAGGCGAGGGACCTTCCAGATCGCCTCGACGACGATCGCCTTCGACATCTTCGAGCCTCCGACTTCGCGGTCGGCGAAGGTGATCGGCACCTCGACGACGCTCGAAGCCGGCGCGCAGGGCCCGGTAGGTCGTCTCGATCTGGAACGCGTAGCCCTTCGAGTGCGATCGCGTCGAGGTCGATCGTCTCGAGGACGGCGCGCCGGTAGCACTTGAACCCGCCGGTCAGGTCGCGAACCGCGACGCCGAGCACGACGCGCGCGTAGAGCGAGCCGCCGGCGGAGATGACGCCGGCGCAGCAGCCCCAGTTCCGCACGCCGCCGCCGGGGACGTAGCGCGAGCCGAGCGCGACGTCGGCGCCGTCGGCCACCGCGGCGATCAGCCGCGGAACGTCGTTCGGGTCGTGCGAGAAGTCGCAGTCCATCTCCAGCACGAGCTCGGCACCGCTCGGCGAGCGCGCGGCGAAAGCCGGCGAGATATGCGGGCCCGAGGCCCTCCTTCCGCTCGCGGTGGAGGACCGTCGACGTAGTCGAGCTCGGCGGCGAGCCGGTCGGCGAGCTCGCCCGTCCCGTCGGGCGAGTTGTCGTCGATCACGAGGACGCGCACGTCCTGTGTCGCCGAGCGCGCGCAGCATCGGCTCGAGGTTCTCGCGCTCGTTGTACGTGGGAAGGCAGACGACGGCCGTGGGCAGCTGCACGTGCGTATATTCAATGCGATGACCGGCGCTCTGCCTCGCAACGTCGACGTGGCCGAGCAGCTCGAGCTTCTGGCCGACCTGCTCGAGCTCGAAGGCGAGGCCTCGTTCCGCGTGCTCGCCTACCGCCGTGCGGCGACGCGCATTCGCGAGACGGCCGGCTCGGTCGCCGAGCTCGCGCTCGACGGGCGTGCCAAGGAGCTCCAGGGGATCGGCAAGACGATCGAGGAGAAGATCGTCCAGGTCGTCGAGGACGGGCGAGATGCATGCGCTGACGAAGCGCAAGAAGATCATCCCGCCGGAGGTGGTCAGCTTCATGCGGCTTCCGGGCCTCGGCCCGAAGACCGCGGCGTCGCATCTGGCAGGAGCTCGGTGTCACGACGATCGAGGAGCTGAAGGCGGCGGCCGAGCAGGAGCAGCTGCGCACGCTGGCGGGCCTCGGCGCGAAGACCGAGGAGAAGATCCTCAAGGCGCTCGCCGAGAAGAAGCAGGAGCCCTCCGACGCGGCGGCTGCTCGGCGACGGGCTGGCGGCCGCTGCTCGCCGTCGTCGACGCGCTGCGGCAGCACCCTGCGGCCGTGAAGGTGTCGGAGGCCGGCAGCGCGCGGCGGCGCAAGGAGACCTTCCGCGACCTCGACATCATCGCGACGGCGACCGATCCGGAGGCGCTGATCGACTACTTCACGAAGCTGAAGTGGGTGATCGAGGTGGTGGCGAAAGCGGCCGACGAAGGCGACGGTCCTGTCGAACGAGGGCTTCGCTTCGACCTCCGTGTCGTCCCGCCCGAGTCGTACGGCAACCTGCTGCAGCACTTCACGGGCTCGAAGGATCACAACGTCGCGCTGCGTGAGCGCGCGGTGCAGGACGGCTGTCCGTCTCCGAGTACTCGCGTCACCGTCGTCGAGACCGGAGGAGGAGCTCAAGTTCGCCGACGAGGAGCAGGTGTACGAGCGGCTCGGCTATCAGTTCATCCCGCCCGAGCTGCGCGAGAACGCCGGCGAGCTCGAAGCCGCGCGGCGCGGCGAGCTGCCGAAGCTCGTCGAGCTCGCCGACATCAAGCGGCGACCTCCACACGCACACGACCTGGCTCGGACGGGCAGCGACTCGCTCGAGCGAGATGGTCGCGCGCGGCGCAGGCGCGCGGCTACGAGTACTACGCCGATCACCGACCACTCCGCACAGGGACGTTCCGCCGAGCAGGATCTCGGAGATCGACGCAGCTCAACGAGCGGCTCGAAGCCGTTCCGGATCCTGAAAGGCGATCGAGGTGAACATCCGCATCGAACGGCTCGGTCGACGTTGCCCGACGAGGTGCTGCGCAAAGCGCGACTGGGTGATGGCGTCGCTGCACGCCGCGTTCGACCGCAACCCGACCGAACGGATCCTCGACCGCGATGGAGAATCCGCACGTGGATTGCATCGGGCACCTGACCGCGCGCAAGATCAGCATCAGCGCGGCCCGCGCGACGTCGACATCGAGCGCGTCGTCGCCAAGGCGCTCGAGACCGGCACTTCTCTCGAGATCAACGCGCAGCCGAACCGGCTCGACATCTGCGCGACACTGCACGCGCGCCTCGCCGGCGAGAGGCGGGCCTGAAGGTCGCGTCGTCAACACCGACGCGCACCAGCTGAGCGCGCTGCAGCACGTGGAGATCGGGATCGCGCAGGCGCGTCGCGCCTGGCTGACGAAGGACCAGGTGCTGAACACGCGCACGTGGCCGCAGATCGAGAAGCTGCGCGAACGTGACGCTTCCGCGAGGACGGCGCCGCCGCGCTCGAATGGGCGGCGCGGCTATCTCGAGCGGGTCGGCGAGTTGCCCGTGCTCGCGCAGGTCGAGCCGGGCGACGTCCGCGCGACGGCTGCCGCCGTCGCCGCCGGAGCAGGGCGAGCCGTTTCGCAGACGTGCTGCGCGATCTCGACGAGATCATCGCTGCCCGCGACGACGCACTGGCAGCAGCCCGCGCTTCTTCGCGTACTTCGCCAACAGCGCGGCCGAGCCCGGGCATCCTCGCGGAGCTGCTCGCGGCGACGCTCAACTCGGTCGCGCTTCATCTGGCGCACGTCGCCGGCGTCGACCGAGCTCGAGGCGCACACGCTCGACTGGGTGGCGCAGCTGCTCGGCCTGCCCGACGGGTGGCACGGTCACATCGAGGACACGGCGTCGATCTCGACGCTCGCCGCGCTCGATCGCGGCGCGCGAGCGTCGACCGGCGCGCAGCGTCGTCGTCTGCTCGGAGCACGCGCACTCGTCGGTCGAGACGAGCGGCGCGGATGCTCGGCCTCGAGACTGCGCAAGGTGCCGCGTCGACGACGCAGTTCCGCATGCGCGCCGACGCGCTCGACCTCGCCGACGCGCGCGCCGTCGTCGCCACCGTCGGGACGACGTCGTCGACCGCCGGTCGATCCCGGTGCGCGAGCTTGCGGCGCTGCTGCGCAGGCGGCGGGCGTCTGGCTGCACGTCGACGCCGCGTACGCGGGCTCGTCGTGGGTCTGTCCCGAGCTCCGTTGGTCGCAGGCCGGCGTCGAGCGCGCGGACTCGCTCGTCGTCAATGCGCACAAGTGGCTGTTCACGCCGATGGACTGCTCGCTGCTCTGGACGAGCGCAGCCGGAGGCGCTTCGCGCGCGGCGTTCAGCCTCGTGCCGGAGTACCTGCGCACGCAGCGACGGAGCGTCGACGAGCTCTCCGAGTACGGGCCGCGCTCGGCCGGCGCTTCCGCTCGCTCAAGCTCTGGGCGGTGCTTCGCTGCTACGGCGCGCGAGGGCCTGCAGGCGCGGATCAGCGGAGCGCGATCCGGCTCGCCGAGCTGTTCGCAGGCTGGGTGCGCGACGAGCCGGGCTGGGAGCTCTGCGCGCCGCGCGCGTTCTCGGTCGTCGTGCTTCCGGCGCGGACGGCGTCGGACGAGGAGAACGAGCGACTGCTCGAGCGCGTCGAACGCGAGCGGCGAGATCTTCATCTCGCACACGAAGCTCGACGGCCGCTACGTCCTGCGGCTCGCGATCGGCAACGAGCGCACGACCGAGGACGACGTGCGGCGAGCCTGGGACATCGCGGAAACGCAGCTAAAGACGACTTTCCGGGTCGCCCCGTTACCGCTTGAAAGTGTAGGATTCTCGCCGACTTCATGGTTGTCGACGGCACGGATAGGTGTCGCGCCATGACCCAAAAGGGAAACTGTTCCCACACGTACCACTTATGGAGGAGGACGAATGTAAACGACTCGCCATGGTTGCGGCGTTGCTTGCAATCGCCGCAATTGTAACCACCGATCAGCCAGGATCCCAGGCCAGGGTGTCCCGGCGCGGGAGCGTCGGCCGCGCCGTCGAGGTCGTCACGCTGAACGGTGGCAGGTCTCGCCGGCCAGAGAGCAGCTCTCGAAGGTGGTCAGCGACTTCGAGGCGTGCCACCAGCACATCAAGGTCAACTACACCTGATCCACCGGTGACCTATAGGCCGCCATGCTTGCGAAGTTTGCAGCGCCTGGAAGCCGGCGGATGTGTTCCTATGTCGATGCGGCCGACTTCGCCGACTGGGTGCGGCAAGGAGTGCTGCAGAACCTCGACTCGGCCGTCAAGGCGTCGGTTCAAGGCAAAGCCGTTCTCTGAACTCCTGAACACGTTCAAGTACAGGGCCATTACTACGGGTTCCCGAAGGACTGGTCATCGCGCTTGGAATGGAGGTCAACACCCGGTTAACGGGAACAACCCGATCCCGAGACGTGGGCGCAGCTGGGGCGTCGCGTCGAGATCACCGTTCCGGGTGGTAAGCCGATCTGTCTCGGCGCCGACTGGGCAAGGCGATGCCTTCGTCTATCAGGCCGGAGGCAACGGTCAGTTCAAGAAGCGCCACCCACCCCCGTTCCGGGTCGCGGCGAACTACTACGTTGGGCTCCTCACGAATTAAGCCTCGGCGGCGCGCAAGCAGCTTCGCAGACCGGCTCGGGCTGGTGCGGCGAGGCGTTCGGCAGGAGCGCGCGGCGTTTGCCTTTGAGGGCAGCTGGATGTTCCGACGATGGCGACCTTCCCCAACGTAAGTTCACCACCGCCCGTTGCCGATGCTGAAGAAGCACGGCAATCTCGCCTTCACCGTGTCGTACTCAATGGCGAAGGGCTGAGAACAAGCCAGCGGCGTGGGAGCTCTGAAGTACCTCGTCGGCAAGCAGGGCATGCAGTGGATCTCGCCCGGACTGGCGTTGCCGACTCGGACTATTGCATGCATGCGGTCGCCGATTGCGGCGCATTCATCAGTACCCCGCCTCGGTGCCTGACTGGGGAACCAGGTTGGGTTCCGCCACGTCTGCGAACGATGTGGCGAACAACGAACCGACCGCGGTCATCGCCGGCAAAGAGTCGGTGAACGTATGCTCGCGAATCACCGCGGCAGCGCGGTAAGCCTGAGATGGTTGGGTCGTTTCCCCGCGCGCCGTTCCGGGCGTGCGGGGGAGCCTCCGCAGAAGGAGAGGCATGGCAGTCGCAGTGGCTAAACGACGGCGCGTCGGCGGTGGACTGGGATCGGAGCGGACGCGTGAGGCGCTGGTGGGCTACGGCTTCGTCGCGCTGCCGATGGCGTTCTTCCTGCTCTTCTTCATCACTCGATCGGCTACGCCTTCATCCTTCCGCTACGACTGGCACGGCAGATCTTCAAAGGGCCGTTTGTCGGCTGGGACAACTACAGGAGCGCTGCGACGGCGTCTTCTGGAGCCACGCCGTACCGTGCAACACGCTCGTCTACACGGTAACCGTCGTCCACTCTGCAGATAGCTCTCGGTCTTGCGCTCGCAGTCGTCGTCAACCAGAGCAGTCCGGTTCAAGGACGTTCTTCCGCGCCGCCCGTTCTGCTTCCGTCGCTTGCAGCGTCGGCGGCGGTCGCGGCGATCGCGACGCGCATCCTCGCTTCCGACGGCTCGCTTCTTCACCATCCTCAACCATCTCGGCTATCACCACAAGCAACGCCTGGTTCGCGCAGGAGAGCACCGCGCTGCCGGCGATCATCGGCCTGAATGCCTGGACGGCCTCGAGGCACGATCATGATCTTCTACCTCGCCGCCCTGCGGGCGATACCCATTGACGTCTACGAGGCGGCCGCAATCGACGGGGCGGGGGCCTGGCGGACGACTCCGGAGAAGATCACGTTCCCGTTACTCAAACCGGCCCATTTCTTCGTCGCCGTCGTCTCGATCATCGGTGCCTTGCAGACTGTTCGACCAGTCGTTTCTCATCGGAGGCGCGTCCGGCGGGGCCTAACTACTCGACGCTCACGGTAGTGCTCTACCTCTACAACCAGGCAATCGCCAACATCAAGTTCGGGTATGGCGCGGCGGTCGGCGTCGTCCTCTTCGCTTTCATCTTCACGGTGACGGTGATCCAGCGACTCCTCTTCGGCAAAAGGCCGAGGTCGCCTGATGAGCACGGAAGAACTGCCGCCGGTCGCATGGGTCGCTGTGGAGGAGATTTCGCGCTCGAGGGACTGGCCCAAGGGACGCGAGCGCCAACGGGCATTCCGGGCCGCGAGCGGGTAGAGCGGATCCGCACGGTGCGTCGTGTACTTCATCTTGTTCGCGGTGGCGCTGCTCTTCGCGATTCCGTTCCTCTGGAGCGTGTCGACGTCGTTCAGAACGATTGCCGACACTGTCGCCGGATTCCCGTTGCTTCCGCGTCACTGGACCACGAGCGGCTACCACGAGGCGTTCCACACCTTAACTTCCGGCCGGTTACGCATTGAACAGCGCGATCATCGCCGGCGCTGTCACTCTCTCGAACCTCGTGCTGGCGTCGCTTGGAGGCTACGCGTTTGCCAGGCTCAGGTTCCCGGCCGCGAAGGTCCTCTTCATGCTCGTGCTCGGGACGTTGATGATCCCCGACCAGCTGCGGCTGGTTCCGATCTACCTGATGCTCGTCAACTGGATTCCGGCCTGGGTGGGACACCTCGGCTGGCACGATGCGTCCTTTATCAACCACAACGGTGTGATCCTGATCCAGCTCCGTCTCCGCCACGAGCCTGTTCCTGATGCGTCAGTACTTCCTCACGATTCCTCGTGACCTCGAGGAGGCGGCGAAGCTCGACGCTGCGGGCTACTTCAAGACGTACCGGAAGGTGATGCTGCCGCTAGCCGGGCCCGCGCTTGCGGCGGTCGGGATCCTCATGTTCCAGGGGACTGGAACGCGCTGTTCTGGCCTGCCGTGTTGTTGCAGGACAAGAGCGAGTTCACGATTCCACGATCGGTATTGCCGCCTTCCGCTCCGCTTACCTCACGCATGTGGCCGCCGCTCATGGCGGCAAGCGTCATCGCCATCCTGCCCGATCCTCCTGATCTTCGTCGTCTTCCAGCGGTACTTCGTCGCCGGCGTCGCCGCGGCGGGGTGAAGGGATGACTCTGCGACGGGCACTCGGTGTCGCAGCGAACGACCTCTATCGACCAGTCGTGGAGGCTGATGGTGTTGAACGCTGCGCTTGGGCGCCGTAGTGCTCGCGGTGCGTGCTCGCGAGCCTGGCAGTGCGTTCTGCGATCGTCCTGGCCGTCCGATCGGCCCCGTCCTGGCGGCGGTCATGCACTGTGCGGTGACTCTGAGCCAGACCGACGACCTCCGGCTGGTGGAACTGCCGAGACGGGCTGCGCCGGCATTGGCGTCACGGGATCGTGCTGGGCGCCGCGCTGGCGATCGCCGTGGCGGCTGGGGCCGTCGTTGTCCCCTTCTACGCACGGGCAGGAACTGGGCCTGGCCCCTCGCAGCCTCTTAGCCTCTACGTTCTGCTCATGTTCGGCGTCTTCCAAGCTCGCCCTCTGGCCGCTCGCCGTCGTCGAGGTCGGGCGCGCCCCTGCGTGCAGTGGCCCGTGACGCGGCGCTGGCGGTCGCACGCCGGCCGCTCGGCTTCCTCGGGCTTGCGCTTGCTCTCTTGCTCGTGAACGTCGCTGGGCGTCGCCGCGGCGGTTTTGCCGTTCCTGACCCTGACCGATCGCTTACTCGTTCCTGGTTTCCGCGCCACTTCGCGCTGCCGAAGAACCCAGCTCGGAGGCCTGAGCTCATGGCAAGCGTCACGTACGACCACGTCACGAAGACGCTTCGGAGACGCCGCCGCGGTCAACGGACCTCCGGCTCGAGGTCGCGGACGGCGAGTTCATCGTGCTCGTCGGCCCGTCCGGCTGCGGCAAGACGCACGGCGCTGCGCATGCTCGCCGGCCTCGAGGAGGTGTCACGACGGGCGCGATCCTGATCGGCGACCGCGTCGTCAACAACGTCGCGCCGCAGCGACCGCGACATCGCGATGGTCTTCCAGTCCTATGCGCTCTACCCGCACATGACCGTGTACGACAACCTCGCGTTCGGCCTGCGGAACCAGAAGGTCGCCGAAGGCCGAGATCGACGCAGTCGCGTCGACAGAGCGGCGCGAGATCCTCGAGCTCGATGCAGCTGATCAAGCGCAAGCCGAAGCAGCTCTCCGGCGGCCAGCGCCAGCGTGTCGCGCTCGGACGCGCGATCGTGCGCGAGCCGGCAGGCGTTCCTGATGGACGAGCCGCTGTCGAACCTCGACGCGCAGCTGCGCGTCGCAGACCCGCGCCGAGATCCTGAAGCTGCAGCAGACGACTCGGGACGACGACGATCTACGTCACGCACGATCAGGTCGAGGCGATGACGATGGGCGACCGCATCGCCGTCATGAAGCTCGGCGTGCTGCAGCAGGTCGGGCCGCCCGAGGAGCTCTACGCGAGCCGCGGAACGTCTTCGTCGCCGGCTTCATCGGTTCGCCCCGCCATGAACCTCGTGCCCGCCGAGGTCCTGGACGGGGCCGGTGGGCACGGTCGGATCGCTGGTTTTCGGCCCGAGCACATCGACCTCGCCAACGGCCGGCCGGACGGCATCGAACTTCGACGCGCGCGTCGAGGTCGTGGAGTATCTCGGCGACGAGCAACTCGTGCATCTGACCCGCAAGGACACAGCGATCCAGGCAAAGCTCCCGATCGAGGAGCAGGTGAGCGCCGGCCAGGAACTGAAGCTCACGGTTCCGCGCGACAAGCTGCTGCTGTTCGACGCGGAGACCGGAGAACGAATTCCGGGCTAAAGCCGCCGCAGGAGCTCAGGGACTTCTTCGGGTCGCCGCAAGCGTCAGGTCAGCGGCCTCACGTAACTCTGCCGGGCCTTCTTCCGGACACGACGGCGATCCGAACCGACAGGTCGAGGCCGTCGAGCGCCCGGAAGCCGTCGAGATCGGTCGTGTCGTCGCCGGCGTAGAGCGCGCGCCGGAGCGTCCCGCTCGCCGAGCAGTTGCCGGACTGCGGTTCCCTTGTGCACGTCCAGCGGCGGCAGCACCTCGAGCACCTTGCGCCCGAAGCGGGCGACGAAGCCCTCGTTGTTCTGCGCGCAGCTTCACGTGTTCGAGCGTCGAGCGAGCGGCATCTTCGTCCTCTGCGCCGCGGTAGTGGAGAGATGCACGTCAACTGCCTTGTTCTCCGTCGCGGGCCAGCCCGCCTCCGCGAGGAACTGCTGCAGTCGTTCGCCCCACTCGGCCGCCTCGCCGTCGAGCTCCAGCCCGTGGTTGCCGACGTAGATGAGCTCCGGAACGCCGACGATCCGTCGCGCTTCGTCCGCCGGCACGACCTGAGATGCACGCGACCAGCGCATAGCGTTCGTTCAGCCGTTGAAGCTCGGCGCGCGTCTCGTCCGGGACGCGCGCATCCTCCGGCCGCGGAACGATCGGTGCGAGCACGCCGTCGACGTCGAGGAAGAGCGCCGCCTGCGCAGGATCCTCGGCGAGCCGGTCGATCAGATCCACGCTGCAAGAATAGGCGCGTGCGGCTCGTCCTCATCGGCCTCGTGGCGGGCTTCTTCAGTGCGCTGTTCGGGGTCGGAGGCGGCATCGTGATCGTGCCGCTGCTGCTCTCTCTGCGGCTGGGACTCTCGAGCCGCGACGGCGACGTCGCTTGCGGCGATCGGAATCACCGCAGTCTCCGGCGTGATCGCCTACGCGATCCACGGTGATGTCAACGTCGGCTACGCGGCGCTCGTCGGGCTGCCGGCGGCGGTGTCGGTCGCGGGCGCGACGGCACTGCAGCAACGTCTGCAGACGCGCACGATCGAGTTGTCCTTCGCCGCTTTCATGCTCGCCGTCGCCGTCTGGCTGTTCGTCAAAGTGACCTACGCGCTCGCCATTGCACTCGGGCTCGTCGCGGGCGTGCTCGCCGGGATGTTCGGCATCGGCGGCGGCCTCCTCTTCGTGCCGACGCTGATCGCGCTCGGGCTCGGTCATCACGAGGCGCTCGGAACGTCGCTCCTCGCGATCATCCCGACGGTGCTCGTCGGGACGTGGCGGCAGGCGCGTTACGGCAACGTTCGCTGGCGTGCTGCGGCAGTGCTCTGGGATCGCAGCCGCGGCGGTCACGCCCAGGGAGGCGTCGCTCTCGCGGTGTGCGCTGCCCGACGCGACTCTCCGCCGCCTTTTCGCCGGATTGCTCGTCCTGGTTGCGGCGCAGATCGCATGGCGAGCGCGTCAGCGCGAGTCCTGACCTATCCTGTCCGACATGGCAGGACCCGAGGAAGTCTGGCTGCCGCTCGTCGACGAGCCCGTCGGCGACATCGTCGCGCGGATCCAGGCGGAGGACCCGGAGATCGACCGACCTCGTCGGTTCACCGCACCGCGTCCTCGCCTTCCGGACGTTCGCCTACATCCGCGTCGGCATCCTGCTGGGCGAGCTCCTCTTCGACCAGGAGCTCGGCGCCGAGGACGCCGACGACACCTGGGTCGAGGCCCTGCTGCGATGACCCGAAGCATCACGATGCGCTGCGCCGGGAGGTCAAAGCGGTCGCCGAGGAGATCGCTGCCGATCCCAGGTACGCCGACGAGGAGCCGCTCGGGCCCGACGAGGCGCGCGTGACCGTTTCCGGGAATTTGCCCGCAAACAGCTCGCCGGCGACTGATCTTTTCCGGCTGTCGTCGCTCTAATCCGACGTGCGGAAGCTCTCGAACGCGCGGAAGCTCTCGATCGAGGGTGCGGTGATCCTCCTGCTCATGGTGGTCGCAGGCGTGACGATCTACCTGACCACGGTGCACAACGCAAAGAGCCCGTGGCAGACGGCGGGCACGCGAGTCCAGGACGTCTCCCGCTCGTCGGGGATCCAGACCGAGGTCGCGGTCGCCGTCGATCCGTCGAGGCCGAGCAACCTCGTGGCTGCCGCGAACGAGACCGTCGCGCCGGAGATCCGCGTCTTCACCTCCGTGAACGCCGGCCGGACGTGGTCGACGAAAGCAGGACCGATGTTCAACCCGAACACCTGCTCCTGGGAGATCCGGCAGGTCGCGATCGCTCCCAACGGACGGCAGTACGTCGCGTTCACCGAGAAGTCGATCTGTACGCCGGAGCCTGACCTGACCCCGTATCTCATCGTCGCGTCCCGTTCGGGGCCGAGGGGCGGTTGGCTGACCCGGCGTGTGCACGCGCCCGGCGACGAAGTTCGGGTACGACGACAAGCCTGCGATCACGGTCGACTCGAAAGGACGTGTCTACGTCGCGTGGTCCCGTCTGCTCAAGTCCAGGTACCAGACGACGGTCGTGAGCTCGAGCGCGGACGGCGGCAAGACGTGGTCCGAGCCGCAGGTGGTGGACCACTCACTCGTTCAGCCCCAGCTCGTCACGATCGCCGCGGCCGGTCAGGGCGACGATCTCTATATCGCCGGGGTCGATGCAAGAGACGGACTCTGGATCGGCCGGTCGACCGATGCCGGCCGCCACTTCGCAGTTCGCCAGGCGGCGCCCCTGCCGGGAAACATCGCCGCCACCTGCATCGTCTTCGGGAAGTTCGTCCTCCCGCAACAGGCCGTGCGCTGCCTGGGTCCGAATCCGACGCTCGCCGTCTCGAAGCAGCGTGTCTTCCTCACCTACGGGGTCGTCGGCCCCGACAAGACGCAGGACGTCGACGTCGCCGTCTTCGATCGGGCGCTGCGCCCGCTTTCACGAGGCCGAGCCGGCCCGGCCGACCCGAAGAAGTCCGATCAGTTCTGGCCCGTGTCGGCGGTCGATCCGGTGACGTCCGGACCTGTGGGCGTGCTTCATACGACACCCGCGGTGACTCGAAGCGCACGACGGCCTGGTTCTCGTGCACGATCTCGGCCGACGGGCGGCGGTGGGCGACACCGGTCAGGCCCGCCCGCGCTTCGTCCAACGTCCAGGTCCTCTGGGAGGACGCCAGGATCTACGGCTACGGCGATTCTGGGGGCTACGGCGGCTACACCGGTCTCGCGGCGCGCGGCGGGATGGCCTATCCGATGTGGATCGACACCCGGAACCTGAATGCCAACGCCGAAGAGGTGTTCGGCGCGCGCCTGCCGGCGAAGTCGCTGCGGCCAGGCCTCGGCTGGGACGGAACCGAACCTCCGGTCCCGCGGAGGCCGCCCGGGCCTTGCGACGACCGGAGAGGCTGCATAATGGGGAGCTTGTGAAGCGCGCTTCCGTCGCCTTCCTCGCTCGCCCTTCTGCTGCTGACCGCTGCTGCCGCCGATGCCGGCTGGCAACACGATCAGGCGTCGGGAGCGACCGCGCGCGCCTACGGGATCCGGGTGGTCGTCCCGATCAGCCGGGCGCGGAGACGCCGACCGTCTCGGCTCCGGAGGACTCGGTCGTCTTCAGCGGCACGTTCGACTACAACCACATCGTCACGACCGGGTCCGCCAACGCGAGCGCCTCCGCGGTCGCAGGGCCCTCGGCGAACGCGACCGCCTCGGCAGAGGTCTCGAACCTCAACATCTTCGGCGGCGAGATCACCGCGACGAGCGTCGTCGCGCAGGCGCACGCGGAGGCTCGCGCGGGCGCGGCGAAGGGAGACATCTCCGGCTCGGCCGTGACCGGGCTCGTTGCGCTCGGCGCAGCCGGTGACGGGCAACGCGCTGCAGCTCGGGGACTGGGGCTCGCTGACGACGGTGGCCGGCGGTGCGAGCGGCACGCCCGCAACCGGCTATCGCGGCAGCGTCACCGCTCTCGAGATCAGGCTCACGGCCGACCACGGCGGACTGATCGCAGGCACGACGATCCTCGTCGGCTACGCGGAAGTCGCCGCCCAGGCCGCGCCGCCGGAACCGCCGGTGACGGTGCCGAAGGCTCGAAGGCGACCGGCACGAAGTCGCTCCTCGCGGGCGCCCGAGCCGTCGCCGGGCTTCCCGCCGGTGCGCCAGCCGCCGGCAGTGACGCCGAAGCTCACCGCGGGTGGCTACGTGTTCCCCGTGTACGGACCGTCATCGTTCACGGACACATTCGGAGCGTTGCGCGGCGACATCTCGAGCGGTTGGCATCACGGCGACGACATCTTCGCCCCGCTCGGTGCGCCGCTGCTGGCGGTCGCGTCCGGAACGGTCTTCTCGGTCGGCTGGAACAAGATCGGCGGGAACCGGCTCTGGTTACGCGACGGACAGGGAAACCTCTTCTACTACGCGCACCTCTCCGCCTTCTCACCGCTCGCAGTCAACGGGAGCAAGGTGAACGCAGGAGATGTGATCGGCTTCGTCGGCAATACGGGGACGCGCAGGGAACGCCGTTCCATCTCCACTTCGAGGTCCATCCCGTGGGCTTGCTCGGCCTCGGTTACGACGGCGCCGTGAACCCGACCTCGTACTTGCTTGCGTGGAAGCACCTTCAGGACGTCAGCTTTGCGGGCGGCGACGCGTGGGCGCCGCTGCATTCGCTCGGGAACGCGCCGAAGCCCGGGGCGATCCTGCTTGCCGCGACCGACATCTCGACCGCGGACGGGCTCGTCCCAGGCTCCCTGCAGCGTGCGATCAGGCCCCTCGTCGTGAAGGGCGACAACTTCAGCTCGAAGAAGAAGCCGAAGTAGCGAGAGGCCTCTAGTTCGGGCTCGGCGTCGAGTTCCCTGGTAGGTGAAGTCGTCGCTCGGACCGACACCTTGTCGGAGAACCACTTGCGCGTCTGTGCGCCCGATGACGGGGTTGAAGAGGACGCCGAGCGCGATGCCCGTGATCAGCAGCAACGCGTTGCGCGTGCCGTGCTCCTTCTTGCCCTGCACGCGATCCGCCGCCTCGCGTAGCTCGTCGAGCGCTTCCCTCAGCCGGTCCTGGATGTCCTTGTCGGTTGCCACGCGAGTGGCGACGGGAATCGCTCCGCGGCCGCCGATCAAGCTCGTTGTAGACCACGCGCGCCGACTCGAAGGCGTTCCGCACGTTGTCGCGGAGATCCTCGTCCTTGAAGGGCGCGCTCGATGTACGGCCTCGCGCCGCCCGCCCGGTCCAATACCTTGTCTTTCGTGCTTGGCCATGCTCTCTCGTGTCCTTTCGCTGGTTTGCCAGCTCGTCTGCGTACCCGTCCCGCAATCCACGCAAACAGGCGGTTCTCGTGGCTCGGGGCCCTGCTCCTCGCTGCCGGCTGTGGTGGCGCGAAAGCAAAGGAGCAGACCGTCCGGGGACCAGGCTACTTCTTTGCTGCACCCGGCGGCTGGACGGTCGCCCGAAGGGGGCCGAGGTGCAGGCCGCGCGGGGCACTCAGCTCGTGTCGGTGACGCGTTTCCCGCTCGTGCGGGCGTTTCGGCCCGCCTTGTGGGGCAGGGTTCTGCCCGAGCTCGACCACGCGGCCGACACGCTGGCGCAACAGCAGCAGGGAACCGTGGCAGATCGGGCCACCGTCACGGTCGCGGGGCAGCAGGCGCGGCGCTACGAGGTCGCGTACGCCAGTGACGGCAAGCAGCTCGTCGAGCGCTTTGCCTTCGTCCTACGCGGAAAGACCGAGTACCTGCTGCTCTGCCGCTACGAACGCGGCGGCGACACGCGACGCCTGCGACGGGCTGCTCGACGACCTTCAGGCTTGACGCTGACGCTCGCTCGGTGCGGCGCGGTCGCGCCTTTGCCGTCGAAGGCGGCCTCGAAGACCTCGTCGATCGTGTCGACGAGGACGAACTCGCATCTGCTCCTTCGTCTCCTGGGGGTAGCTCTGCCAGATCGGGCTCGTTGTCGCGCGGAATGATGATTCGCTTGAGGCCGGCGCGCTGCGCGGCGAGCGACTTCTCGCGAATGCCGCCGATCGGGAGCACCTGGCCGGTGAGCGTGATCTCGCCGGTCATGCCCGACGTCCTCGGAGACGGGCTGGTTGCGGACGAGCGACGCGATCGCAGTCGCCATCGTGATCCCGGCGGAGGGCCCGTCCTTCGGCACGGCGCCCGCCGGAACGTGCAGGTGGATGTCGTGCTCGCTGGAACCAGGTCGGGTCGAGGCCCAGGTGCTCGGCGTGCGCGCGCACCCACGAGAGCGCCGCCTGCGCCGACTCCTGCATCACGTCGCCGAGCTGGCCGGTGATCGTCAGCCGTCCCTTGCCCGGGATAGGCGGTCGCCTCGAAGAAGAGCACGTCGCCGCCGACCGCGGTGAACGCGAGTCCGGTCGCCACGCCCGGCTCGGAGGTGCGCTTGCGCACCTCGCCCTCGTAGCGACGTGGGCCGAGCCAGGAACGCACGCGCCGCTCGTCGATGCGGAGCTTCTTCGCGCGCCGCTTGCCCTCGGCGATCTGTCGCGCAGCCTTGCGCAGCACGTCGCGCGAGCCGGCGCTCGAGGTTGCGGACGCCTGCCTCGCGCGTGTACGCGCGGATGATCAGCCGCAGCGCCCTGTCCGAGATCGAGATCTGCTCGCCGTCGAGCCCGTGCGCCTCGAGCTGCTTCGGGACGAGGTAGCGCTTCGCGATGCCGAACTTCTCGTCCTCGGTGTAGCCCGACAGCTGAGATGACGTCCATGCGGTCGAGCAGCGGCGACGGGATCGTGTCGAGCGTGTTCGCCGTGCAGATGAAGAGCGTCTTCGAGAGGTCGAACGGCAGGTCGAGGTAGTGGTCGCGGAAGTTCTTGTTCTGCTCCGGGTCGAGGACCTCGAGCATCGCGCTCGCCGGATCGCCCGCGGTAGTCCGCGCCCATCTTGTCGATCTCGTCGATCAGCATCACCGGGTTCATCGACTCTGCGTCGCGCAGGTGACGGATGATCGTGCCCGGCATCGCGCCGATGTACGTGCGGCGGTGGCCGCGGATCTCCGACTCGTCGCGCACGCCGCCGACCGAGAGCCGGGCGAACTTGCGCCCGAGCGCGCGTGCGATCGACTGGCCGAGCGACGTCTTGCCGACGCCGGGCGGCCCGACGAAGCAGAGGATCGGGCCGGAGGTGTCGTTCTTCAGCTTCGAGACCGCGAGGTGCTCGAGGATCCGCTCCTTGACCTTCTCGAGGTCGAAGTGGTCCTCGTCGAGCACCGCCTTCGCGTTGTCGAGGTCGAGGTTGTCCACCGTCGTCTTGTCCCACGGGAGCGAAGCGATCCAGTCGAGGTAGGTGCGGATGACCCCGTACTCGGCCGCGGCCGTGGGCAGCCTCTCGAGCCGGCCGAGCTCGCGGTCGACGACCTTGCGCACGTCCTCCGGCAGCTCCATCGCCTCGAAGGCTCGACCGCAGCTCGGCGAGCTCCGCCGCCTCCGGGTCGCTCTCGCCGAGCTCGTCCTGAATCGCCTTCAGCTGCTGGCGGAGGAAGAACTCGCGCTGGCCCTTCTCCATCTCCTCCTGGACCTGCGACTGGATCTTCGAGCCGAGCTCGAACACCTCGAGCTCGCGGTTCAGGATCGCCGAGATCTCCCGCAGCCGCGTTTCGACGTTCGTGAGCTCGAGCAGACGCTGCTTCTCGTCGGTCTTCAGGCGCAGCGTCGAGGCGACGAGGTTGCAGAGCGCGCTCGGATCGTCGACGTTCGCCGCTGCGATCTGCAGCTCTTCGGGGAGATAGGGAACGAGGCCGATGACGCGAGCGAAGAGGTTCTGGACGTTGCGCGTGAGCGCCTCGACCTCCGGGGTCTCCGGGCAGCTCGTCCGGCAACTCGACGAACTCGCCGACGAGATACGGATCGGTCTTGCACCTGGCGGTCGAGCTTGCTGCGCTTCAGCCCTGGACGAGGATGCGCAGCGTCCCGTCGGGGACGCTTGATCATCTTGTGGATGACCGCGGCGGTGCCGACCTCGTAGAGGTCGTCCCAGCCGGGCTGGCTCGGCCTCGGGGTCTTTCACGGTGACGAGCGCGAGCAGCGCGGTCGCCCGAGACGACGTCCTCGACCAGCTTGATCGAGCGCTCCTGTCCGATCGCGAGCGGCGTCACGGCTTCCGGGAAGACGACCGTGTCCTTCAGCGGCAAGACCGGCAGCGTTGCGGGAAAGACGATCTCTTCCTGGCGCTCCTCGGTCAGCGTGTCCGTCAGCACGTCGCTCATCGGGACGTCACCACGATCGCGATGCGCTCGGCGGGGGCGGGCTTCGGGCAATGGGCAGCTTGATCGTGAGGAAGCCACGCTCGTACGTCGCCGTCGCCTGCTCCGGGTCGACGTCTTCGGCGAGCGTCACCTGGCGCTGGAACGGGCCGTACTCGATCTCCAGCTGCTGGTACTGCCCGCAATCCTTGGGCCGCTGGCGCTCACCGGCGATCAGGAGCGCCTGCGGCGATGCGATCACCTTGACCTCGTTGGGGTCGACCCCGGGCAGCTCGACGACCACGGTGAGGGCGGCCGGGTTCTCCGTGCGGTAGACGTCCGCCTCGGGCCTGTAGCCGCGCCGCATCCCCCGTGAGAACGGGAAGACCTGCCACAGGTCGGCGAAGAGCTGCTCGATCTCCTCGGCGGCGTTTTCGAGTTCGCGTCGGCGCTTTTCCACCGTGCTCAGGGTACCCCGGGAGGCGGGGGTTGAGACGTGCGCGGGCCCACTGGTGGCCGATCGTGGCTTCCCGCCCGCCCGGGCGCCGCAGGGCACTAGCATCGCCTCCGCCATGAAGGGCGTCGTCCTCGCCGGCGGAACCGGCTCGCGTCTCGATCCGCTCACCCGGATCACGAACAAGCACCTCCTGCCGGTGGACGACCGCCCGATGGTCATGCACGCCATCGAGGCGCTCCGCGAGGCCGGTGTCACGGAGCTGATGGTCGTCACGGGCGGCGACCACGTGAAGGACTTCCATGGCTTGCTCGGCGACAGGCTCGCGTACGGCAAGCAGGAGCGCGCCGGCGGCATCGCCGAGGCGCTCGGGCTCGCCCGGGACTTCAGCGCCGGCGACCGGGTCGTCGTCATGCTCGCGGACAACATCTTCGGCGGCCCGATCACCCAGACCATCCGGAACTTCGGGGAGCAACGAGAGGGCGCCCGCGTCCTCCTGGCGCACGTGCGGGAGACGGAGCACCTGCGCCACCTGGGCGTGCCGCGCATCGAGGACGGACGGATCGCGGAGATCGTCGAGAAGCCGGTGGATCCTCCGGGACTCTTCGCCGTCACCGGGCTCTACTGCTACGAGGCGGACGTGTTCGACGTGATCGCCGAGCTCGAGCCCTCCGGGCGCGGCGAGCTGGAGATCACCGACGTGAACAACCATTACGTCCGCGCGGGGACGCTCGAGTTCGACGTCTTCGAGGGCTACTGGGGCGACGCCGGTGAGTCGATCGACGCGTACTACGAGGTGATCGAGCGCGTGCGGAGGCCCCACTTCACGCTCCGATCGCCTGCGGCCGACTCCGCTGCGCCGCTTCGAGGACGAGCGTGGCTGGCTGACGGAGATCGCCCGCACGAGCGCTTCTGCCGAAGCCGATCCGGCAGACGAACGTCTCGTTCTCGCGCAAAGGGACGATTCGCGGGCTGCACTACCACGAGCGCGGGCAGGACGACCTCTTCGTGTGCCTGCAGGGACGTGCGCGCGTGGTGGCGCTCGACCGTGACACCGGCGAGGCGTTCACCGAGGACATCGGCGACGACAACTTCGCGGCGGTCTACGTGCCCGGCAATCTCGCGCACGGCTTCGAGGCGTTGACCGACGTGCTGATGCTCTACCACGTCACCGAGGAGTACGACGCCGCCGATCCCGACGAGCATCAGCTGCCGTGGGACGACCCACGCGTGGCCCATCTCTGGAGCACGACATCGCCGATCCTGTCCGAACGAGACCAGACCAGCGAATCCTGATCACCGGCGCCGGCGGCCAGCTCCGGCCGGGCGCTGGCGACCGAGTTTCCCGGTGCGGTTGCGCTGAGTCGTGCGGACTGGGACGTGACGTTTCCGCCGCCGCCGCTCGAGCCACCGGACGTCGTGCTGCATGCGGCGGCCTGGACGGACGTCGACGGCGCGGAAGACGACCCGCAGGAGGCTGCCGCGGTCAACGTCGGCGGCACGCGGCACGTGGCGGAGCTCGGCGTTCCTCTCGTGTACTTCTCGACCGACTACGTCTTCGACGGCCGCAAAGGGTGAGCCGTACGTCGAGTCCGACGCGCCGAATCCGCTCTCGGCCTACGGTCGCACGAAGGTGTACGGCGAGGGCGCCGCCGGCGACAGCGCGTGGATCGTGCGCAGCTCGGGGCTCTACGGCCCGACCGGGAAGAACTTCGTGCGGGCGATGCTCGACCTGGCGCGTGAACGGGACGAGGTCGCGGTCGTGGACGACCAGCGCACGTCTCCGACCTACGTGGGCCACCTCGCCGAAGCGACGCGTGAGCTCTCGACCGGCCGTTCGGGATCTGGCACCTCGCAGCGGAGGGCGAGGCGACGTGGGCGGAATTCGCCGAGGCGATCTTCGAAGAAGCGGGCCTCGACACGCGTGTGCGCCGGATCTCGAGCGCAGAGCTCGGCCGTCCGGCCGCGCGCGCCTGCGTACTCGGTGTTGCGCAGCGAGAAGGCGGCGCCGGCCCTACCGCACTGGCGGGAGGGCCTGCGCGCCTGCCTCAACCTGATCGCTTCGAGCTTGGCAGTTCCGGACCGCTTCAACTTGCCGTGCTTCTTCGCGTGCAGCTCGCCGCGGCGGAACACCCAGATGCCGAGCGGCACCGAGATGACGCCGATGATCACCAGCGGCCAGATGTCGCCCCAGACGGCACCGACGCTTGCACCGTCGAGGATCGCCGACCGCTCGCCGCGGAGAGCGTAGGTCGCCGGCGAGATCTTCGACAGCCACTGCATCCACGCCGGCAGCACCGAGACCGGGTAGTAGACGCCGGAGACGACGAGCATCAGCCCCTGCGCGACGAAGCCGAGCTGCGTCGCCCTTCTCCGGTGAGATGAGCGGCAGGACGGCCGTCATCATCCCGATGCCGACGAACGAGACCGATGCGACGGCGAGCAGCACGAACGCGGTGACGAAGTTCGCGTTCGGCATGTGCGAGCCCGAAGAACAGCGGCGATCGCGACGAAGACGACCGACGCCCGAACGATGCCGTAGCAGCGACGGCGAAGATGCCCATGCCGAGCAGGTGCGTCGCACGCGGTGAGCGGCGCCATGAACGTGTACTCGATCGTCCCCTCCCAGCGCTCCCAGGCGACCGTCTCGGTCATGCAGCTCGAAGATGATCCCGAGGTAGGCCCAGATCGACCGCGCCGATCAGGAGGATCGTGGTCAGCCGGTCGATGTCGATCCGAGCCGCCTGTCCGCGACGACGCCGTTCGCGATGAACACGATCGTGAGCGTGTTCGCGAGCCGTCCAGAAGAAGAACGCGATCTCCCACCAGGCGTACCGCTTGATGAGGTACCAGTTGCGCTCGACCATCCCGTAGAGGCCGATGAACTCGTGCCGAGTGTTGCGGCGGAGCGCTCTCATGCGAACACGCCCCGCTCTCTCCGTCGTCTTCGTCCTTCTCGTCCTCGAACGTCGCGGCCGGTGGCGGCGAAGAACGCCTCCTCGAGCGTCTCCGACTCCGTACTGCTCCTTCAGCACCTCCGTCGGATCGAGTGCAGATCAGCCTGCCGCGGTCGAGGATGCCCGACACGGTCCGCGAGCACCTCTGCCTCGCGCGATGTCGTGCGTGCAGAGCAGGATCGTCGCGTCGTGCGTCGTCCAGACGTCACGGATGAACTCCTGCACCTCGAGCTTCGAGCGCGGATCGAGCCCGGTCGTCGGCTCGTCGAGCAGCAGCAGCACGGGTGAGGTCAGCAGCGCCCGCGCGAGGGCGACCTTCTGCTGCATTCCGCGCGACAGGTTCTCCATCGCCTCGTGCCGGCGGCCGATCGGGAAGCCGACGCGCTCGAGGATCTGCGGGATCGACTTCGTCGTCGCGTCTCGGCGGGGCCATGCCGTAGAACCGCGCCGCGTAGGCGAGGTTCTCCTCCGACGACATCTTCTTGAAGAACGACGCCTCGACCGAGACGCGGTTCACGAGCCGCTGCACCGGCGCGCGACTCCTTGACGACGTCGTGGCCGAAGATCCGTCGCGCTGCCCGCCGTCGGGCAGGAGCAGCGTCGAGAGCAGCCGGACCAGCGTTGACTTGCCCGAGCCGTTCTGGCCCAGGATGGCGACGCACTCGCCGCGCTCCATCGTGAAGGTCACGTCCTCGAGCGCCGCGACGCGCTTCCGCCTCTTGCGCAGGTGCGTTCGCGTCGCATCGCGGCGGAAGAACTCCTTGCGCAAGTTGTCGACTTCTACTGCGAACATGTGAGGCTCCTACGAATTCGGCGGAACACGGGTACGCGCAAGACACCTGCCGAGCGCAGGCGGCGCACGGGACGTGCGAGAATCAGCCGAAGTGGAGCAGTCATCGACAAAGACCGGTAGCAGCCGTGTCAAGACACGTTGCCCTGGTCGAGGTCGTGGATCACGAAGAGCGGCTCGCCGCTCTGTGAGCTCGTTCGTGCCTGCGCGGTGATCTTGTCGAGAGTCCGGATATTCGACGACCTCGGGTGAGACACGAATGCCGGCGACGACATAGCGGACGACGTCCTCGCTGTCGTTGCGCAGAGCCGTGCGCACCGTCGGGCCCGAGCGGGAAGTGCACGACTTCGCCCTCGGCGACCTGACGCTCGCCCTCCGGTGTGCGGAGTGTGGGGCGTCCGCTCAGCACGATCAGCAGCTCCTCTGAGCCGTGATGGAAGTGGTAGACGACGGAGTTGCCCGGCCCGAGCTCGTAGAGGCTCGCGCCGAGTTGCGTCCCGCGCTCGACGAGTCGCTTCGACTTCGCTCCGCCGCCCGACCAGTCGTCCGTCGCATCCCACTCGCTGCGGAAGACGTTCGTCAAGCGGCGGCCGGTGGATCCGGGTCGGGATCGTCGTAACGCTCGTCGGGCGCCCAGATCGTGCGCGACGAGGCGGAGGCGTTCGAGGCGGCGCTCCTCCCGCTCGAGCTCCGGCGATTTGGCCTTCTCGGTTGTCATCGGGTCTTCGCTCATGCCGGCGAGTCTACGACATATACATGCCAGGTTCTGTCATGTATGTTCCCGCTCGATGCGGGCAACGCGGCTGGTTTCGCTGCTGCTGCTCCTGCAGCTGCGGGGGCAGCTCACCGCGGCCGAGCTCGCCGCGCACTTCGAGGTCTCGATCCGGACGATTCACCGCGACGTCGAGTCGCTCGGAGCCGCCGGCGTTCCGGTCGAGGCGCTGCGTGGGCCCGCAGGCGGCTATCGGCTATCCGGTGGCTACCGGACGAAGCTCACCGGGCTCACGGCGGCCGAGGCGGAGGCGTTGTTCGTCGCCCCGGCGCCGGCGGCCGAGCTCGGCCTCGGCGGCGTGCTCACGAACGCCCGTCTGCAAGGTCGCTGTCCGCACTGCCCGCCGGAGCTTGCAGGAAAGGCGCGAGCCGCGCAGAGCGGTACTTCCATCTGGACACCCGCGGCTGGTTCCGCGCCGAGGACACCGTCCCGCACCTGCCGACGATCGCAGCCGCGACCTGGCAGGGCCGGCGGCTGAGCGCGCGCTACCGGGAGGGAAGCAGGGTCGTGCAGCGCACGCTCGATCCGCTCGGCCTCGTGCTCAAGGGCGGCGCCTGGTACCTCGTCGCGCATCGCAGCGCCGGCATGCGCGTCTACCGCGTCTCGCGCTTCGCCTCGGTGCGGGTGCGAGAGGAGGGCTTCGAGCGGCCGGAGGGCTTCGAGCTCGCGTCGTACTGGGACGAATGGTCGCGGAGCTTCGAGGCGTCACGCCCGCAGGTCGAGGTGAAGATCCGCGCGAGCGAGCTCGTCCGCCGTTTCCTCCCCGGTGAGCTTCACGGGGAGGACGGCGTCTACGTCGTCGGGCTTCGAGAACCTCGACGAAGCCTTCCGCGAGCTGCTCAAGTTCGGGCCCGACGCGCGAGGTGCTCGAGCCGGCCGGAGCTGAGGAGCGCGGTCGCAACGGCCGCGGGCGAGGTCGCCGCCCTCTACGGGCTTGACCTCCATCCGCTGCGACCACTAGGGTGAAGTCAGGTCGTCCGCCGCCGAAGGCGGGCGCCGAGGCAATGGAGCCTCAGGACTCAGCGAGTCCTGGGCTCTTTTTGTGGTCCCGATTCGGAAGGAGCGGCATGTCAGTCGGAAGAGACGAAGCACTACCTGGCGAACGGGCAGGCGAGCGCGCCCGGACGCCGCGCGAGGCGCTCGAGTGGGCACGCGAGACGACCGCCCAGATGGTCGACCTGAAGTTCTGCGACCTGCTCGGCACGTGGCAGCACATGACGCTGCCGATCCGGGCGTTCGACGAGTCGGCCTTCGACGACGGCCTCGGCTTCGACGGCTCGTCGATCCGCGGCTGGCAGGGGATCTCCGAGTCGGACATGCTGCTGATGCCGGACGCCGCGTCGGCGATCCTCGATCCGTTCACCGAGGCGCCGACGCTGTCGCTCATCTGCGAGATCGCCGATCCGATCACGCAGCGCAGCCGTACGCGAAGGATCCGCGCCGCGTCGCGAGGAAGCGCCGAGGAGTACCTGCGCTCGACGGGCATCGCCGACACGGCGCTTCATGGGCCCCGAGTGCGAGTTCTTCGTCTTCGACGAGGTCTCGTACGAGCTCGGCCCGAACCGCTCGCACTACTCGGTCGACTCGGCTGAGGGCCACTGGAACTCCGGCAAGCCCGGGCTCGGCTACACGGTGCGCGAGAAGGAGGGCTACTTCCCGCCCGCGCCGCACGACACGCTGCACGACCTGCGCACGCGGATGGTGCTGACGCTCGAACGGCTCGGGATCCCGTGCGAGTTCCATCACCACGAGGTCGCGTCGGGCGGCCAGTGCGAGATCGACCTCCGCTACCAGCCGCTGACGCGCATGGCCGATCAGGTCATGACCTACAAGTACGTCGTCAAGAACGTCGCCCGCGCCGCCGGCAAGTCGGTGACGTTCATGCCGAAGCCGATCTTCGGCGACAACGGCTCCGGGATGCACACGCATCAGTCGCTCTGGAAGGAAGGGCACGCCGCTGATGTCGCGACAAGTCCGGGCTACGCAGGGCTGTCGCAGCTGGCCCGCGCGTACATCGGCGGCCTGCTCGCCCACGCTCCCGCGCTGCTGGCGTTCTGTGCGCCGACGACGAACTCGTACCGGCGGCTCGTGCCCGGGCTACGAGGCGCCGGTCAACCTCGTGTACTCGATGCGAAACCGCAGCGCGTGCATCCGCATCCCGATGTACTCGGACTCGCCGAAGGCGAAGCGGATCGAGTTCCGCTGCCCCGATGCCGCGGCGAATCCGTACCTCGCGTTCTCGGCGATGCTGATGGCCGGCCTCGACGGGATCCAGAAGGGCCTCGATGCCGGCGAGCCGGCGGACTGGGATCTCTTCGAGGATGACCGCGGGCGTCGCGCAGGTGCCGGGCTCGCTCGCCGAGGCGCTCGACGCGCTCGAGGCGCGATCACGAGTTCCTGACGCGCCGGCGGCGTCTTCAGCGAGGACGCTGATCCGCACCTGGATCGACTACAAGCGCGAGAACGAGGTCGGACGTCGTGCGGCTGCCGCCCGCATCCCGCGGAGTTCTCCCTCTACTACGACTGCTGAATGGTGGCCAGGCTGGAGCCGGCCACGGCCAAACGGACACGCTTGCCGACCCGCCGTCGGTCGAGCTCCGGCATGCTTCGAGCCGGACGACTGGGCGGCGGTCGCGGAGATCTACTGGGACGGGATGCGCGACGGTCTGGCGACCTTCCAGACCGGAGGTCCCCTCCTGGGAAGCCTGGAACGTCGACGCACCTGCGCGGGCCATCGGCTCGTCGCCGAGCTGCTCGGCGAGGTCGTGGCCTGGGCGGCGCTGTCTCCGCGTCGAACCAGGCGGTGCTACTCTCGGCGTCGTCGAGGACAGCATTTACGTCGCGGCGTCAAGCAAGTGGGCTCGGCGTCGGCCGGGCGCTGCTGGAGTGAGCTGATCGCAGGCGCGGAGGTCGCGGGGATCTGGACGATCCAGACGTCGATCTTCCCGGAGAACCGCGCCTCGCTGGCACTGCACGAGCGCTGCGGGTTTCGCGTCGTCGGAACACGTGAGCGCGTTGCAAAACGAGATGGGATCTGGCGGGACACCGTGTTCCTCGAGCGACGAAGTGAGGTGATTTCGTGACCAAGGTCGAAGCGGTCGTGATCCGCGAGCGCGTGGAGACGGTGATCGACGCGGTCGAGCACGCGACCGGTCACATCGGCGTAACGGTGATCGAGGCGATCGGCCATGGGCGTCAGCGCGGCGTCACGCACGAGTACCGCGGGCGCATCTTCGAGTCGCGGTTCCTGCCGAAGGCGCACCTCACGTTCATCGTCGAGGACGAGCTTGCCGACGCGGTCGTCGAGGCGATCGCGGACGCGGCGCGCAGCGGCAACGAATCCGGCGACGGGCTCGTGTGGACGTCGCCGGTCGAGAACGTCACGCACAACCGAACGGGCACAGAGCTCGAGAAGGAGGTGGAAGCCTAAATGCCGAGCAAGGATCTACTGATCGCGGCGAACACGATCTGGGTCGTCGTCGCGGCGATCCTCGTGATGTTCATGCAGGCAGGCTTCGCCTTCCTCGAGGCCGGGCTGACGCGGATGAAGAACGCGGCGCACATCGCCGGCAAGAACGTCCTCATCTTCGCGGTCTGCTCGCTCGTCTACTGGGCGGTCGGCTTCGGGATCGCCTTCGGCGACGGCAACAGCTTCATCGGGACGAGCGGCTTCTTCCCCTCCAGCAACGAGCTGCTCGCGATCGGCCAGGCGCCCTACTCGTTCTTCACTGGGATCCCGCGGCCAGCGGCTACCTCTTCGAGGTCGTCTTCGCGGGCGTCTCGCTCGCGATCGTCTGGGGTGCAATGGCCGAGCGGGCGAAGCTCTGGGTCTACTCCGGCCTTCGGCGTCGTCTTCACGCTCATCTACTCGGTCACCTCGCACTGGATCTGGCACGCCGGCGGCTGGCTGTTCGGCAAGGGCATGCAGGACTTCGCCGGCTCGACGGTCGTGCACTACCAGGGCGCGCTCGCCGCGCTCGCCGGTGCGCTCCTGCTCGGGCCGCGGATCGGAAAGTTCGGCCGTGACGGACGCGGCGAACCCGATCCCGGGTCACAACATGCCGTACGCCGTGCTCGGGACGATCATCCTCTGGTTCGGCTGGTTCGGCTTCAACCCCGGCTCGACGCTCGGCGTCGTCACCGGCGATCGCATCGGCTACTTCGGCTACGTCGCGCTGACGACGAACATCGCCGCTGCGGCCGGCGCGTCGGCGGCATCGCGCAGTGCCTGGCTGGATCCTGCGCAAGCCCGACATCTCGATGATGCTGAACGGCGTGCTCGCCGCGCTCGTCGCGATCACCGCCGCCTCGGGCTTCGTCGCGCCGTGGGCCGCGATCGTGATCGGCATCGTGTCGGGCTGTGATCGCGGTCGTCAGGCGTGCTCTTCGTCGAGCGGATCGGCATCGACGACCCGATCGGCGCGGTCGCCGTGCACGGAATGTCAGGCGTCTGGGGCACGCTCGCGACCGGCCTCTTCGCCGGTGCCGGCACTGGCGTCGAACCTCGCCACCGGCACGGGCGGGCTCGTCTACACGGGCTCGTTCCACCAGCTCGGCGTCCAGGCGCTCGGCCTCGTCACCGTCGGCGCGTTCACGTTCTCCGCCTCGCTTCGGCTCGCTCTGGGTGATGAAGCGGCTGTGGGGCATCCGTGTCGAGCCGGAGACGGAGACGGCCGGTCTCGACGTCTCGAGCACGGCATGTGGGGCTACCCCGAGTTCTACATCCCGGTTCCCGGCGGCTACGGGACCGAGGCCCACGGTCATCTCGGCCTTTCGCACGGGCACGCGCGCAGCGCGCACCTGCTCCCGTCGTGCCCGGCGCCGCGCCGAGCCGGCGCCCGGCTAGGCGCGGACGCGACTTCGAGAGGCGTCGCGCGGAGCGGCGCCCTCGAGTGTTCGAGGAAGGACTCGCCAAGAAGAGCCTGCTCCGGCGTCGATGCCAGCGCTCGAGGATGGCGACGGCCCTAGCCGACCCTGTGTGGCGAACGTGGGCTTCGAGCAAGGCTCGTAGTTCCTCTCCGGCGTAACGCTCCGCAACGACGAGCTGCGTGTTGAGGCGAAGCGGAAGTCGGCCGGCTGCGTCGAGGACGTAGAGCTCGCCGCCGCTCATTCCCGCGCCGGCATTGCAATCCGACCTCCCCGAGCACGACGACCGTCCCGCCTGTCATGTACTCGCAGCGCGTGGTCGCCGACGCCCTCGACGACCGCCGTCGCGCCAGAGTTGCGCACAGCGAAGCGCTCGCCTGCACGCCCGCGCGCAGAACAGTTCGCCGCCGGTCGCACCGTAGAGCACGGCGTTGCCGAGCAGGACCGGGTCGCCGGCGTCGCCGCTCGGGAGGGCAGCACGACGATCCGACCGCCGCTCATCCCCTTGCCGACGTAGTCGTTCGCCTCGCCGACCAGTTCGAGCTCGACGCCGGCGGCGAGGAAGGCGCCGAAGCTCTGGCCCGGCAGAGCCCTCGAGTCGCGCGCGCACGCGGCCGGGCGGAGGGCTCGGCGCCGAATCGCCGGCCGATCTCGACGCCGAGGCGGGCACCGACCGTTCGGTCCCGGTTGCCGATCGAGTAGCGCAGCTCGACGAGACGATCTTCCCTCGAGCGCGGCGGCGGCGTCGCGCGGCCAGTCGCTCGCCGAGCTCTCCGCCGCCGGCGCATGGCATGCGCTTCGCCGGTGAATCCCGCCGGGCGAGCGTCGGTGAGCCTGCGCAGGTCGAGCGCTGCTCCGCCGCGTCGTCCGTCTCGCGTCGGCGCAGCAGGTCGGCGCGGCCGACGGCCTCGCGCGAAGGTGCCGCAGACCGAGGGCCGGCGAGCTACCGCGCGGACTTCCTCGGCGACGAAGAGCAGATACGCCTCGACCTGCTCCGGGGTCGCGGCGAACTTGGCGCGCAGCTCGGGCCGCTGGGTCGCGATGCCGACCGGGCACGTGTCGAGGTGGCACGAGCGGACCATCAGGCAGCCCTCGGCGAGCAGCAGGGCAGTGCCGAACGCCACCTCGTCGGCGCCGAGGAGCGCGGCGACGACGACGTCGCGCCCGGTCTTGAGCCCGCCGTCGGCGCGGAGGCGCACGCGCCCGCGGAGCCCGCTCGCGACGAGCGCCGCTGCGTCTCGGCCAGGCCGAGCTCCCACGGCACGCCCGCGTGCTTGATCGAGGCGAGCGGGCTCGCGCCGGTGCCGCCGTCGCGCGCCCGCGATGTGGACGACGTCGGCGAGCGCCTTGACGCACCCCGGCTGCGACGAGGCCGACGCCCGCCTCGGCGACGAGCTTGACCGAGATCGTCGCGCGTCCGGGTTCGACCTGGCGTGAGGTCGAAGATCGAGCTGCGCGAGATCCTCGATCGAGTAGATGTCGTGGTGCGGCGGCGGCGAGATCAGCGCGACGCCCGGGCTGCGTGTGCCGCAGCCGCGCGATCTCGTCGGTGACCTTGTGGCCGGGAGCTGGCCGCCCTCGCCCGGCTTCGAGCCCTGCGCGATCTTGATCTGCAGCTCGTCGGCGAATGCGAGCGTACTCGGGCGTGACGCCGAAGCGCGCCGGACGCGACCTGCTTGATCCGCGAGTTGCGCTCGGTGCGGAAGCGCGCCGGATCCTCGCCGCCCTCGCCGGAGTTCGAGCGAGCGCCGAGGCGGTTGAAGGCGATCGCGACCGTCTCGTGGGCCTCGGCCGAGAGCGCACCCGTGCGACATGCGCACCGCTGGAGAAGCGCCGGACGATCGTCTCGGCCGGCTCGACCTCGTCCACGTGCAGCGGGCTCGCCGGCCGGCGCGAGCTCGAGCAGGTCGCGGAGCTCGAGCGGCGGCCGTGCGTCGACGAGCTCCGCGAATCTGCCGTACGTCACGGCGCTCGGAGCGCGTGCGCCGCCGCGCTGCAGCGCGTCGACGACCGTCGGGTCGTCGCGTGCGGCTCGCCGCCCTTGCGGTACTTGACGTAGCCGGGCTCTCGAGCCGCGTCGCGCGTGCGCCCCGCGTCGGAGAGGCCTCACGCTCGAGCTCGGCGAAACCGACGCCGCCGACCGGCGACGGCGTCCCGGTCAAGCAGAGGTCGACCACCTCGCGCCAGGCCGAGTGCTGTCGAAGAGCTGCGCGCCGCGGTACGACGCGACGTCGGCGATGCCCATCTTCGACAGTGATCTTCGAGCACGCCGTCCTCGACCGACTCGCGGAAGCGCAGCTGCGCCTCGCGCTGGCGACGGGTGGTCGCCGCCGAGCTTGTCGTCGGACGGCGAGCGCCGCCACGGTCTCGAGCGCGAGCCGTGGGCAGATCGGCGTCCGCGCCGTAGCCGAGCAGGCAGGCGAAGTCGTGCGCCTCGCGCGGCTCGTCGCTGATGACGACGATCGATGTCAGTCGTTCGCACGCCGGCGGCGACGAGCCGCTGGTGGACGGCGCCGACGCCACAGCACCGGCGGAACGGCCATCCCAGCCCGTCGGTCGTCGAGGACGAGTCACGGCCTTCGACGCGCTTCTCAGCGCTCTTCGGCCAGTCGCAGGCATGCGCGCTGGAGCCCTTCGCGCTCGTCGAAGGTGGCCTCGAGCACGAGCGCCCGCCGGGCGAGCGCGTGACGCCGCGGACGGAAAGAGGAAGAAGCTCTCGAGCTCGAGCAGCCGTGCCGAGCGGGATGCTCGCCGACCAGCGGTGCTCGGCGCGCCGAGCAGCGTCCGAAGCGACATGACCGAGCGCTCACGAAGGTGGTCGATCGGCGGGTTCGTGACCTGCGCGAAGCGTTGACGGAGATACGACGTCAGCGGGCGCGCGCGTCCGGCGAGCGGCGGCAGCGCGGTGTCGTCTCCCATCGACGAGGTCGGCTCGTGACCGGTGGCCGCCGACGGGCGGAGAAGGAGGGACAGATCCTCGCGTGTGTAGCCGGCCGCGGCCTGGCGCGCGCGGTCAGCTTTCCGTCGGCGGGCTCACCGGCACACCCGCTTCGAACGGCTGCACGGTGGCGCGAAGCCACCGGGTCGTACGGCCGCTTCCGGGCGAGCCTCTGCTTCACGGCCGGGTTCCTCGATCCCGACGGCCGGGATCGACGACGAGCATCTGGCCCGGGCCGAGCCGGCCGCGCCTGATCTGGGCACCTGCGGGAAGAGGTGAGGGCTCCCGCCTCCGAAGCGCAGGCGACGAGACGGTCGTCGCCGACGGCGTAGCGGAGCGGGCGCAGGCCGTTGCGGTCGAGGGTCGCGCCGACCACGCGCCCGTCGGTGAAGACGACACCGGCAGGGCCGTCCCACGGTTCGAGCAGCGTCGAGTGGTAGCGGTAGAAGCTCGACGCGTCTCGTCGAGCTCGGGATCCGCGTCGACCAGCCTCCGGGATCAGCATCGCCGCCGAGTGGCGAATGTCTCTGCCGCCGCGGACGAGCAGCTCGAGTGCGTTGTCCAGAGCGTCGAGTCCGAGCCGTCCTCCTCGAGGACGTGCCCCCGTGCGCGCATCCAGGCGACGTTCCCGTCGATCGAGTTGATCTCTCCGTTGTGGCAGAGCAGGCGGAGTGGCTGCGCGCGCTCCCAGGACGGTGCCGTGTTGGTCGAGAAGCGCTGGTGGAAGATTCCGAACGGCACCGCGAGCGCCGGATCGCGCAGGTCGGGGTAGAAGGCTTCGAGCTGGTCAGCGGCGCAGAGCGCCTTGTAGGTGACCGTGCGGAACGAGAGCGAAGCGATGTACGCGCCCGGCGTCTGCTGCACGCGCCTGCGAGCGCGATAAGCACATCCTTCTGCCTCGTCGAGCGAGACACCGAGTGGCTGGAGCAGCGACCAGCTGCTCGATCCGCGGCATCGAGGCCCGCGCCTGCTCGCCCAGCACGGCAGGGACCGTCGGGACCGACCGCCAGCCGCCGAGCCCGAGTCCCTCGGCCACGCAGGCCTCCTCGGATCGCGGCGCGAGCTGCTTCGTCTCGAAGGAAGACCATTGCGAGACCGCACCAGGCCCGGGAATCAGAGCCCGAGGGAGTGGCAGGAGGAGGCCTGCGCCGTCACCGGTCAGGCGATCCGCGCCGACCGCGCCGCGATGGCGCATCCGCGCCAGCCCTTCGAGCAGCCCGTCGACGATCGTGCGCGAAGCACGGCCGCTCGCATCGGCGAGGAAGCCGATGCCGCAGGCGTCACGTTCGCGGCGGAAGTGATCGGTTGACGGTTGCACGGCGTGCACCTCTGGTTCGAGTGTGGACTTCCCGCCTGCTGTTGCGACCCCAGCCGGCGTCGGCGGAGGAACGAAACGCCGGCTAGCGCGTAAGGACGCGCAGGCCGAGCGTAAAGACTGTGGTGCTGCTCGTCGGCGCGCGTACCATCGAGCGCCGAGACTAGTAGAGCCGCCGGATGACAGCAAGGGCTATCTTCTCGCGCGTCTAGATGAAGTACCAGTTCGTCGATTGTCGCTGGGAGCTCGGGAAACCGGACCGCGGTCGCGACCTCTATCTCGGCGGTCACATTCCGGGTGCGAGCTTCCTCGACGTCGACAGCGACCTCCTCTTCGCCGGCGGGAGCGCGAGGCAGACATCCGCTCCCGATCCGGAGGAGTTCGCGCGCGCGGCCGGCCGGGCGGGCATCGGTGACGGCGTCTTCGTCGTCGCCTACGGCAGCATGGGCGGCGCCGAACGTCTGTGGTGGCTGCTGCGCCACTTCGGCCACGACGCCTGCGCCGTCATCGAGCTCGACGGCTGGCATCGGCCCACTTACGACCGGCGACGAGGAGATCGAGCCTGCCGACTTCACGCTCCGCCCCCGTGACGACGACACGATCGAGGCCGGCGAGCTCGAGCGCCGCCGCGGGGAAGCTCGTCGTGGTGGACGCGCGGCTCGCGCCGCGCTGGCGCGGCGAGCCGAATCCGGATCGACAAGCGTCCCGGGCGAATCCCGGGCGCCCTCAACGCACCGTGGACGAAACGCCGCCGGAGCTACCGGAGGGCGAGCTCGTCGCCTACTGCGGCTCCGGGGTCACGGCGTCCGTTCTCCTTCACCGCTCGCACCTCGCCGGCCGCGAGGGCAAGCTCTACCCCGGCTCATGGAGCGAGTGGGAGCAGCTCGGCCTGCCGGTCGAGCGAAGCTAGGCGGTCGACGTCGCCGCGCGCTGCCGAAGTGCGCGAGGTAGGGCTGCCAGCCGTTCGGGATCTTCGGTGCGGCCAGGCGGATGAAGAGCACAGGGGCCGGCGCCTTCGGCGGATGCACGAGCTCCATCCGCGCCTCCTCCAGCGTCCGGTTTCCCTTCTGATGGTTGCACGGCGCGCACGCCGTGACGACGTTCTCCCAGACCGACTCGCCGCCTCTCGATCTCGGGATCACGTGGTCGAGCGTCAGGCGCCCCGCGGTCGTGCCGCAGTAGACGCAACGCCAGCCGTCGCGGGCGAAGAGCGCTCGCCGTGAGATCTTTCGCTGTACGGCGCGTGGCACGCGGACGTAGGCGACGAGCCTGATCACGTGCGGCCACGGATACGTGTCGGTCGCAGAGTGCAGCGGCTGGTCGAGCTCCTCGATCACCTCGGCCTTCCCCTTGAACACGAGCACGTGGGCACGCCGCACGGATGTCACATTCAGCGGCTCGAAACTTGCGTTCAAAACCAGAACCTGCTGCATCTGGCCCGAAATGTAGCTGAGGGACGGGCGCCAGAGGGCTCTGATGCGAAATTCGGCCGACGTCGGGGCGCTCCAGACCAAGCCGGGCAGTGCGGTCGTTCGCGGTGCGTAGCGGCGCTACGTGCCGCGGGCGAGCGTGCTGATCCGGCGCCGTGTCTGGTGCGTCATCCGGCCCGGCGGAATCCACATCAGGCCTCCAGCCGGCCATTGCCCGCTCGACGGCCTCCTGCTCCTCCGGGGAGAGAGCCACCGAAGGACGGCCGTGATCGAGCTCCTTCACGTAGATCCGGGCGTAGTCCCGGCCCTGGATCGCGCTGAGCACGACACCGCTTCGCCCGGCGTCGAGGAGTGCGATCGAGGCCGACTGCTGGCCTCCGGCTCCTTCGTAGCGCGTCGTAGCGGACGAGTGAGGTCTTCGAGACCGCGGTGTCGACCCGGCGGTCGACCCGCGAGAGGCCTGCGGCGATCTCGTCCACTGCCCGGTGCAGGTCGTCGATCCGGCCCTGCAGCGAGACCGCGAAGTCGACCAGATCCTCCCTTTGCCGCCTCCGAGCAGGACACGCTGTGCCGCGCGGACGCTTCTGCAGCTTCCACCACGCGAGCACAGGCCACGATCAGCGCGAGCGACGCGACTGCGCAGGCTGCGATCGCGATCCACTCCGCGGTCGTCAGAGAAATCGGCTAACCCCCGAGGGAGAAGATGACCTTGTATTCGGCGGTGTTGTTCGACACCGTCGTCTCGCCCGGCACCGGTTGGACATCGACCTTCACGGTCGTCGGAAGTCCGAACAGGCCGTTGATGTCGATGTTCGTGAACGTCACCGTCTTCGTCTGACCCGTGTTGATGACGTCGATCTTCATTCGCTTGACGATCGACTTCGGCGACTTCTGGATCGTCAACGTGACGCCGACGTTCGTCTCCCGGAAGTTGCCCGAGTTCATGACGGCGACCTGGAACGCGAGGTCGGTCGACGCCGTGATCTCGTTGTCGCTCGCCGCGCCCCCGGCGTGAGCCTCTTCCCGTCCGGCAGTGCCGTGACGGACACGAGCGCGCTGCCGTGCTTGCCGCTGGGTGTGCCGCCGGTTGCGGCTCCGTGCACACGGCGCCAGACGTCGGCCATCGCCTGGGTGCTCGCGAGGTCGGGATTCGAGAAGATGTTCGAGTCGGGAACGCCGCCGATGTCGCGTGATGCCCTGGTGGGCGAGCTCGAGGCGTGTCGGCTCCCTGAAGTAGAAGTCCCAGTTCACGTCGCTCGCGGCGAGGAGCCGCGCCTGATTGGCGATGAGGCGGCCGGAGGCTGTTGGCATCCTTCGCGGTCGCCGTCTGGCGGAAGGCGTCGGCCAGCCGGCTGAGCCCGCTCGCGCGCAGCTCCAGCACTTCGATCAGGTGCGCGTGCTCGACGCGGAGCGGTCCCGGTGGGTTGAGCTGCGTGGCCTGTGCGACCACTTGCTGCTGCTGAACCGCGAGCCCGCTGATCTTCGACTCGAGGTCGGATCTCCTTGATGCCGGTCGCCGACAGCGTCTGGTTCAGGAGCTTGCCGATCCTGATCGGATCGCTGTGCGATCGAGCGGACGTCCTGGAGTGTAGGCGTCGTACTTGTCGTGCTTGCTGCTCGAGGCGCAGCTGCGAATGCCGACGACGAGCAGGACGGCCGCGAGGATCAGGAAGGCGATCAGCCCGGCCAGGCGGAGCATCGGGATCAGCCCCTGAGGCGTGCGGACCGGACGGCGTGGACCGCCGGGCGGCGGCCGCCGTGGCGTGCGGACGCGCTCCGTCGCCTCCTCGGTCTCCGGCTCGTCGAAGAAGTCGAACTCGATGTCTGAGTCGCGCTCGGTCATAGGGGGCCCGCCAGCTAGATCATCACAGCCGAAGCGGCGTTCACTCTAACCCGTACCTCCCCGTTCCCGGGGTGAAGGACTTGTCCGCGCCCCCGCCAACCCTGGAGAGTCGGTGTCGAACGCAGCCTCAGCCCTTGTCCAGAGCGAACTCGTCCTCGGCCGCTACCGGCCGCTGAGGCCGCTCGGGAGCGGCGGCTCCGGCTCGGTCTGGCTTCGCCCGCGACGAGCAGAACGGGCTCGACGTGGCCCTGAAGATCGTGCCGCGGGAGGGGAAGGCGGCGTCACGAGCCGAGCGGGAGGCCGAGGCGGCCGCGCGCCTGCGTCATCCCTTCCTGCCAGCGCGCCTACGGCGTTCGGCCGCGACTCGCAGCACGTCTACATCGCCTACGAGTACGTCCCGGGTCGGACGTTCCGCGAAGCCTTGCGAAGCGGCGAGCTCGACGACGCGTCGGCGATCGAGGCTTGCGGCCCAGGTCCTCGAGGCCCTGGCGCACGCACACGGGCGCGGGATCGTCCACCGTGACGTCAAGCCGTCGAACGTCCTGCTGGCGGAGGGCCGCGGCGTTCACGCGCAGGTGCTCGACTTCGGCCTCGCCCAGATCCAGGAGGCCGAGACCCTGACCGCCCAGGGCGACGTTCCCGGAACGCTCGCCTACATCAGCGCCGGAACGCTTGCCGGCGCGCTCACCACCGAGGCCGCCGACATCTGGGCGGTCGGCGTGATGCTGTGGGAGGCACTCGCCGGCCGCCATCCCTTCTGGCGGAGCTCGCTGCTCGAGACCGCCCGCGCGATCGAGCGAGGGCGCTCCCGGCCTCGAGACGCTGCGTCCCGACCTGCCGAAGCCGATCATCGCCGCGGTCAACCGCGCCCTCGACCTCGACCCGGCCCGGCGGCCGAGCGCAGCGGCGCTTGCGGGCGCGCTCCGGCTCGGCGGCGCGGAAGCGACGCGGCCGCAAGGGCGGGGGTCAGACCCTGGCCGTTCCGGCCGTGGTGCCTCGGCTCGCGCCTGCCGTCCTCGCCGCCCTCGTGGCGGGCTGGACGGCGTGGGTGCTCCCGTTCTTCCCCGCCGGCTGGTCGCTCGGGCTCGGCGGCTCGCCGCGGCTGCCACGCTCCTCGACGCCCGGCTCGGGCTCGCCTTCGCGCTCGCCGTGCCCGTCCTGCCGCTCGGGAACATCGCGCTCGGCCTCGCCGTCGTCTACGGGTGCCTGGCCGCAGCGGCTCCTCGCGGTGATGTGGCGCGAGCCCGAACGCGGGCTGCTCTTCTCGCTCGGCGCGACTGCTGGCGCCGATCTCTGCACTCGCCCTCTTCCGCTCGCGGCGCTTTCCGTCCGCTCGCCGGGCCGACGCGCGCTCCAGGCGGCGGCTGGCCGTCCTCGTGGCCGGGGTCGTCGCCGGAATCCGCGGCGTCCCGCTCCCGTTCGACGGCGCCGCTCCGCCGGATCTCGGAATCGCTGCGAGCGGCGACCCGTTCGCGGTCGTCTCCGCTCTCTGGGCTGCCCTCGTCGCCCAGCCGGCCCTCGCCGTCGAGACCCTGGTGCTCGCAGTCGTCGCGGCCCTGCTCCCGCTCGCTCGCCGCCGCGGGCTCTGGGAGATCGCCGCTCTCGGCGCCGCATTCCTCGTCGGAGGCGTGCTCCTCGCCCCGGCGTGGCCGTCGCGCCGCTTGTCGTGGCCGTTTGGGCGACCTGTCTGGCGGTAGCGGTGCGTTAGCATCGCTTGCCGGGGTAGTTCCCGGCCCATGGTCCTTCGCGCTATCGAACAGAAGATCGAGTCCCTCTTCGAGGGCATCTTCGGCCGCGCTTTCAGGACGAACGTCCAGCCGGTCGAGCTGGCGCGCAAGCTCGCCAAGGAGATGGACGAGCACAAGACGATCTCGGTCTCCGCGTCTACGTCCCGAACGAGTACACGGTCTACCTCTCGCCTGACGACCGCGAGCAGTTCTCCGGCTACGAGGACAACCTGAAGGGCGAGCTCCAGGAGTACCTCTCCGAGCACTCGCGCCGCGAGAACTACGCGTTGCTCTCGCCCGTCGCGTGTCCTGATGGAGACCGACGACGGATCTCGATGTCGGCGAGTTCGGCATCGCGACGCGGATGGTGCAGCCGGACCGCAGCGCCGCGCCGGCGAGCCCGCCGGAGCGTCGTCGAGCCCGGGTCGACGATGATCTACAAGCCGAAGGCCGCGCAGCCGCCGACGCAGGCGGTCAGCGCGGAGGAGCTCGGAGTCGAGGCCGGAGCTCGTGACGCTGAGCTTCGACGGCACGCGGCTACGAGGTGGAAGCAGCGCCGCGTCGTCATCGGCCGTTCAGCGCGACTGCGACATCCAGCTCTCCGACACGAACGTGTCCCGGCGTCACGCCGAGCTGCGCCAGGAGGGTGCGACCTACTGGATCGTCGACCTCGGCTCGACGAACGGCATCGAGGTCAACGGCCGGCGCGTCAAGCGCGCAAAGCTCAGCGACGGCGACACGATCACCGTCGGGCTCGACCGAGGTGGCGTTCGCGCCGGGAATCAGGATGATGGTCTTCGACTCGGTCGCGGTCGACGAGCTGTCTGCTCGTCCTCAAGATCGCGTTCCTCGTTCCTGCTCTACCTGTTCATCTGGCGGATCGTGCGGACCGCGAGCCGTGATCTGCGTCTGCCCCAGGAGAGCTTCATCCTCGCTCCGTCCGCGGCTGCCGGCGTGCAGCGCGTCGCAGACCGGGCCCGCGTCACCGGCCGCCTCGTCGTCGTCAAGAGCGCGGATCTCCAGGACGGCGAGGGCTTCGAGCTCAACTCGCGCGCAGCTGACGATCGGCCGCGGGAATCAGAACGACATCCCGATCGCGACGGACGAGTACGCGTCCGCGCGGCACGCGCGCTTCGAGCCGCGCGCAGGACGGCGTCTGGGTCCAGGATCTCGGCTCGACGAACGGCACGTTCCTGAAGCGGCACGAGGCTCGACCGGCCGCGGCGCGCCTCGGCGCAAGGCGACATCCGTCCGGGTCGGCGACGACCGACCTGAGGTACTGAGTGATGAGCGTCGCTCGCCTTCGGCACGCTCTCGCGTGGGAAACCATGTTTCCCTCACGAGCTCCTTCTTTAGGGATCGCCTCAGCCCCGCGCCGCTGAGATCTGCCGCGTGGGCCGGGGAGAGCGAGGAGACCTCGGTTTCCCCATCGCCCTTCCACTGCTCATCGGACCGGAGACGCCCGATGCAGCTCCCGCGGCCACGTCGGCGCAGTCACCGATCCCGGGCGCAAGCGCCGTCGCAACGAGGACGCCTACGTCGTCGAGCCGCCGCTCTTCGCGGTCGCCGACGGGATGGGCGGCGCGCAGGCAGGCGAGGTCGCCTCGCGGCTCGCGGCGGCGGCGCTGAAGGAGGCGGTGCGGACGACGGCGGCGAGCAGCGGATCGTCGACCTGATCCAGGAGGCGAACCGGCGCGTGTACGACCGCTCGAACCAGCGACCCGAACGCCTCCGGCATGGGGACGACGATCACCGTCGCGCTCGTCGAGAACGGGCAGCGTCGCGTTCGGGCACGTCGGCGACTCGCGCGCCTACCTGATCCGCGACGGCGCGATGGAGCAGCTGACGGAGGATCACTCGCTCGTGGCCGAGCTGATGCGGAGCGGCAAGCTCTCGCCCGAGGAAGCGGAGAGCGCACCCGCAGCGCTCCGTGATCACGCGCGCGCTCGGCACCGATCCCGACGTCGACGTCGACACGTTCACGATCGCGGCGAAGACCGGCGACGTCTTCCTGCTCTGCTCCGACGGGCTGACGACGATGGTGTCGAACGAGGCCAGATCCTCGACCTCGTCGAGCGTCACCGCGGACGACCTCGAACAAGGCCCTGCCGGCACTCGTGCAGGCGGCGAACCGCGGCGGCGGCGAGGACAACATCACGGTGGTCGCGTTCGAGATCGCGACGGAGCCGCTGCGCCATGACGGCGAGACCCGCGAGCATGCGTGTTCGCCGGCGCGACGCCTGACGACGAGACACGCTCACCGAGGCGGATGCCGTGCCTGTGGTCGACACCGCCGTCATCTCCGCGGGCGAGATCGGCAGGCCGAGCTCGAGGCCGACGGAGCGTCGAGAGCGCGCGGTGCGGCGCCGCCATCTCCGCCGTCGGGCTCTCGCCTGGCTCGCTGCTGCTTGCTGATCGCGCGCGGGATCGCGCGTTGGCGCTCTACCTGAGGTTCTGTGCGCTGAGCACTGAGCCTGCGAAACCGTGAGCTCGCGTTCCTGATCGTCGTCGGCGTCCTGACGGCGGTCGGCTTCGCGAGCGTCTACATCGCCCGGCAGGACGTCGTGTCCACGGCGTCGCTGACGTACGCCGGCGTTCTTCTTCGCGCTGTACCTCGCCGCGCACCTCGTCGCGCGCTACACCGTCCCGTTCGCCGATCCGTACCTGCTCCCGATTGCGGCGCCTGCTGACCGCGATCGGGCTGACCGAGATCTACCGGCTCAAGCCCGACGACGCGTTCAGGCAGGGCATCTGGATCGTCGTCGCGCGTCGCGCTCTTCGCCGCGACGCTCTTGCTGCTGCGACGCGACTACCGCGCGGCTCGAGACGCTACAAGTACCTCTTCGGCATCGCGCGCGATCGCTGCTGCTGCTGCCTGCCGATCCTGCCGGTGATCGGCCTGACCGTGAACGGCGCGCGGCTCTGGGTGCACGTCGGCGCGCTGCAGTTCCAGCCGGGCGAGCTCGCGAAGATCATGCTGATCGTCTTCCTCGCCGGCTACCTGCGCGAGAAGCGCGAGGTGCTGGCGCAGGGGCGCCTCAAGGACTGCGGGCCGCTGCTCGTGATCTGGGCGCTGCGCGATGCTCGTCCTGCTCGAGACGCAGCGACCTCGGCGGCGGCGCTCCTCTACTTCGGGATCTTCCTCGCGATGCTCTACGTCGCGACCGGCGCGCATCGCGCTACGTCGCCGTCGGGCTCGGCCTCTTCCTCGTCGGCGCGGTCGGCGTGTGGCAGGGTCACGCCGCACGTGCGGGACCGCGTCACGATCTGGCTTCATCCCGTGGACCGAGCACAAGGTCTACTGCCCGCTCACGGGCAGCTCGACGCTGCGCCAGAACTGCCAGAGCTTCCAGCTCGTGAAGTCGCTCTACTCGATCGGCAACGGCGAGCTACGGCGGCACCGGCCTCGGCAAGGGGACGTTCGCGACCGTCGAGCGGCGCGCCAGATCATCCCGTACCTCAACACGGACTTCATCTACTCCGCGCTCGCGCAGGAGCTCGGGCTGATCGGCGTCGCGGCGCTGCTGCTCGTCTACATGATCTTCGTGCTGCGCGGCATGCGGATCGCGCTGCTCGCGCAGGACGGCTTCTCGAAGCTCGCTCGCCGCCGGGCCTGACGTTCGGCTTCGCGCTGCAGACGTTCATCATCGTCGGCGGCATCCTGCGGCTGATCCCGCTGACCGGGATCACGCTGCCGTTCGTCTCGCTACGGCGGCTCGAGCGTCGTCGCCAACTTCGTGCTGCTCGCCGGGCTGCTGCTCGTCTCGAACCGCGCGAACGCGAGAGCGTCGCGATGAACAAGCAGATCGTCGCCGATCGGCGATCGCGGCGCTCGTGCCTGCTCGCCGCGCTGATCGTCGCGGACGACGTACTGGCAGACGTGGGCGAACGCGCGGGCTCGCCGACCGGCAGGACAACGCGATCCAGCGCGTCGCGCAGTTCACGATCAAGCGCGGCACAGATCTATCGCCGCCGACGGCCGCACGCGTCCTCGCGACGAACGTGACGCAGAAGCGTCGGCGGCCAGACGCTGTACTTCCGCCGCTACCCGACCGGGCCGCTCTTCGCCGACGTCGTCGGCTACTCGACGCAGTCGCGCATCGCGGACCGGGCTCGAGCAGTCGTAGAACGACTTACCTCACCGGCTCGAACGCGAACCTCGACACGGTCGCTCGCTCCGACGCTCGACAAGCTCGAAGGCGACGACGGTCACCGGGCAACGACCTCGTGCTCGACGATCAGGCCCGAGGCGCAGGCGCTGGCGCTGCGGCTGCTGCGCGGCGAAGTGCGGGGCCGTCAGTCGCACTCGATCCGATCGACCGGACGCGTGCTCGTGATGGCCACGCAGCCCGACGTACAACCCGAACCTGATCGAGAAGCGCTTCGGCGCTGGCGACGCGAACGACGGCTTCCGTGTGGCGCGCCGCTTCGTCAACCGCGCGACCGCCGGCCTGTATCCGCCGGCTCGACCTTCAAGATGGTCACGGCGGCGGCCGCGCTCGACACCGGCACGCTTCACGCCGAGCTCGCCCTTCTACGATCCGGGCTACTGCGATCGAGTACGGCAAGCAGGTCGCAACGCCGGCAACCCGGAGGCGCCGGAGACGTTCGGACAGCGTCAACTTCGATCGACCGGCGTTCGAGCACTCGATCAACTCGGTCTTCTGCAACGTCGGCAAGACGCTCGGCGCCGGAGCCGTGCTCGACTACGCGAAGCGCTTCGGCTTCTACTCGCTGCCGCCGCTCGAGACGCCGGAGAGCGAGCGCGTCGCGAGCGGGCTCTACAACCACGGGCCGCTTGTTCGATCCGAAGCAACCCGACACGCAGGTCGACCCGGGCCGCCTCGCGTTCGGACAGGAGCGCCTGCTGCGTGACGCCGCTGCAGATGGCGATGGTCGCCGCGGCGATCGCGCAACCACGGCGTCGATCATGCAGCCGCTACGTCGTCGAGCGCGTCGTCGCGCCGAGCGGCAAGACGATCACGCGCACCGAAGCCCGACCGAGCTCGGCGCGGCCGATCAGCCGGCAGACGGCCGACCGAGCTCACGCGCATGATGGAGCTCGTCGTGCACCGGCGGCACCGGCACGCAGCCCAGATCCCGGGTATCCGCGTCGCGGGCAAGACGGGCACCGCCGAGACCGGCGCGGGGCAACATCCACACGACCTGGTTCGTCGCCTTCGCGCCGGCCGACGCACCGCAGGTCGCCGATCGCCGTCGTCGTCGAGAACCAGCCAACGGCTTCGGCGGCACGATCTCGGCGCCGATCGCGAAGACAGATCATGGAGGCGCTGCTGCGGTAGGGGCGAATCCCTACTCTGAATGGCCGATGGCCGTCTCCGACACGCTGATCAACACGCTCTTCGACGGGCGCTACCGCATCGTGCGCAAGCTCGGCACGGGCGGGATGGCGAACGTCTACCTGGCCGAGGACGAGGAGCTCGGCCGCCGCGTCGCGATCAAGATCCTCAACGACCGCCACGCGGCGACGACCAGTTCGTCGAGCGCTTCCGCCGCGAGGCGAAGAACGCCGCCGGCCTCTCGCATCCGAACATCGTCTCGATCTACGACCGCGGCGAGGCGGAGGGCACCTACTACATCGCGATGGAGTACCTCGACGGGCGCTCGCTCAAGGAGCTGATCGTCGCGCGCGGGCCCGCGCCGATCCACGCTCGCGATCGACTACGCGCGGCAGATCCTCGCGGCGCTGCGGTTCGCGCACCGGCACGGCATCGTCCACCGCGACATCAAGCCGCACAACGTGCTCGTCGGACGGCGAGGGCCGCCTGAAGGTGACGGACTTCGGCATCGCGCGCGCAGGCGCGAGCCAGATGACCGAGGCGGGCTCGATCATCGGCACCGCGCAGTACCTCTCGCCGGAGCAGGCGCGCGGCGCGCCCGTCGACCAGACGCTCCGATCTCTACTCGGTCGGCGTCGTGCTCTACGAGACTGCTCACGGGCGAGGTGCCGTTCACGCGGCGACACGCCGGTCGAGATCGCGATGAAGCACCTGTCGACCGTGCCGCGACCCGCCGTCGGCCAAGCGCGCGGACGTGCCGAGCGACCTCGACATGGTCGTGATGCGCGCGCTCGCCAAGGACCCGTCCGAGCGCTACCAGAGCGCCGAGGAGATGGACGCGGACCTGCGGCGCGATCAACCGCGGCGTCGCGATCTCCCGGTCACCGAGGAAGCGGCGACGGCGATCATCTCGCGCCCTCCGGCGGACGTGACGGCGATCACGTCGCACGCGCCACGCCCACCTGCGCCGTATGCGCCGCCGGCCGCGTACTACGACTACGACGAGCCGCCGCGCCGCGCTGTATCTGGCCCTGGCTCGTCGCGTTGCTGTTCGTCGACGGCCGCGCTCGTCGGCGGGTACTTCCTCTACTCGCAGATTCAGGACCAGCTCAGCGGCTCGAAGACGGTCGCGGTCGGCAACTACACCGGGCTCCGCGAGATCGCCGCCGGTCCAGCAGATCCGCCAGACGCGGGTCTGCGGCCGAACCCGGTCCGGCAGCCGAATGCCGACCCGAGCGTATCCCGAGACGTACGTCTTCTCAGCAGACACCCGAGACCGGAGACCGACATCCAGAAGAACAACTTCGTCACGATCTACGTCTCGAGCCGGGCCGCCGAAGACGACGGTTCCGAGCGTCGTCGGGCGAGCAGCTCGCTCGAGCGCTGTCGGACTCTGCAGGACGCGAAGCTGAAGGGACGGACAGGTCACGGTCGACTCGGACAAGCCGCGAGGGCCAGGTGATCTCGCAGTCGCCGACGCGCGGGCGCGTTCGGTCGCCGGAGGACCCGAGCATCAAGCTGAACGTCTCGAAGGGGCCCACACCTGTCGCGGTCCCGAACGTCGTCGGCTCGACCTTCGAGCCGCGAGCTCGATCCTGCTCAGGCCAAGGGATTTGCAGTCAAGCGCGACGGACGTCGACGTCGGATCAGCCGAAGGGACACGGTCATCGACATGAGCCCGAGCGTCAGGCACGTTCCAGCCGCCGGGCGCGACGATCACCGTCACGGTGTCGAAGGGGCCCGACGACGTCCACGCGTCCCAGACGTGACGACGCTCTCCCAGAGCGACGCTCAGGCAGCAGCTGAAGGCCTCGGGCTTCGGCGTGCGACGATCGTCACGCCAGCCGGTCACCGACCCGAGCCAGGACGGGATCGTCCAGACCCAGGATCCACCCGGCGGATCGCAGGCGGCGCCCGGCACGGTCGTGACGATCGCCGTCGGCAAGTTCGTCGCGCCCACGACGCCCGTGACCCTCGCGTAGTGCCCGCTGCACCGCGTCGCCATCCTGGCCGGCGGCCGCTCGTCCGAGCACGACATCTCGCTTGCCTCGGCCCGCTCGGTGCTCGAGTCGCTCGATCCCGAGCGCTACGACGTCGTCACGGTGGCGATCGGGCGCGACGGACGCGCTGGGAGCTCGGCGCCGGCGCGGACGGCTCGATCGCGGAGACGCTGCCCGTCCCGGCGGCGAACGCGCCTGCCACTCTCGGCGCGCGTCGACGTCGTGCTGCCGATCCTGCACGGCCCGTTCGGCGAGGACGGCACCGTGCAGGGGCTGCTCGAGCTCGCCGGCGTCCCGTACGTCGGCGCCGGCGTGGCGGCGTCCGCGCTCTGCATGGACAAGGACCTCTTCAAGAAGGTGCTGCGCGACAGCGGGCATCCCGGTCGCGCGCGCACGTCGCGCTCCGCGCGGGCGACGCGGTCGCAGAACCCGTTCGGCTTCCCGTGCTTCGTCAAGCCGGCCCGGCTCGGCTCTTCGGTCGGGATCACGAAGGCGCACGACGAGGCCGAGCTCGGCCGATGCGGTCGCTGCTGGCGTTCCGCCACGACGACAAGGTGCTCGTGGAGGAGTTCCTCGACGGGATCGAGGTCGAGGTCGGCGTGCTCGGCAACCGCGAGCCCGATCGCGTCGCATCCCGGGCCAGATCGTGCCGCTGCGGACACGAGTGGTACGACTACGCGTCGAAGTACGACGAGGGCGGCATGGACCTCGTCATCCCGCCCGACCTGCCCGACGAGCGTGCTCGAGCAGGTGCAGCGAGCTCGCGGTCGAGTCGTTTCGCGTCACCGAGTGCGAGGGCATGGCCCGCGTCGACTGCTTCGTCGTCGGACGGCGACCGGTCGTCGTCAACGAGCTGAACACGATCCCCGGGCTTCACGTCGACGAGCGTCTACGCGAAGCTGTTCGACGCGTCAGGCATTCCGTACGACGAGCTGCTTGCGCCGCCTGATCGAGCTCGCGCTCGAGCGGCACGAGCGCCGCTCGAAGCTCGAGTTCTAAGCCTTCCCGAAGGCGCGAACTTCGTTGACGTGCGCGAAGTGACCGTCCGGCGCGAGCTTCGTGATCCAGATGAGGTAGTAAGCGCTTCGGCGCAGACTCGTCGATCGCGAACCGCGTCGTCCGCGCGACGACGCGCCTGTCCGAGACGAGCTGCCGCCAAGCGTGCCCTGGATGTTCGTCGCGCGGATCTCGGCGGTGAAGCCCGGGGTGTCGGTCGACGACCGTGATGCGCGACACCTGGACGTCGCGGCGTCGGCGTCGAGCACGCAGCCCGACGCCGCTTCTTGACCGTTCGAGCCCGTCGTTGTAGGTCTCGGTCGACCAGTAGGTCGAAGCGTTGCCGTCCGTGGCGTTGATCGCGGCGGCGTCGTGCTCGGTGCCGTCGCCGTACGGGGTCGTACGCGCCGACGCCGGCGATCGGGATCTGCGCGCCGACGGGGATCGCGCTGCCCTTGCCGCCGACCGTCAGCAAGCCGACGACGACGGCTGCGATTGCGAGCGCGCTGAGCGACCCGATGAAGATCGGCAGACGCGAGACCGGCCTTGCGCCGCTTCGGCGGTGCCAGACGCTTGCGCGGCCGGGACGACCATCGTGACGTCGCCGTCCTCGACCTCGGTCGAGCTCGGCGAGACAGGCCTCGAGCTCGGCCGCGAATGCATCCATGGTCGGAAAGCGCTGCGCCGGATCCTTCTCGAGCGCCCGGTCGATCGCTCGCCGCAACGCGAAGCGGCACGTCGCCGCGGACGTCCAGGACATTCGGGGGCGGCTCCTGGACGTGCTTCATCGCGACGGCGACGAAGCTCTCGCCCGGAAACGGGACGTCGCCGGTCAGCAGCTCGTAGAGCACGACTCCGAGCGAGTAGACGTCGGTGTGCGCGTCGACCGGCTGGCCGCTCGCCTGCTCCGGCGCGATGTAGTTCGAGGTTCCGAGCACCGTCCCCGTCTGCGTCACGCCGCGCTCGACGTCGAGCGAGCGCGCGATGCCGAAGTCCGTGACCTTCGCGCGGCCGTCGCCGTTCAGCAGCACGTTCTGCGGCTTCACGTCGCGGTGGACGAGCCCGTGCTCGTGGGCGAACGCGAGCGCACGGGCGATCTCGACGGCGATCTCGAGCGCCTCGCGCACCTCGAGACGGCCCTTGCGGACGACGAACTCCTTGAGGTTCTCGCCGTCGATGTACTCGAAGACGATGTACTGGCGGCCGTCCTCCTCGCCGCGGTCGATCACCGTGACGATGTTCGGGTGCTGGAGCTGCGCCACGGAGCGCGCTTCGCGCTTGAAGCGCTCGACGAAGTCGTCGTCTTCGTTGTACTGCTCGTGCAGGATCTTCAACGCGACGTTGCGCTCGAGCAGCGAGTCGTGAGCCTTGGTAGACGCTCGACATGCCGCCGTGGCCGACGACCTCCTCCAGCTCGTATCGTCCGGCGATCGTCTCTCCGACCACGGGCGAAAGCTACCCACCCTCCGCGGCCGGCAAGCGTGGGATCAGTTGGCGCGCGCCCGGCGGAGCCGCAGGCCCACCCACAGGCCTCCGCACCAGATCCCGTAGAGGAGCGCCACGAGGCCGACCAGGAACCAGAGCGGGACGAGCTTGTGGCCGTGTCCGTCCTCGACCTGCCGTGCACTCGAGGGCCGCAGCCGACGGCCAGCGCCAGGAGCACGCCGCCGGTCAACACGAGCCGCGGGCGGCCGAGGCCGCTCGCACCGAAGACGAGACGGCAACGCGAAGGCGGCGACGGCGATCAGGTATCCGGCCATAGCGCCCTTATCGGCGCTGAGGCCTCCGAACCTGACTACCGAAGCGCCGTCCCGAGGGCGTCTTCCCAGGCGCCGAGCGCCTCGTCGAGCTCGGCGTCGGAGATGACGAGCGGCACGAGCACGCGGATGCAGTTCGAGTAGATCCCGGACTTGAGCAGCAGCAGGCCCCGCTCGGAGGCAGCCTCGACGACCGCCGTCGCCAGCTCGGGCGCCGGGTCCTTCGTGTCGCGGTCGTGGACGAGCTCGATTGCGAGCATCGCGCCGAGGCCGCGGACGTCGCCGATCGCGTCCCAGCGCTGCTGCCAGGCCTGCATGCGACCGCGGATGGTGTCGCCGATCTGCGCCGGCTCGTTCCACGAGGCTCTCCTCCTCGAAGCACGTCGAGGACGGCGAGCGCGGCCGCCTGGGCGACGGGATTGCCGACGTACGTGCCGCCGATCGCCGGAGTCGCCCGGCGCGTCCATGATCTCCGCGCTGCCGATCACGCCGGAGAGCGGCAGGCCGGCTGCGATCGACTTCGCGACGGTGATCAGGTCGGGCTCGACGTCGTAGTGCTCGATCCCCACATCTTCCCGTCCGGCCGTAGCCGGTCTGCACCTCGTCGATGACGAGCACGATGCCGTTGTCGTCGCAGATGCGGCGCACGCCTTCGAGGAACTCCGGCGGCGCGACGACGAAGCCGCCCTCACCCTGGACGGGCTCGATCACGATCGCGGCGACGCTCTCGGCGGCGACGGTGCGTGATCAGCGCCCGCTCGAGCGCTGCGAGCGCGTCGGCGGCGCTCGGCCCGCGGTAGTCCTGCGCGAACGGAAGCCGGTAGACCTCCGGCGCGAACGGGCCCGAGACCCGCCTTGTACGGATGCGTCTTCGAGGTGAGCGTCAGCGACAGCAGCGTGCGGCCGTGGAAGCCGCCCTCGAAGCCGATCACCGCCGGGCCGCTTCGTGTAGGCGCGCGCGAACTTGACCGCGTTCTCGACGGCCTCCGTGCCGGCGTTGAAGAACGCGGCCTTCGCCGGCGCCGGAGATCGGCGCGGTGTCGACGAGCCGCTCGGCGAGCGTCGACGTAGACCTCGTACGGGACGATCGTGAAGTCGGTGTGGAAGAACTTCGCGGCCTGCTCCTGCACCGCCTCGACGACGTGCGGGTGCGCGTGCCCGACGTTGAGGCAGCCGACGCCGCCGGTGAAGTCGATGAACGTGTTGCCGTCGACGTCCGTGAGCGTCGCGCCCTCGCCGTGCTCGATCACGACCGGCAGGTAGATCGAGAGCGGGTCCGCGATCACGCGGTCCTTGCGCTCGAGGATCTCCTGCGAGCGCGGGCCCGGGATCGCCGTGCTGGAGCTCGATCGCCTTCGTCGCCGCCATCAGAGCTGACGATAGCGCAGCCGGCGGCCGCCTGCATAGCTGTATAGAAAGGTTTCAGACGGCTAGCGGAAAGCGCGGCGTGTGGAGCGCCTTGACCGTGTAGAGGCCTTCTGCGTTCCAGAGCATGAAGCCCTTCGCGTGCTCCAGCCTGGCTGCCTGGATCTGGTCCTGCACGTCGGCGAGCGTGTAGGTCCGGCCGGAGCGAGAAGTCCTGGAGCCAGGGGATCAGCTTCGTCGTGCGGCCGCGCACTGCAGTGCGAAAGTCGCGCAGCGAGTAGGCCACCGTCGTCCCGGGCCGTGAATCCGGGTCGATGATGTTGTACTCGCCGGAGACGTAGTGGGACGGGTAGACCATCGGGTAGATCGCGTCGACGTAGCGGAGAGATCCGGCGCGGGAACTGGCCGATGCCGAGGTTCCTGCGTCGCGGACAGCCCGAAGACGTCGACCGAGACGCGGACGCCGAGCGGCTTGAGCCGCGAGCTGCGCGTACTTGGCGAACATCGGGATCGTCCAGCCCATCGGCTGCGCATGCACTGCCCGGGTAGCGGATCTGCGAGAGGTCGCCGTCGCTCGGGAAGCGCACGTAGTCGAACTGGATCTCGTCGAAGCCGAGCTTCGCCGCCTGGGCGGCGATGTCGACGTTGTACTTCCAGACTCGCTTGTCGTAGGGGTTCGTCCACCCGAGCCCGGCGCTGTTCACGCCAGCGCGAGCCGTCTGCGCGGCGGATCGCCAGCTGGGGCGCGCCCGCCGAGAGGGCGGGATCCTCGAAGGTGACGACGCGCCCGATCAGATAGAGGCCCGCGGCGTGGATCTTGGCGACCGACGCGCTGAGCGTCGTAGTAGTGCCTGCGCCGAGCCGATCTTCTGCGCGAGCGGAACGTTGACCGGGAACCCGACCTCGCCGTTCTCGTCCTTGACGTCGAGCTCGATCGCGTTGAGCCCCGCCGACTTCATCGCGACGTACTCGTCGATCTTGCCGGTGAGCCCGGCGAGCGCCATCGTCACGTGGACGCCGCGCACCTCTTGAGGCAGCGGTCGCGGCTGGAGCACCTGCGGCTTCGGTGCCTGTGGCGCTCTCGCGGCGGCGCGCACCGTCTTGTGCCCGTGGATGTGCGTCGCGATCACGGCGCCGACGACGCCGGACGCGATCAGCGCCAGTAGCGCGCCGACTGCGATCAGCCGCCGCCGGTGGCGTCGCTGTGCTGCGCTTCGGCCCGCCGAATCCTGACGGCGTGCATTCGGATCGACGGGCTGGAGGACATACCGGGTCGGCAAGGTGTGGAAAACTAACAGAGGCTGGTCGGCCGTAGAATCGGCCCCATGGTTCTCTCAGATCGGACGATCGCGCGGTTGCCTGGAGGAAGGCCGCATCGAGATCGATCCTTACGACGACTCGCTGCTCCAGCCGTCGAGCGTCGACGTCCGCGTCGACCGCTACTTCCGGGTCTTCCACAACAGCCGCTACCCGTACATCGACGTCAAGCGAGCCGCAGGAGGACCTGACCGAGCTCGTCGAGGTCGACGACGGAACGCCGTTCATCCTCCACCCCGGCGAGTTCGTGCTCGGCTCGACGCTCGAGCGCATCCGGCTCCCGGACGACCTCGTCGCGCGGCTCGAAGGGAAGAGCTCGCTCGGGCGGCTCGGCCTGCTGATCCACTCGACGGCCGGCTTCATCGACCCGGGCTGGGACGGCCACGTGACGCTCGAGCTCTCGAACGTCGCGAACCTGCCGATCACGATCTACCCCGAGATGAAGATCGGCCAGATCTCGTTCGTCCAGCTGACGGAGCCGCGCCGAGACGCCGTACGGGACCGGCGGAGCTCGGCTCGAAGTACCAGGGGCAGCGCGGGCCGACGCCGTCGCAGCTACTGGCAGAACTTCCAGAGCGGAGCCAGCCGAAGTTGATCCTGCGTCACGGGAGGCACGGGCTTCGTGGGCGGCCACGTCGTCTGACGAGCTGCTGCAGGCGGCCGTGACGGCCGGTGCGCTGCCTCGTCCGGGATCCGCGTAAGGCCACGAAGCTCGACCGGCTGGGCTGCGGCTCGCCGAGGGCGACGTGACGGATGCGGCAGAGCCTGACGCGCGCGCGGTCGCGGGCGTCGACACCGATCGTCCATCTCGTCGCGATCCGGCAGGGCCCGCGCGAGCAGTTCCAGCGGATCATGGTCGCAGGGCACGCGCGATCTGCTCGCCGCCTGCGCAGCGACGCCGGCGTTCGGCCGGTTCGTCCACATGAGCGCCCTCGGTACGAGCGAGGAGTCGAAGTGAGCCTCGTGCCCGTACTACGGCGCGAAGTGGGAGAACGAGCAGGCAGGTCGAGGGCTCCGGCATCCCGTACGTGATCTTCCGGCCGAGCTTCGTCTTCGAGTCGCGACGGCGGGATCCTGCCGACCTTCGCCAAGCTCGCGAGGTTCGCGCCGGTGACGCCGATCATCGGCAGCGGCCGTGCAGCGGATCCAGCCGATCTGGGCCGACGATCTGGCGCAGTATCTTCACGGAGGCCATGCAGACCAAGACAGACGGCGACGGAACCGGACTGTTCGAGCTCGGCGGGCCCGGACGTCGTCAGCTGGAACGAGTTCTGGGAGCGGCTGAAGCAGCGTGCGCGGCATCCGGCGGCCCGAGCGTCCACGTCCCGATCGGGCTGATGAGGATCAACGCGCTCGTCACCGAGCGGCTACCTGGCAGACATCCCGCTCACGCGCGACCTCCTGAAGATGCTCGAGCACGGAGACAACGTGGTCTCGGACGACGAGGCGGTGCAGGCCTTTCGCGCTACCGCTCCTGCCGCTCGACGATCAGCTCCGCCGCGCCGCCTGACCAAGCGGTTCTCTGCCGTCTGACCCGTACGGGAAGCTTCCGCCGGTCCCTACGTATGGAAGGAGAACCATGGATCTCGGTCTGCGCGCGATCCTGGTCATCGCGGCGGTCGTCTGCTTCATCATCGCGATCTTCAGCGACCTCCATCAGGGCGACTGGATCGCGATTGGGCTGGCGTGCTGGGCAGGCTCGATTCTCGTCGGCGAGATGGGCTGGGATCGCTCCATCGGCACACGGCGCACTACGTAGCGACGAAACCGGAAGAAGGGCCGCGTAAGCGGCCCCCGATCCGGTTACCAGCGGTGGATTAGTAGAGGCGCTTCCTGCCTCGGCCCGAGAGTTACATGGCCGGGCGGCGCGTAACGCGTCGTCCCCCACGCTGGCTAGGCGATTCCCCGTCAGGTCCCGGGGACACACCTCTACCCGCTGGTACCTCCACTGCCCGTACTGGAAATCTCCACTCGGACCACCTCCTTTCCGCGGTTAGCCGCAAATGTGATCAGGCGGCGCCGAGGATCGACGGAGAGCTCCAGGCCGCGGTCGAGCGGCACGGTCACCGACTCCAGAGGTGGGGTCGTTCTGGCGGGCCCGCGAGTAGGCGCCGAGCGGTCTCCTCGTGCGAGAGGACGTTGTCGGCGACGACCAGCGCGCCCGGCTCGAGCTTCGCGCGGGCCGCCTGGAAGAGCTGCTCGTAGTCCTCCTTCTCGGCGTCGAGGAAGACGACGTCGAACACGTCGTCGATCCCGGAATCGTCTCGGCAGCGTCGCCCTCGATCAGCTCGGCCCACTCCTCGAGCCCCGCCTCCGCGATGTTCGCGCGCCAGGCTTCGACCTTCGCCGGGTCGTGCTCGAGCGAGAGCACGCGCCCGCCGAGGGACCGCACGCCCGCGGCGAGCCAGATCGTCGAGTAGCCGCGCGAGCCGCCGACCTCGAGCACCTCGCAGTCCAACTGCGGCGCGACGAGTGCGAAGAGGAACTGGCCGGTCGTCCGCGCGACAGCGCGCGAGCGTTCCGGCCGCCGGCAGGCCGCGCTCGCGTTCGGCCGCGTCCTCGGCCTCCAGCCGCTGGAGGACGGCTCCGCACCCGCTCGTCGAGCATCAGACCAGACCCTCGCGTCGATGTCCCGCTGGACGGCGTGCGCGCACGAAGCAGGCGGCGATGTGGTCGTTGACGACGCCGCAGGCCTGCATCGCCGCGTAGACGGTCGTCGGGCCGACGAAGCGGAAGCCGTTTCGCTTCAGCTCCTTTGAGAGGGCGACCGACTCCGGGGGTCGTCGCGGCAAGAGTCCCGCAGGGTCTTCGGCGCCGCGCTTCGCTTTCGCGCGGTGGGCCCAGACGAGCTTCTTCGAGTGACGTTCCCCTTTTTCCCGGAGAGCGAGTGTCCCGCGGGCGTTGGCGATCGCCGCCTCGATCTTGCCGCGGTGGCGCACGATGCCTGCGTCCTTCAGCAGCCGTTCGACGTCGCGCTTGCCGAAGCGCGCGACGCGCTTCGGGCTCGAAGTCGGCGAACGCCGCGCGGAAGTTCTCGCGCTTCCGGAGGATCGTCAGCCAGGACAGCCCGGACTGAAAGCCTTCGAGGCAGAACCGTTCGAGCAGTCCGCGCTCGTCGGTGACGGGCCGGCCCCATTCCTCGTCGTGGTACGCGAGGTACAGCGGGTCGCTCGACGTCCAGCAACGCGTCGGCTCAGACAAGCTTGACCTTGATCGATCCCGTCGTCGACGCGGACGGGGAACGTCGCGACCGGCTCCGACCGCCGGGAGTGTCAGCGCGCGCCCGTGCGGATGTCGATGTTCGCCCCGTGGCGCGGGCAGATCGCGACGCCGTCGTCGCAGTCGAAGTCGCCCTCGCACAGCGGCCCGTCGTCGTGCGAGCAGCGGTCCTCGAGCGCGTAGTACTCGCCGTTCAGGTTGTAGACGCCGACGGCGATCGCGCCGGCGTAGACGATCTTCACCGAGCAGGATGGCAGCTCCTCGACCGGGCAGACGTCGAGCTCGGCCACCCGCTACTTGAGGTCGAGGTCGCCGGAGCCCCGGCCCACTCCTCCGGGCAGCGGTGTGCCCTTGGCCTTGTGCAGAGCGAGCTTCAGCGTCGACAGCCCGAGCAGCGCGCACTCTGAGCCGGACCGGGCGTCAGCGGGATGCCGATCTCGTCGAGCAGCTCCTCGCGCGGCAGCGAGCGCGACCACGCCGTCGCGCTCCGGCCCTGGACCATCTCCATCAGCATCGACGTCGCAGCCTGCGAGATCGCGCAGCCCCGGCCCGAGAACTTCACCTCGTCGATCGTGTCGCCGTCCTCGCCGAACGCGACGAAGATCGAGACCTCGTCGCCGCAGAGCGGGTTCTGACCCTCGGCGTGCGCGTCGGCGTCCGTCGAGCTCCCCGTGCCCGCGCGGGTTCTTGTAGTGATCGAGGATCACTTCTCGGTACATCTGGTCGAATTCGCTCACTGACCTAGAAGCTTATGGGCCTTGTGCAGGCCCTGCGACGAGGCGGTCGATCTCCTCCGGGATCGTGTAGAGGTAGAAGCTCGCGCGGTTCGTCGCGGCGACGCCCAGCTTCGGCCATCAGCGGCTGGCAGCAGTGGTGGCCCGGCGCGGATCGCGACGCCTTCCATGTCGAGGACCTGCGCGACGTCGTGCGGATGGATGCCCTCGATGTTGAACGAGATGATCCCCGCGCGCCGGTCCGCCGGCGGGCCGTAGCCGATGAAGCCCGGCACGTCCGCGAGGCGCTCGAGCGCGTAGACGAGCAGCTCGCGCTCGTGCTCCTCGATCGCCTCGATGCCGATCGTCGGTGACGTAGTCGATCGCGGCGCCGAAGCCGACCGCCTCCGCGATCGGCTGCGTGCCCGGCCTCGAACTTGTACGGCAGCTCGTCCCCAGGTCGTCTCCTCGAGCGTGACCGACCGGATCATGTGGCCGCCGAGGTTGAACGGCGCCATCGACTCGAGCAGCTCGGCGCGGCCCCAGAGCGCGCCGACGCTCGTCGGGCCGCACATCTTGTGCGAGGAGAAGGCGAGGAAGTCGCAGCCGAGCTGCTGGACGTCGATCGCGCTGGTGCGGCGCGGCCTGCGCCGCGTCGACGACCATGATCGCGCCCTGCTCGTGCGCCCAGGCGGCGAGCCGTCTCGACCGGGTTGATCGTCCCGAGCGCGTTCGAGACGAGGTTGTTGGCGACGACCTTGACGTTCGCCCTCGTCGCGCGATCTCCTCGAGCGCGTCGAGCTGGAGCTCGCCGTGCTCGTCGAGCGGGATCGCGCGTGAAGGTCGCGCCGGTCCGCTTGGCGATGTACTGCCAGGGCACGAAGTTCGAGTGGTGCTCGAGCTCGGTCGACGACGACGACGTCGCCGGGGCCGAGGTTGTCGAGGCCCCAGGCGTAGGCGACGAGGTTGATGCCCTCGGTCGCGCCGCGCGTGAAGATCGAGCTCGCGCGCTCGAGGCGCGTTCACGAAGGCGCGCGCACCTTCTCGCGCGCGCCCTCGTACTCGCGCGGTCGCCACGCTCCGAGAGCGTGTAGACGCCGCGATGGACGTTCGCGTACGAGGTCTCGTAGAACGTCGCGCAGCTTGTCGAGCACCTGCCGCGGCTTGTGCGAGCTCACCGCGGAGTCGAGGTAGGCGAGCGGCTTGCCGCGGATCTCGCTGCTCGAAGATCGGAAAGTCCGCGCGGAGCTTGCCCGCGTTCAACTTCGTCTGCGCCGTCACGGCCACCCGGTCATCGTACCCGGGGGTTCCTAGCGGAAGTGGACCTCGGCGCGCCCTGCCGCTGCCTTCATGAGCGTGACCTGGAACGAGCCTGGAATCCTGTACGACTCGCCCTGTGCGAGCCAGGGTCGCTTCGCCTTCGTCAGCTTGCGCATCAGAACCGACGATTCGCGGCGAATGGGCGACGTGGACCACGCGATTGTCGATGAACCGGAAGAGCAGCCCTCGGAACGGCTGGGACGCGGTACTCGATCCACCACGAGCCCTGCTCCGTGTCGACGATCAGCGCTCTGGGCGAGCGTCGACTCCGTCGTCGGCGGCGCGAGGCACGTAGCGCTTCGCCGCCGTCACGTGCGGCTGGTCGCGGATCCACCCGAGGCGTCACCTTCTCGTAGGCGCTGAAGTCGAGGTCGCCGCTGCCCATCGGGCTCGAACGGGTCTCCCGTCTCGTCGATGCCGCACACGCCTGCGACGGTGATGCAGTCCGACGCTTGCGCATGACCGAGCCCGAAGGCGTGGCCGAGCTCGTGGACGACGAGCTGGAGCGTTCGGCTGCCGGGTCAGCATCACCTCGTGACCCCAGCGTCGCCCCGTGGAAGCCGCAGTGGCTGTCGGCGATCGCGTAGATGACGTCGTCGTAGTGAGCGGGGTCGATACCTGCGCGGTCCGGCGGCGACCTTCGCGGGGGCGACGACGCGCTTCGAGGCTGCGGTTCGTCGTGCCGCCGCAGCCGGGATTGCCGTTGAACGCCGCGAGCCACGGCGTCACGTCGATCTGCAGCTTGCACCTTCCCGAAGGACGCAGTGTCGAAGTAGTTGCGCCGCCAGTCCGGCCGTGCGCTCGACGTCCGCGACCGTGTAGGGCTTCGACCCGGAGGTGGCCAGGACCACCAGCACGCGCTCGTCGCCCTGACGACGGCGCCGGCCGACTGGACGAGCGAGCGTCGCGAGCAGGAGCTGCCGCCGCGTAGAGCGGGGCGCGAGCCACGCCGCGAGTATGCGCCTCTCGGCGGCGGGAAGCTGTAGCCCCTGAGGGATGCGGGCTTCGAGGGCCGCGGCGAGCGAGATCGCGAACGGCCTCGAACTCGATGCGGTCCAGGATGTCCTGGAAGAAGCCGCGCACGATCAGCCGCTCGGCCTCGCCGCGCGAGAGCCCGCGGGCCATCAGCGTAGAAGAGCTGCTCGCGGTCGACGCGGCTGACCGTCGCGCCGTGGGTGCAGCGGACGTCGTTCGCGAGGATCTCGAGCCCGGGGATCGAGATCGGCGTGCGTCGTCGGCGAGAGCATGCAGGTTGCGGTTCTCCTGGTACGCGTTCGTCTTCTGCGCGTCCTTCTCGACGCGGATCATCCCGCGCCACACCGCGGTGGACGTGTCGCGGAGCGCGCCCTTGAAGGCGAAGTCGGACGTCGTGTTCGGCGCGATGTGCTCCTGGAACGTGTCGTAGTCGAGATGCTGGTCGCCGTCGGTGAAGTACGCGCCGGTGACGCGCGAGGTCGCGCCTTCGCCGGCGAGGTCGTTCTGGATCCGGACCTTGCCCTTCTTCGAGCCGAAGCCGCCGGCGACCCAGTCGAGCTCGGCGTCGCGCCCGACCTGCGCGTGGTGCGTGGCGAAGTGCCAGGTCTCCTGTGAGAGGTTCTGGATCGAGACGTACTCGAACTTCGAGCCCTGCTCGAGGAAGAACTCCTGCGCCGTGTTGCGTGTACGAGTGGAGGTCCGGAGTCGGTCGAGGTGACCTCCTCGACGAGCGTGAAGCGAGCTCCTCCTCGGCGACGACGAGCAGGCGCCAGAAGAGCGAGCCGCCTGTCGGTCGAGTTCGTCGACGCGCACGTAGAGCGGCTTCTCGAGCTCGACGCCCTTCGGGACGACGACGAGCAGGCCGTGCTCCCAGACCGCCGCGTTGTGCGCGGCGAACTTCTCGTCCCAGCCGACGAGCGAGTAGAGCCGCTCGTGCTCCTCGGTCAGCGGCGCAAAGGTGATTCCCTCGGGCGCCCGCTCGATCTCGACGCCGGCCTCGGTGATCGTGGCGAGACCCGGCCACGTCGAGCTCGAGCATCGTCTCCGGCGGGACCTCGTGCCAGGGACTGTCCCTGACCGTGTCCGAAGGAGTCGGGGTCGAAGTCCTTGAGGTCCGTGAAGCGCCAGTGCTCCTCCGTCGTGTCCGGAAGCGGCAGCGCGCGGTAGGCCTGACAGTCAGCGCGCTGACACGAGGCGCGTACACGGCTGTGAAGGATGACGACGTTGCCGTCGGGATCGTGACGAAGCCCATGTGGCAGACGCCGGCGTCGTCGACGCCCATGCATCGGACCGGCGGCCGACCTCTCGACCGCCGCGTCGACGTCGACCCGAGCGCCATGCGCTCTCGCTCGGCGTGAACGGGAGCGACTCGCCTCGGGCCGCCAGAACGACAGCGTTACGCTCGGCGTCTCGACCTGCCTCCGTGTACGTGCTGCGGCGAGCCCGAGCACGTCGCGTACGCCACTGCGCGAGCGACGTCCTGCGTCGGGATCGACACGAAGTCCATGCGCTCGACGTTCATTAGGGCAGCGAGCCGTCGAGTAGCGCGTAGCGGCGATGGAGCATGAGCGCGTTTCCGTCCGGATCCGAAGAAGGCCATGTGACAGACGCCCGAGTCGTACGGTTCCAGCTGCTCGAACTTCACGCCGGTGCCTGCCTCGAGCTCGGCGCATCGGCCTCCCCGTCGCAGCAACGCGAAGCGCGATCGGCATCGTAGCTGCGGCTCTTGCTCGAGGCTCGGGCCCATCGCCGCCGGCGAGACTGAGCGCGAAGCGTGACGTTCCGCCGTCTCGTACTCGACCCACCGGTCGCCCGAGTATGCGGGCTGCGCCGAGCCCGAGCGTCTGTCCGTAGAACGCATCCGCGCGTGCCAGGTCTTCGCACCGGCAGCGCGATGAAGTCGACCCGCGCTGACCTGGATCAACCGACAGAGCCTTCCATCTGCAGCTGGATCAGCCGGTTCATCTCGACCGCGTACTCGAGCGGCAGCTCCTTCGTGATCGGCTCGACGAAGCCGGACACGATCAGCGCCGACGCCTCCGGCCTCGGAGAGGCCGCGCGACATCAGGTAGAAGAGCTGCTCCTCGCCGATCTTCGAGACCGTCGCCTCGTGCCCGATGTCGACCTCGTTCTCGTCGATCTTCATGTACGGGTACGTGTCGGAGCGCGACTCCTCGTCGAGGATCAGCGCGTCGCAGACGACCTTCGACTTCGAGCCCCGCGCGCCCTTCGCCACCTCGAGCAGGCCGCGGTAGCCGGCGCGCCCGCCGTTCTTCGAGATCGACTTCGACGTGATCACCGACGTCGTGTTCGGCGCGACGTGGACGGCCTTGCCGCCCGCGTCCTGGTGCTGGCCCTTGCCGGCGAATGCGATCGACAGCACCTCGCCGTGCGCGCGCTCGCCGAGCAGCCAGATCGCCGGGTACTTCATCGTCAGCTTCGAGCCGAGGTTCCCGTCGACCCACTCCATCGTCGCGCCCTCGTAGGCGACGGCGCGCTTCGTGACGAGGTTGTAGACGTTGTTCGACCAGTTCTGGATCGTCGTGTAGCGGCAGCGCGCGTCCTTCTTGACGATGATCTCGACGACCGCGGAGTGCAGCGAGTCGGTCGAGTAGATCGGCGCCGTGCAGCCCTCGACGTAGTGCACGTACGCGCCCTCGTCGACGATGATCAGCGTGCGCTCGAACTGGCCCATGTTCTCGGCGTTGATCCGGAAGTAGGCCTGGAGCGGCATCTCGATCTGCGACACCCGGCGGCACGTAGATGAACGAGCCGCCCGACCAGACGGCCGAGTTCAGCGCGGCGAACTTGTTGTCGTTCTGCGGGATGATCGTCCCGAAGTACTGCTTGACGAGCTCCTCGTGCTCACGCAGGCCCGAGTCCATGTCGAGGAAGAGGACGCCCTGCTTCTCGAGGTTCTCCTGGAGCTTGTGGTAGACGACCTCGGACTCGTACTGCGCGCCGACGCCTGCGAGGTACTTCTTCTCCGCCTCCGGGATGCCGAGCTTGTCCCAGGTGTCGAGGATCTCCGCCGGCAGGTCCTCCCAGCGCTCCGCCTGCTTCTCGGTCGGGCGGATGTAGTAGTAGATGTTCTCGAAGTCGATGTCGTTCAGGTTGCCGCCCCACTGCGGCAGCGGGCGCGCGAGGAAGTAGTCGAGCGACTTGTGCCGGAACTTGCGCATCCAGTCGGGCTCGTTCTTGTGCTCCGCGATCGCCTCGACGACCTCGTGCGAGATCCCACGGCCGGACTTGAAGAAGTAGTCCTTCGCCTCGTCCGGGTTCGAGAAGCCGTACTTGTACTCCTCGCGGATCTGCTTGGACGGTCTCGGTCTCGGTCGCCATCAGACTGCTGCCACTCCCATAACGCTTCGTAGCCCTTCGGCCTCGAGCTTGTGTGCGAGCTCGGGACCGCCTTCTTCCACGATACGCCCGTCGATGAACACGTGCACGAAATCAGGGGTGATGTAGTCGAGGATCCGCTGGTAATGGGTGATCACCAGGGCGCCCATCTCCGGGCCGACGAGCTCCTTCACGCCTGTCGGCGACGACGTCGTGAGCGCGTCGATGTCGAGCCCGGAGTCGGTCTCGTCGAGGAACCGCGATCCGCGGCTTCAGCATCGCCATCTGCAGGATCTCGACCCGCTTCTTCTCGCCGCCCGAGAAGCCGTCGTTGAGATAGCGAGACGCGAGCTCGCGGGAGACCTTGAGCCGGTCCATCTGCGTCGAGCAGCTCCTTGCGGAACTCCGGAATCGGGATCGGATTCGTCCTCGCCGCCGTTCTCGCGCCTTCCGGATCGCGTTGATCGCGCTGCGCAGGAAGCTCGTCACGGTCACGCCCGGGACGGCGTGCGGGTACTGGAACGCGAGGAAGAGGCCGCGCTGCGCGCGCTCGTCTGCCTCCATCTCGAGGATGCTCTCGCCGTCGAGGAGGAGCGTCGCCCTCGGTGATCTCGGTAGCCGGGGTGGCCCATCAGGGCGTACGCGAGCGTGGACTTGCCGGAGCCGTTCGGCCCCATCACGGCATGCACCTCGTTCGGGTCCGACCGCGAGGTCGACGCCCTTGACGATCTCGGTGCCGTCCTCGAGGGCGACGTGCAGATTCTTCAGCTCTAGAAGCAGCCAAGTTTGTGACATCCTTTGTCCCGTAGGTAAAGCGGCCTGGGCAGGCCAGCTAGTAGCCCCCATCGTAGCCAATGTCGAGTCCCGGCCTCGACCAGGCCGCGGTGGAGTCGCCGATCCAGGGCGCATCCAGAGGCTTGTTCCCGGCTTCCCTCGCAAACCGCTACCCTGAGCGCATGCCAAACGTCGGCCCGTGGGAGATCATCCTGCTTGCTACTGCTGGCGCTGCTTGCTGTTCGGCGCCAAGCGACTGCCCGAGATCGGACGCTCGATGGGCGAGGGCATGCGCGAGTTCAAGGACTCGGTCAGCGGCAAGGATGTCGACGACGAGCCGGCCGAGCTGCCCGATGCAGACGACCGACGCGACGACGTCAGCGACGCGACGCGAGCGCGAGCGCGACCCCGTCTAGACCACCATGAAGCGCCTACCGCGGCGCCTCCGTCAAGCGGTGAGGAGGCGACGCTCGTCGAGCATCTCGATGAGCTGCGCGCGCGCATCTTCGTCTCGCTCGGCGCGCTCGCGGTCGGCTTTGCGATCGCCTTCGTCTTCCACCGGCACCTCCTGCACTGGCTGAACGCTCCGCTGCCTGCCGACCGAGGCAAGCCGGTGACGCTCGGTGTCGCCGAGCCGTTCCTCACGGCGATGAAGGTCAGCCTCATGGCCGGCTTCGCGCTTGCGCTGCCCGTCGTGCTTTGGCAGCTCTGGAGCTTCCTCGCGCCTGCCGTGGAGCCGCATGCCGAGCGTCTCGTCTTGATGTTCGTCGCTGCTCGCGACCGTTCTCGCTTGTCGTCGGCGTCGCGTTCGGCTACTTCCTCGTGCTGCCGCAGGCGATCCACTTCCTGACGAACTTCGACCAGAACCAGTTCAACATCCAGATCAGGGCGAAGGACTACTACTCATTCGTGCTGACCGTGTTATTCGCGGTCGGCCTCGTCTTCGAGTTGCCGATCTTCCTGCTGGCGCTCGTGCGTCTCGACGTCCTCTCGACGCAGACGCTGCGCACGCAACCGGCGGCTCGGCTACTTCATCGTCGCCGTGATCGCCGTGCTGCTTCCCGGCATCGACCCGGTGACGACGACCATCGAGAGCATCCCTCTGGTCGTGCTCTACGAGGCGTCGATCTGGCTTGCAGTGCTGATGGAGCGTACGAGCGCCGCGGACCTGCTGAAGCGGCTAGCCTTACCGAACCGTGAACCGGGTCCTCTCCGCCGACTGGGGTCCTGCCCGATCGAGGGCCCGCCGATCGAGGACGGCGCGGTCGTCGATCGAGGACGGGCTGATCGCCGCGGTCGGCACGGCCGACGATCTCGGCGAAGGCACGCGCCACGACGATGCGGTGATCGTTCCCGGCTTCGTCAACGCGCACTCGCACCTCGAGTACGCCGTGTACGGAGGCTTCGGTGACGGTCTCGGCGACTTCGCCGAGTGGATCACCTTGCACATCCAGCGCAAGGCGCGGATCGGCTGGGACGAGTACGTCGACATCGCGAAGCTCGGGCGCGCGCAGTGCCTCGCGTCCGGTGTGACCACCGTCGGCGACTGCAGCTACAGCGGCGCCACCGCGGTGGCGTGCGCCGAGCTCGGCCTGCGTGCAACGGTCTACCTCGAGGTGTTCGGCGCCGATCCGGCTCGGGCGCTCGCAGCACTTCGCCGAGATCCGCGATCGCGTCGAGCGACGCGTTCTCGGAGCGGGTGCGGCCCGGCATCTCTCCTCATGCTCCGTACTCGGTGTCGATCGAGCTCTACGAAGCCTGCGCCGGAGCTCGGCCTGCCGATCGCGACGCACATCTCCGAGAGCCGTGCCGAGGTCGCGTACCTGCTCACCGGCGAGGGCGCCTGGGGCGCATACAAGGATCTGCTCGTCGACGCGCCGGGGCAAGACCGGGACGCGATCTGCTGGCGGAGCACGGTCTCCTCGGACCAAACGTGCGTCGCGGCGCACTGCGTCGTCCTCGACGAGGACGAGATCGGCCTGCTCGCCTCGACCGGCACCGGCGTCGCGCACTGCCCCCGCTCGAACGGCGCGCTCGGCTGCGGCGTCGCGCCGCTGACCGAGCTACGCGAGGCCGGCGTGAACGTCGGGCGTCGGCACCGACAGCCCGGCTTCGGCGCCCTCGTTCGACTTCTTCGAGGAGCTACGGAGCGTCGTTCTCTCGGCGCGAGGGCGCGAGCGGCCAGGCCGGATGTCCTCTCGCGCTGCCGAGGCGCTCGAGCTCGGGACGCTCGGCTCTGCGCAGGCCCTGGGTCTCGATCGCGGAGATCCGGTTCGCTCGTTCCCGGGAAGCGGGCCGACCTCGCTGTCGTTTCCCTCGAGGGCTCGTCGTATCTACCCTGGGAGGACCCCGCCGGGGCAGTTGTGTTCGGCGGGTCGCCCGATCGCGTGCTTGCGACGTACGTGGACGGGGAGGTCGCGCTACGAGAAGGGAGGGATGGATTGGCACGAGCTGACCGCCGCCGCGCACAGCGCGAGGCGCGCCATGCTCGCCCAGCCGGCCGCAAGGCCGGTAGCGGCTCCGCACGCATAGCCGAGAACACGATGTTCTTCCCCGCCTGCGCAATCAGGCGAAGTGGGCGTTCGTCTTTCTCATCTTCGTCTTCGGAGGCGGCTTCATCTTCCTCGGGCGTCGGGCTCCGGTGGGCTCGACCTCGGCCAGCTCGTGCGCGATGCGTTCGGCAACCAGCGGTGGATCCGGCACGCTCGGTCTCAGCCGCCCAGAAAGCAGGTTGAGCGAGCGCCCGTTCAGCGCGCGTCGCGCGCAAGCCAGCTCGCAGACGCGCTCGAGAAGCACGGCCGCATCGATGAGGCGATCACCGCCTGGACCGAGTACGCGAGCCTGCGACCGCAGGACGTCGCGGCCCTCCGGCATCTCGGCCAGCCTCGAGCTCGGGCAGGCAGACCGCTATCTCCGCGAGGCGCAGCTCGCCTCGCTCGCCCAGTCGGAAGCGGCGATCGGTTCGGCGTTCCGTCCCATCCCAGTCGACGGAAGCTCGGGCAGGCGATCGGCGCAGGATCCGATCGCAGCAGGCGCTGTCCGACGAAGGCTGAGCGCGACAGCTGCAGCAGGCCTCGATCAAGTACCAGACGGCGGCGACGCGGGCGGTCGGGACCTACCAGGCGCTCGTCAAGGCTGCAGCCGACCGATCAGCAGGCGTCTCTTCTCACTCGCCCAGGCCGCGGACACCCTCCGCCAGACGACTGTGGCGATTGACGCCTACGAGCGACTGCTCGAAGTTCGAGCTGGATCCCCGACCGCCGCGCAGATCCGCGAGCGGATCAAGACCCTCCAGCAGACGGCTCAGGCTGCTGGCGGCTGAGGTTAGACTCCGCGCGGACGGGAAGACGCCCGCCGAGACAAGCCACGGGGGACCGATGAACTTCGACATCAAGACCGAGCAGCTGGGAGACGACGCCTACGTGATCTCGCTCGCCGGCGAGGTCGATCTCTACACGGCGCCGGAGTTCAAGCAGCAGCTGCTCGAGGTGATCGGCCAGGGCGGCAAGCAGGTCGTCGTCGACTTCAGCGACACGACGTTCATCGACTCGACCACGCTCGGCGTGCTCGTCGGCGGCGTCAAGCGGCTCCGCACGAACGACGGCCAGCTCTCGCTCGTCTGCAGCGACCGGAACATCACGAAGATCTTCGAGATCACCGGGTCTCGACCGCGTCTTCACGATCTACCCGACCCGCGACGAGGCCGTGTCCAACGTGAAGTCGGCCGACAAGCCTCCCGCGTAGGCCTTGCTGCGCCGACTCTCAGCCGCCGCCGGAGGGGTGGCTGTCGTCGCTTCTGCTGTCGGCGTGCGGAACCGGCGGGCTCGGTCAGCAATGCGGCCGCGGCCGACTGGCAGAACGGGCGTCAAGTCTTTCACGGAGACGTGTGCCGGGTGTCACACGCTCGCGGCCGCCGGCTCGCACCGGCGACGATCGGCCCGAACCTCGACGCCTCGTTCGCGCGAGGCACGTTCCGAGGGGTTCAAGGAGTCGACGATCCTCGACATCGTCCACGACCAGATCAAGTTCCCGGGCCAGTATCCCCGTCAGGTCAGAACAACCCTGACTACCTCAAGGCAAACATGCCGGCGAACCTCGGTCACCGGGCAGGACGCGATCGACGTCTCCGCATTCGTCGCGGCCAACGTCGGGACTAGCAGGGCTTCGTCGAGGCCGCAGGTCGTGACCGGGACGAACGGGAAGCAGATCTTCATCACGAAGTGTGGCGGCTGCCACACGCTGAAGGACGCGGGAACGACCGGAACTCAGGGGCCGAACCTCGACCAGCTGATGCCGCCCTTCCCGATCGTCAAGAACCAGGTGATCAAGGGCGGCGGGATCATGCCGGCCTTCAAGGGTGTTCTCACCGACGCCCAGATCAACGCGGTCGCGAAGTACGTCGCCCAACACGCCGGCAAGTAGTGCCGTTCGACATCGAGGCCTTCGAGGAGCTCGGCCGGGGCCGGCTTCCCGGCCTGATCGGAATCGAGGTCGACGAGATCGAGGAAGGCCACGTACGGATGCATCTGCAGCTTCGCGGGACGAGCTCCTTGCGCCGAACGGCTACCTGCACGCAGGCACCGTCGTCGCGCTGGCCGACTCCGCGTGCGGCTACGGCTGCATCGCGTCGCTTCCGGACGGCGCGTACCGGGCTTCACGACGATCGAGCTGAAGACGAACTTCCTCGGAACCGCGCCTCGACGGAACGCTCGACGTGCGAGTCGCAGACGAGTGCACGGCGGACGCACGACACAGGTCTGGGACGCGACCGTGACGAACGAGGCCGGCAAGACGCTGGCGCTCTTCCGCTGCACGCAGCTCCTGCTCTATTAAGTCGGTTCGCGCTCCAGGTCGACCACCACGTGCGTGATCGGGACCGCGAAGCGCTCGCGCGCGTTCTCGACGACGCCGCGCTCGAGCCAGTTCGAGCGGCCCTCCGGATGCGTGGAGATGATGATCTCGTCCGCGCCGAACGTCCGGAGCGCGTCTTCGATCGCCTGCAGCGGATCGCCGTCGCCGACCTCGCCGCGCGCCTGGACGCCTGCCTCCGCGAGTTGCGCGAGGCTTCGGTCGAGGCGCTCCTGCGCCGCCGCGCGCGCACCGTCGTCGTCCGAGACCCAGTGCTTGAGCGGCGAGTTCAGCGCCGGCGTCACGACCAGCACCTCCTCGCGGACGTCGAGGCTCTTCTCGAGGATCATGGAGCGCAGACGTGTGGCCGCCGACGGTCTCGTTCGCGATCACGAGGATGCGGCGTTCGCCTGCGGCGTGCGGGCGCGGCGCCGTCTGCGTCCGGCCGCTCGTCCCGCCGCGCGTGGAGCCACCAGCCGACGACCACGGCGGCCGTCAGCGCGATGAACACTCCCAGAGCCCGACCCACTTTCCGCCCGCGACGGCGGCGATCGACGATCGCCCCGAAGTAGACGATCGACGCGATCAGGAACCTGAACGCCTCGGCCTCGCTGCGGAGCGGATTGATCATCGACGTCAGATGAGGTAGACGGTCGAGTACACGACAATCCACATTACGTCCACGAAGTGCCAGTAGATCCCTCCGATCTCGACGCCGTGGTGGTGCTCCGGCGAGAAGTGGCCCCGGAAGGCGCGGATCGTCATGAAGAGCGAGGATCGAGAGCCCGACGAAGACGTGCGCGCCGTGCAGGCCGGTGAGGCAGTAGAAGATCGTCCCGAACGCACCGTCGTGCGGAGCGAAGCCGACGCGTGAGTACTCGCGCGCCTGGGTCAGCAGGAAGACGAGGCCCATCAGGAACGTCAGCAGCAGGCCCGGCCTGCAGTCCTGCGCGGTTGCCGCGCTTGATCGACTGCAGCGCCCAGTGCATCGTGAAGCTCGAGGTGACGAGGATCGCGGTGTTGACTCCGGCGACGAACACCGGCAGCTCGAAGGGCGGCTGTCGGCCACTGGATGCCGTTGACGACGCGGACGAAGAAGTACGCCGTGAAGAACGCGCCGAAGAGCATGATCTCGGACGCGATGAAGAGCAGCATCCCGAGGATCGACGAGTTGACGCGCGAGCTCTGGTTCGCGATCGGCGGACCGTGATGGGCTTCGGCGTGCGCCGACACTAGATGCGAGCGCCTTCCTCGACCTGATCAGACTGAAAGACGACGTGCTCGACCGGCAGCTTCGTCTCGTCGTGCAGGCGCTGCGACGAGGTTCTTCCGGAGCCACGGAGATCGCGACGGCGCGAACGTCGAGACGATGATCTCGTCGACACGCTCCTCGCCGAATCGCATCGAGCGCAGCCGAGAACGGGTCCGGTGTGCGCTATCTGGCCGTGCGCGTCGATCCCCTCGCCGCGCAGCTCGGCCAGGGCTCGCTTCAGTCGCCGCTCCGCCTCGGGTGCTCGGCCTCGAGTCGGATCGCTCTGCGGAGAGATGATCAGGAAGCTCGCACTGCCGCGGGCAGCGCGCTCGCGTATTCGGTCGAGCAAGCGCCTTGCCGACCACCGTCTCGTTCGCGAGCACGAGGACGTTCTGGCGCCCGTCTCGGCCGTCAAGTCGACGACGACGTGCTCGACCGGAACGGCACCGGCGGTTTCGCGAATCCGGTCCACGACGTTCTTGCGGAGCCAGCCGGACTGTTGCTGCGGGTGCGTCGCGAGGATGATCTCGTCCACCGGCGGCTCGAGCTGCGCGAGCGCATCGCGAACCGCCGTCACCGGATCGCTCTCCACGACGAGCCCGTGCGCGGGGATGCCCTGCGTCTCGCAGGAGCGTCGAGCGTCCGGTCGAGCCGTCTGCCCGGCCGCCGCCCGACGCGTGTCCTCGTAGACGACGTAGCCGCGTGCTGGCTGGCTGACCGGAGCGATGACCGTCACCTGGAGGTCTCGCGCCTCCTTCGCGGCGCTCGACGGCTTCGATGAGCTTGCGCCCGGTGACGGTCTCGTTGGCGACGACGAGCAGGTGCATCAGTGGCTCCCTCACCTCGGTCTCGGCGGCCGCTCGATCACCGTTCAGGACGGCATGGCGCGCGCCCGGCACGCCGTACTCGTACGGGTTACCGACGACCTGCGGGATCTCGTCGAAGTTGAAGATCGGCGGCGGCGAGGAGACCTGCCACTCGAGCGTCAGCGCGCGCCACGGGTTGCTCTCGGCGCGGTGCGCCACGGCGCATGCTGATGACCATGTTGTAGAGGAAGACGATCGTCGACGCGCCGAGCGCAGAACGACGCGATCGAGATGAACAGGTTCCAGTTCCGAACTGCGGCGCGTAGTCGGAGACGCGGCGCGGCATGCCCTGCGTGCCGATCAGGTGCATCGGGAAGAACGTCAGGTTGAAGCCGATGAACGTGAGCCAGAAGTGCAGCTTCCCGAGCTTCTCGTTGTACATGCCGGCCGGTCATCTTCGGGAACCAGTAGTAGATCCCGGCGAAGATCGTGAAGAGCGAGCCGCCGAAGAGCACGTAGTGGATGTGCGCGACGACGAAGTACGTGTCGCTCGACGTGGATGTCGATCGGCACGGCGCCGAGGTAGATCCCGGAGAGGCCGCCGATCACGAACATCGACACGAAGCCGACCGCCCAGAGCATGGGCGTAGCGAAGTTGATCTTCCCTTCCCAGATCGTCGCCAGCCAGGAGAACACCTTGATCCCGGTCGGCACGGCGATCATCAGCGTCGTGATCATCATCGGCACGCGCAGCCACGGCGCCATGCCCGAGACGAACATGTGGTGCGCCCAGACCGAGAAGCCGAGCACGAGGATCGCCATCAGCGACAACGCCATCAGCCGGTAGCCGAAGATCGGCTTCCGGCGAGAACACGGAGATCACCTCGGAGGCGATGCCGAAGCCGGGCAGCATCATGATGTAGACGGCCGGGTGCGAGTAGAACCAGAAGATGTGCTGGTACCCGAGCGGGTAGCCGCCGCCTGCCGGCATCGAAGAAGTGCGTGTGCATCACGCTGGTCGAACATGACGAAGAACTGCGAGCCGGCGATGAACGGCGTCGCGATCACGACGAGCAGCGAGGTCGTGAAGTTCGCCCAGACGAGGAGCGGCATGCGCCAGAAGGTCATTCCCGGCGCGCGCATGGTGATGATCGTGACCAGGAAGTTGAGCGCGGTCATGATCGAGCTCGCGCCCGCCCACTGGACGCCCATGTTGAAGAAGATCGTGCCCATGCGGCTGGTGCGACCGAGAGCGGCGCGTAGCCCGTCCAGCCGGCCGCGAACGCGCCGCCGGGGACGAGCGAAGCTCGACGAGCATCATGATCCCGGCGATCGGCAGCAGCCAGTACGAGAGCGCGTTCAGGCGCGGGAACGCCATGTCGGGCGCGCCGAGCATCAGCGGCACGACGAAGTTCGCCAGCCCGGCGAACGCCGGGATGACGAACAGGAAGATCATCAGCGACGCGTGGACCGAGAAGAGGCCGTTGTACGTCTGGTTGTCGAAGAACTGCATTCCCGGCTTCGCGAGCTCGGCGCGCACGAGCATCGCGAGGAGGCCGCCGGCGAGGAAGAAGAAGATCGTCGTCGACCAGGTACTGCATCCCGATCACCTTGTGGTCGGTGTTGACGCGGAAGTAGTCCTTCCAGCTGTACGCGCCGTGTCCCGAGTGATCCTCCGGGCTCGGTCGGCGACGCCGATCGCGTAGCGCACCCAGTAGTCGAAGGCGCCGATGCCGGCGAGGAAGCCGATCGGCGCGGCGGTCAGCGCGCCGACGAGCACGATGATCTCGCCGAACCAGATCGGGTGCCAGCCGCCCCACCAGCGGCAGAGCACGACGATCGCCGCAGCCGATCCCGAAGAAGAGCGGCGTCATCCACGCGGCGCGGAGGAAGCCCGGGTAGAGCAGGCGCCGCAAGCCGCCCGGCGGACGGCGGCGGCCCGTGGTGCGACGGGGTGGCTGCTCGTGCTCGGCGATGCTCGTCATGGCCCCTTCTTCGTCGCCCAGCGCTCGAATGCGACCGGTTGCATCACGACGACACGCGAGCGCATCAGAGCATGTCCGAGCCCGCAGAGCTCGGTGCAGATGACCGGATAGGTCCCGACCTTGTTCGGCGTGATGTGCAGTGTCGGGTGGAGCCCGGGCACGAGCGTCCTGCTTCTGTCGGAACTCCGGCACCCAGAACGAGTGGAGCACGTCCTTCGCGTGCATGCGTCAGCACGACGGAGCGGTTGACGGGAAGACGCAGGATCGACCGAGCTGCTTGTTCCCGTAGCCGGGGTACGTGTAGCTCCAGAAGAACTGCTGCGCGTAGACGTTCACCCGCAGCGGATTCGCGCCCGGCGGCGTCGTCCTTCGCGAGGACGATCGGCGCTCACGATCGCGATCGCCGTGACGAGCAGCGCCGGACCGCCGTCCAGACGATCTCGAGTCCCGGTGTGTCCGTGGATCGGCGGCCCGTCGGAGTCGTCGTCCGGCTTGGCTCGGAACTTCCAGACGCGAATACGATCGTCACGGCGGCGACGATCGAGAAGACGAAGATGCAGATCCCGGTCACGAACCAGAAGACGAAGTCGATGCGACCCGGCCTCGCGCGACGCCGGGCTGCGGTAGCCAGTCGGGTATGAGCGCGACGGCAGACGCGACGGCGCCGGCCAGGACGCCGATCACAATCAGCTGGACGATCGAGCCCCTACGCACGGACGCCCGCGAATCTACTTGACGCGGACGGCGACGGTGCAGCGGTTTCCGGCGCAGGCCGACGCGGGAACCTGGTGCGTGAAATCACCAAGGAGGCTAAATGGGACTCGGAGTAGGAATCTTCCTGATCGCGGTGGGCGCCATCCTGGCGTTCGCGGTCAACGCAACCTCGGGCGCCGGTCGACGTTCACACCGTGGGCTGGATCCTGATGGGTGTCGGGCTCGCGAGCGTCTTGCTGGCGCCTGATGTTCTGGCAGTCCTGGGCAGGCCCGGGTTACTGGACGACGCGGCGCCGTACCTACGTGGACGAAGCCCCCGGCCGGCCCGCCGGTCTAGGGAGACGGGGCTGTGGCGAGACGGCCTGCGGGCCGTCTCGTTGCGTCTGCCGCTAGCGTCCTGCTCGTCGGCGGGGCGGCTTCGCGTGAGGCTCGGCTCGCCGCCGAACATCCCCTTGAGCCAGCGTCGGAGCCTGCGTGACGCGAAGGCTTCGTCGACGGCGCCGTGTGCCTCGGTTCCGGCCGTCGTCCCGCGTCGTCCTCGGGAGCCTCGGCCCAGGACGACTGCGCCCATCAACGGCGACTCTCGTCACGGTCGCGCCGGCGATTTACTGGCGGCCGCGAGCGGAAGCTCGGCGACGAAGGTCGAGCCGCCGCTGCCGCTCGACTCGACCCAGATGCGGCCGCCCATCCGCGCGAGCAGCTCGCGGCTGATGTAGAGGCCGAGCCCGGTGCCGCCGACGCCGCGGGTCAGGTTCGGGATCGAGGCGGTAGAACTTCTCGAAGATCCGGCGGTGCTCGGCCGGCGGCACGCCGAGGCCCTCGTCGCGCACGGCGAAGCGCAGCCGCGATCCCGCGACGCGCGACCTCGACGCGTGACCTGGCCGCCGTCCGGCGAGTACTTGATCGCGTTGTCGACGAGGTTCGTCAGGACCTGGCGCGCCTTGTCCGGATCCGCGGCGATCAGCGGCGTCTTCTTCGGCGCCTCGAGTCTCGAGCTCGATGCTCGGCGGGATGTAGTGCGCGCGTGCGTCGACGACGCTGCGCGCCGAGCTCGACGCCGTCGCACGTTCTCGATCGTCGTCTGCATGATCGCCCGACTCGAGCCGGCTCGCCCAGAGGATGTCGTTCACGATCCGCGCCAGCCGGTCGGACTCGCTCGGCGATCACCTCGAGCAGTCCGCTCGCGCTGCGGCTCGCCGAGCGCGACGTCCTCGCGCCTGGAGCGTCAGCGCGGCGCCGTAGATCGCCGCGAGCGGCGTACGCAGCTCGTGCGAGACGGTGGAGACGAAGTCCGACTTCAGCTCTCGACTGCCCGCTCCGCCGTCGAGGTCGCGGAACGCGAAGACGCGTTCCGCCTTCGAAGCCGACGCCGGTGATCGAGAGCCAGAGCTCGCGGCCGTTGATCTCGACCGGCCTGGGTCTGCGGGCGCAGCTCGCGCGCTGTCCACGCAGCGGCTTCGATCGTCGTCCCAGCCGAGAGAAGACCTCTGTCGCGCTCTTGCCGACGGTGTCGGCCGCCGCGCAGGCCGGTGATCTGCTCGGCGGCCGGGTTCCAGAGGCGGATGATGCCGTCGATGATCGACGAGCAGGACGCCGTCGGCGACGTGCTCGACGACGATCGCCGCACGTGCGCGCGTTCCTCGGCGGCGCGATAGAGCGCGCGCGTTGTCGACGGCGACGGCGGCGCGGCGGCCGAGGTGCTTGGCGAATTCGAGGTCGTCCTCGTCGTAGAGACGTTCCGGGATCGGCAGGAGACGAGCATCAGCCCGCCGAACGTGCGGCCCGGCGGCGGTCAGCGGCACGACCATCGCGGACGCCATCCCGAGCTCGTGCAGGATCTCGTAGTGCGCTGGGATCCTTCGTCGACGTCGCGAGCAGCTCGTCGGAGATCGTGCGGTAGAGCACCGCTTCGCCGGTGCGGGCCGCGCGGCCTGTTCCTTCGGCTTCCTCGAGGTCCGGCGGATAGAGGTCGCGCGACTTGTCGGCCCACTCGGCCTTGGCGGGATCCTTGTGCACGACTGCGAGGCGGCGGAAGCGTGCCGTCGTCGTCGAGGATGTCGACCGCGTACCAATCCGCGAACCGCGGCACGAGGAGGGAGGCGAGGTTCGCGAGCGTCGACTCGTAGTCGAGCGTCGAGGCGAGCGTCTGGCTCGCCTCCGCGAGCACCGCCAGCCGCGCGCCACGGCCGCTCGGCGGCGGCACGCGCCTGCTCGCGCTCGGAGACGTCAGTGATCACGACGCCGACCCCGATCTTGTCGGTCGTCGACATCGCGAGACCGGGTAGTAGCTGACGAGCCAGTTGCGAATTTCGTTCGGGTACCGCGGCAGCGCGTCGCTCGATCGTGGAGATCGAGGATCGGCTCGCCGGTCTCGAGCACCTGGCGGTGGAGCGGCTCGATCTCGTCGGCCAGCGTCGTCGCCGAGCACGTCGCGGAGCGTGCGGCCGAAGTGCTCTCCGACGGGCAGGCCGTTCAGGCGCCGCGAGGGCCTGGTTCACGCGGACGTAACGGAAGTTCGTGTCCATGAAGGCGAGGCCGACCGGCGCGGCGGCGAAGACGGCGTCGACGACCGCCAGCGATTCCTGCGCGTGCTGTCGCGAGGCCTGGGCTTCGCGGAAGAGCCGCGCATTGTCGATCGAGATCGCGCGCGCGACGGGCGAGGTCCTGGGCCGTCGCGAGATCGGCCTCGCTCGTAGCGCCGGCCGCTCTCCGCCGGAGACGAAGGTGATCGCGCCGAGCGCTCGGTGCCGGGCGACGAGCGGCACGCACATCGACGACTTGAGACCGAGCTCGCTCGAGGGTCGTCCAGGAGCTCGGGCGTGTCCGCGCGTCGCCTCGCGCAGCAGCGTCCGCCGGTAATCTCCGCGAAGAGCTCCGGCGCTGCCGGTGCGGATGACGTTCGGGACGCCGTACGGGCGCACTCGGGTCGGGCGGGTACTTCTCGGCGAGCTCGTGCGCCCACTGCACCTTCTCCGGGTCGACGTGCGCCACGGTGAGGCGTTCGGATCGACCCGTCCGTCTCCGACCACGTCGATCGTGCACCAGTCGGCGAAGTGGGGACGGCCAGCTTGGCGAGATTGGCGAGCGTCGTCTCGTAGTCGAGCGACGACGCGAGCAGCTCGCTCGCCTCCGCGACGAAGCGCTGGTCCTCGGCCAGCCGCCGTTGCGTCCTGGTAGAGCCCGGCGGTCCCCGATCGCCGCCGCGGCGAGGTTTGCGAGCAGCGACGCGGAGCTCTTCTCCGCTTCGCGTGAACCGTGCGGGCTCCGGTAGTAGAAGGTGAGCGTTCCGAGAACCTGGTCCCCGTAGTGGAGCGGGAGCGCCATCATCGAATGGGTTCCCTCGTCGGCATGGGCCTTGCGGTGCTCCGGCGTGAGCCAGTCGGTGGTCGCGATGTCTTCGGCGACGATCGGCGCCGTCGAGCGACACGGCGGCCGTGTTCCCGCGGATCGCCGCCATCGCGATGTCGACGTAGCCGTCCGAGAGCCCCGCATGCGCGCCGACGCGCCACGTCTCGCGTCGCCGGGTCGTACTGCCACAAGCGCGTAGGCGTCGGCCGCGAGCGTGCGGCCGGCGAGGTCGAGCACCTGCGGCAGCATCGCGTCGACGTCGAGGGAGCCGAGGAGCGTCGAGGACGCCTCGAGCAGCAGCCGCAGCCGCTCGAGATCCTCGGCGAACTGCCGCTCGGCTTCGTCCAGAAATTCGCGTTCGACGTGAGTCGCCAAGAAACCCCCGGGTTGGGCGAACTCTGACTTTACTCCGGTCTGTTCGGGAAAACCCTGAATCCTCCGCCGCCGATGCCGGCTTGGCCGGCGTCGGCCTTCGATCGGCAATGGGCCGTGCAGGGATCGAACCTGCGACCTTGGGATTAAGAGTCCCCTGCTCTACCAGCTGAGCTAACGGCCCGGAAGCGAGGTCCGCAGTGTAGCGCCGGCGCAGAGCAGTCCCATGCCGTCGCAGCGGGCTCTGAGCGTAGCCTTGGCGCTAATGGGAGCAGACGTGGCCATCATCGGTGCCGGGTACGTGGGGATGCCGCTTGCCCAGCGTCTTTGCGGACGCGGGCAAGGTCGTCCTTCTGGTCGACGTGGATCGAGAGGTCGTCGACGGCATCAATCGGGGAGTCAGCCACATTCCCGACGTCACGTCGGACGCGCTCAAGCCGCTCGTCGATTCGGGGCGCGTGTCGGCGACGACGGACTACGACGCGCTCGAAGGACGTCGACGCGATCCTGATCGCGCTGCCGACGCCGCTGTCGAGCCAGCGCGAGCCCGACCTCTCGCATCGTCAAGAGCGCGGCCGCGCGAGATCGCGCCGCGCCTGCGCAAGGGCCAGCTCGTCGTTCTCGAGTCGACGACCTACCCGGGCACGACCCGCGAATGTCTGCAGCCGATCCTCGAGCGCAGCGGGCTCAAGGCCGGCGAGGACTTCCACCTCGCCTTCTCGCCCGAGCGCGTCGACCCCGGCCGCACGGACTGGACGACGAAGAACGACGCCGAAGGTCGTCGGCGGCCTCACGCCGGCGTGCACCGAGCGCGCGGCCGAGTTCTACCGCGCTGCAGTCGACACCGTCGTCACCGCTCTCCTCGCCGGAGGCGGCGGAGCTGACGAAGCTGCTCGAGAACATCTTCCGCGCCGTCAACATCGCGCTCGTGAACGAGCTCGCGCAGCTCTGCGAGCGGATGGAGCATCGACGTCTGGGAGGTCGTCGAGGCCGCCGCGACGAAGCCGTTCGGCTTCATGCGCTTCAAGCCGGGCCCGGGCCTCGGCGGCCACTGCATCCCGATCGACCCGTTCTACCTCACGTGGAAGGCGCGCGAGTACGACTTCTACACCGAGTTCATCGAGCTCGCCGGCAAGGTCAACGCGAACATGCCGTACTTCTGCCGCTCGCTCATCTCGCAGGCGCTGAACCACGGCGCGCAGAAGTCGCTCAAGGGCTCGCGCATCCTCGTCCTCGGCGTCGCGTACAAGGCGGACATCGACGACGTGCGCGAGTCGCCGGCGGAAAAGATCGTCGAGCTGCTGCAGAACGGCCGGCGCGGACGTCGCGTACCACGACCCGCACGTCGCCGAGTTCGACGGCATGCGCTCGGTCGACTACGCACCGGAGAGCTACGACTGCGTCGTGATCGTGACGGCGCACAGCTCGATCGACTACGACGATCTGGTCGACCGCGCACAGGTCGTGGTCGACCTCCGCAACGCCACCGGCAGGAACGGGTCGAACCACGAGAAAGTCTGGAAGCTGTGACGCGCATAGGTCAGGTCGGCCTCGGGCCAGTGGGGAACGAACCTCGCCCGCAACTTCGATCGAGCTCGCCGACCTCGCCTGGCTCTGCGACGTCGACGACGAGCTGCCGCGCCGAGTCTCGCTGCAGCGCTATCCCGGACGCGCAGGTGACCGCGAGCTTCGACGACATGCTCGCCGACGACTCGGCTGGAGGCGGTCGTGATCGCTACGCCCGGTGCCGACGCACTACGAGCTCGCGCGCCGCGCGCTCGAGGCCGGCAAGCACGTCTTCGTCGAGAAGCCGCCGGCGATGCGCGGCGCGCGAGATGGAGGAGCTCGTGCGAGCTCGCCGAGGAGCGCGACCTCGTGCTCGATGCCGGGCCACCTGCTGCTCTACCACCCGGGCGTCCAGAAGCTGAAGGAGATCGTCGACTCGGGCGAGCCTCGGCGACGTCCTCTGCGTCTACGGCAACCGGCAGAACCTCGGCACGATCCGCGACGAACGAGAACGCGCTCTGGTCGCTCGGCGTGCACGACCTCTCGGTGCTCCTCTACCTGATCGACGAGGAGCCGGTCGAAGCGCTGCGGCGCACGGCAACGCCTTCCTCAGCACCGGGCGTCGAGGACGTCGTCTTCTGCTACCTGCGCTTCCCATCCGGCAAGATCGCGCACATGCACCTCTCGTGGCTCGATCCGCACAAGATGCGGCGGATCACCGTCGTCGGCCGCGACAAGATGGCGGTGTTCGACGACATGGAGCGCGAGCGCAAGGTCACGGTGTACGACAAGGCACCGTGGAGCCGGCACACGTACGGCGAGTGGCGGACGCGCACGGTGACATCTACAGCCCGAAGGTGCCGATGCGACCGAGCCGCTCCGCCTCGAGTGCCAGCACTTCCTGCGCCTCGTCGCCGGGCGAGGGCGACCCGCACAAGGCCGCGCGACGGATGCGACTCGTCGTCGTCCGCGCGCTCGATCAGCTGCAGGCCTCGCTGGAAACCGTCGCAGCTTGAAGAGCTCGAGGTCGCCGAGACCGCGATCGTCTATCCGGGGACGGTGCTCGGGGACGGCTGCAAGATCCTCGACTACGCGGTCGTCGGCAAGCAGCCGACGCTCGGCCCGCGTTCGACTGCGAAGCAGGAGGAGCTGCCGCCGCTCGAGCTCGGTGCCGGAACGGTCGTTTCCACCGGCGCGATCGTGTTCGCCGGTACCCGGATCGGCGCGCGCGTGATCATCGGCGACCAGGCGTGCGTCCGCGAACGCTGCGACGTCGGCGACGACGTCGTGATCGGACGCGGCTCGCTCGTCGAGAACGACACCACGGTCGGCGATCGCGACGAAGATCCAGGCCGACGCCTACGTGACGGCGTACTCGACCCTCGAGGAGGACGTCTTCATCGCGCCGTGCGGTGATCACGACGAACGACAACTTCATGGGTCGGACCGAGAGGCGACACGCGCTGCGCAAGGGCCCGACGATCAGACGTGGTGCGCGTGTCGGAGCCGGCGCCGTGATCTGTCCGGCCGTGGAAATCGGAGTCGAGGCATTCGTGGGCGCCGGCGCAGTGGTGGTGAAGGACGTCCCGCCACAGGCCGTCGTCGTTGGGAACCCTGCGCGGGTGCTGCGCGACGTTCCTGCCGAAGAGCTCCTCTAGCGCCGCGTGATCGTGAGCTCGTACGGCCCGAAGCCGCGAGCAGTCAACTTCACCTCGGCGTAGTAGAAACCGCTTGCCGGCGCCCTGTAGCCGATCGCGTGGGTCGGCCCGGCCCGATCGCCTGGGCGGCGCGGAGGTGTTGCGCGCGCAAGTCGTTGACGTGCTTCGTCCCCGGCTTCCAGAGCAGGAGGTTCGAGGTCGATCCTGCGGGGCCGTTCAGCACGAGCTTGACCTTCTGGCCCTTGCGAAGCGAGATCCGGTAGACGTCGATCTGGTCGTCCCAGAAGTCGATCGTCGCCTTCACCGAGGTGACGCGGGTGCCGAGCCTGGCCGCGTTTCCCCGGCGTCGTCGTTCGGCTCGAGCCGGTCCGGCGGCGGCAGAACGCCGTCGAGGGCAGCGATCGCCTTCGCGATGTCCAGCCGGCCCCAACCGCTGAACGTGTCCCGCAGCAGTGGGCATTGCTTGCAGCCGTTCGACGCATTCACGTCCGTCGAGCTGCGCTCGAGGATGTTGATCACCTGGTCCGGCTGGAGAGTCGGGCGGAGCGCGAACAGGATGGCGGCCGCGGCGGTGACCTGGGCGCTGCGAACGACGTTCCGGCCGCATGGCGGAAGTCGTCCGGGCCGCAATCGGAGTAGCCCTGGTTCTGGCAGAGCGGGTGGATCGCCGTCAGCGCGCGCGGCAGGGTCGAGTAGATCTCCTGCCCCGGCGCCGAGATGTCGTTGTAGATGCGGTCGCGGTCGGAGAACTGCGGCACGTTGCCGGTCGGAGTGAGCGCGCTCACGCCGATGACGTGGGGAGCGCCGCCGGGTAGCTCGCGAAGGGCCAGGGAGACTGCGGCGCCTCGTCCGAGTTGCCGACAGCGGCGACGAGCACCGCGCCGCGGCTGACCGCGTAGTTGATCGCGCTCGCCTCGACTTTCGAGAACGTGTCCCGGCGTGGGTGGAACGGATCGCGCAGGCCGCCGATCGAAAGGTTGATCACCCGTGCGCCGGCGTCCGACGGCCCAGCGGATCGCCTCGGCCTCGTCGCGCACGTCGATCGATTGATCAGGGCGCGCGATCTTCGCGATCACCAGTTGCGCCGGAAACGCGATCCCGGCGATGCCCTCGTTGTTGTTCAGGGCGGCGCCGATCATCCCGGCGACGAAGGTGCCGTGTCCTTCCTCGTCGGTGAGCGCGCTCCCACCGACCCAGCTCCTGGCCTGCGGCCAGATTCGCGACCTTGGAAACTCCGGATGGCCGCCGTCGAGTCCCGAGTCGATGATCGCCACGCGCACGGGATTGAGCACCGGCAGGTCGGCCTGGAACGCGTCGAACGCGTGGTCCTGCGTCAGGTAGTACTGCTTCGGCGCGAGCGGGTCGCTCGGGAAGAACCCGCTGCGTACGGGCAGGGCTGCGGCCGTCGGCGCCAGGAGGAGCGCCAGGGCCGCGAATACCGCTGTCTTCACGGGGTAGTGACCTGAACGACCGGCGAGAAGCCGACCACGAAGCCGTGTCCCGAGTTGACGCGGGCGCGGTAGACGCCGGTCGTGAGCTGCAGCGCTGCCGACAAAGTCCCCGTCTGCTCCCACCGTCGTCTGTGCGACCGTCGGCCACGCTGCACCTTGCTGCTTCTGGATCAGGACCGTCGTGCCCGCCAGCGAGCCCGGCCGCACGTAACCGCGGAGCTGCGTCTGCGTCCTGACCGGATAGAAGCGGGTGAGCGGCGCGACGGGCACGCGCACCGAGGCCGCCAGCACCTTTCCGCTCGCGAGCCGGTACTGCGTCGTGACCGAAGGTTTCACGAGCACGCTGACGGCGCCGTCCTTGTCTGCCTTCACCGAGCTGACATCCGTCCAGGTTCCTGCCTGACGCTGTTGCAGCACGGCCTGCGTCAGCCCGCGCGCGACGCCGATCAGCTTGGCACGGCCGCCGAACACGACCGTCTGTGTCGGCGCGGCCAGCGAGAGAACGCCGACACTGAACCAGGTAGAGCGCAGCCCCATCTTCGTCCGGAGCACGGCGCCGGGCACGGCGAGCGTGCCCTTCGTTCCGATCACGTTCAGCACCTTGATCCGACCTGAGGAGTTCAGCTCCGGCTGGAGGTCGACGACCTGGCCCTTCATCTTCAGCATCTTCGCGAGCTTGGTCCCAGTGAAGACGAACGGGCCCCAGTCGTGATGCGGCGAGATCGAGTCGTAGGGGTCGGGGACGGAGACGAGGTACGGAACCGGCTCACCCCAGACGTCTTCGGCGGACGCGGTCCGCCCGCCCGAGCTCGAGAAGAAGTACGTCTTCGCGACTTCACCGTCGTAGAGGACGACCTGGCCGGCGGTCGCGTTGACGGCGGCGTTCGTCGAAGGCTTCTCGTGCTCGATCCCGAGGTACACCTGGCTGCGCGTGTCGGGATACAGATCGAACGCGCCGGTGCGCCGCGTCGCGAGCGCATACGAGCGGGCGGCGACCGCCTGCGCCTTCAGCGCTTCGGGGTGCCACGTGTACGGCATCTCCGACGGGACGACGCCGTAGAGGTACTGCTCGAGGCCGACCATGTTGATCGCACGCAGCTTGCCCGCGCTCACGTCGATCTGGATCGAGCCGCGGTAGCGGTGCTTCAGCGCCAGCGCGGCGCTGCCCGGCTGGAAGAGCAGCGGCCCGGGAAGTGCGGTGGCTTTCGGCTGGCCGTCGACGCGCAGCTTCAGCGCGGTTGTCAGCGGATAGGCCCCGGCCGAAAGCGTGTGGACGACGCCGCTTCCGTCTCGCACCTTGAAGTCCACGGTCGAGTTGACCGTGAGTGTCTTGACGCCGCTCGTGAGGAGCACTCGCACGCGCGAGACGGGCGCGGCACCGAGCTCCGTCCCGGGAAGTAGTGCAGCACGATCTTCTCGTAGTCGAAGCCCTTCTGGGCGTAGCCGTAGGCACCCCACTGGCTCAGCCCGACTCCGTGGCCCCAGCCGTGGCCGGTGACGACGAACGTCGCTGCGCCTTGCGGAACGGGCTGTGCGCTCGAACGCGCATGCGCCGCCGAACCGGCGACGAGCAACAGCACGGAGACGAGTAGGAGAGTTCGACGCATCGACCTGACCCCGGAAGGACGCGTCCGAGGCTAGCAAAGGGCTTCATGAGCAGCCCTTTTCTTTACGGAACGCTCATCTCATCGTTTGCGCGACCATGACGGGGGAAAGCTCGTTTGAACTAGCGCTGTGACCGTTCAGATCCACATCCTGCCGCCGCGCTACCGAGGCCCCGAACGGATCGGGCACGGTGGCATGGGCGATATCTACTCCGCCACCGACTCGGTGCTCGGCCGCGTCGTGGCGATCAAGGTTCTCGCCGATCGCTACGCGCAGGACGAGTCTGTCCGTGAGCGGTTCACACGGGAGGCGTTGGCGGCCGCCCGCCTCTCCGGTGAGCCGAACACCGTCACGATCTTCGACGTCGGCGAGCACAACGGACGTCCCTACATCGTCATGGAGCACCTCGGCGGCGGATCGCTCGACGACATCCTTCGCGCCGAGGGCGCCCGACCGCCCGAACAGGTCTTCACGTGGCTCGAGGAAGCCGCTCGCGCGCTCGACGTCGCACATCGGGAAGGCGTCGTTCACAGAGACGTCAAGCCGGCGAATCTGTTGCTCGACGACGCGAAGGGCACGTTCACGTCGCCGACTTCGGCATTGCGAGCGCCGCGGGGATGCACTCGCTGACGATGACGGGAACGGTGCTCGGCACTGCCGGATACCTGTCTCCCGAGCAGGCGAGGGGTGAGCGCGCCGGGCCGGCGAGCGATCGCTACGCGTTGGCGATCGTTGCCTGGGAGCTGTTGACCGGCAGACGTCCGTTCGAGTCGGAGAGCCCCACGGCCGAAGCGGCCGCGCACGTCAATGCGCCGATCCCGTCCGTGTGCGAGCAGAGCCGCCTTCCTTGCGAGCTCGATCCGGTCTTCACCAGGGCGCTCGCGAAGGATCCTGCCGAACGCTACGGCACGGCCGACGAGTTCGTCGCTGCACTACGAGAAGCGTTCGCCGATGCGGCAGGGCCGACGCGCGCACAGCCGATCCTCGTTCCCGCACCGCCGCCGACGGAGGCGACGCGGTCGCTGCACCGTGACCGCAGCGTCGGCTACCCGCCGGTCCGCTCGCGCGGCACGTGGCCGCTCCTCGCCGCGCTCCTCCTGCTCGGAGCCGTCGGCGGTGCGGTCCTCGCTTACCTCTTGACCCGAGGCGACGGCGCGTCTCCCACGGTGGTCACCCGTGTGCAACGGGTGACGACGCAGGGTCGGATCACGACGGTCGAGAAGCAGGTCACGGTCACGACGGCGGCTGCATCGACCGCTGCGGCGCCGTCGTCCGGCGCGAGCGGCGTGGCACTGAACGCCGCGGGCTTCCGGAAGATGCAGGCCGGCGACTACGCCGGGCGCATTGCCGCTGCTCGAACGCGCGGTGCAAAAGTTGCAGGGGACGAACTCCCTCAACGAGGCGTACGCCGACTACAACCTCGCCTCGACCCGCGTCCACCTCGGCAGCTGCGACGGCGTCCTCGAGCTGCTCGACCGCTCAGAGTCGATCCAGGGCCAACGCGACCCGATCGACAGGCTGCGCGAGGAGTGCTAGCGCTCCGCGCGAAAGCTTCGCCTTCGCGCTTGACGTACGTGGGCAGAGCCCACGCAATGCTATTACCGGTCGGTCGCGTTGGACGGTCGGTCACTTCCGCGGCGAGAGATAGCGTTAGAGACCGTCGTTGTCGGCGCGTTCGACCGCGCGCGCGAGCTCCACTCGGGAAGAGACGTCGACCTTGCGGAAGATGTTTCGCAGGTGTGTCTCCACCGTCTTCTTGCTCAGGTAGAGCTCGGCTGCGATCTGTGTGTTCGTCTTCCGATCCACTACGAGTCGCGCGAGTTGCAGCTCGCGTGCCGTCAGCGCGCCGATCCCGGCATCCGCGGTGCCCGCGGCACTGCGGCGGTAGACGGTGCGGCCGAGCTTGCGCAACTCGCGGTCCACCTCGGCGCGGTACCTCGAAGCGCCGAACGATTCGAAGTCCAAAGCGGCCTGCTCCAGCATCTCCGCGGCCCCAGCGGAGTCGCCGGCGAGCGCACGTGCCCTTCCGGCGACGACACGCGCGCGTGGCGCCATCCGCATGTCCGACACTGTCGCAAGCAGCAACGGCATCGACGGCAGCGTGGCTTGCGTCTTCTGCCTCGCCGCGGGCCAGTGCGAGCGCCCTAACGCCAGCTGCGCCATTCCGCGTGCCGACAGCAAGCCGACTTCCTGCGCGCATGCCAGCGCCGCTGCGACCGTACGCTCGGCTTCTTCGTGCCTCTCTGCCGCGATGAAGCATCGGGTGAGCGCTTCGAGATAGCGGTTGCGCACCGCGCCACCGAATGTGCGCAGCTCATCACCGCCTGCCGCTTTCATGAACAGGTCCGCGGCTTGTGCGGCGTGACCTTCGTGAAGGAGCGCCATAGCGAACGCGCCCCTGCGTGTGCGCGAATTGGTCCGGGCTCGAACGGCTTTGCGAGCTCCCAGCTTCCTCCGCCGCTGAAAGCGCGAGCTCGAGATCGCCCGCGGCGGCTGCCGCATCCGCGAGGTTGAAGAGCGCCCAGGAAAGACCATGTGCGTCGTCGACCAGTCGCCCCGCCTCGACTGCTCCGTCCAGGACTCCTACGGCGTCCAGCGGTCGGCCGCGAATCCAGAGCGAGGTTCCAAGCATGGCAGTAATCAACGTGAGGTAGTCGCTCTGGCCGGTTGCGCGGTAGATGCTCATTGCGCGATCGGCGTGCCGCCGTGCCGCCTCGAAGTGATCGAGATACATCTCGGCCAACGCGAGATGTGTGTGATGGCGTTCAGGTCGCCGCCGAGCTCTTCGTCAGAGAGCCCGTCGATCAACGCAGCCGCCTCGTCGCGCTTTTCCTGGCCGATCAGGGAAGCGCCGGACATCGCTGCACCGGCTGCCTGATGGTCAGCGCCGTCGCGGTGAGGACACGATCGCCGAGGGCCCGACCGCGGCGAGCGCGCGCGGCCCAGGCGTGCATCCCGTCGAAGTCAGCCTGAAGAGCCGGTTGATCGCTACTTCGAGCATCAACTCCGACCGCTTCGCGTGAATGCTCGTCGTCTGATCCGGCAAGCGCGCTCTCGAGGCGCACCCGTGCGTCGTCGTACCGACCGAGTTGATGTTCGACGACAGCGCACTGCGTGATGAGGCGCATCCGCACGGCGACCGCCTCATCGGGCACGAGTCGAATGCTTTCGAGAAGCGCGGCATGGCTCTCGGTGTATTGACCGGTCGCCGCCAGGGCACGGGCCTGCGCAGCAGCCAATGCCACTCGCTCTTCTGCCGGAGCATCCTCGGACACAAGCCTCAGTGCTCCTTCGAACCAGCGAGCGGCTCGTTGCCGGTGCGGGATCCTGCAGCAGCCTCGCCTGCTTCGCGAAGCACAGCGACGGCGGACGCATCGCCGTGCCTCGCCGACAGCTCGACGTGGCGCTGCTCGCGCAGCCACCGGGGCTCCTCTGCTGGCGAGCGCCCCGCGCAGCGCTGGTGCGCCATGAGACGCCACCCGGCGGGTGCCGACTCGTACACCGCACGCCTGACGAGTGGATGCCTGAACCGGAACCGACGCGGGTACGTCGGTCTCGCGGATGATGTCCCGCGCGAGTAAGAGATCGAGTGCGCCGAGCGCCGCCTCTTCGTCAATCGCCGCCGCGGCGGCCGCCAGCTCCGGCTCGAAAGGATCTCCTACGACTGCGGCCGCTTGCAGAAGCAGACGAATCTCGTCGCCCAGCTCGGCCAGTTCTTCTGTGAGGGCGGCCGCTACCGCCGGTGGCACCTCGATGCCGGCGAGACGTCCGCCCGCGGCGGCTCTCTCCGCGGCGCCCTCTCCGCCTGAACGACCGTGCCAGTTGCTCGAGGAAAAGGGATTTCCTCCGCTCTCGGCATAGATCAAGCTCGCGTCCGGATCGTCGTGCGCTGCTCGGAGCAGGTCGCGTGCGTCTTCAAACGGCAGCGCCTCCAGCTGGATAAGGGTCAGCGTCTCAGCTCGCTCGGCGCGCTCGAGAGCTCTCTCGACCCGGTCGGGCAAGAGATGCGGCCGGAAAGCGGCTGCGATCAGACACGGACGCAGCCGGTGGCCGGCGAAGCAGGGCGAGTAGCAACTCGAACGAGCCGGAGTCAGCCCAGTGCAGGTCGTCGAGGACGAGAACGAGCGGCCGGTTCGCGGCGAGGCGCTCGAGCAAAGGCGCGCACCGCTCGATGGCTCCGGTAGCGCCTCGTGCGTCACGGGTGCGCTCGAGCCGTCCACCGCGCTGTTGATCAGAGGCAAGACCTGCGCAGAGGTCCGCCAGCACATCGGGGCCCAGCGGCTCGAGAACCGTAGGTGCCAGCCCCCGCACATATTCCTCGAGCGCATCTGCGACCACCCAGAACGGCACGTCGCGGTCGAGCTCTGACGCCGTCCCGCTCAACGCGAGATAGCTGCGGATGTCGGCGCTTCCGATCAACTCTCCCAGTAAGCGCGTCTTCCCGATGCCTGGTTCGCCGACAAGGGCCACGGCTCCGCCCCCGCCCCGTCTGAGCTCCTCGAGGAGCCGGTCGATGGTGGCCAGCTCGGTTTTGTGGCCGACAAATGGTGCGGCATCCGCTTCGCACCATAGAGCGGTGAGACATCCAAGTTAAAGGCACAAGACCGGGGTGTTGCCCTGATGTCGGCGCAGTCGAGTCGGGCCAAGCTCGCTTCATGGCCCGTTACCTGCTTCACCACAGTCACCAGCCGGACGAATGCGGTGTGGTCTTTGCCTCGTTTCGGGGGCACACAAGCCCGCTCCGCCGCCGGCCGACGCTCGCGTCGCTGCCGATCCGGAGGCCACGCGATCTGGTGGACGGTCGAGTCGGCGAGCGCAGCAGATGCGCTCGACCTGCTCCCACCGTATGTCGCCGACCGCACCACCGCCACGAGCGTGAGCGACGTGCAGATCCCATGACCGATTCCCGGCACGCCATCTCCGAAACTGAGAAGTGAGCGACCAATGAATCCCGCAACACTTCAGACCCGCGAGCTCGCCGAGCGTGACAGCGACGGCATTCACGTCCTGCTGCTTTGGCACCCGCGCAAGAACACGCTCACGGTCTCCGTCGAGGACGCGCGCGTCGGAGATCAGTCTCGACATCGCCGTCGCGCCGGATCGCGCGCTCGATGCCTTCTACCACCCCTTCGCTTACGCCGCCTGAGCGGCCACGAGCCTCCCTGAAAGGACATTGCTCATGACCGCCATGCCCATCCCTGTCACTCGCAAGCGAATCGTCGCACTCGCGCTCATCGCGTTGACGACACTCGACTCGCCTATCTCCACTTCGCCGGCGGATCGACTTCGGTTTCCGTGCCTTCGGGCGCGAACGCGGGTCAGCTGACCCTGAAGCACTGCACATACGGAAACGAGGCGGCGGACTGCGGCACCGCCTCGTCGTCCCCGAGAACCGGCACAACCCGCATTCGCGCCTCATCGCCCTGCCGATCACCCGCATCCGCGCACACACGCCGAACCCCGGCGCCGCGATCTTCCGGCTCCAGGGAGGTCCCGGACTGTCGAACATGGACTTCCCCGAGGCGAAGCGCTTCACCGCCCGACCACGACTTCGTGCTCGTCGGCTACCGCGGCGTTGACGGATCCTCGCGCCTCGACTGCCGCGAAGTGAGCGCGTCGAGAGACCACTCTCGCGACCTGCTCAGCAGGGCGTCGCTCGCCTCAGACGCCTGCCGCCTACCGTGCCTGCGCCAGAGCGGCTCCAAGCCGACGGCGTCGATCTCGCCGGGTACTCGCTGCCCGAGCGGGTCGACAGACCTCGAGCTCGCACGCCAGCGACTCGGCTACGGACCGGTCGACCTGATCAGCGAGAGCGCCGGCACGCGCACGGCGATGATCTACGCCTGGCGCTACCCGCAGAGCATCCACCGCTCGGTGATGGTCGCCGCCAACCCGCCCGGCAACTACCTCTGGAACCCGAAGACGACCGACGAGCAGATCCATCGCTACGCCGTCCTCTGCGCCCAGGACCAGGACTGCCGCAGCGCGGACACCTGACCTCGCCGCGTCGATCCATTCCGCCTACGCGAAGATCCCGAGCCGCTTCTTGTTCCTGCCGATCAAGAAGGGCAACGTCCGCATCGCCGGCTTCTTCGGCCTGATGAACGCCGGCCGATAACGGCGGCGGCCCGCTCGCGGTCCGCGAAGACGATCGACACACTCCTCTCGATCGACAAGGGCAACGGGGCCGCGGGTGCGTGGCTGCTGTCGCTCTTCGCGGAGCGGCCCTCCCGCACGGACAGGTCTGGGGCGACGTTGCCTCAACTCGCCCGGATCGACGCCGCCTACGGCAAGCGGCTCTTCCGCGAGCGGCGTCCGACCACGGCTCGGTCCTCGGCAACCCGGGCACCGAGTTGCTCTGGTCCGGCGGCCGACTGCTCAACTCCTGGCCCGCCAACCCGGACGAGAAGGAATACACACAGCGTCCGCAACTCGAACGTCCGCACGCTGCTGATCAACGGCCAGCTCGACTTCGCCGCGCCGCCCGCAGAACGCGACCTCGCCAGCTCCTGCCTCACCTCCCGAACGGTCGCCAGGTAGTCCTCCCGAGCTCGGGCACGCCGGACGACTTCTGGGCCTACAGAGCCCGACGCGTCCACCCACCTGATCGACAGCTACCTCGACAGCCGGTCGCGTCGACATCTCGCGCTACACGACCAACCAGCTGGACTTCACGCCGTCGAACACCCAGGGCAGAATCGCGGAGATCGTCGCCGGCGTCTTCGTCGGCTTCGCCGCTCTCCTCGTCCCTCTCCGTTCTCTGGTTCGCCCGGCGGCTCCGCCGCGGTGCGACGTTCGACAGAAGGCGAGCGCTCGCCAGTGCGGTCGCTGTTCGCGCTGCTGCTCGGCTTCGGCGGCTGGTGCGTGGGCGTGCTGATCGCCCTGGTCGCACTTCCCACGGTTCCGATCACTGACGCAGACGCTGGCGGTCGTCTCGATCGCCCCGCCGGTCGCTCTCGCCGTGCACACCGGCTGGTTCCGGTCGACGGCGCCCCGTGGCGTCGGCGCGTTGACCGCCACCGCCTGCGCCGCGGCCGGCGCCTGGCTCGGGTACCAGGTCCCGCACGCGCCCGGCTTCGGCGCGGTGACGGCGATCATAGGCGCGACCCTCGCCGCCAACCTCGGCCTCATCGCGGTCGACATCGCAACGCCCGTCACCCGCGACGCCACCGCTCCCGGCTCGGCACGGGCCGAGACAGCAGCCAGCCGCGCCTGAGCATCCACTACCCTCGAGGAACGGCCCGCGGAAGCGGGCCTTTCCTTTAAGCGCCCGGGATCTACAGGTGCGAGGTGGGCGGTGCTGATTGCTCTGCGCTTCGGCTAAGCCCGGCTCCGCCTGGTCTTAGCCTCCTGCTTTTGGCGGTCCTGCTGGTTGGGCGGTTTCCTTAGGTGGGAAAAGTCACTTCTGCTCGCATCTCGTCTTTGCTGCTGAGCTCGAGACGGCCTTGTAGTTCATCTCGACCAGGGCTCGCACGATTGAGAGGCCCGTGCCCGTTGCGTCGCCGTCGATTCCCTGGCCGTCGTCTGCGATGACCAGGAGTGCCTGGCCGTTGTTTTGGGCGAGCTCGATCCTCACGCTGTTGCCGCCGTGTTCCAGGGCGTTTTGCAGGAGCTCGCTGAAGACCAACGCCAGGGCGGTTGCGCGGTTGCCTGCGATCGAGACGGAGGCGAGCTCTGCGCGGACTTCCTTTCCGGCGGCTAGCCCCTGCACGAGCATTGCGCGCAGCCGCTCGAGCAGCTCACGGAGCTCGACGACCTCTTCGCGCTGCTCCGTCAAGCACCTCGTGCACGGCGGCGATTGCGAGGATGCGATTCACGGAATCCTCGAGCGCCTTCCGCGGGTCGGTGTCCGGCGCTCGCGCTTGCAGGCGGAGGAGCGATGCAACCGTCTGGAGGTTGTTCTTGACGCGGTGGTGGATCTCTTGCGCGAGCACGCCTCGCATCACGGCTCGCCCGTGCTCCAGCGCGACCGCGGCGTGATGTGCGATCGACGTGAGCAGCGCGCGCTCTTCTTCGGTGAACGGTGTGTCGCGGTCGCAGACGAGCTCGCCGATCTGGCGCCGCTTCCAGCGCAGCGGCAGGCGGACGTCGTGCGCCCCCGGCCGCCCCTCGGGCCACGCGATGTTGCCGTCCTCGAGCACGAGCGCCGCGCCGGTCGCGCCGACTGCTTCCATCGTCGTCTTCACGATCGCCTCGAGGCGACTCCTCGAGATAGAGCGACTCGGAGACCGCCTCGGAGATCTTCGCCAGCGCCTCCCAGCTCGGCGACCCGGCTCTGGGCCTGCGCGTAGAGCTGGGCGTGCTGGATCGTCTGCGCGACCTGGTCCGCGATCGCCACCAGTAGCTCGATCTCGTCCTGGGTGAACTCGCGCGGCTCGAGGGTGCGCACGTTGAGCGCGCCGGCGAGTCTGCTCGCGCGCGAGGATCGGCACCGCGAGGATCGACTCGTAGTCGTCCTCAGGAAGATTCGTGAACTGCTTGAAGCGCGGGTCGAGGTGGGCCTGCGGACGGGATCATCACCGGCGCCCGGTCCGCCGCAGCGGTGCCGGTGATCCCTTCGCCGGGCCGCAGACGCGGCCGCTTCGTCATCTCCTCGACTCGCGTCCCGTGCGTGGCGCGCAGGATGAGCTCGTTGGCCCGCTCGTCGTAGAGGTAGACGAAGCAGGCTTCGGTGTGGAGAGCCGTCGGCGACCTTGCGAGCGACGAGCGTCGAGCACCTCTTCGAGGTCGAGCGTCGAGTTGACGGCGGCGATCGTCTCGGTGAGCAGGCGCAGGTGGCGCGCTCGTACGTCCACAGGAACTCTTAGGCTACTGGCGGTGGACACCTACGACTGGCTGCTGTTCCTCCATGTGCTCGGGGCGTTCCTCGTGCTGGGCGGCGCTGTGTTGGCCGGAGTCTTCAACTTCGCGGCCCTGCGCCGGGAGCGTCCCGAGCGAGATCGCCATGCTCTTCAGTTCGCGCGCGTCGGCGTGGCGTCGATCGGAATCGGAATGGTGCTCACCCTCGTGCTCGGGCTCTGGCTCGTCCACCATGTCGGCTACGGGTGGGGTCAGACGTGGATCGTGCTGGCGCTCGTCCTCTGGTCCTCGCGAATGCGCTCGGTGGGATCGGCGGCGGCCGCGACAAGAAGACGCGGGAGCTCGCAGAGCGGCTTGCCGCCGAGGGCGACGCGCCCAGCGCGGAGCTGACGGCGCGCCTCCGCGATCCGGTGTGGCTCGCGCTCAGCTGGGGCAGCGGCGTCGTGATCCTCGTGATCCTCGCGCTGATGATCTGGAAGCCGGGAGCATGATGGTCGCACTCGTCCGGCCCGACAGCTGGAACCTGCCGCTCTTCCTGCACGTGCTCGGCGCCACCGTGCTCGTGGGCGCGATCGGTGCGACCGTCCTGATCGCCGTACGCGCTCCAACCTTGCGGAGACTCCTCGTTCGGACGATCGGCTTTCTCGTGCTTCCAGCGTGGGTCTTGATGCGCTTTGCCGGGCAGTGGATCGACTCTCGAGAAGACGTCCCCGGGCGATCCGGCCTGGCTGGGAGTCGGGTTCATCGTCGGCGACGCCGGCCTGGTCCTTCTCGTAGTCATGGCGCTTGATCGCGTGGTGGGGCCTGCGCCGGCCGGGCGCCGCTGGCCAGTTAGAGCCGTTGCGGTGATCTCAGGCCTCTACCTGATCGCCCTGTTCGTCGCGATGTGGGCGATGACCACGAAACCGGATTGACGGCCCTTTACACAACCCTTACGGCGCAGAGGGGATTTTCCTTGCAGACAGGGAATAGGTTCGAACCATGTCCGCACTCCCTCTGAACCTCATGGACACGGCGGGTTTCCTCGTGGCCGACAACCGCGGGCCGCGCGTCATCGGCAAGGTCGAGTGTCCGATGTACGGGACGCTGCCGGACGTGCCAGACGCGCTCTCGCGTCCGCGCAGGCTTCTTCTCACGCCATCGCCGCCTCGGTCCCGGCCGACACGATCGCGGACGTCGACCGCGCCGAGCAAAGTCGTCGGCCTCCGGAGCTCGCCCGCGAGACAATCCGCCGCTTCCTCTAAACCCCAGGTCTTTCAACCTTCTGGGTGACGCGCCAACCGAGCGCGGAGGCGTGACCGCGTCACGCCGGGAGCGCTAGGGAAACGCGAGCCTCGTCGACCCCCAGAAGAAGGAGGCCAACGGGGAAACCTGGTTTCCCCGCGTTTTACGACCACGAGCTGCGCATGAATGCAGCAGCTCGCAGTCGGCCGTCAGTTGGATCTCGTAGGCCGCAGAGCTCACGAGATCAGCCGTCATTGTCTCTCTTCTCGAGGTGGCTACAAGTCCTTATCGGCCCTGATCCCGATTAGAGAACGGCGAGGTACTTCTTGAGCTCCCAGTCCGTCAGCTGGACGCGGTAGTCGTCCCACTCGCCTCGCTTCAGCTCGACGTAGCGGTCGAAGATGTGAGGGCCGAGCGCCTTGCGGGCGAGGTCCGACTCGGCCAGCGCGTCGATCGCCTCGCCCAGGGTCTCCGGCAGCGAGACGATGCCCCGCTCCTTCCGCTGCTCCGGCGTCAGGTGATAGAGGTTCGTCTCCATCGGATCCGGGAGCTCGTAGCCCTGCTCGATCCCCTCGAGGCCCGGCGTGCAGAAGGGTGGCGAACGTGAGGTACGGGTTGCAGGCCGGATCGGGGCAGCGGATCTCCGCCCGTGTCGCCTGCTCGGCGCCGGGCTTGTAGAGCGGGATCCGGATCAGAGCCGAGCGGTTCCGCCGCGACCAGGCGACGTACACGGGCGCCTCGTACCCGGGCACGAGCCGCTTGTAGGAGTTCACCCACTGCGCGAAGACCGCGCGTGATCTCCCGTGCGTGGCGAAGCTGGCCGGCGATGAACGCCTTGCCGGCGTCCGAGAGGTTCCACTCGTCTTCTCCGTCGAAGAACGCGTTCCGTCCGTCCTTGAAGAGCGACTGGTGCGTGTGCATCCCGGACCCGTTCTCGCCGAAGATCGGCTTCGGCATGAAGGTCGCGTGGTAGCCCGCCTTCTTCGCGATCTCCTTGACGATCAGGCGGTACGTGACCGTGTGGTCGGCCATCGAGAGCGCGTCCGCAGAACGCGCATGTCGATCTCGTGCTGCGATGGCCCGACCTCGTGGTGCACGTACTCGATCGGGATGCCCATCTCCTCGAGGGCGCGGCACGGTCTCCTGGCGCAGCTCGCTCGCCGCGTCCAGCGTCGTCATCGCGAAGTAGCCGCCCTCGTCGAGCGTCTCCGTGCCCTTGTCGTCCTCGGAAGAGGAAGTACTCGAGCTCGGGGCCGACGTTGAAGGTGTCGAAGCCGAGCGAGGCCATGCGGTCCGAGCGCGCGGCGCAGGACGTAGCGCGGGATCGCCTTCGTACGGCTTGCCGTCGGGCGTGACGATGTCGCAGATCATCCGCGCGACCTTCGTCTCCTCGCTTCCACGGCATCAGCTGGAAGGTCTCGGGATCGGGATCGCGACCATGTCCGACTCCTCGATCGCGTTGAAGCCGGTGATCGAGGAGCCGTCGAAGCCCATCCCGTCGTCGAGCGCCGCCTCGATCTCGCTTGGTGTGACGGCGAAGCTCTGCAGGTGACCCTCGATGTCCGTGAACCAGAGGAGGACGAACTCGATGCCCTCCTTCTCGATCCGGGCGAGCGCTCGCTTGCGCGAGTCCTCGCTCGACGTGGCTCTGTTCTTTGTCTCGACCTGCGCCATGAATCCTCCCTTGAAATGCGAAAGCCTCAGCGCGGACGAGTCGCGCCCAAGGCTCCATTGCCTCGCTGACGGCTGAAGTCTATACCGTGGCGCCGTGCAGCTTCTCGTCGACCGGAGGTGCGGGTTCATCGGCCTCGCACTTCGTCAGTCTGGATGCTCGCAGCCGGCGGTGAGGACGTCGTGGTGCTCGACAAGTTCACGTACGCGGCAACCCGGCGAACCTGCCCGGGAGGTCTGACTGCCGCCGCGGCGACATCGCGGTCCGAGAGGACGTCGACCAGGTCGGCGGGCTCGATGCGATCGTCAACTTCGCCGCAGAGACGCACGTCGACCGGTCGATCCTCGGCGCCGCGGACTTCGTAGCGCGACTGACGTGCTCGGAACGCTCGTGCTCTCTCCTGCGCGGCGCGAGCAGCAGAGCGCCCGGTTCGTGCAGGTCTCCACCGACGAGGTCTACGGCGACGTCCGAGCCGGGCTGGTCGTCGCGCGAGGACGATCCGCTTCGCCCGTCGAGCCCGTACAGCGCGTCCAAGGCGGGCGGCGATCTGCAGGTGCTGGCGGCGGTTCGGACGTTCGGCGTCAACGCGTCGATCACGCGCGGCTCGAACACCTACGGCCCGAACCAGTATCCGGAGAAGGTGCTGCCGCTCTTCGTCACGAACGCCCTCGACGGACAGCCGCTCCCCGCTCTACGGCGACGGCCGGCAGGTGCGCGACTGGCTGCACGTCGACGACCACTGCGCCGCGATCGAGCTCGTGCTTCGCGCGAGGGCGAAGCAGGCGAGGTCTACAACGTCGGCGCGGACGAGGAGCACGAGAACGTCGAGCTCACGCGTCTCATCGTCGAGCAGCTCGGCGCGGACAGCGCACTCGTCCGCCACGTCGATGACCGCGCCGGCCACGACCGCCGCTACTCGCTCGACGACGACGAAGCTCGGTCACTCGGCTGGCAACGCTCGGCGCAGCTGGAACGACGGCGTTCGTGCCACGCAGTCGACTGGTACCGCGACAATCGTGACTGGTGGGAGCCGATCGTACGCAGCTAGCGGCTACCGCGCGAGTACTACGACAGGCAGTACGAGGCGCGGCTCAGCTAGCGCACGCCGCCGTCGCCGCCAGCGGGGCGGGACCACCAGGCTGCGTTGTCGCTTCCGGACATGACGCCCTGAAGCTGGTCGACGTAGCTGACGAGATCGCGTTCGCGTCGCTCTAGCGTCTGCTCGAGCTCCTCGAGCTCGGTGCGCCAGCGCTCGATCCGGTCCTCGCGAAACTGGACGTCGGCTTCGAACTCGGCCTCGCGCTGGTCGAGATCGGTCTCGAGCACGCTTCAGCTCCGTCACGCGGGCATCGGCTGCCACGTCGGAAACGGCTGCCACGTCGGAAATCGGTCGGATCCCGACAGCCCCAGTCGCCGCCCGAGCAGGGGCGCGAACGAGGCCGCGCTCTGCTCCGCGGAGATCTCCACGCGGAGGACGAGGGGCTCGGGGTGCTGTATTCGTGGTCAGACATGTGGCCGCACTCGAGGAATCGTTCCGGGCAGCCCGGCCCCTATCCCTCGGCTGAGCGTTTTCCGCCAGACTCACCCAAAGTTGAGGATCCTGGTCGCCGAAGACGAGACGATCATCCGGCTCGACCTCCTGGCCCGCTCGCTCGAGCACGCCGGTTTCGGAGGTCTGCGCCGAGGCCCGCGACGGCGAGGAAGCCGTCCTCCTGGCCCGCTCCGAGCGCCCTGACCTCGGCCCTCTGGACGTCAAGATGCCGAAGCTCGACGGGATCGAGGCCGCCCGGCGAATCCTCGACGAGCGCCCGATCCCGATCGTGATGCTCACCGCCTACGGGCAGGACGAGCTCGTGTGCAGCGTGCGGCGGAGGCCGGCGTCTCGCGGTACCTCGTCAAGCCGTTCCGTGAGTCATGGACCTCCTCCCGGCGATTCGCACTGCGCGGCGCGTCACGAAGAGCCTGTCGCACTGCGAGAGGAGGCGGAGTCGCTGGCCGGACGCGCTTGCTTGTCGCAAGGCGATCGAGCGCGCCGAAGGGGACTGTTGATGAAGAAGGAGGGCTTGTCCGAGGGCGGATGCATTCGCGCGGCTGCGGCAAGGCGAGTCAGATCTCCGGCCGTCCGCTCAAGGTCGTCGCCGAGGCTTTGATCGCGACGCTCGAAGGCTGATCGTCTCTCTAGAAGGAGCGTAGAGGTCGGCGAGAGACGCCGAGCGCGATCGCGGACCGCGCCGATGATGAAGGTCGGATCCTGCCGCGCACCGGTCGGGCGTCGTTCGTCATCGTTCCTCGCACGAGGGAGAAGCCGCCGCTGGGAAAGACGCCGATCAGGACGAGGATGCAGCCGACGAGTGTAATACGCCACGGCGATCGCGTTCGACACCCGGTGACCGGTGGCGGACCTGATCAGCGCTGCGAGCAGCCCGAGCTCCAGCCGCGACGAGCCACGCAGACCAGTGCGAAGCGCAGGAGTGCCTCGCCGAGGCCGGTCAGTGCGGCTCAGGCGTCGATTCCTCGGTCACGTGTGCGCCCGCTCTGAAGAGGTCGCTCCCATTGTTGAGCGAGCGCGCCTGCAGCTCCGTCGCGGGCGCGACGGTGCTCGAGCAAGCGTCTCGACATCGTTCCAGTCCTCCGGCGAGTTGCCGCTCGAGCTCGGCCACGGTTTGCTCGCGCGCGGCGATCTCCGCCTCGATTCGCTCGAGCTCCGACGGGCCCTTCGCCTTCGTTGCGTCGCCACCTTGCGCACCTTCGGCGCGGCCTCTCGGCTCGGGCGTAGGTATTGCCGCCACTCGCCGCGCCTCACGCTGGCGGACGTACTCCGCCCAGCCGCCGTCGTACGAGTTGAGCCGCTTGTCCTCGATTGCGAGGGTGCGTTCGGCGACGGCGTCCAGGAGTGCGCGGTCGTGTGAGACGAGCAGCACGGTCCCCGGAATCGCCTCGAGAGCCGCTTCGAGCGCTTCCCGGCTTTCCAGGTCGAGATGGTTCGTCGGCTCGTCGACGACCAGGAAGTTCGCGCCGGAGGCGACCACGAGCGCGAGCGCGAAGCCTGCGCCGCTCACCGCCGGACAGTGCGACGACGGGCTTCTCGCCTGCTCGGTCCAGCCGGAGAAGAGGAAGCGGCCGAGCAGCTTCTGCGCGTCGGGCCGTTGCAGTCCGAGTCGCGCGCTGCACGCATTGCAGCACCGAGCCGCGAGTGTCGAGCTCCATCTCCTGCTGGTGAGAAGTGCGCCGCCTCGACGCCGTGACCGAGGCGGACCGAGCCGCCGTCTGCGCTCTGCGGCGCCCGAGAATCGTCTCGAGCAGCGTGGTCGTCTGCCGGATCCGTTCGGCCCGACGAGTGCGACAGTGCTCGCCACGCGCTCGATTGCGAAGCTCGCTCTGTCGAGGAGGACGCGCGTGTCGCCGATCCGGACCTCGAGACCTTCCGCCTCGAGCACGGTCCGCCGCTGCGGGCCGGCTTTCAGGAACTCAGCCGAGTCCCGCGTCCGCCGCGTGAGCAGATCGATCTCGCGCTTCGACTTCGAACGCTCCTTCTCGAGCCGTTCGATCTGGGTGAGCTTGACCTCACGCCTTGCGTGCCATCTTCTGGCTGGAGGCGCGAAAGCGCGCGACGAATCCGCTCCAGTCGCTCGATGTCGCGACCGACCCGGTCGGCGGCTTTCGAGGCGGCGTGGAGGCGCGACGCCTTCTCGAGGCGCCAGGCGTGCCAGGGTCCTCTGAAGTACGTCGAGCGTCCGGCGTCGAGCTCGAGCACGACGTTCGTGACCGCCTCGAGGAACCAGCGGTCGTGCGCGACGATCGATGATCCCGGCGTCGAGCGACGAGAGCTCGCGCTCGAGCCACTCCAGGCTTTCGACGTCGAGATGGTTCGTCGGCTCGTCGAGCAGGAGCAGATCCGGATCCCCGCCGAGCGCGCGCGCCAGTGACGCGCGCGGTGAGCTCCCCCGAGAAGCGTCTCGAGCTGTCGGTCGAGGTGCTCGTCGGCGAAACCGAGGCCGCGCGCGACGGCCGTCGCGCGCTTCGCGCCAGTCGTAGCCGCCGGCGTGCTCGAGCCGGGCCTGCGCTCTCCCCGTAGCGCCGGATCGTGGCGTCGCGCCGTGATCCCCGGACGCCATGACCTGCTCGAGCCGCCGAGCTCTCTCCAGCGCGACCAGGTCAGCTGGGCCCGCAAGGACGCTAGTCGCAGCGTCAGACGCCGCTCGAGGGGGCGGGCGCTGGTCGTGGAGGGCGACCCGGGTTCCTTCTGGAAGGCGAGCTCACCGCCCTGAGGTTCGGTCTCGCTGACCAGCGCGCCCAGAAGGGTCGTCTTTCCGGCCCCGTCTGGTCCGGCCAGCGCCACGCGGTCGCGGCGCTCCACCTTGAACGACACGCCGTCGAACAGCGGATCCCCGGAGAACTCCTTGCGGAGGCTGGATGCGATCAGGACAGCCATTGCGCAGGAGGGTAGTCGGCCTCGGTTCCTCCGAACGAGCGCGTTATCGTCGGGCGGTGTCCTCTGCCGATCGTTCTCGCACTCGACGTCGGCGCGTCGTCTGTCCGCGCGCACCGCTCGCCGGAACGGCCGCCGAAGTGGTGGCATGAGCCCGCGCGCCGTGAGTACGGAGGGAGATCGATCCCGACCGGCTCGTCGATCGCATCCGCGAGGTGATCGCAGAAGCGGGAGGCGCCGAGGGAGTGGAAGGGGTCGGCACCTCCTGCTTCGGCCACAGCCTGCTGGCACTCGACCGGCAGGGCCGGCCGTTGACGCCGGTCCTCCTCCTGCGAGGGACACGCGCGCTCGGCCGACGCCGCAGACAGCGCTCGCTACGCCGCGCGTCGATGGGGATGCGGTGCATGCCCGCACCGGCTGCCAGATCCACACGAGCTACTGGCCGGCGAAACTGGCTCGGCTCGCGCAGGAGCAGCCCGACGTGTTCCGCTCCGCCACGCGCTTCGTCTCGTTCTGCGACTACCTCTACGAACAGCTGCTCGGCCGCGGGGTCGCGGCGGCATCTCGATGGCATCTGCCACAGGGCTCGTGGATCTTCAGAGACCGCGCGTGGGATGCGGAGCTCCTCGAGACCCTTGGCCTCCACCGCCGAGCGTCTGGCTGAGATCTCGACGCACCGGTCGACGGCGGTGGTATCCGGCGCTCCTGGACGGTGCGTGTCCAACTTCGGCGCCGGCTGCCTGACGCGCGAGCGCGCGGCCCTGATGGTTGGCACCTCGGGCGCGATCCGGACGGTGTACGAGACAGAGCGCCCGCGCAGCCACATGAAGGGCTCTTCCCGCACTGGGTGGACTGACACCCTGAGTTGTCAGAGGGGGTCGCTCTCCGACGGCGGCAACCCCACGCCTGGCTCGAGGAGACGCTTCGAGACGCGAGTGGATCGCTCGCATGGCCGGGACCCGAGCTCGCCACGGCCTGACGTTTCTACGCTGCTCGGCGGCGAACGTAGCCCCGGCTGGCACCAGCATGCAAAAGGGGCCGTGCACGGCTCGACCTTCGACACGACTCCGCTCGACCTGCGCCAGGCCGGCCTCGAGGGAGTTGCCTTTCGCTTCGCCGAGATCGCCGACCTGCTGCGGGGAGTCGAGGAGATCGTCGCATCACCGGCGGCGGCCTGGTCAGGGATCCCGACTGGGTTCAGATCATAGCCGACGCGCTCGGGCGGCCGGTGACGACGTCGGCAGTCCGGGAGGCCTCTCTCGGGAGCGGCCGTGATCGCGCTCCGGGCGAATCGGAGTCGAGGCAGAGTTGGCGCCACTCGGTCCGCGTCGTCCGGCCCCGCCCCGGCAAGGCAGAGGTGTTCCGCGAGGCGCGCGAGCGCCGCAAGCGACGACTCTACGAGGTCGTGACTTCCGAGCCGACGAGCTGACGCGCGGCTTCCGCGATGTGCTCTGCGTCGATGCCGTAGGCGTTCAGTAGCTCGTCCGACTTTCCGAGCGAGGCATCTGCCGGACCGCGAGCTTCAGCAGCGTGCGGTGCTCGTCCTTCTCTGCGAGCGCGGCCAGCACTGCATCCGCCGAGCCCGCCCTCGGGGAAATGGTCCCTCGACGGTGATGATCCTGCCGGTCGCCTCCGAGGCAGCCTGGAGCGGTGTCCGCGTCGATCGGCTTGCTACCGAGTAGGCGTCGATCACGCGCGTGCGCTGATTTCCTCCTCGTCGAGCGTTGCTGCGGCTTCCGAGGGCCTCGTGCACGGTGACTCCGATGCCGACGATCGTGACGTTGTCGTTCTCGGACGACCTGATCACCTTGCTGCCGCCGACTTCAGAACTCTTCGTCCGGAGCCGTAGATGACCGGCGTGTTCCGGGCCGCAGCGTGCGAAGGAACACGATGCCTTCCGTGTCCGCCATCTCGGCGACGAGCTTCGCGCGGTCTGGTTTGCGTCGCACGGATGGAGCACTAGCTCGAGTGAATCGCCCGGAGTGAGGCGATGTCTCTCTGGAGCCATCTGCGACGGGCCGTCCTCGCCGATCGAGAACACCGGCGTGCGAGCCTGCGAGAGCCGCAGGTTGACGCGGCTGATCGCCGCCATGCGGACGAAGTCGTAACGCGCGCGAAGAAAAGCGGCGAACGTCGACCCGAATGCATTCCAACCTCGCGCGCGCAGACCGACGGCCGCCGCGATCAGCTGCTGCTCGGCGATGTACATCTCGAAGAACCGATCTGGGTGTGCCTCCTTGAAGATCTCGGCGAAGCGTCGAGTTGCTGACCTCGCCGTCGAGCGCGACGACGTCGCCTCGAGCGAGTCACCAGTGCCGCGAGCGCTTCGCCGTACGCCTTATCGCGTCGCGACTTCCTGGCCGAGCTCGTAGCGGGGTAGCTCCAGTGGATTGTTCGGGAAAGTGTGCGCGGTTCCGCCGGGTCTGGCATGGTGACGTCGACGTGGATGTTTCGGATGCCTCCGAGCTCCTCGATCGGCCGCATCTGGATCGTCCGGCGGCTTGCCGTGCCAGCCGTTCCTTGTCCTCGACGGCCTTGACGCCCTTGCCCTTGATCGTGCGGGCGACGATCACCGTCGGCCGTCCCCTCGTCTCCTCGGCCTGCTTGCATGGCGCGGTCGATCTCCTCGACCTCGTGACCGTCCGACCTCGATCGCGTTCCAGCCGAGCAAGGCGGCGTGCCCGCTCGACGTAGACGCCGGTGTTCCACCCGATCATCGTCTCGCCGCGCTGACCGAGCCGGTTGACGTCGATGATCGCGGTCAAGTCATCTCAGCTCGTAGTGCGACGCATGCTCGAACGCCTCCCACATCGAGCCACTCAGCGCCCATCGCTGTCTCCGCAGAGCACCCCACACGTGCGATGGGAGCCGGTCGAGGAATTTCGCGGCGAGGCCCATGCCGACCCCGATCGAGGCCCTGGCCGAGAGAGCCCGTGGCGACGTCGACCCCACGGGATGATCGGCGTCGGATGCCCTTCGAGCATGCTGCCGAACTTGCGGTGGTGAGGCTCCGTCGCTGATCGCCCGACCGCGCGGAGGATCGCGTAGCTGCAGGGTCGACGCGTGGCCCTTCGAGAAGATCAGCCGGTCGTTGGCGGCGTTCTTCGGGTCGCCGAAGTCGTAGCGCAGGTGATTCGCGACCAGGACGGCCATCGGGTCGGCGGCCGACATCCCGGACGTCGGATGCCCGGACTTCGGCAACCGCCGCCGGGCGGATCGAGATCGACGCGGAACTGCTGGCCGAGCTCCCGGAGCGCGTTCGCTTCCATCGCGGCATTCTAGGGAGGCAACCCGCTTGCTGTGCGGCCGTTACGGGTACGGTCATACCGTGAAGGTGGCGATCGCATTCGACCACCTGGCAGTCCATCTGCGTGACGCTGTGCTGGAGAGCGCTCTCCGGGCACTCGGTGGTGGACGCAGGAACCAGTACGGACGCCGAGCGGATCGACTACCCTGTTAAGGCGCCAGATCGGTGAGGCTGTCCTCGGTGGAGACGCAGAGCGTGGGGTCTGTTCCGTCTGCGGCTCCGCGCGTCGGGGCCTCGGTCGCAGCCTCCAAGTTGCCTGGGATCCGCGCGGCGATCTGTCACGACATGTACTCGGCCCACCAGGGCGTGGAGCACGACGACATGAACGTGCTCTCGCCTGGGCTCGGAGGTGCATCGGGCCTTCGGCTCGCGCGTGAGCTCGTCACGACTTTTCTCGCGGCACAGTTCGACGGCGGCGAGCGTTATGTCGAAACTCGACTGCAGATGATCGAAGACATTGAAAGTGAATGCCGCCCATGCCTGACTCGAGCTTGCAGCCAAGCTGTCGGCGCTCGGCCATCGAGCGTCTGGATCGACTACCTCTCGCGACAGCTGCTGAAGGCGGAAAGCTCGCGCGAGATGATGGAAGAGGACGCGGTCGTCGAGCGTCACCTCGAATCCGACCGATCTTCCAGAAGGCGATTGCGGAAGGCGACGCGCTACGACGAACAGCTCCGAGAGATCCTCGAGACGGCGCGACGAGATCCCAAGGAGATCTTTCCGCAGCTCTCGCTCGAACGACATCTCGGATGCGTGGACCTGCTGCGTGGAAGGTCTGGGACGAGGGAGAGGGTCTCGACGGTTACGTGTCGTGGGAGGTCGACCCGACGCTCGCCTCACGACCGCGACGGCACGATCGCGCAGGCCGAAGCGCCTGCACGCACTGGGTCGACCAAGCCCAACCTCTACGTGAAGATTCCGGCGACCGGGCCCGGCCTCGGGGCGATCGAGGAGATGATCGCGCCTCGGCAAGAACGATCAACGTCACGCTGATCTTCTCGCTCGAACGGCACCAGCGAAGTGATGGAAGCGTCACCTCCGCGGCCTCGAGCGGCTCGTGGAGAGTGGCGGCGACCCGAAGCAGCAGCTCGCACTCGGTGGCGAGCTTCTTCCGTCGTCGCGTGTCGACACGGAGACGGACAAGCGACTCGGACCAGCTCGGCGGGGTCGCGACGAAGCTCAAAGGCTCGCTCGGGATCGCCAACGCCAAGCTCGCGTATCGAGAACTATCTCGGAGGTCTTCGCAGGCGCCACGCTGGGAGGCGCCTGCGGGCGAAGGGGCGCGACGAAGCGCGCGCTGCCTCTGGGCGTCCACGTCGACGAAGAACCCCGGATACCGAGACGTCATGTACGTCGAGGAGCTGATCAGGCCGGAGACGGTGGACACGATGCCGCGAGGAGACGATGGTCGCGTTCCAGGACCACGGCAAGGTCGAGCTGACCTTGACAAGGACGTCGGGGACGCGCGGAAGCTGTTCATGGACCTGGCACGCCGCCGGCATCGACTACGAGGACGTGACCGAGACGCTCGAGCGCGAGGGCGTGCAGAAGTTCGCGGACTCGTTCGACGAGCTGCTGGAGGAATCCGGTCGAAGCGCGGGCAGCTGGCGCCGGAGCGTCGCTCGCCTTCGGCTCGCTTCCGGTGGAGGGAAAACCATGTTTCCCTCACGAGCTCCCTCTCTAGTGGATCGCACTCAACCCCACGCTCCGCTGAGAGTCGCCGCGTGGGCCGAGGAGAGCGAGGAGGGGAAACCTCCCGGTTTCCCCCTTCGCCCCCGCTCCCCACGGCTCATCGGCACGAGGCGGCCGATGAGCGTGTCGCGACGCAACAGAAGCTCGTCGAGCGGATCTGGGCCCACGATGCGACGGTCTGGACTGACGTCGACGCAGGACAAGTGGCTCGGTTGGCTCGACGAGCCTCGGCGGGTGTTGGAGCGCGTCGGCGAGATCACCGAGTTCGCACACGAGGCGCGCACGAAATTCGACACGTTCGTCCTGCTCGGGATGGGCGGCTCGTCGCTCGCGCCCGAGGTCCTCAAGCGGACGTTCGGCAAGAAGCAGCTGCACGTGCTCGACACGACGCACCCGGCGATGATCCGGCATGCGGAGCAGTCCCTCGATCTGGCGAAGACGATGTTCATCGTCTCCCTCGAAGTCTGGGACGACGCTCGGGACGCTGTCGCACTAGCAGCCTACTTCTGGGAGCAGACCGGCGATCCGGAGCAGTTCATCGTTGGTCACCGATCCCGGCTCGAAGCTCGAAGCAGCTCGCGGGGAGCGGGGGATGCGCGTGTTCCACGGCGAGCCGACGATCGGCGGCCGGTACTCGGCGTTGTCGCCCTTCGGTATCGTTCCGCTGCCCTGATGGGCATCGAAGCCGAGCGTTTGCTCACGAACGCCGAGCGGATGGCCGAGGCGTGCCGGAGCGACGCGAACCCGGGGGTTGCAACTGGGCCTCGAGCTCGGCGAAGGCTGGCGGCGCGGCCGCGACAAGGTGTGCATCGAGGAGACGGACGGGAACTTCGGGCTCTGGGCCGAGCAGCTCGATCGCCGAGTCGACGACGGGCAAGCAGGGCAAAGGGCCTGATCCCGGCGCCCGGCGAGACTTCGACGGCCCGGCCGCCAGGGCGTCCGAGGTTCATCTTGCGGACTCGTATGCGATCGGCGGCGAGTTCTTCCGCTGGAGTTCGCCGGTCGCGGTGCGGATCGATTCTCGGATCAACCCCGTTCGACCAGCCGGACGTCCAGGCGGCGGGAAGGACAAGGACGAAGGAGGTGCTCGCTTCGAGGCGACGATCCAGAAGCTCGAGCCCCAGGGCTCACTGGACGAGGCTGCTCGCCTCGGCGGTAGCCGCCGAGCTACGTCGCGATCCAGGCCTTCATCGATCCGACCCGCGAACGCGAGCTCCAGCCGCTCGTCGACCGCGCTCACGAGACGAGCTGCGTCGTGACGAAGGGCTCGGCCCGCGCTACCTCCGACTCGACCTGGCAGCTGGCGCGGGGCGGCCCGCCGAGCAGGCCCCTGTTCGTCCAGTGGTCGACGACACAGGAGCAGAGATTCCGATCCCCGGCGAGGACTTCGGCTTCGGGCGATTGATTCGCGCTCAGGCAGAAGGCGACTTTCGCTCGCTGCAGGAACGTGGCCGGCAGATCGTGCGAGTCAGACTGGAGGACCCTCTAATGCAGCTCGGAATGATCGGGCTCGGACGCATGGGACACGGCACGACCAGCGCCGAGCGAGCACAGGCATGACATGAAGACCTACGACCCGAACGTCGCGGAGCTCACCTCGCATCGCTAGCAGAGTTGAAGCAGCAACTGGAGCGCCGCGGGCTTTCTGGATGATGATTCCCGCCGGCAGGATCACGGAGGACACCTTCAAAGCAGTTGCTCGGAGCACCGCGGACGAGGGCGACATCATCGTGGACGGCGGCAACTCGAACTTCCGCGACTCGAAGCGGCGCTATGTCGAGGCGAAGCACAAGGGCATCCACTTCATCGACGCTGGCGTCTCGGGCGGGATCTGGGGGCTCGAGGATCGGCTTCTGCCTGATGGTCGGCGGCGACGACGAGACCGGTACAGCGGTCTCGAGCCGATCTTCGAGGCCCTTGCGCCGGAGGACGGCTATGCGCACGTCGGTCCATCGGGCGCGGGCCACTTCGTGAAGATGGTCACTAACGGCATCGAGTACGGCCTCATGCAGTCGTATGCGGAGGGTTTCGAGATCATGAGTCACTCCGAGTACGAGCATCGATGCGCTTCAGGTCTCGGGCATCTGGCGAAACGGATCGGTCGTGCGTTCCTGGCTGCTCGAGCTGTTGCACGCGGCATTCGAGTCTCACGGCTCGAAGCTCGAGGGACATCGCGCTTACGTCGAGGACTCGGGCGAAGGGACGCTGGACGATCAACGAGGCGATCAACGAGAAGCGTTCCGGCGCCGGTGATCGCAGCGCGCTCAGTTCTTCGCACGCTTCGCGTCACGCGACGACATCAGTTCTCCGCGAAAGTCGCGCGCACTCCGCAACCAGTTCGGCGGCCATGCGGTCAAGGCCGTCGGAGCGCGAAGGCCCGGCCGGGACCCGCGGTGATGCGAGCGACGCTTCGTCGCATGGCCGACAGAGCCCAGTCCCGGTGTCGGACATGGTGGTACGAAAGAGTGCGAGGATGTTCCACGGGTCCCCCTGGGAGCCTCACGTGACGAGCCACCCCGCTCCCAGGACAGACAACCCGCTGCTCGAAGGGCTGAGGTTCGCCGGGCGCCAGGACTCCTGCATCCTCGTCATCTTCGGCGCGTCCGGCGACCTGACGAAACGCAAGCTGTTCCCCGCGCTCTACTCGCTCGCCTACCGCGGCCTGCTACCCGAGCACTTCGCAGTCGTCGGCGTCTCGCGCTCGGAAGAGACGGACGACGAGTTCAGAACGGATGGAGGCCGCGGTGCAGGAGCACTCGCGCGATCCTTTCCGTGATGACGTCCTGGGAGCCGCTTGCCGAGGGCATGCACCACGTCGCGATGGACTTCGCCGACGAGGAGCGCGAGGACAGCCTCGCTCGCGACGCTTACCGACAAGCTCGACGAGGAGCGCCAGACGGCGGGCAATCGCGTCTTCTACCTCGCGACCCCACCGCCCGCCGTCTTCGAGACGGTCGTCAGCCAACGGCAAGCGCCGTCCGCACAGGGCTGGGCGCGACTGATCATCGAGAAGCCGTTCGGCCACGATCTCGCGCGTCGGCCAGAGCTGCAGAAGGTGCTCGAGACGCACTTCGCCGAGAACGAGATCTTCCAATCTGACCACTACCTCGGCAAGGAAACGGTCCAGAACATGATGGCCCTGCGGTTTGCGAACGGGATCTTCAGAGCCGATCTGGAACCGGCAGTTCGTCGACCACGTCCAGATCACGGTGGCCGAGTCGATCGGCATCGAGGGCCGCGGCCGAGTTACTACGAGCGGGCCGGCGCGATCCGCGACATCTTCCAGAACCACCTGCTGCAGCTGCGTGGCGCTCACGCGCGATGGAGCCGCCGATCGACTTCCACGGCCGACTCGGTCCGCAACGAGAAGGTGAAGGTGCTGCGCGCGATGCACACGCCGGGCCCAAGTCGGTGGTGCGCGGCCAGTACGGGCGCGGGCTACATCGAAGGCGAGGAGGTGCCTGCCTACCGCGGGGAGGCGGGCGTGGCGCCCGGACTCGCTGACGGAGACCTACGTCGCCGCGAAGCTGTACGTCGACAACTGGCGCTGGGCTGACACGCCGTTCTACGTCCGCGCGGGCAAGCGCCAGCAATACGCGAATCGAATCAGCGGGCACAA
>ERZ1370068.2056-contig-1214_pt1 | contig 106736 bp, 129 predicted proteins | sample MGYA00561227_ERZ1370068 | MGnify/ENA primary metagenome ERZ1370068 (study PRJEB38410, sample SAMEA6850437) | metagenome | study: Metagenomic assessment of the ecological functions of the soil: analysis of the soil microbiota associated with the...
GTTTGCCGAGATGCAGGTGCGCGTCGCCGCGCTGGCCGGCACGTCGTCAAGGTGAGCAACCTTGGCCGACGCGTCGCCAAAGGTGGCGCCGAGCCACGCCTCGCGCACGCTGGGGGCTAGCGCAAAACACGGCCGACACTAGACGCCAGGTGCCGGTGCATGAGGTCGGGCTGAGCCTTGAGCTCGTGCGGACGTCCTGGAAAAGACGGTCTCGCCCTTGACCAGGAATGACGATGCGATCGGCGATGGCCGTGACCGCGGCCACGCGTCTTGTCGACGATGAGCGTGGCCATGCCGGTGGTGCGGATCAGCCGGATGGTGCTGCCAGATCTCGTCGCGCATGATGGGCGCGAGCGCCTTCGGTGGCCTCGTCAGAGAAGCAGCAGGCGCGGGTTGGTCAGCAGCGCTCGGCCGATGGCCAGCATCTGCTGCTCGCCGCCCGGAAGCTGATCGCCGCGATTGATCAGGCGCTGCGCGAGCCGGGGAAACAGCTCCAGCACGCGCGCGCACGGTCCACGGTCGCGGCTCGCCGGCCCGCCGGCCGTCCGGCGATCGCCGAGGTTCTCGGCGACGCTCAGGCTCGCGAAAATGCCGCGGCCCTCCGGCACATAGGCGATGCCGCGGCGCGCGATGGCAATGCGTGGGGAGCCTGCGTCATGTCCTCGCCGTCGACGCAGCACCTGGCCGCGTTGCGGCGCGCACCGAGCCCACGAGCGTGCGGATCAGCGTGGTCTTGCCCATGCCGTTGCGGCCCATCAGGCCGATGGTCTCGCCCGTGGCGATGCGGAGCGACACGCCGCGCAGCGCTGGCTCTGGCCGTAGTAGGTGTCGAGCCCGCGCCTCCAGCAATAGTGCGGCTGGGACGCGCGGCGGCATCACACGTGGCCTCTCCGAGATAGGCGTCCTGCACCGGCGCGTGTTGGCGCGAATCGCCGCAGGCTTGCCTGCGGCCAGCACCGTGCCTTCGGCCATCACGGTCATCCAGTCGGCGACCGCGAACACGAAGTCCATGTCGTGCTCGATCAGCAGCACGGGCATGCTCGCGCGCCAAGGCCCTGCAGCAGTGCCACCATGCGCTGCGATTCCTCGACGGCCCTATGCCGGCCGAGCGGCTCGTCGAGCAACAGCACCTTGGCGCTGGCCGGCCAGCGCCATGGCGATCTCGAGCTGGCGCTGCTCGCCATGCGACAGGGTACGCCGTGCGGTTGCGCAAGCGTCCGCCGAGCCCGACCCGGTGCAACGCCTGCGCGGCGCGCGCTACGATCAGGCATGGCGGTCACGTGACACGTTCGCAGCGGTCAGGCGCGCGTCGCGACTGACCGCCTGCACGGCGAGCCGGACGTTCTCCGAGCACGCGTGCAGCGAGGCAAGATGTTGCTGCGCTGGAACGAGCGCCGACCGCCGAGACCGGTCATGCGCCAGGCGGCTCGCCGGCCACGTCGCGGTCGGCGAGCAGCGATGCGCCCGGCGGTCGGCTGCCAGTCGCGCCGGACAGCATGTTGACGCAGCGTGGTCTTGCCGGCGCCGTTTGGGCCGATGACGGCGTGCAGCTCGCCATGGCGCAGCGCGATGGAGACGTCGCGGACGGCCACGAGCCCGCCGAAGTTGCGGCTGAGCCCGTACGTGGCCAGCACGGCGGCGTCGAGCGGCGTGCGCGCCTCAGCCATGGCGGCCGCGCCTCGGCATACGGAGCCGTGGCGGGGTCGGCACGGCGTCGATCCGGCGGAGACAGCGCGGCAGGGCGATGCCGCTCAGGCCCGCTCGGCAGGGCAGGATCACCACGAACGAGCATGACGAGGCCCTTCCACCAGCAGCTGGCGCTCGGTGACCAGCTGCGCGACCTCGCCCAGCGCGGTAGAAGGCGAGCGCGCCGATGATGGGGCCGTGCAGCGTGGCCAGGCCGCCCAGCAGGATCATCAGCAGCGCCTCGGCCGAGCGGTGCCAGCCGACCAGCTCCGGGTTCACGAAGCCCCGTGTGCATGGCTCACATGTGGCCGGCGACGCCGGCGAGCATGCCGCGCGATGGCGAAGGCCGGCGAGCTTGTAGCGATAGGTGTTGAAGCCCAGCGCCTGCATGCGCGTGCTCTGTTGACGCGGATGCCTGTCGAGCACGCGGCCGAACAGCGGAGCGCAAGCAGGCACGCGAGGACGCCGAGATACATGCGCCAGCAGGCACCAGCGAGACGATAGTAGACGGCGCAGCGGTGCGCTGCGCGCCGACGTGAAGGGCAGCTGCCAGTCCGAACACGGCGATGCAGCGGGCCGGGCCAGGTAAGCGCCGTCGGTGCCGCCGCCGAGCTTGGTGTCGTGGAAGCACGAAGAACATCATCTGCCCGAAGGCGAGCGTCACCATCAGGAAGAAGAAGCCCCGCGTGCTGCAGCGACAGGGCGCCGACCGACGAGCGCCGCGAACCCGGCGACGGCCACCGCCAGCCGGCAGCGTCAGGATCAGCGAGAGGGCCGTGGTCCTGCCGGCGTGATGAGGTAGACCGTGTAGGCCCGCAAGGCCGTAGAAGCGCGGCGTGGCCGAGGCTGACACAGGCCCGGTGCAGCCGACCAGCAGCTGCAGGCTGCGAGGCCAGCATGGCCGGCGATCAGCGCCGTAGGTGCACGAGGCCCACGTAAAACTCGGGGATGCCGGAGCGGCGAGCACCGCCAGCGTGCGGCGGCACCCAACCCTAACAGGAGCCGGTGCGATCGGACTCTGGCGGCAGCCAGCTCGCGCACTCGCTTGCAGCATCCATCATGCGCCCTCGCCGAACAGGCCCCGTCGGCCGCCAGAGCAAGCACGGCCGCCATCAGCACGTAAACGGCAAGCCCTGCCAGCTTCGGCGCGTAGGCCGCGCCCAGCGTGTCGACGAGACCGAGGACGCAGCGCCGACCAGAACGCGCCGGAGACGGAGCCGAGCCCGCCGATGACGACCACGACGGAAGGAGATGATCAGGACGCCGTCGCCCATGCTGGGGTAGACGGAGTGAAAGCGGCGGCGGCCAGCGCGCCGCGCGACGAGCGCCAGCGCGGTGCCGACGGCGAACACCTGTCATATGCACGCGCCGCGCATCGATGCCGAGCACGTCGACCATCTCGGGTTTCTCGGCCGCGGCCCGGATGCATGGCTCCCATCGCGCGTGCGCTCGATCCACAGGACATCAGCGCACGCGGCCAACAGCGAGGCAGATGGCGATCACGGCGAAGCGATAGGCCGAGTAAGATGAAGTGGGGCGTGATCGGCACCGAGAAATCCAGTAGCGCGGGGGACCGGAACGGAATGGAAGTCGTTGCCGACCGAGAAGCGAGCGCGAAACTCCTCGAACAGCAAGATGAGGGCGAAGGTGAGCAGCACCTGGTCGAGGTGCTCGCGGGCGTAGAAGTGGCGAAACAGCCAGCGCTCGAGCGCCGAGGCCGGCGAGGAGTGCCGCCGAGCGACGGCGACGGGCAGGGCCAACCAGAGCGAGCCCCTGCTGCGCGTGACCAGGAACGCCACGTAGGCGCCGATCATGAACATGCGAGCCGTGCGCCAGGTTGATGACGCCCATGACGCCAAAGATCAGCGTCAGCCCGCTGGCGATCAAAAACAGCAGCAGGCCGTATTGCGAGTCCATTGAGGAGCTGCGCGAGCATCCTGGAAAGTCCATGCGATCGCGCCGCTGGCGACTGTCAGATGACAAGCCTGTCCGCCATTGTCCAGCGGACCGGCGAGGCTTTCCTCAAGCTCAGGCCAGCTTGCAGCCCGTGTCCGGGGTCAGCCAGAGTTCTCGGCGGCAATGCCGATCACCTTGTTTTGGCCGCCTTCGGCCCGGCGCAGATAGATGTTCTGCGTGACGTTCTGCGCCGGCGACATGGCAGATGGGCCCGCGCGGGCGAGTCGAGCTTGGCGGCCCGCAAGGCCTTGTAGAGGTTGGCCTCGTCCTCGATGTTGCCCTTGACGGCATCGAGCCCCACGCGCCAGCAGCTGGGCGGCATCGTAGCCCTGGACGGCATAGACGTCGGCGTCGCGCCCGGCCTTGTCCCTGAAGGCCGTGCGGAAGGCGGCATTCTTGGGATTGTCGAGCCCGTCGCCGTAGTGCAGCCCGGTCTCGACGCCCTCGGCGGCCGCGCCCTGGGCTTCGAGCGTCCCTCGGTGAGGAAGCCCGAGCCGCACAGCGGCGCTTTGAGGCCGGCCGCGGCGTACTCCTTGACGAACTGCACGGCGCCGCCGCCGGCAAAGAAGGAGGCCCACCAGCATCGACAGCCGAGGCCTGAGGATCTTGCGCCAACAGCGGTTGGGAAATTGGTCTGCGGGAAGGGGCGACGCAGGTCGGCAGCACCTGGCCGCCGCCCTTCTCGAACGCCTTCGCTTGAAGCCGGCGCCGCTTTCCGCTGCCGGCGGCGTAGTCCCAGCGTGACCCAGACGCTCTTCTTGTGCCCCTTCTTGGCGCGCGGCGACGACCCATGCCGTAGGCGCGGCTGCCAGTTCGGTAAAGGACGAGCTGAGACGTACGTTCTTGGCGCACAGACTCGCGCGTCACCGCCACGTTGCCGGCGTTGGGCACGATGGTCAGCGTGCCGCTGTCCTGCACCACCTTGTGGATGCCCATCTGCACGCCTGAGTGCACCGGTGCCGATCAAGCACGTCGACGCCGATCGCGCTTGACGAGACGTTCGGCATTCTGCGGCGCGTTCTCGGGTTTGGATCACATCGTCGAGCTTGATGATTTGGATCTCGCGGCCGGCGAGCTTGCCTGGCCTTCTCGGCGATCAGGATTTCGATGGCGTAGCGTGATGTTTTCGCCGAGCTTGGCGAAGGTGCCCGAGTAGGGCAGCATCAAGCCCAACCTTCGAGCGGCTTGGCCTGGGCGATCGCCCAGCGCGTGGGCAGGCTCGCCGCGCCGACCGCGGCGGCGCCAGCCCCGAGCACGGCTCGACGCGAAACGAGTGTTGCAAAGCGCCTTCCCATGGTTTCCTCCCGCCCTTTGGGCCCCGAATTTGAGCGGTGCTGTTGAGGTTATCGGAGGTTCTTGGGCTCGCACACCGGGGCGGCAATTGCAACGCCGGCCCACCGGTGTCGACGTGTCGGGACGCCTCATGGCCCCCTTGGCCCCCTGGCCGCTCATGCCCCGCGACAACCTCGCGGCCTGACGTGCAAGGCTGGTGGGACCAGCGGGCCGCCGTTGACCGGCAAGGAAGGCCCCCGGCGAGGGCCCTCAAGCGACCAAAAGGCTTCAGCGCCACGCAGCTGGTCCCGGGCCGAAAGGCTGCCGCACTTCTGGCGGCCGGCCGCCGCGTCAACTGCTTCTTTACAGACTTTAGGGCAGTAGTTGCACTACTTTAGTCCGATAATAAAGGCCAGACTTCCTCATCTCTTCGCACGCTCTAAGGGGGCATAAATTGCTGTCAGGGAGGCCACCCTGCCAGAAGCCTAGACCTCCCGGCGATGCGGCCGGTGCCGGCTCCAACCTCCACCGCGGCGCGGGGGCCCGGTGAGCTTCGTCGCCAACCACGGTTGTCGGGCGCTCAATGGGATAGTTGGTGAGAGAGAAAGGATACGCACGTTGCCGTCATTGATCCCTATCCGTTCTTCCGGCAGGGGATCGTCCAGACCATCGTGCACGCCAGCGAGCTTGGGCTGGTGGCCGAGGGGGCAACGCTGCTCGACGCGCAGCGCGCGGCCCGCGAGCATCGCCCCGACTGCTCATCATCGACATCGGCGGCCTGCCCTGACGGCGGCGTGGGACGGGCGTACGGGAGTTCATCCAGGCGCACCGGAGTGCAAGCTCGTCGTGCTGACCTGCTCGACGACGTCGCGAGCGTCTCCAAATGCGCTCGCCGCCGGTATCAAGGCTACATTCTCAAGGGTGTCACGGGGACCGAGCTTGTGGAGGTCATCAAGACCATCCACTACGGTCAGCCCTACATCACCCCGAAACTGGGTCACGCCTGTTCGACGGAGGCCAGGGTGGGCCGCTGTCGGCCATTCGCGAGCCAAGCCCGAAGCTCGAGTCGAGTATCGCGAGCAACAAGTCTGGATCCGGATTTCCAGGGGCTGACCAGCAAGGAGATCGCCATTCAGCTCGGCTTGAACAGAGCGCACCATCAAGCACTACCTGACCCAGCTCTTCAAAAGATGCTGTGCGCAACCGCTTGCAGGCGATCCAGACCGCCAAACGGTTGACGAGCTCTTTGTTGAGGGCCTCTCGGGGACCGATCCCCGAGCGCGACCATCAGCCAGTGTGGCGGGCAAACCGGAAAAACCGGGCTCAGAGCGTCTTGACGACCACTTTGCCGTCGCCGCGGCGTTGGCGCGCATTTTCACTTCCTGGCCCTTGAATTCCTTTTCCTTGAGCTGTTCGAGGAATTTCGGGATGGCGCGCCGATCGCCGGCCACGGCCATCAGCCAAACGATGTTTCCCGAGGCCCGTATTGGTGGTGCAGGCGCACGGGCTTGTCGAGATTTTCCGACAGCCCCTTGTCGATCTGCGGCGAGACCGGGGCCCAAAGGCGACGGCGACGGGGACGAGTACCCGCTTTTCTCATCCGGCTTCGGCTCTCCCGGGGCGGGGAGGTGCCGGCATGTGCGCCAGCCGGGAACTGCCCCGCCATCACCGGAGCAGGACCAGCCATTGCAGATCGGCGATCTGCATGTTCTCGAGTTCTGATCGCGCATCAGCACGGCGATGATCTGAGAAAACGATTGACCGAACCGTGCCTGCGTGTCGCGCGTCCCCGGTCGTCGGGCCGGTGCGCCGGCGCGCGCCGTCCCCGCTTTCCGCCCTTGGCCGCTTTTGCTTTGGCGTCCCGCTGGTCGACCATGGTCCAACCACCCCACAATACATTTCCTTAGAATCGCGGCCAACCCTATCGCGGGCGTCCCTCGAGGGTCAATCGGACGTTGGCCCATTAAGCCATGGCGCCAACTTCGCCCGAGACCCTCAGACCCAGGCGCCGGCCGCTGGGATCGGGCCAAGCGCCTTGATTTTGCTGGCAATCCGCGCGCGCGCCACCCACCCAGCCCTGAGATCCACCTTGGCTATCGGACCCTTGGGACAAAGCCACGGCGCACACCGGATGCACGTAGGTCCCGCTGGCGCCGCCCTTCCAGTCTTCCTACATTCGGGCAAGATCGGCGCAGGAGCCGGTAACCAGGAATCTTTCAGCCACTTGCACGCGAGTGATGCAAGCGGCGGGGCGCAGGAGAACGTCATGCGTTGGATTTATCAAGTCTGATCTCGAATTCATTCTTGCGCAAATCAAGATCGCCGAGCAGCACGCGCTGGGTTTTGATCTCCTCACTTTGTTGCCGAATGTCGCTCGTGCCGTTCTGGCCTGCGCACGGTCGATGGCTCGTTCAACAACCTGGTGCCGGGCCAGAGCGAATTCGGCTCCGCCGACACCATCTCTTCCCGCGGCTGACCGATCCGGTTTTCCAGCGATGCATCGGGCGGGACATCCTACGCAGCAGACCAGCGGCACGGTTGTCGACTCGCAGCCGCGCATCATCTCCAACCTGATCGTCGACCAGACCGCCAACAATCCGGCGGCGGTGGCGGCGGCGGACAGCGCCGGTGCGGACGGCATCTGGGGCACCGCCGACGATGTCTTGAACGACGGCGTGCCGATCCTGCGCACAGTGCCGGCTCTGGATGGCATCTCCGGCACCGCCGACGACGTCGCCGATCTTCTCGTTCGCCAACGTGACGCCGGACGCGGGCCTGTCGGCGCCGTTCAACTCTGTGGTTCACGTTCTTCGGCCAGTTCTTCGACCACGGCCTCGACCTCGTCACCAAGGGCGGCAGCGGCACGGTCTTCATTCCGCTGCAAGCCGGACGATCCGCTGATCGTCGGGCCGATGGCATCTCGGCACTGCCGACGATCTGCCGGCGCTGCAGCTTCATGGTGCTGACGCGGGCCACCAATCAGCCCGGCCCCGACGGCATCCTGCGGCACCGACGACGTCGACGATCCGACGACATCCACGAGCACAACAACACGACCTCGCCGTTCGTCGACCAGAACCAGACCTACACGTCGCATCCCTCGCACCAGGTGTTCCTGCGCGCCTACGAGCTCAACGCCGCCGGCGATCCGGTCGCGACCGGCAAGCTGATCGCCAACCGCGATCTGGCGCCGATGGCGCATTCGGCACCGCCGACGACATCGAACTCGGCGGCATGGCCACCTGGGCGGTGGTGAAGGCGCAGGCGCGCGACCTGCTCGGCATCGAGCTCGACTGACGACGACGTCGTCAACGTGCCGCTGCTGCGCGACCGACCCCTACGGCAACTTCATCCCGGGCGCGAACGGCTTCGCCGCAGGTCGTGATGAAGCTGGCGCCGACGGCATTGCCGCAGACCGCCGACGACGTCCTGGTCGAAGGCAATCCGGCGGCTCCGGTCAGCCCAGCTGCGGTCGACGCGCTGCGCACCGGCCACCAGTTCCTGATCGACATCGCGCACAACGCCAGCCCGTTCAACGGCCAGACCGGCGCCGCTGCCGGCCGACAGCGGACAACGTCGTCGGCGGCGATGCCAGCAGCCGCGGCACCTACGACGACGAGCTGCTCGACGCGCACTACATGGCCGGCGACGGCCGCGTCAACGAGAACATCGGCCTCACCGCCGTGCACCACGATGTTCCACTCCGAGCACAACCGGCTGGTCGACCACACCAAGCAGGTGGTTCTCGCGATCGAACGACCTCGCCTTCCTCAACGAATGGCTGCTCGGCCGACGTCGGTACGATCCCGACAACGCCAGCGCGATCGCCGCCCTGCAGTGGGACGGCGAGCGCCTGTTCCAGGCGGCGAAGTTCGGCACCGAGATGCAGTACCAGCATCTGGTGTTCGAGGAGTTCGCGCGCACGATCCAGCCGCAGGTCGACGCGTTCCTCGCGCCCGACCGGGTACGATACGCACGATCGATCCGTCGATCGTCGCCGAGTTCGCGCACGTCGGTCTATCGCTTCGGCCACTCGATGCTGACCGAGACGATCGACCGCTTCGACCCCAACTTCGTCGTCGAGCGAGATCGGCCTGATCGCGGCCTTCCTCAATCCGCTGGCGTTCGACGCGGACGGCGCGCCGACCGCCGAAGAGGCGGCCGGCGCCATCGTGCGCGGCATGACCCGCCAGGTCGGCAACGAGATCGACGAGTTCGTGACCGAGGCGCTGCGCAACAACCTGCTCGGCCTGCCGCTCGACCTCGCCGCCATCAACCTCGCGCGCGGCCGCGACACCGGCATTCCGTCGCTTGAACGCGGCGCGGCGCGAATTCTACGAGATGACCGGCGACAGCCAGCTCAAGCCCTACACGAGCTGGGCCGACTTCGTGCAGCACCTGAAGCACCCGGAATCGCTCGATCAACTTCATCGCCGCCTACGGCACGCATGGCGCCATCACCGGCGCCGATCGCACGCTGGCGGACAAGCGCGCGCGGCCACGGCGCTGGTGTTCGGCGGCACGCGGTGTCAGCCGCGCCGGCGGCGCGAGTTCGTTGCCGTGACGCCGACCGGATCGCCTTCCTCAACAGCACCGGCGCTTATGCCAGCGACGCCCTCACCGGCGTGACCACCACCGGCCTCGACGACATCGACCTCTGGATCGGCGGCCTGGCCGAGAAGACCATGCCGTTCGGCGGCATGCTCGGCTCGACCTTCAACTTCGTGTTCGAGAACCAGCTCGAGAACCTGCAGAACGGCGACCGGCTTCTACTACCTGGCACGCACCGCGGGACTGCAACTTCGTCAACGAGCTTGAGAACAACTCGTTCGCCAAGCTGATCATGCTGAACACCGACGCCGACGCACCTGCCGGCGTGACGTGTTCTCGACGCCCGGCCTTTATCCTCGAGGTCGATCAGACCGAGCAGTTCACCGGTTCGAACGACGGTCTGCGGCCAGGTGACGATCCGATCGGCGACGACGTGGTCGGCGCACGGCATCGACGGCATCTGATCCGCCGCTGGTGATCCGGGACAACCCGGCGACGCCCGGCACCGATACCAACTACCTCCACTACACCGGCGACCAGCATGTCGTCCTCGGCGGCACCGACCGGCAATGACATCCTCATCGCTCGAGCGACGGCGACGACACGCTCTATGGCGACGGCGGCAACGACCGGCCTCGAGGGCGGCGTCGGCAACGACCAGATCCACGGCGGCGCCGGCGACGACATCATCACCGACATCGGCGGCGACGACAATCATCCAGGGCGGCGACGGCAACGACGTCATTCACGGCGGCCAACGGCATCAACCTGATCATTGGCGGCGCCGGCAGCGACTTCATCATCACCGGCGAGGACATTTCCGAGGTCTTCGGCGGCCCGGGCAACGACTTCATCCTCGGCGCCAAGACCAACGCAGCCGATGCTCGGCAACGAAGGCGACGACTGGATCGAGAGCGGCACCCAGGACGGCGCGCCCGGCGACAATTTCGATCCGCGCTCGCAAGACCCGATTGATCGGCAACGACGTCTTCATCGGCGGCGGCGGCTTCGATGAATTCATCGGCGAAGGCGGCGACGACATCATGGTCGGCAGCGACGGCCGAGGACCAATATTGACGGCATGTCCGGCTTCGACTGGGTCACCTACAAGAACGATCGCTTCGGCGTGACCGTCGACATGCTGGTGAGCGACTTCGTTTGAAGTCGCACCGGTGGCGCCATCGAACTGCCGGCATCCTCGATCGGTTCGCCGTCGTGGAAGGCTCTGTCGGGATCGGCCTTCGGCGACTTCCTGCGCGGCGACGACGCCGATGCGGATGCGATTGCCAACACCAATGGCGGCGCAGGGCAGCGTGCTCACCAACATCGGCCTCATCGACGGCCTGCAGAGCTTCTTGGGCGCTGGAGTGACCTCGTTCGGCTCCGGCAACATCATCCTCGGCGGCAGCGGCAGCGACATCATCGAAGGCCGCGGCGGCGACGATCTGATCGACGGCGACCAGTGGCTCAACGTCCGCATCAGCGTGCGCGCGAACCTGGACGGCACCGGCGCGGAGCTCGCCACCTTCGACAGCATGGTCCCGCTCGTCCCGCTGATGCTCAACTGGGACCTATAACCCCGGCCAACTGCAAATCGTGCGTGAGATCCTGGACGGGGACCGACAACTTCGACACCGCTCAACTTCTCCGATGTCGCGGCCAATTACTCCATCGTCACCGACGCCAACGGTGCTGACCACCGTCACGCATGAGGCCCCGCCCGAAGGCGGTCTTGTCAGCGACGGCATCGACCGGCTGACGGGTGTCGAGCGCCTGCAGTTTGCCGATGTGTCCATCACCCTGCCTCAGGGCCTCGGGCTCAACCAAGATCCGGTCGGCCAGCTGACGATCCTCGATGCCGAAAGCAACACCGCCGACAACGAGCCGACCGAGGGTCAGCGGCTGCGGCGCGTCGATCGCCGGCGTGACCGACGCGGACAACCCCGGCGATGGCTCGATTGTCGGTCCCGTCGCCTACCACTGGCAGGTCGAAGCGCGCCCGGGCACAGGCATCTTCGAAGACATCCGGGCGGAGGTGCGCGGCAACGAGCCGGCCAGGGCCGAGGGTGCAACCTTCATCGTGACCCCGGATCTCGCCGGGCTGTCGATCCGGGTCAGGGCCGTCTTATCAGGACGCGCAACGGCGTGCTGGAGCAGGTGTATCTCTGCCGCGACCGCTCCGGTCATTGACGTCGTGCTACCCACCCCCACGCCGGCGGCAGTTCTCCCCGACGGCAAGCGATGTGTTCAGCGCCGGTGTGCATCTGGTTCGCAGCGACCTCGAATTCATTCTGCAGCAAATCCAGATCGCGGAACGCCATGCGGACGGGGAGAACCTCCTCAACATCATTCCGAATTCACGCGTGGCGTTCGGTCTGCGCACGGTCGATGGCTCGTTCAATAACCTGGTGCACGGGCCAGAGCGGGTTCGGCGCCGCCGACGAGCTGTCTTCCCGCGGCTGACCGATCCGGTTTTCCAGCGATGCATCGGGCGGGACATCCTACGAGCAGACCAGCGGCACGGTTGTCGACCCTGCAGCCGCGCATCATCTCCAACCTGATCGTCGACCAGACCGAGCAACAACCCGGCGGCGGTGGCGGCGGCCGGAAGCGCCGGTGGACGGCATCTGGGGTACCGCCGACGATGTTCTTGAACGATGGCGTCGATCGATCCTGCGCACACGTGCGGGTCTCGATGGCATCCTCGGCACCGCCGACGATGTCGCCGACTTCTCGTTCGCCAACGTGACGCCGGACGCGGCCTTATCGGCGCCGTTCAACTCGTGGTTCACGTTCTTCGGCCAGTTCTTCGACCACGGCCTCGACCTGGTGCACCAAGGGCGGCAGCGGCACGGTCTTCATTCCGCTGCAAGCCGGACGATCCGCTGATCACACGGCCCGGATGGTATCCCAGGCACCGACGACGATTTGCCGGCGTGCTGCAGCTTCATGGTGCTGACCCGGGCCACCAATCAGCCCGGCCCCGACGGCATCCTGGGTGACAACCCCTGACGCTGGAGATCGACGAGAGCGCCGACGACATCCACGAGCACGCCAACACAGACCTCGCCGTTCGTCGACCAGAACCAGACCTACACGTCGCACCCCTCGCACCAGGTGTTCCTGCGCGCCTACGAGCTCAACGCCGCCGGCGAGCCGGTGGCGACCGGCAAGCTGATCACCAACCGCAATCTGGTGCCGATGGCGCATTCGGCACCGACGACGACATCGAACTCGGCGGCATGGCGACCTGGGCGGTGGTGAAGGCGCAGGCGCGCGACCTGCTCGGCATCGAGCTCAGTGACTACGACGTCGTCAACGTGCCGATGCTGCGCGACCGATCCCTACGGCAACTTCATTCCCGGCGCGAACGGCTTCGCCCAGCTGATCGTCGGGCTCGGCGCCGACGGCATTGCCGGCAGACCGACGACGACGTGCTGGTCGAAGGCAATCCGGCGGCTCCGGTCAGCCCAGCTGCGGTCGGCGCGCTGCGCACCGGCCACGATGTTCCTGACCGACATCGCGCATGACGCCAACCCGTTCAACAGCCAGACCGGCGCGCCGCTGCTGGCGGACACGGACAACGTCGTCGGCGCGTCGCCAGAGCCCGGCAGCTACGACGACGAGCTGCTCGACGCGCACTTCATCGCGCGGCGACGGCCGCGTCAACGAGAACATCGGCCTCACCGCCGTGCACCACGATCTTCCACTCCGAGCACAACCGCCTGGTCGATCACAACAAGGAAGTGATACTGGCGACAGCGGCGACCGGCGACGTCGCGTTCCTGAACCAATGGCTGCTCGCGGCACGTCGCCGACGCTTCCAGGCCGGACCTCGTCGACGCTGCAGTGGAACGGCGAGCGCCTGTTCCAGGCGGCGAAGTTCGGCACCGAGATGCAGTACCAGCATCTCGTGTTCGAGGAGTTCGCGCGCAAGATCCAGCCGAACGTCGACCCGTTCTTCGTGCCCGACCAGGTGTACGACGCCGACATCAATCCGGCGATCGTCGCCGAGTTCGCGCACGTCGGTCTACCGCTTCGGCCACTCGATGCTGACCGGACGACGATCGACCGCTTCGACCCCAACTTCACGTCGTCGAGCGAGATCGGCCTGATCGAGGCCTTCCTCAATCCGCTGGCGTTCGACGCGAGCGGTACGCCGACCGCCGAGCAGGCGGCCGGCGCCATCGTGCGCGGCATGACCCGCCAGGTCGGCAACGAGATCGACGAGTTCGTGACCGAGGCGCTGCGCAACAACCTGCTCGGGCCTGCCGCTCGACCTCGCCGCCATCAACCTGGCGCGCGGCCGCGACACCGGCATTCCGTCGCTTGAACGCGGCGCGGCGCGATTTCTACGACGATGACCGGCGACAGCCAGCTGAAGCCCTACACGAGCTGGGTCGACTTCGTGCAGCACCTGAAGCACCCGAATCGCTCGATCAACTTCATCGCCGCCTACGGCACGCATGACGCTCATCACGGCGCCGACGTCGATACGCTGGCGACAACGCGCGGCGACCGCGCTGTATGGCGGCAGCGCTGTCATCACGACGGCGCGCCGGACGAGCGCCGTCGTTGCCGATGACGTCGACCGGATCGCGTTCCTCAACAGCACCGGCGCCTATGCCAGCCTGCGCGAGCGGCGTGACGACCACCGGCGTCGACAACATCGACCTGTGGATCGGCGGCCTCGCCGAGGAGCAGATGCCGTTCGGCGGCATGCTCGGCTCGACCTTCAACTTCGTGTTCGAGGACGCAGCTCGAGAAGCTGCAGGACGGCGACCGCTTCTACTACCTGGAGCGCACCGCCGGCCTGAACTTCCTCACCGAGCTGGAGAACAACTCGTTCGCCAAGCTGATCATGGCGAACACCGACGCCGACGCACCTGCCGGGCGACGTCTTCTCGACGCCCGGCTTTATCCTCGAGGTCGACCCAGACGCAGCAGTTCAACGAGGGCCTGGGCGCGACGGCCGATCCGATCGGCGGCGATCCGTCATCCGCTGGTGATCCGCGACAACCCGGCGACGGCCGGCACCGATACCAACTACCTCACGTACACCGGCGACCGAGCATGTCGTCCTCGGCGGCACCGATCGGCAATGACATCATCATCTCCAGCGAAGGCGACGACACGCTCTATGGCGATGGCGGCAACGACCGCCTCGAGGGCGGCTTCGGCAACGACTTCATCCGCGGCGGCGCCGGCGACGACATCATCACCGACGTCGGCGGCGACGACATCATGCAGGGCGATGACGGCAACGACGTTCATCCACGGCGGCCAAGGCGTCAACCTGCTCGATCGGCGGCTTCGGCAATGACTTCATCATCACCAACGAGGACATCGGCGAAGTGGCTTCGGCGGCCAGGGCGACGACTTCATCCTCGGCAATCGTGCGAACGAGGAAGGCCTGGGCGGCGAAGGCGACGACTGGATCGAGTTTGGCACCCCCGACGGCGGGTCGGGCGACAACGCCGATCCGTTCGCCCGCGACCCGATCGTCGGCAACGACGTCTTCATCGGCGACAGCATATCCGACAGAATGGATGGCGAAGGCGGCGATGACATCCTTGTTGGCAACCACGGCGGCGGCGAAGGCGACCGCTACATAGGCAAGTCCGGGTTCGACTGGGCCGTGTTCAAGGACGATCCGTTCGGGGTGACGGTCGATTTGGACATCCGCGCCTTCGACGAAACCACGGTGCCGCGCTCGAACAATGCGATCCTTGCCCGGTTCGAAGCATGGAAGGTCTCTCGGGATCGAAGCGTGCCGACATCCTGCAGGGCGACAATGCCGACGCGGCTTCGATCGCCGTCTCGGGCTTCACCGGCAGCGTGCTCACCAACATTGCGCTTATCGATGGTCTGAGACGACTTACTCGGCGCCGGCGTGACCTCGTTCGGTTCGGGCAACATCATCCTCGGCGGCCAGGGCAGCGACATCATGGAAGGCCGCGGCGGCGATGATCTGATCGACGGCGACAAATGGCTGAACGTCCGCATCGGCGTCTTCGAGAATCTTGATGGCACCGGCGACGAGATTGCCTCCTTCGACAGCATGACCGACATGGTCGCGCTCATGGTCAACGGGACCTATAACCCCGGTCAGCTTAAGATCGTTCGTGAGATCCTGCCCGGCGATGTCAACGCTGTCGACAACTTCGACACCGTGTACTTCTCGGGGCCGCTGGAGGACTACACGATCAGCATCGACGCCAACGGGACAATCGGTGACCTGAGGACGATATCGTCACCGTTACGGACAATGTCGGCGACGATGGCACCGACCGCCTCACCAATATCGAGCGGCTGCAGTTCGGAGATCAGACGGTCGTCCTGCGGACGGGTCTCAATGAGGAGCCGGAGGGCTTGCTGACGATATCAGACCCCACACCGACAGAAGGCCAGACCCTCACGGTGTCGATCGCGGGTGTGACCGATGGTGACAATCCGGGCGCAGGTGCAATTACCGGACCGGTCAGCTACTTCTGGGAGGTGGAGGAAGATCCGGGTTCGGGCCGCTTCGCCACCATCCTGCACGACAATGTCGGTGGCGAACTGGTGCGGGCGACGGGCACGACCTTTACGGTGACCCCGGAGCTTGCCGGGCTGGCGATCCGCGTGCGCGCCGTCTACAAAGACGCCCATGAGGTGCTCGAGACCGTGTATTCGGCACCGGCAACTGTCGCCAACACGAATACTGCCCCGGTCGGCACGGTGGTCATTTCCGATACCTCGCCCACCGAAACGCAGCCGCTAATCGCCACCAACAACTTTCTCGATGCCGATGGGCTCGGTGGTGTGCTGTTCACGTATCAATGGCAACGGCTCGACGGCGCCGTCTGGACGAATGTCGGTGCGGCCTCAACCGTCTCTCTGTTCACGCCCGGCGCGGCAGAAGTCGGCCATCAGCTGCGCGTTCAGGTCAGCTACACGGACGCCCAGGGCACGCCCGAGACCGTCATCTCGGCGGCAACCGAGGTGGTCGGCGACTTCATAGAGGCGAACGCTGTGGGGCAGACGCTTGACGGCACCGAGGGCCAGGACATCATCTTCGGCGGCGGCGGCATTGATATCATTAACGGCCTCGGCCAGGACGATCTCCTCGACGGCGGTTCCTCAGCTGACAATATCCTCGGCGGAGCCGGTAACGACACGATCATTGGCGGGGGTGGCGGCGACGCGCTGAGCGGGCAGGCCGGCGACGACATCTTCAACTACACGATGGGTGACGGTGCCGATGCGGTCAATGGTGGAGATGGTCTAGACACCCTGAACATCACGGGTGCCGGGCAGCTTGACGTTGTCTTCAACGGCACGTCCTTGACGGCCTTCGAGAATGGGTCGGTCACCTTGGTCGAGAGCGTGACCGCCAGTCTGGACGGTGCTAACGACACGCTAAGTTACGCCGGCACGACGGCCGCGGTGACGGTCAACTTGGCCGGGACGGCCTCGGCCTCGGCTTCACCTCGATTGCCGGCATCGAAAACGTCACCGGCGGTAGCGGCAACGACGTGCTGAGAGGTAATGCAGGCTCCAACATCCTGAACGGCGGCGCTGGTAATGGGAGCGACACCTTCATCGCTAGCCTCAATGATGGCAACGACGCCTACAGCGGTGGAGGCGGCAACGATACCTACGACCTGTCGCTAACCACGGCTGGCGCCACCGTCATGACGGGAAGTTCGTCGAGCGCAGAAACGGGCACCGATCTCCTCACGTCCATTGAGAACATCATCGGCAGCCAAGGCAACGACAGCATCACCGTTAATGGCGGTAACAACCTGCTCGATGGCCAAGGCGGCGCCGATAGCATCAATGGCGGGGCGGGCAACGATACACTTGATGGTGGGGCCGGCGATGACACGCTCATTGGCGGTACCGGTAACGACACCCTTCTCGGCGGCGTCGGCAATGACGTCTTCACGTACACCTTCGGGGATGGTGTGGATAGCGTGGACGGCGGGGACGACCTTGACACCCTCAACATCATGGGCACCGCGACGGCCAACACGCTCGACGTCATCTGGGACGGCGCGCACCTCACCAACTTCGAGGGCGGGACGCTGACCAGCGTCGAGACCGTGGTCGATCTGGGGGCGGCACGGATACGCTGAGCTATGCCGGCTCCTTGGCGGCAGTGCACGTCAACCTCGGAGCCGGGACTGGGACGGCCGACGGTTTCAGCTCCATCGCCGGGGTCGAGAGCGTGACCGGCGGTGCCGGCGCCGACGTGTTGACGGGCAATGGCTCCATCAACTCCCTGAGCGGCGGTGCCGGCAATGACACCATCGACGGCGGGGCCGGCAATGACTTGCTCGTTGGTGGCGCAGGCAATGACACCTACTTTGCCGACAACGGCGACACCATCACCGAGGGTGCGACCGGCGGTATCGACACTGTGAACACTGCGAGCGCCACCTTCACGCTCAGTAACAATGTCGAAAACCTCATCTTCACGGGCGCGGGTGGCTTCACGGGCAATGGCAATGCGTCGAACAACAGCATTACGGGCGGTACTGGCGCTGATAGCCTCAGTGGCGCGGGCGGGGCAGATACTCCTGACCGGTGGTGGCGGTAACGACACGATGGATGGTGGTGCCGGTCTTGACACGTTCATGATTCGCCACTGGCTTTGGCAACGACACCATCAGCGGCTTCGATGCCAACGCGGGGGGGGCAGGACTTACTCAACGTCTTCGGCACCGGCGTTACGGCCGCCAACTTCGGCACCAGTGTGACCATCGCCGACCTCGGAAGCGACACGTCGGTCACGATTGGCACCGACACGATCCTACTTGTCGGCGTGAATGGGAACGGAGCCAACAGCATAACCATCGACGACTTCAGGTTCGTCTGAGGCAAGTGAGAGGGGCGGGCTCTGGCAAGACCGCCCCTTGCTCTTTGGTGTGTTGCACAAGCCCTTGCTTCAACTTTCTGTAGCCGGCCAAGCGCAGCGTCCGACCGCGAGGGTGGCGTGAACGAGAAAGCGTGGAAGCCGACATGCGGACCAACAACCTGAAACCGATTCAAAAGACGGCCTCGCGAGGCGTGCATGCGACGCTTGCAAAGCCGCCGTAATATGAGCGGCGCGCACGCCGGCAGCCTGGGGCCTGCGCCGCAGTGTGAAAGTAGCGATACCCAACAGCCCTCGAACACCCCCGCATAAGCAGACACAGGCCATGCCCCGCACAACGCGTCTTTTGCCGGCTACGCTTGTTCGGGCCATCGTGTCGCTGCCGTTGATGCTGCTCGCGACCGCGCTGTGGGCGGCGCATGCCGAACACCCCACGGCCACGGACCTCGCCATCCAGGCGATGCTGGTCCTCTTTATGGCGGCGCTGCTCGTCAACGTCGTCCTCTCCGTCGTTGCCATCCTGCGCGAGCGGCACCTCGATCCACCCGAAGCCGGAGCCAGCCCCTGGTCTCCGAGCTGGAGCAGCACCCGGCACGGGCAGCGCCTCCGGGCAAGACCCCGCCCGCCGTCGCGTCGCCAACCGATCGCACGCCGCCCCGACAGGTCCTCTCTGAGCGATAAGAAGGGCCCCCGCCCACTCCCCATTTGCTTAAGGGTTCCTTAGCGCGTGTCTCATAAAAAGTGCGCCAAGGGCTTAGCGGGATGGGGCATGTCGAGGCGCCTTTGGCACATCGCGGCGGCTGTGGCTGCGGCTCTCGCGTTCGCCGGCTGCAGCTCCTTTGCCAGCTATGCACCGCCGATGGACATCGCCAGCGATGCGGCGGCACGGCCCTTGAAGGATGCCTGGACGCCAACGGCGGCCGTAACCAAGGTGTCGGCGACCCCAACCGCAAAAGCACGGCAGCAGGGGGATGCGGTCCGGCCGCAAACGGCCACCTCCTGCAAGACCGACAGCGAGTGCGTCGTCATTTTGTCTGCGCTTATCAACGACCCCAGGCGCAGCTGGATCGGCCAGCCGCAGTCGGCGGCCGAGTACGCCAACGGGACCCGCTTTTTGCCTATCGCGCCTTGCGGACCCGGTTGAGCTGCGGCGAGCTCAAACGCGCCATCGACGATACCAAAGTCGCCGCCGCTCGCCTCGCGACTCCAGCGCTGGGCGTTTCGGTGGCGCAAGCGGCAAGCGCGCTTTCGTTGTCGACGGCGGTGGGGACCGAGCTCCGCCACGAAAACACCCAGCGCTGTCGCGCCGCACCCGCCCACACAAAGGCGCGCACCTTGGGTTCCCGCGACGAGCTGGCGCCCGGCTAGCTGAGGCTCTCACGAGGCGGAGGCGCTCCGGCACAGTCCCGGTTGTTCCTCGAGCAGCCGCGCAATAATGCGCCGAACGTCGGCAAGCACGTAGGGCTTGCTCAAACGCGGCATCTTGCGTAAGTGCTCCGGCAGCACGGCGGTGTCCGAATAGCCCGTGACAAAGGCGAAGGGCACCTTGCGGGCGATCAGTTCGTCGGCGATCGGCGCGCTGGTGTCGCGGCCGAGGCTCACATCCACCAGGGCCAGATCGATGGTCTCGTCCTTGGCCAGCGACAAGCCGGCCTGTAGCGAGCGCGCCGGCCCGACCACCGTGTGGCCCACGCTTTCGAGGTCCGCCTGCAGCTGCAGGGCCACCAGGGCTTCATCCTCGATGACCAGGATGCGCGAACGGGAGGTGCGCGCCCCCTCGCCCGGGCTTGGTGGGGCGGCATCGGCAGCCTGCGGTTGGCGCAGCGCGGTGGGCCGGCCATTGTGCGGCATCACGAAGGGCCCCTTGAGGCCGTATTCGAAGCCGGTTCGTTCGAACCGACACTCGGCCAGCGCGCCGACGTCGGAGGCCGCCGCCTTGAGAACGGTGAGGCCAAAACCTTGCGTCGTCGGTTGTGTGACCGCGGGACCGGCCTCTTCGCGCCAGGCCAGCTGCAGCTGTGGGCGCGGCGCGGCAACGTCTAAGGTCCAGGAGATGACGACGTGGCCAGCGGGCGTGGAAAGGGCGCCATGTTTGAGCGCATTCGTCGCCAGCTCGTGCAGGGTCAGGGCTAACGATTGCGTGAGCTCGGGCAACACCCAGGCCGCCTCGCCGTCGACGCGGATGTTGTCTTTGGCGCGGGTCAGAAACGGTCTCAGCACCTCGGTTACGAGCTCGCGCAGGTCCGTTCCTGCCCAAGCGCCGCGCGCCAACAAGGCGTGTGCCTGCGACATGGCTTGGATCCGCCCGTCGAGCGCCTGCACGAACGAGCCGACCGAGGCCGCGCGATGGCTGGAGAGGTGGGCCACCGCCGATACATTGCTCAAGGTGTTTTTGACGCGATGGTCCAGTTCGGCCATCAGCAGGCGTTGACGCTCTTCGGCGTTGCTTGCGCTCGGTGATGTCGAGCGCGGTGCCGATGACGCGCCGGCCGCTACGCGCCGGCCGCCCAACAGCCATTGCCTGGCCCCGGTCCAACAGCCAGCGCACGCTGCTATCGGGGCGCACAATCCTGAATTCAAGGGTGCGGCGGTCCGCCGCCGAGCTGAAGCCTTGAACGTGCCGGGCGACCATGTCGCGGTCGTCCGGGTGCACCACGTCCAGGACCTTTTCGAGTGTCAACGGCTGCTCGCCCTCAGGCCGGCGATGCGGCGCAACGATCGCGACCAATACACCTCCCCGGCGGGTAGCTTGTAGTCGTAGGTGCCGAACCCCGCCGCCTCGCTGGCGAGCCGCAGCCGCTCCTCGCTTTCGCGCAGCTGCATCGTCGAGGCTTCTAGCTCGGCGGTGCGTTCGGCGACGCGGCGCTCGAGCTCGTCGTTGAGCCGACTCGAGCTGCCGGGTCTTGCGGTAGAGATCGACGAAGATCTTGCACCTTGGCGCGCAATACTTCCGGGATCACCGGTACCGGACACGTAGTCGACCGCGCCCATCTCGTAGCCGCGCAGCGCGGTCGACGTCGCTGACCTGGATGGCGGAAATGAAGATCATCGCGGTCTTCTGGAAGCGCGGATGCTCGCGGATCATCGCTGCCAGCTCGAAGCCGTCGAGTTCCGGCATGCAGACGTCGACCAGGATGACGGCGACCTCGTTCTTGAGCAGACACTCGAGCGCTTCGCGCGCCGGACGCGGCCTTGATCAGGTTCTCGCCGAGCTCCTTCAGGATGACTTCATAGGCCAGCAGCTTGGCCGGCTGATCGTCGACCAGCAGGATGTTGACCTTCTCGTTGCGTCCATGCATCTGCTCAGGCCGCTCAACGGTGCAGCCACATGCGGATGCGCGAGCAGCAACTGCTCGGTATTGACGGGTTTTGCCAGATAGTCCGACGCGCCCGCCTCCAGGCATTTCTCGCGGTCGCCCTTCATGGCCTTGGCGGTCAAGCGCGATGATCGGGCAGGCGGCGCAAACGTCGGGTTCTTGCGGATCACGCCGATGGTCTGATAGCCGTCCATCTCGCGGCATCATGATGTCCATCAGGACGATCGCGACCTCCGGGTTCGATTCGACCAGCGCAATGGCCTCGTTGCCCGTCGTCGCGGTCAGCACCTTCATGCCGCGCCGCTCCAGCACGCTGCTCAGCGCGAAGATGTTGCGGGCGTCGTCGTCCACCAGCAGCGCGGTGCTGGCCGACCAGATCCTCGTCGGAACTGTTGAGCCTCTCGAGCATGCGCTGCTTCTCGAGCGGCAATTCCGTGATCACACGGTGCAGGAACAGCGACGTTTCGTCGAGCAGGCGTTCCGGCGATTCCACGCCCTTCACCACGATGCTGCGGGCCATGGTGTGGAGTTCGGCGTCTTCCTCGGCTGACAGTTCGCGCCCGGTGAACACCACCACCGGCACGTTCGACGAGCGCTCGTCGTTGCGGATCTGGTCGAGCACCTCGAAACCGCTCATGTCGGGCAGCCGCAGATCGAGCACGACGCAGTCGCAGCGGGCTGTCGCGCAGCGTGGACAGCGCGCCGGCGCCGGTGTCCGGCGGTCACGATCTCGATGTCGTCGTGGCCGAGCAGCTCCGTGATGCTCATCTGCTCGGCGGCATTGTCTTCCACGATCAGCAGGCGCTTGCGGCGCGGCTCGGCGTATTCCTTGATCTGGCGACAGCGCCGCGCTGACGCCCTCGGTCGTCGTCGGCTTGTTGACGAAGGAGAATGCGCCGCGCGCCAGCGCGTGCTGGCGGTCTTCGTCGAGCGTGATGATCTGCACCGGAATGTGCCGCGTCAGCGGATTGTGCTTGAGCTGGCTCAGCACGGTCCAGCCCAGCATGTCGGGCAGGAACACGTCGAGCGAAACCGCCGTCGGCTGGAACTGCTTGGCGAGTTCGAGCGCGTCGGCGCCGCGCGCTGGCGACCAGCACCTTGAAGCCCTTGTCGCGGGCGAGATCGATCAGCACGCGCGCATAGTGCGGATCGTCCTCGACGATCAGGCAGGATCGTATCGCCCGGTTCGAGGTTCGAGCCGGTCGTCCGGCAACTGCTCGATGACGCGCTCCTGCGTCGCGAGCCTGCAGCGCCGGCGCGACGAGCGGCGACGGCGACGCCGGCGCCGCCTGCGGCGCCACCGTGGGCCCGGAATATTTCAGCGGCAGATAGAGCGTGAAGGTGCTGCCCTTGCCGGGCGCGCTGCGCAGATGGATTTCGCCGCCGAGCAGGCTCGCCAGTTCGCGGCTGATGGCAAGGCCGAGGCCGGTGCCGCCATATTTGCGGCTGGTGCTCGGCGTCCGCCTGCTGGAACGCCTCGAAGATCAGTCTTCTGCTTTTCCAGCGGGATGCCGATGCCGGTGTCGGTCACCTCGAAGGCGACCACGGCCGGCGCATGGTTGAGGATCGGATGCTCGGCGCTCCAGCCGCCGACGGCCGCCGAGACGCTCAGTGCGCACGCCGCCCTCGGCGGTGAACTTGAACGCGTTCGACAGCAGGTTCTTCAGCACCTGCTGCAGGCGCTTCGAGTCGGTGACGATGCTGCGGCCGAGATTGGGATCGACCTCGACGTTGAACGACAGCTGGCGGTTCTCGGCCTCGTGGCGGAACGGGCGTCCGACCGTGTCGAGCAGGTTCGAGGTCAGGATCTCCTCGGCATCGACCGTCACGGTGCCGGATCTCGATCTTCGACAGGTCGAGAATGTCGCTGATCAGGTTGAGCAGGTCGGTGCCGGCGCCGTGGATGGTGCGGGCGAATTCGACCTGCTTGGCGCGACAGATTGCCGTCCGGGTTTTCGGTGAGCTGCTGGCCGAGGATCAGGATGCTGTTGAGCGGCGTGCGCAGCTCGTGCGACATGTTGGCGAGGAATTCCGACTTGTATTTCGAGGTCAGCGAAAGCTCGGTCGCCTTTTCTTCCAGCGCGCGGCGCGCCTGCTCGATTTCCTGGTTCTTGCGCTCCACCTCGACGTTGCGCTCGGCGAGCTGCTGGGCCTTCTGCTCGAGCTGCTCGTTGGTCTGCTGCAGTTCCTTCTGCTGCGTCTGCAATTCGCCGGCGAGCTGCTGCGACTGCTTCAGCAGGCCTTCGGTCTGCATCGTCGCCTCGATGCTGTTGAGCACGATGCCGATGCTGTCGGTGAGCTGCTCGAGGAAGGTCATCTGCGAGGTCGTGAACGAGCTGACCGAGGCAAGCTCGATCACGGCCTTGACCTGGTTCTCGAACAGGACCGGCAGCACGACGAGATTCTTCGGCACGACCTCGCAACAGCGCCGAATTGATCGGCGACCGCATCGGCCGGGATGTCCGACACCAGCCGCTGGCGCTTGTCCATCGGCGCATTGGCCGATCAGGCCCTCGCCGAACTGCACGACTCGCGGATGGGGATTGGCGCCGTCGTCGGCATAGGCCGACAGCAGGCTGCAGCTGCGGATGCGTCTTCGTTCTCGACCTGGTAGATCACGCCCATATGCGCATTGACCAGCGGCGTCAGCTCGGTCAGCAGCAGCCGGCCGACGGTGGTCAGGTCGCGCTGGCCCTGCAGCATGTTGGTGAATCTGGCGAGGTTGGTCTTGAGCCAGTCCTGCTCGGTGTTGCGGTCGGTGGTGAGCCGCAGGTTGCCGATCATCGTGTTGATGTTGTCTTTGAGCTCGGCCACTTCGCCGCGCGCATCGACCTGAATCGAGCGGGTCAGGTCGCCCTTGGTCACGGCGGTCGCGACCTCGGCGATCGCGCGCACCTGCGTGGTCAGGTTGGCCGCCAGCAGGTTGACGTTGCCGGTGAGGTCCTTCCAGGTGCCGGCCGCGCCCGGCACGTTGGCCTGGCCGCCGAGGCGGCCCTCGACGCCGACCTCGCGCGCCACGCTGGTGACCTGATCGGCGAAGGTCGCGAGCGTGTCGGTCATGTTGTTGATGGTCTCGGCGAGCGCCGCGACCTCGCCCTTCGATTTCACCGTCAGGTTCTGCTTGAGGTCGCCGTTGGCGACCGCGGTCACGACCTTGACGATGCCGCGCACCTGCTCGGTCAGGTTGGCCGCCATGACGTTGACGGTGTCGGTCAGGTCCTTCCAGGTGCCGGCGACGCCGGGCACCTGCGGCCTGACCGCCGAGCTTGCCTTCGGTGCCGACCTCGCGCGCGACGCGCGTCACTTCCGACGGCGAAGGCGTTGAGCTGGTCCACCATGGTGTTGATGGTGTTCTTCAGCTCGAGAATTTCGCCCTTCACGTCGACGGTGATCTTGCGCGACAGGTCGCCGCGCGCCACCGCGGTGGTGACCTCGGCGATGTTGCGGACCTGCGTGGTGAGGTTGGCGGCCAGCAGGTTGACGTTGTCGGTGAGGTCCTTCCAGGTGCCGGCGACGCCCGGCACCACGGCCTGGCCGCCGAGCCGCCCTCGGTGCCGACCTCGCGCGCGACGCGCGTCACTTCGGCGGCGAACGAGCGCAGCTGCTCGACCATGGTGTTGAGCGTTTCCTTCAGCAGCAGGATCTCGCCGCGCACGTCGACGGTGATCTTCTTCGACAGGTCGCCGCCGGCGATCGCGGTCGCGACCTCGGCGATGTTGCGGACCTGGGCGGTCAGGTTCGACGCCATGAAGTTGACGTTGTCGGTCAGGTCCTTCCAGGTGCCGGCGACGCCCGGCACCTGCGGCCTGGCCGCCGAGCTTGCCTTCGGTGCCGACCTCGCGCGCCACGCGCGTCACTTCCGAGGCGAAGGCGTTGAGCTGGTCCACCATGGTGTTGATGGTGTTCTTGAGCTCGAGAATTTCGCCCTTCACGTCGACGGTGATCTTGCGCGACAGGTCGCCGCGCGCGACCGCGGTGGTCACCTCGGCGATGTTGCGGACCTGGGCGGTCAGGTTGCCCGCCATCGAGTTGACGCTGTCGGTCAGGTCCTTCCAGGTGCCGGCGACGCCCGGCACGTTGGCCTGGCCGCCGAGGCGGCCTTCGGTGCCGACCTCGCGCGCCACGCGCGTCACCTCGCCGGCGAAGCGGTTGAGCTGGTCCACCATCGTGTTGAGCGTTTCCTTCAGCTGAAGGATTTCGCCGCGCACGTCGACGGTGATCTTGCGCGACAGGTCGCCGCCGGCGATCGCGGTCGCCACCTCGGCGATGTTGCGGACCTGGGCGGTCAGGTTGCCCGCCATCGAGTTCACGCTGTCGGTCAGGTCCTTCCAGGTGCCGGCGACGCCCGGCACCTGCGGCCTGGCCGCCGAGCTTGCCTTCGGTGCCGACCTCGCGCGCGACGCGCGTCACTTCCGCCGGCGAAGGCGTTGAGCTGGTCCACCATGGTGTTGAGCGTTTCCTTCAGCTGAAGGATTTCGCCGCGACACGTTCACGGTGATCTTCTTCGACAGGTCGCCCTGCGCCGACCGCGGTCGCGACCTCGGCGATGTTGCGGACCTGGCCGGTCAGGTTCGACGCCATCGAGTTGACGCTGTCGGTCAGGTCCTTCCAGGTGCCGGCGACGCCGCGCACCATGCGCCTGGCCGCCGAGCTTGCCTTCGGTGCCGACCTCGCGCGCGACGCGCGTCACTTCGCCGGCAAAGGCGTTGAGCTGGTCCACCATGGTGTTGATGGTGTCCTTCAGCTCGAGAATTTCGCCGCGCACGTCGACCGTGATCTTCTTCGACAGGTCGCCGCTGGCGATCGCGGTCGACACCTCGGCGATGTTGCGGACCTGCGCGGTCAGGTTCGACGCCATCGAGTTGACGCTGTCGGTCAGGTCCTTCCAGGTGCCGGCGACGCCGAGCACGTTGGCCTGGCCGCCGAGCCGGCCTTCGGTGCCGACCTCGCGCGCGACGCGCGTCACCTCGCCGGCGAAGGCGTTGAGCTGGTCGACCATCGTGTTGATGGTTTCCTTGAGCTGCAGGATTTCGCCGACTGACGTTCACCGTGATCTTCTTCGACAGGTCGCCGCCGGCGATGGCGGTCGCGACGTCGGCGATGTTGCGGACCTGCGCGGTCAGGTTCGACGGCCATGAAGTTGACGCTGTCGGTCAGGTCCTTCCAGGTGCCGGCGACGCCGGGCACCTGCGGCCTGGCCGCCGAGCTTGCCTTCGGTGCCGACCTCGCGCGCGACGCGCGTCACTTCCGAGGCGAACGGCGTTGAGCTGGTCCACCATCGTGTTGATGGTGTCCTTGAGCTCGAGGATTTCGCCGCGCACGTCGACGGTGATCTTGCGCGACAGGTCGCCGCGCGCCACCGCGGTGGTCACCTGCGCGATGTTGCGCACCTGGTCGGTGAGGTTGCCGCACATGGCGTTCACCGAGTCGGTCAGGTCCTTCCAGGTGCCGGCGACGCCGGGCACGATCGCCTGGCCGCCGAGCTTGCCGTCGGTGCCGACCTCGCGCGCGACGCGCGTCACTTCCGAGGCGAACGAGCGCAGCTGATCCACCATCGTGTTGATGGCTTCCTTGAGCTGCAGGATCTCGCCGCGCACGTCGACGGTGATCTTCTTCGACAGGTCGCCGTTGGCCACCGCGATGGTGACCTCGGCGATGTTGCGGACCTGCGCGGTCAGGTTCGACGCCATCGAGTTGACGCTCTCGGTCAGGTCCTTCCAGACGCCGGTCACCTCGCGCACCTGCGCCTGGCCGCCGAGCTTGCCTTCGGTGCCGACCTCGCGCGCGACGCGCGTCACCTCCGAGGTGAACACGCTGAGCTGCTTGATCATGGTGTTGACGATGGTGGCCGAGCTGCAGGAATTCGCCCTGCAGCGGCCGGCCGTCGACGTCGAGGCTGCACGGTCTGCAGCAGGTCGCCTTGCGCCACCGCGGCGATCGCGCGCGTCACCTCGCGTGGTCGGCCAGAGCAGATCGTCGATCAGCGTGTTGACCGAGGTTTCCATCTCGCCCCAGGCGCCGTTCGACAGGCCGAACTTGCACGCGCTGGCGGGTCTTGCCCTCGCGGCCGACGACCTGGCCGACGCGCTCGAGCTGCTGCGCCATGCGCTCGTTGGCGGCGACGATCTCGTTGAAGGTGTCGGCGATCTTGCCGAGGATGCCGGTCTCGCTGCCCGGCATGCGTACCGAGAAATCGCCCACGCGCATGGACTGCAGCGCATTCAGGAGCTCGTGCAATCTCGGCCGGCGCGCCGCCCGCGAGCTGGTCGCCGGCATTCGGCGGGGACGGCGTTGGGAGACGCACCATTGGTCTTGAGTTCGCCAACCGGTTCACGGTTCGGTTGCATGGTGTCTCCTCCGGAGCGGGTGAACCGGCACAATGTCACGGTCGCGGTGGCGTTGTCATGGCCACGCCGCATGACGCCGTCGCGGATCTTCGACTCGTAAGCCAGGATGTTGCTGTTGGGAACTCGAGATGTGCGGGCCGGCGTCCGGCCTGAGCGCGACGGAACCGGAAGCAATAAGCGCCCCTCCCGCGCGCTGAGAGGATCCAAAACGGATGAGCTGACAGACGCGCGCGACCGGGAAGATCCGGTCATGAGTTGCAAAACCCCTTACTGAGTCCGGATCGGACCTCCACCTAACGCCATCAACGCCCGAAGATTTCGATGGTTCCGGTCGACGGTAAAATTTTCTTCCGAAGTGAAAGCGCATATACTTCACATGCTTATGCAAAAATAACATGATAGCGACGGCCCGGCGCTGCGGCGCCCGAGTTCCTCCCATAGGAACAATGGTTAACGGCCAGGCGGAGACCAGCCGCGTCGCTGGCCGCGGGCGCGTCCGAGCTGCGTCTCGATGGCTCCTCCCGCGTGCGACGGGCGTTCGCCGGATGCGGGTCGAGCATCGTCTCGCCACCGGCGGCGTCGGCTTGCTAATTGCTGGAACGGATCCCGCCGCCGTTTCCGGCACAGATCTGGTCCCTTTCCGCTCGGCGAGGGAACCCATTCGGCCCGTCTCGCCCACCCCGCAGCGTTCTGAAACCGGACACATGAAGCAGCGCATTCGCCCCGGAGCCGACGGCTCGAACCTTCGTCTTGCGGCCGATATCGGCGGCACCTTCACCGACATCGCGGTGTTCGACGACGCGCACCGGCGCGCTGACCTTCGGCAAGGCGCTGTCGACGCCGCAGCGCCTGGTCGATGGCATCAACGCCGGGGTCGAGAAGGCCGGGAGCGACTACCGCTCGGCCGGGCTGTTCCTGCACGGCTCGACGATCGCGATCAACACCATCCTGGAGCGCACCGGCGCGCAAGACCGCGCTGCTGATCACCGAGGGCTTCCGCGACATCTACGAGATCGGCCGCATCAACCGGCCGGACGCCTACAATCTGTTCTTCCAGAAGCACGTGCCGCTGGTCGAGCGGGCGCTGCGCTTCGAGGTCAACGAGCGCGTGCTCGTCCGACGGCGAGATCGAGACGGCCGCTCGACGACGCGGAGATCGCGGCGCTCGGCGCAACGCTGGAAAGGCTCGGCATCGAGGCTGCCGCGATCCTGTTTCTCAACTGCTACGCCAGGCACGACCACGAGGCGCGCGCGAAGGCGATCCTGGAGAAGAACCATCCCGAACATGTTCGTCTCGGCCTCGCACGAGCTGTCCGAGGAATATCGCGAGTTCGAGCGCTGCTCGACGGTGGTCGCCAACGCCTATATCGGGCCCGATGGTGCGCGCGCTATGTCGGCGAGATCGACGAGCACATCCGCAGCGCGGGTTTCGCCGGCTCGTTCCTGATCGTGCAGTCGACCGGCGGCCTCTACGAGGCGCAGCAGGCGCAGAGCCAGTGCGTGCGCATGCTGGAGTCGGGCCCGCCGCCGGCGTCATCGGCACGCAGGCGCTCTGCCGCACGCTCGGCCTCGAGAACGCCATCGCCTTCGACATGGGCGGCACCACCGCCAAGGCCGGCGTCATCCACAAGGGCGAGGCGCTCACCACCGGCGCGGCGCTGATCGGCGGCTACGATCAAGGCGCTGCCGGTGCAGATCGCGATGATGGACATTTTCGAGGTCGGCACCGGCGGCGGCTCGATCGCGCGCGTGGAGGAGGGCGGCTTGCGGGTCGGGCCGCAGAGCGCGGGCGCCGCGCCGGGCCCGGCCTGCTATGGCCTCGGCGGCAGCGAGCCGACGGTGACCGACGCCAACCTCGTGCTCGGCCGGCTCGGCGCCGATCGCTTCCTCGGCGGCGAGATGCGGCTCGATGTCGAGGCCGCCGAGCGCGCGCTGCTCGAGCGCGTGGCAAAGCCGCTCGGCATGGACGCGACCGCGGCGGCCGACGGCATCCTGCGGATCGCCGCGACCGCGATGTCCTATGCGGTGAAGGGCGTCACCACCGAGCGCGGCCTCGATGCCGGCGACTTCGCGCTGGTCGCCTATGGCGGCGCTGGACCGCTGCACGCGGTGGAGGTCGCGCGCGAGATCGGCATCCGCAACGTCATCATCCCGCGCGCGCCGGGCGTGTTCTCGGCCTTCGGCATGCTGTTCTCGGATCTGCGCTACGATTTCGTGCGCACCTGGTTCACGCGCGCTCGAAGACGCGCCGTTCGACCGGATCGAAGCGCATCTACCGCGAGCTCGAGAACGCAGGGCCGCGCCGCGATCGCCAGCAGCTTCGGTCGAAGCCGCAGAAGATCACGCGTCAAGCGCGCGGCCGACATGCGCTATGTGGGCCAGGAGCACGCGGTCACCGTGGACCTGCCGCTCAAGGTGTTCGAGCGAGCGCGACCGCGATGCGATCAAGCGGCTTTCGACGCCATGCACGAGCTGCGCTACGGCACCTCGGCGCCGCGACGAACGCGCCGAGATCGTGAGCCTGCGCAGCACCGTCACCGGCGTCATGCGCAAAGCCGCCGCAGGAAAAGATCAAGCGCGGGCAGGAGCGCGCACCGACAAGGCAGCGCGTTCACCGGCAAGCGCCCGGTCTATCTTCAGCGGCAGATACCAGTCGACGCCGACCTATCGCGCGCGCCGCGCTGGCGCGCCGGCAACCGGATCAACGGGCCGGCGCTGATCGAGGAACATGCCTCGACGACGGTGCTGCTGCCCGGCGACCGGCTGGAAGTCGATGCCTATGGGAATCTGCTGATCAAAGTGGCGGGAGGCCGGTGACAGCCATGGCAAAGCAGACCAAGACCGCCGCGCCCGAGCCGAGCGCCAGACGCCGGCAGCAAAACAAGCGCAGCGGGCAAGGCAGACGCGCGCAAAGTCGATCCCGTCGTCACGGAGATCGTGCGCAACGGCGTCATCGCGGTGACCGAGGAAATGAAAACCAACCTCATGCGCACCGCCTACAACATCATCATCTACGAGGCGCTCGATTTCACCACCGGCCTGTTCACGCCGACGGGCGAGACCATCTCGATCGGCATCGGGCTGCCGATGTTCATCCGCGGCATGGCCGAGACGGTGAAGGCGAAGATCAGGCATTTCGGCGCCGACAACATCAAGCCCGGCGACATCTACGTCACCAACGACTCCTATCTCACCGGCAGCCATCTCAACCACGTCACGCTGACGCTGCCGATCTTCCACCAGGGCACGCTGGTCGGCTTCTCCTGCTGCATGGCGCACTGGCTCGACATCGGCGGCATGCTCGGCGGCATGAGCACCGACATCTTTCCGAAGGGCTGCAGATCCCGATCATGAAGTATGCACGACCGCGGCGTGGTCGAATCGAGACGCTGGTCGACATCATCCGGCAGAACGTGCGGCTGCCGAGCCGCGCCATGGGCGACCTGCGCGCGCAGGTCACCGCGGTGAAGACCGGCGAGCGGCGCTTCCTGCAGCTGCATCGAGCGCTACGGACGCGACGCGGTGCTCGGCGTCGATCGCGGCGATCATGGATCACGCCGAGGCGATGGCGCGCGCGCGCACGCGCACGATTCCGGACGGCGTCTACGAGGCGGAATCCTACATGGACGACGACGGCATCGAGATCGGCAAGCCGGTGCCGATCCGCGTGCGCGTCGTGGTCAAGGGCGACGAGATGACGGTCGACCTCACCAAGGTGTCGAAGCAGGTGCGCGGCTTCTACAATTCCGGCATCACCACCGGCTATGCCTGCGCGCAGGTCGCCTACAAGTGCCTGACCTCGCCGACCGACTATCCGATCAACGACGGCTCGTTCCGCAGCCTCAAGGTGATCGTGCCGCCCGGCCGCATCGATCAGCGCCGTGCGCCCGGCGCCGATGCGCTGGTGGATGACCTATCCGATGACGATCGTCGACACGATCTTCAAGGCGCTGGCGCCGGCGATCCCCGATCGCGTGATCGCCGGCCACCACGCCGATCTGCTGGTCGCGTCGCTGCACGGCATCAATACCAGGACGTCGGAATTCTTCATCGGCAATTTCGGTCCGCTCGGCGGCGGCTGGGGCGCCAAGACGCAGCGAGGACGGCGTCTGCGGCGACGGTCTGCATCAACGACGGCGACACCCACAACAGCCCGAACGAGCAGGCCGAGGTCAAGTTTCCGATCGTGGTCGAGCGCTACGCGCTGGTGCCGGATTCCGGCGGCGCCGGCCGCCACCGCGGCGGGCTTGGCGTCGAGCGCGTGGTGCGCGCGCGCATCCCGATGACGATGAACAACCAGAGTCGAACGCGCCCATTGCCGGCCCTGGGGCCTCGACGGCGGCCTCGACGGCGACCGGCAACGCAGGTGGCGCTGCGCATCGGCGGCCAATGGAAGACCGATTTTCCGAATGCCAAGGTGCTTGGTGGCGCAGCTCAAGCCGGGCGACGCTTTCAAGATCCGCTCCGGCGGTGGCGGCGGCTACGGCAGTCCGTTCGAGCGCGCCGGTCGAGCAGGTCGCGCGACGACGTCCGGCAGGGCTATGTCACGGTCGAGGCGGCGGCGGAACTCTACGGCGTCGTGCTCGATCCCGAAAGCTTCGAGGTGGACATGGCGGCGACCGAGAAGCTGCGTGCCGCGCGGCCGGCCGCCGACGGCGACGCGCACGGCGCCAAATCGGCGTGATCGTTTGGGTGACGCTTGTGGCTCGCTCCTGCTGCTTGCACCTAAACGCGAGGCGGGCGCGTGATCGGCTCGCGGCAAACATCCTCGATCGCTGCCACCAAGGCTGAGAACTCGCCGGTCGTCGAGCACGTCGCTGCAGCGTGCCGAGGATGTCCTCGGCCTTCTGCGCTCCCAAGCAGCGGCGCGACGAAGCTCAGAAACTTGTCACGCGACCTGGGCGCGATCGAACGGACGCGCGGGATCGCCGGGGACGTGCGTCACCATGCCGCTCATGCTGCGCCGAACCGGCGGCACCGCGCACGCGCGCTGGCCAGGTGCGGGGATAATCGGACAACAGGTTCTCGTCCGCCTCGACCTTGATCTTGTCCATGAAGTCGCGAAGGGGCGGCGACAGGTCCGCAGGCGACTGCCCGACATCGGGCGCCATCTTCGAGGCCAAGGCCGCAACCGCCATGCAATATTGCACGCTGGTCAGATGTGACGCGCGATCGCCGGACTTGACGCCATGATCAATCATCTTGAGGTGGGGCGGCAGCACGGAAACCTTGATCTCATCCATCGCCGCGGGGGCGATCGCCGCTTTCGATGATCTCCCGCAGTGCCTGGGTCGCCGCCATGGTCTGCCGCGCTGCGCACCACGGCTTGAACGAAACGTCGGTCAGGGCGATGCGCTTCGCCGAGCGCGTCGGTGAACGCTGTGAGCATCGGGTGTCATGCCGTAGATGCCTGGAGAGAAAATTTCCCTCGATCAGCCGCCAGATCGGACGTGAACCCCTGTTGCGCCGCCAGCGCCGCGGTCAGTCCGTTGCGCGCGGCTTGTCCCACGGCGAACCAGCGCGAGGTCGTCGGCGCGTTGTGGTGCCCCACGCCGGGCGTCGCGAAGATGAGCGCGAGCGCCAGCGCATTGGCGGCTGGCGCGATCATCGAGCCTGCGGAGCCGCGCGGCGACGGCGGCGACCGCGAACGGCGCGGCAAAATAGGTCGGCCAGATGCCGCGATAGAGGAATCGCCGGCCCGTCGACGGCGCGACCCAGCCGGGTCATGGCCTCGGTGCCCGCGAGGATCGGCGGCGATCACGTCGTCCGCCGTGACCGCGCGGCGTCGCGGCCGCCAGGGTGAGCGCGGCGGGGATGACAATGCCGCCCGGCGTCGTCATGGACGCAAGATGGATGTTGTCGATCTCGCTCAGGCGTGCGAGCGCGCACCGGGTCGCGAGGTCGAGGGCCAATGCGTCGCCGGCTGGTGCGTCTCGCCCATCGCGGCGCGAAAGCGCAGCAGCGCCAGCCCTTCGGTGGTGCGCGCGCCTGCGATCCACGCGCCGACGGTGTCGATGAGATGAAGCTCGACCAGGTCGCGCGCGGCGGCGGACGGCGTCGCGCTGCTTGCGATGGCGCTGCCGAGCTGCTCCAGCGCGGTCATCGTGCTGCCTCCGGCGATGACCAGAGCACCTCGTTGCCTTGCTCGTGGACCGCGACCATCGCCGACACGATGGCGTGGCCGCGCTCGTCCGACAGGCCGACCCGCAGACTGTAGACTCCGCCGGGCTCGATTGCTGGCTCTCGCATCCGGTGAGCGATCAGCGGATGCTCCTCGATCGCCAGACCGATCGCGTTACCCAGCGAGCCGCGCCGTGACGGGATGGGGAGGATGGCCGGCCTGCGCAATGCCGCGCGCAATCTCGCCGCAGCGCTCGCCGGCTTGCATCCGAGCGACAGCGCCTCGCAGGACATTGCCCGCCCGCTCCGCGCACGGTTGGGGACGAGGTTGCGAGAACGGCGAAGCCTTCCGCCCAATAGCCAAGCTGGCGCACCGCGACATAGACCTGCAGCGGATCGACCGCGCGTTCGACCAGGGTCGTCGAACGGCCGCAGCGTACGCCCGCCGTCGAGGCTGAACAGCGTGCGGATCGTCCTGGGCGCCGCGCCGGTTCGCGGCCTGCTCGCCGGCGAGAACCGCGGCGGTCGCGCCCGCGCCGGCGCCTTGGGCCGCGCGCATCGCGGCCACCGTCGCATCGAGGCGTCGTACAGGCCTCACGTAGTACCGCGAGTTCGCGCGCGCTCTTGCGGCCCATGAGCCGTCGAAGCTCGGCGGTCTTGTCCTGACCGCCGCTCGCCAATGCGGCGGCAATTTCCTGGTGCAAGCCGTAGGGCATGAACGCGCTGCCGATGAGCACGGGCGCGCCGCCGCCTTGCGTCACGCGCCCACTCGGCGACCGTCTTGCCGACGTTGCGCAACGGCCGCAGGTCCTCGATGAAGGTGAGCGGCCTTGCCGCCGGCAACATGTTGACGCCGCCGCCCACCAGGAGCTGCGGCGTGCCATCGCGCGGGATCAGCGCCAGCGCCGCTTCGAGCTTGGGCGTGAAATTGGTGAGATAAGCGAGCTCGGCGTGGTTGCGCCCGGTCGCCGTAGACGATGGCGCCGGTCGCCGACGGGAGCGTCACGCCACAGCGCGCCGGCGCGCGCGACGAACTCGGCCTTCGGCATTCTGGCCGCGTTCCAATCGGCGGGTCCCACCAGCAGCGTCGGGTTCATCGCCAGCATGCAGACGCAACCTCAGAGACCGATCTCGACGAGCGCGGACCGCTGCTGCGTCAGCGGCTCGGCGCCGCGCGCGGTCACCAGCACCGGCTCGCCGCAGAGCAGATAACCCGTCTCCGGCAAGTGCTGGTTCGGATGGATCATGAACACCATGCCCTCCGCGAGCACGGTATCGTTGTCGAGGCTGACGTCGCCCGGCCGGATCGAGCCGAAGCCCAGCCCGTGGCCGCGCCGGCGGATGTGCGGCGGGTGGCAATATTCGCCATAGCCCTCCGCCTCCAGCACCGTGTTGATGGCGCGGCAGACGGAAGCCATCGGAGCGCCGGGATCGGGCGGCCTGAATGCCGGCATTCATGGCGCGCACCAGCAGCTCGTATTTGCGCTTGAGCTCGGCGCTCGCGGGGCCGAGCGTGGCGGTGCGGCAGATCTGCGCGAGCTGCCCGCGATAGCTCGGCGTGATCTCGGCCACCAGGACGTCGCCGCGCTGCATCACGCGCCCGTTCGACGGCGCCACCGCCGGATTGCGCGGACCCGGCGCAGAGCAGCAGGAAGTTGTCCTCGGCGCCGAGGGTCTTGGTGTGCCACTTGAGCTCGAGCGCGAGCTCGTCCTCGCTCATGCCGGGACGCGCGATTTCGACGAGGCGCGCGTAGCCGAGTTCGGCGATGCGCGTGGCCTCGCGCGCATGGGCGATCTCCTCGACGGTCTTGGCGGCGGCGGCATCGAACACGATGTCGTCGGCGGCGCTGGCCTGCGGCAGCACCTCCGTCACGCGTGCCGGCGATGTCCCAGCGCGTCGCCGCGAGGCCGGCGATACCGAGCTTGCCGCCGCGCGAGCGATGACTGCTGCAGGTCGGATCCAGCGCATCGACCACATCATCGGCGGCGATGACCACGCAGCCCGGGGCAGCATGCGGCCGCGCGCTCCGCGTCCCATGCCGGCGTCACGATCAGGCTGGCTTCGCCGTCGCGCGCCAGGACGACGGCCGCGGGTCCCAGGGACTTGAAGCCGCTCAGCACGAACACCGGATTGGGGGTCTCGATGAAATGCGCGCCGTCATGGATGGCGACCAGCGCCTCGAGCTTGTGCTCGATCATGCTGGCGCGGATGGCGGCGAGGCGTTCGTCGAAAGTCATGGCGTCTTCTCGGCTTCCTGCTGCGGGCATCACGGCGTGGACGCGCCGGGCAAGCGCGTGGCGGCAGGATGAGAACGAAATAGAGCGAAAGCTCGCTGCGCCATCCACGTCAAATCCCGTCCGGCCCGCCCGCATCGCCGAGATCGGTATCCGCGAACAGCGCGTCCAGCGGCAGCATCCGGCTGATCATGCCCTGCTGGTGCGTGTAGCGCAGCACGGTCTCCAGATTCTTGCGGTTGGCGGGGGTCAGACCATACGCCCAGGGGTCGGGCCCGAGCACCTCTTCCTGCTCCTCCAGCGCGGTGCGCACCCAGGCGATCGGCACCATGCGCGGATTGGCGATCCGCCGGTAGGCGATGGTCTTGGCCTCCTCGAAGGCCTTCACCAGGTTGGTCGGCACCCAGGGATATTTGTCGACGATCTCCTGCTTGATGGTGGTGACATGCATGATCGGAAATATTCCGGTCTTGCGAAAATAGGCGAGCTCGATGTCCTTGTAGTTGGCGAAACAGCCGCACGATCCGTTTGTCGCCCGGCGAGGAACAGGCGCGGCAGCTCGGGCGACAGCATGGCCGAGATCTCGCCCTCCGCCAGCATGACGTCGAGCCTTTTCCCGGCGCTATCATTTCGATGCGCAGGTCCTTCGGCGGCGCGAAGGCGACGTCCTCGCTGCGCTCGACCATCCACGTCACCTGCCGGTGCGGCAGGCCGTACTCCTCCTCCAGAATGCCCCGCATCCAGATGTTGGAGGCGGGCTGGAAATTGGTGCCGCCTACCTTCTTGCCGATCAGGTCCTTCGGCTCACGAATGCCGGCTGCGGCGTTGACGAACAGGAAGCCGTGTCGAAAGCGCCGGTGGAGAATCGGGATCGCGGTGAGCGGCACGGGGCGGACAGTCCGGTTCAGGCTGCTGCATCAGCGCGTTCACGCGCTTCGCTGCCGGCGCGGCGCCGTGATCGCGCTCCATGAAATAGGCGCCGACATTGGCTTCGCAGATATCGAACTCGGCCTTGCGCGCCATGCGCCAATGGCGTTCGCGCGGGCCCATTCCGGTGAGCATGACGAGATCGATGCCGTCGGCCTTGACCGAGCCCTCCTTGAGCGCGCGCACGATCTCGTAGTCGCCGCATGCGACCGTCAGCTTGAGTCTTTCCGCCATCGAACGTTCCTCTCAGTCGGCGTGCCATCGGCCGAAATGCACCTCGGCCCGGCGTACGATTTCATTGAGCACGATGGCCATGGCGGCGAGCACCGAGATCAGGCCCAGCAGCCGGGTCGGATCGAAATTCTGCGTGAACAGCGTGGTGAAGTGGCCGATGCCGGCGGTCGAGACATAGAGCTCGGCGAGCAATACGCCGAGCAGGACGCCGGTCATGCCGAGCCGCATGCCGGCGAAGAAGCTCGGGATCATATGCGGAAAGATGACGTGGCGCAGCACCTGCCATCGGCTCGCGCCCATCGAGCGCGCGCTCGTGAGCAGGATCGGCTTGATGTTCTGCACGCCCGCGGCGATGGCCACGATGATCGGAAAGAAGCCGTGGCTCACGCCGAACGCGATCTTGGAGGCGGGGCCGATGCCGAAATAGAGGATGAACAGCGGCAGGATGGTGACTTGCGGCGTGCCGTAGAGCAGCAGAATGATCGGCATGAAGCTCTTGCGCGCGAACGGCTGGAGCCCGACCGCAAGCCCGACCACGAGCCCGATCACGACCGAGAGCGCGAAGGCGACCGCGAGCTCCCAGAACGTGAGACGGAGGGCCGCCGGCACCCCGCGGGTATCGAACACGGCCGGCAGCGACACGAACACGCGCGAGGGCGGGCTGAGAAACATCGGGTCCACGAACCAGCGCGCGGCGATCTCCCAGAGGAAGAACAGGAGAACGATGACCGCGAGCCGCGCCACCCACGGTCGCCGCATCGCGTGCCGAAAGGTCGTCGCGGTGCTCGCCATCAGAAACGCTTTCCCCGCGCTTCGAGCGCGGACACGAGCGTATTGAGAATGAGCGCGATGGCAACGACGAAGGCGATATAGGCGAACATCCGCGCGATCTCCATGCCTTCGGCGAGATGCACGATGCGGTGGCCGAGACCGGCCAGCGATGCGATGGTCTCGCTGCCGATGATGGAGAGCAGCGCGACGGTGAATCCCATGCGCATGCCGCTGAGGATGATCGGCAGGGCGGCCGGCATCAGCACGTAGCGGAAAAGCTGGTAGTCCGAGGCTCCCATGGACCGCGCCGCGACCACGAACACCTTATCGACATAGCCGAAGCCGGCGATGGTGCTGAGCGCGATCGGAAAGAAGCTGATGGTTGCCCCGAGCGCAATCTTGGAGGCAGGACCGAGCCCGAAGAACAGAACGTAGAGCGGCAGGAACAGAATGATCGGGATCGAATAGATCCCGGCGAACAGCGGCTCGAACACGCGGATGCGATATTGCGAGCGGCTGAGCAGGTAGCCGACGATCACCCCCGACGTTGCGGAGATCGCAAAGGCGGCCGCGAGCTCCGTCAGCGTGACGCGCAGATCGCCGATGAATTCTCCGGTCTTGAGGATGTCCCAGAAATCCTGCAGCACCGTGACCGGATTGGGCAGCAGCAGCGGGCTCACGCGCCAGCGTGTCGTGGCGAGATACCACAGCACGATGAGCACGATCAGGAACGTCGCCTGAACGGCGCGGCTGGCGAGCCGCCCCTGCGCGCTCCTTGCTCGAGGGCGTCATCGCGTCGGCTCCCGCCGCGGCAGCTACGCCGGTATCGGCAATGGTCTTGCGGATCTCGTCGTGCAGGAGCCCGTACAGCTGGTTGCGGATGGCGGTGAACTTGGCCGAGGTCACGAAATCGGGCTTGCGCGGATGCGGCTCGTCGACGTGGATGATCTCCTTGATCGTGCCGGGGCGCGCGGAAAACACCGCGACCCGGTCGGCGAGGAAGGTGGCTTCGCCCAGGCTGTGGGTCACGAACACGATGGTCTTGTCGGTCGCGCGACAGCAGCACCGAGAGGTCCTCGCCGAGGATCATGCGGGTCTGCTCGTCGAGCGCGCCGAACGGCTCGTCCATGAGCAGAATGCCGGTTTCGAGACTGAGCGCGCGGGCCAGTGCCGCGCGCTGGCGCATGCCGCCGGAGAGCTGGCCGGGATAGTGCTGCGGCGAAGTCCTTGAGCCCGACGGCTTCGAGCGAGCGCTGTGCGCGCGCCTCGCGTTCCGCCCGCGGCACGCCCTGGAACACCATGCCGAGGTTGATGTTCTCGAACACCGTGTTCCACGGAAATAGTGCGTTCTCCTGGAACACGAAGGCGATGTCGCGCGGCATCGGCCCGGCCATCTTCTTGTCGAAGATGTCCACCGTCCCGGTCGTGGGCGTCATCAGGCCACCGATGACGTTGAGCAAGGTCGACTTGCCGCAACCGCTCGGCCCGATCAGGCAGAGGAGTTCGCCGCGCGCGACATCGAGCGAGGTGTCGCGCAGCGCGCGCACGTGGCGGGCGTCGCCTTCCTCGCCGAATTGATGCGAGACACCCCTGATCCGGATCGCGACGGTGCCGGCGGTCATGCGCTGTGCCCTGGGATCGTCATGCGCGGGCTTGACCCGCGCATCCATCTTCTTCGCAAGAGGATGGATTGCGCCGGAACTCGGGCTTGCCCGAGTTCCGCAGTCTCGAGCGGTGTCAAGCCCGGCAATGACACAGAAGAGGGTTGTCATCGCATCTGTCCCTGGTTCGTCGGCAGGAAGGCTTCGGTGTAGAGCTTGCTCATGTCGGGCTCTTCGGGGAGCGTCTTCATCTCCACGAACGATTTTCGCAACACCGCCAGCGCGTTGGGATCGAACCGGCCGGTGTCGGAGAACATCGGCATCAGCTCGTCATAGATGGCGTTCGTGGTTTGGGCGTCGGTGCCCATGACGTCCTTGGCGATCTCGACCGTCTCGTTCCTGTTCTTGCGCATGAAGGCGATGGTCTGGAGCCAGCCCTTGAGAAAACCGCGCAGCGCCTCCGGCTTGCCGGCGATGGCCTTGTCGGTCGCGAAGATCACGTGGATATGGAAGTCCTTGACCAGTTCGCCGAAGCGCAACAGCACCCTGCCTTCGCCGCGCTGAACGAAATTGAGCGCCTGCGCGAGGTTGACGATGGCGCCGTCGAGCGACCTGGTCTTGAGCGCGGCGATCCTGTTGGCGTCGTCGCCGATCGGCACCTGCGCCATTCCGTCGTAACCCCATCCCTTCTGCCGGGAGACTTCGCTGATGATCCAGCTCGTCACCGAGCCGACCGTCGACACGCCGACCTTGCGACCCTTCAGGTCATCGAGCGAGGCCACCGCCGCGTCGTTGCGGACGACGAGTGCGAACAGCAGCGGCGGCCCCGCCATGGCGGCAATGCCTTTCACCGGCGATCCCTTCACGACGAAGGCCAATCCGGGTCCGAGCCGAGCCCGACATCGATGCCGTCAGCCGCCATCGCCTGCTGCAAACGGGCGTCGCCTCCGAAACTGCTGATCTCGATGTCGACGCCGTGCTGCCGGAAGATGCCGGTGCGCGCGCCGATATCGGCCGGCACGAAGGAAAACGCATCGCGTCCCGCCTTGCCCACGCGCAGCGTTTCCGCCGCTACGGGAGTAAGGGCACCTGCCAACAACAAAGCTGAAGCGAGAAGCAGCGTGCCGGGCTTTGCGGCGCACACTGCCGTATGCGTCGGGCGGCCGCAGGCCACGCCCGGTCATCGCGGCGATCATCCCTTCGCCCCTTGTTTCGCGTTTCCTCGATCTGATCTTATCGCACTTCTCGCGCGTTCGGTTGCGACATGGTCGACGCTCAGATCGCATCTCGTTGGCGACCGCAGGCAGCGCATTGCGGATGACTTCGAGGGTGACGGCGTCGAGCCTGGCGGTCATCGGAGCGGTCCTGACGATGCACCGTAGGGTGGGTAAAATCGGGGTCGTAACCTACGCACTCCCGCAAGGGAGGGAAACGGAGAGAGTCTCGGCCTCCATCATTCGTCATCACGCCGCTCCCACCGCGATCATCAGCTCGCCCGAAGGCGCGACGGTGCAGGCGTCCTGCTCGAACAGAACCGTCGTGGTGCCGTGCTCCTGGATGAGCGCGGGGCCGGCGATCTCGCTGCCAGCGCCGAGCGCCTCGCGCTGATACACCGGGCAGGGCAACGCCTTGCGCGCGTCGCTGAAATAGACCTCGCGCTGCCGCGACGGCTGCGCGCGGTCGCCCTTGGCGAGGCGCGGAAAGCTCAGCTTCGGGCGCTTGCCGATCATGGCGAGCCGGATATTGACCATCTCGACCGGCTCATCGGGCGAATGGTGGGCGTAGCGATGCTCATAGAGCGCGTCGAAGGCAGCTCTGATGCCGGCGCGGTCCGCGCGCTCGATCTGGCCCACGCTCACCGGTACCTGCAGCGTGAATTCCTGGCCGACATAGCGCAGATCGAGGTGAATCTGCCGTTCTGCCTCGGCCGCGTGGCGCAGGCTGGCCGTGCCTTCCGCGATCATCTCATGATGGATCTTCGCGAGCGTTGCGAAGTCGACGGTGGCGAGATCGGAATAGAACGTGCGGATGAAATCATGCCGCTCGTCCGCCAGCAGCATGCCCAGCGCGGAGAAATGCGACGGGAACAGCGGCACCACGACCTTGGGAATGAACAGCTCGCGCGCGATCGCGACCACGTGCAACGGCCCCGCTCCGCCCGATGCCACGAGCGCGAAATCGCGGGGATCGTAGCCTTTCGCCACCGACACTTCGCGCACGGCGAGCGACATCTTGGCGATGGCGATTTCGACGATGGCCTGCGCGGCGGCAACCGGGTCGAGCTTCAACGGATCGGCAATCTTTTCCTTGATGCCGCGACGCGCGCCCTCGGCATCGAGCTTCATCTGTCCGCCGAGAAAATTGTCGGGATCGAGCCGTCCGAGCACCACGTTGGCGTCGGTGATGGTCGGCGCGCTGCCGCCGCCGCGATAGCAGATCGGGCCGGGATCGGCGCCGGCGCTTTGCGGTCCGACCTTGAGCGCGCCGACGTCGTCGAGCCAGGCGATCGAGCCGCCGCCCGCGCCCGACCTCGACCACGTCGATCATCGGCAGCATCACCGGATGGCCGCTGGCATAGCCGCCGACGTAATAGCCCGGCGCCATGGTCGGCTCGCCGTCGCGCACCAGGCTGGCCTTGGCTGTGGTGCCGCCCATGTCGAAGGAGATGACATTGGCGGAGCCGAGCGCCTGTCCGACCTGCGCCGAGGCGATGATGCCGCCGACCGGTCCCGACTCCATCATGGCGGCCGGCCGCTCGGTCGCGATCTCGGGCGTCATCACGCCGCCGTTCGAGCGCATGATCGAGAGTGCGCCGCGAAAGCCGATATTGCCCAGGCTCGCGTTCAGGCTCTTCACGTAGCCGCCGACCTTCGGGCCGATATAGGCGTTCACGACCGTGGTCGACATCCGCTCGAACTCGCGATATTCGCGCAGGATCTCGTGCGACAGCGAAAGATAGGCGTCGGGCATGGCGGCGCGGATCATCTCGCCGGCGATGCGCTCGTGCGCGGGATTGACATAGGAGTGAAGAAAACAGACCGCGACCGCCTCCACCCCTTCGGCGGCGAGCGCGCGGCAGGCTTGCGCGATGCCGGCGCGATCGAGCGGGGCGTGCACCTCGCCCGAGCTGAGCAGCCGCTCGTCGACTTCGCGCGTGAGATGGCGCGGCACCAGCGGCCGGTGGCGGTGAAACAGCAGGTTATATGCCTCCGGCCGGTTGCCGCGGCCGATGATGTACACGTCGCGCGTGCCACGGGTGACGATGAGCCCGGTCTTGGCGCCCTTGCGTTCGATCAGCGTATTGATGGCGATGGTCGAGCCGTGGATCAGCTCGTCGATCGCGGCGCGCCGCCAGGCCGCTCTTGCGGATGCAGTCGATGACGCCCTGCGCCAAGCTGCGCGGGCGTGGTGAGGCTCTTGGCCTGCACGAACTGCCCGCTCGCTTGGTCGAACCCGATCAGATCGGTGAAGGTGCCGCCGATATCGATCGCAACAACAATCACGCTTCCAAGCTCCCCGGCCTTTCGGCGCGTTGCGCGCCGTCAGGACATGACATGCAGATTGTGCGGGATTGCCGCATCGCGCCGACCATAGGCAGGCAGCGGAAAATCAGCGATACTTCACCAAAAGGCAAGGACCTCAAGGAGACGGGCGAATGCGGACATGGCTGGCGGCTGTGGTGGTGAGTTGTCTGCCTGCGATGGCGGCCGCACAAGGAACGAGTTATCCGACCAAACCGGTGACGATCGTCGTACCGGCGGCGCCCGGCGGCGTCACCGACGCCCTCGGCCGCACGCTGGCGCAACGTTTCACCGAAGCCTGGGGCCAGCAGGTCATCGTCGAGAACAAGCCCGGCGCCAACAATCAGATCGCAGCGGAATATGTCACCAAGGCCGCCCCCGACGGCTACACGCTGCTGATCGGGCCGGAAGTGACGTTCGTGGTCAATCCCAGCCTCTATCCCAAGCTGGCCTACGATCCGGTCAAGGGCTTCACCCCGATCTCCGGCCTCGTCACCATCAACCATGCGCTGATCGTCAACCCCGCGCTGCCGGCGGAGAGCGTGAAGGACCTCATCGCGCTCGCCAAGCAGAAGCCGGGCGAGATCAATTACGGCACCTTCGGCGTCGGGTCGAGCGGCCACCTCAACATGGAATTGTTCCAGGCGCTCTCGGGCGCGAAATTCCAGGCGGTGCACTACAAGGGCGCGACCCCGGCATTGACCGACGTGATGGCCGGGCACATCCAGATGATGTTCATCAGCGTCGGCAGCGCCGTGCCGCAGTGGAAGGCGGACAAGGTCAAGTTCCTCGCCGTCGGCGCCGGCAAGCGCATGGCGCTGCTGCCGGACGTCCCGACGGTGGCGGAAAGCGGGCTGCCCGGCTACGAGGCGGTGTCGTGGTTCGGCCTGTTCGGGCCGCCGGGAATGCCGGCCGAGGTCGTGGCCAAGATCAACGCCGAGGTGCGAAAGATTTTCGCCGATCCCGAGATCAAGAAGAGCTTCCTCGAGCGGCAGTATTTCGAATCGATCGCCGGCACGCCGGAAGCAGCTCACCAATTACATCAAGGCCGACGAGCCGAAGTGGCGCAAGGTGATCCAGGACGCCAAGGTCAAGGGGAGTGATCCCGGCCACACAACTTGAGCCGCGAATGCGGGGAGTCTCCTGCTGGGAGAGGGAGCCCGCCGAGTCCGCGGCGCAGTCCGCGATCAAACCCCCAGCAGCTTGCGCGCATTCCCACCCGCGATGGCGGCGATGGTCGAGGGATCGAAGCCTTCGACCGAGGCGACGTGGCCGATCGGATCGAAGTCGGCCATGTCGAACGGATAGTCCGTTCCCATGATGATGTGATCGGCGCCGAACTGGCGCACGAGCTCCGCAAGCTGGTGGGGCGTGAACACCACGGTGTCGAAATAGATCTTCTTGAGATAGCTGGTCGGCGGCTGCGGCAGGTCGCCGTGTGAATCCGAGCGCGCGCCCCAGGCGTGATCGATGCGGCCGGAATAGGCCGGAAGATAGCCGCCGCCGTGCACCGCGAGTATCTTCAGCTTGGGATGCCGCTCCAGTACGCCGTCGAAGATCAGGTAGTGCAGGGCGATGGTGGTTTCGAGCGGATTGCCGATCACGTTGTTGAAATAGAAGCGCGTGAACCGTTTGGCGTCGGTGAAACCGTTGGGATGGATGACGACGAGCGCGTCGAGCTCTTCGGCCTTCTGCCAGAACGGCGCGAAATCCGGCTCCGAAAGCTCTCGGCCCGCGACATTGGTCAGGATTTCCACGCCCTTCATGCCGAGCGACTTCACGCAGCGTTCGAGCTCGTTCGCCGCTTCCTCGCCATCGGATGAGCGGGACGGTGCCGAGCGCGACAAAGCGGTCGGGCTTGCGGGCGACGTATTCCGCCAGCCCGTCGTTCACCATGCGCGAGGCCTGGACCGCGATGTCGAGCGGCACGGTGTAGAAGCACTGGTTCGGCGGCGGCATCACGAGCTGAAGGTCGATGCCCATGGCGTCGAGATCGGCGAGGCGCTCGTCGTAGCCCGTGATGCGCGCGCGGATGTCCTCTTCCTGCTTCTGGCTCAGCGCCTTGGTCTCGGGCGTGGCGAAATGCGCAAGCGCGATCGTCGACATGTCGAGATGCGGCTTGACGTAAGCGGCGGCCTGCGGAATGGCGACGTGGGAATGGATGTCGATGGTGGTGCTCTTCGGCCTGACCTCGCGTCCCGGTTTGCCGTGCTTGCGGGCCGCGGTCGCTTCGTACTTGTTCCATTGCGTCGCCATTTCCGCTTCGTTCCTTCTGTCGCCTCGTGGATGGTCCGATTGCCGCGCACTGCAGTCGCGGTTGTTCGGTCGCATGATCTCATCCGAGAAAGTCTGCGACTTTTCGTGATCATGCTCTCTAAAACACGCCCAGGTGCTGGGAGACAATGGCATCGTCGAGCTTGATGCCACTGGCGGGCCCGCGAAACACCACGCGGCCGGTATTGATGATGACGACGTCGTCGGCGAGGTCGAGCGTCAGCTTGATATTCTGCTCCACCAGCACGATCGACTGCCCTTCGGCTTTGAGCTGCGCGATGGTGCGTCCGACCTCGGCCACCAGCTGCGGCGCAAGCCCCTCGGACGGCTCGTCCATCAGCAGCACGCGCGGATTGCCCATGAGCGCGCGCCCGATGGCGAGCATCTGCTGCTCGCCGCCGGAGAGCGAGCCCGCGACCTGGGCGTGTCGCTCGGCGAGCCGCGGAAACAGTCTGGAACACGCGGTCGATCGACCAGCCTGCCGCCGTTGTCCTTCTTGCGCGATTGCGCCGCCACCATCAGGTTCTCGCGCACCGTGAGCGTGCGGAACATGCGCCGGCCCTGCGGCACCAGGCAGATGCCTTTGCGGGCGATCACGTCGGGCGCGAGACCGGCGACCGGCTCGCCGTAAAGGCTGATCGAGCCCCGCCGCGGCTTGAGGAAGCCCATGATCGTCGACATGCAGGTCGTCTTGCCGGCGCCGTTGCGGCCGAGCAGGCCGAGCAGCCGGCCCGGCTGCAGCGAGAACGAGACGCCGTGCAGCACGTGGCTGTCGCCGTAGATAGGTGTCGATGTCGGAGATCGCGAGCGCCTCAGTCGCCAAGATACACCTCCCGGGTGCGCGGATCGGCGACCACCTCGGCGCGCGTGCCTTCGACGATGACCTCGCCGTAGTGCAGCACGGTGATGCGCTCGGCGAAGCCGAGCGCCGTGTCCATGTCGTGCTCGATCATCACGATGGTCACGTCGCGCGGGATGGTGTCGAGCAGCGCGCGCACGGTCTGCCGCTCGCCCTGGGAGAGCCCGGCGAGCGGCTCGTCGAGCAGCAGCACCTTCGGCTTCTGCGCCAGCGCCATGGCGAGTTCGAGCCGGCGCCGCTCGCCGTAGGAGGTCTCGACCACGATGCGCTCGGCGCTGTCGCCGAGCCCGACGCGCTCCAGCGCCTCGTGCGCGTGCTCGTAGAGATCGCGGTTGGCCGGTCAGGATCGACCAGGGGTTCCAGCGCCGCTTGTCGAGGCCGAGCAGCGACAGCACCACGTTGTGGATGAGCCGCTCGCGCGGAAACAGCGTGAGGATCTGATAGGTGCGCGCGAGGCCGAGATGCACGCGCCGCTGCGTCGGCATGCCCAGCAGCTCCTGGCCGAACAGCCGGACCGAACCGGCGTCGGCGGCGAGATCGCCGGTGATCAGGTTGAACAGCGTGGTCTTGCCGGCGCCGTTCGGGCCGATGATCAGGCGCCGCTCGCCCGGCATGACCGAGAGCGACACGTCCCTGGTGGCGGGCAGTCCGCCGAAGCGCTTCTTGAGATGCGAGACTTCGAGCGCGGGCGTGCGTCATGCGCGCCGGCTCCGTCGCGGCTGCCGCTCGCTCGCTTTGCGCGCCTTGAGCGGTTGCGCAACCGCCGCCACAGCTGCGTGCAGCCGGGGACGAGGCCGTAGGGCATGAACATGATCACGACCACGAAGATCACGCCGAGCAGCGTGTTCCAGCGCTCGACATAGGTCGAGATCACGTTCTTCACCAGCGTGATGATGGCGGCGCCGACGATCGGGCCGGTGAGCGTGCTGGCGCCGCCGAGGATCGCCATCAGCAGGATCTCGGCCGATTGCTGCAGCGAGATCGCGTGCGGGCTGAGGAACAGGTTGTAGTAGACGTAGAGCACGCCGGCGACCGAGGCCCAGAACCCGGCCATGACGAAGCGTGAGCCACTGGATCAGCCAGACATTGTGGCCGAGCATGCGCATGCGGCGCGGCTGGTCGCGCGCTGCCCATCAGGCTCGCGCCGAACGGCGAGCGCGAGAAGCGCCAGATGCAGAACAGCGCGATCGACGAACACGACCAGCGTGAAATAATAGAAGCTCGGCGCGTCGCGGATGTCGAATGCCGAACGGCATCGGCCGGCGCCGGATGCCTGATGCCGTTGTCGCCGCCGGTGAGGTCGTTGGCGCGATAGGCGATGCCCCAGACGATCTGGCCGAGCGCGAGCGTGATCATGATGAAGCCGAGGCCGGGCGCGCGCAGCGACAGCAGCGCCGAAGAACGCCGCCGCGCGCGGTCGACAGCGCGACCGCGAAGATCGCGGCGGTGAGCTGGTCGTAGCCGGCGATGGTGGCGAGGATGCAGGCATAGCCGGCGATGCCGAGATAGCCGGCGTGGCCGAGCGAGACCATGCCGCCGTAGCCGAGCATCATGTTGATCGAGAGCGCGAACAGCGCATAGATCAGCACCTGGCTCGCCATGTTGACGTAGAACTCGTTGCCGATGATCCACGGCAGGATCAGCAGCGACCAGCGCGCAGACGGCAAGCGCGACGACGGTGCGCAGCGTCATATCTGCACCCGCCCGAACAGGCCCTGCGGCAGGAACACCAGCACCAGCACCATCGGCAGGAACAGCACGAAATAGGCGAGGTCGGGCACCAGCGCGATGCCGAAATTGTAGATGAAGCCGACGATGAAGCTGCCGACGAAGGCGCCGAGCAGGCTGCCCGCGCCGCCCAGGATCACCACGATCAGCGCGAGCGGCAGCATGTCGGTATCGAGGCCGGGATAGGCGTTGAGGATCGGCCCGCCCAGCACGCCGCCGATGCCCGGCGAGCGTGGCGCCGAGCAGGAACACGGTGGTGAACAGCCGCGAGACCGGGATGCCGACGCCGCGCGCCATCTCCATGTCGTCGACGCCGGCGCGGATCATGGCGCCGAGCCGCGTGCGCTCCATCAGCAAGTAGAGCGCCGAGCGCGCGCGACCAGCGCGATCGCCAGCACCACCAGCCGGTAGGTCGGAAAGGCGATAGCCCGCGACGCGCAGCGGCGGGCGCAGCGCCTGCGGCGCCGGCAGCGGCATCGGATCGCCGGTCCAGACCAGCAGGCAGATGTCGGCGATGATGAAGGAGATGCCGAGCGTGACCAGCACCTGGCCCTGCTCGTTGCCGGCGAGTCTGCGCAGAATGAAGCGCTCGATCAGCGATGCCGAGCAACCCGACGCCGAGCCCGCCGACGATCGCCGCCAGCCAGAAATTGCCGACGAGCCGCAGCAGGCGTGTAGCCGAAATAGGCGCCCGAGCATGAAGAATGCGCCGTGCGCCAGATTGGGAATGCGCATCAGGCCGAAGATCAGCGAGAAGCCCGACGACAGCAGGAACAGCAGGCCGCCGAAGGCGACGCTGTTCAGCGTCTGGATGATCCAGAACTGCCACTGCATTGAAGCGATTCACGCCTGTCGCGGACGCCCGCACGGCGTCGGGTCTATGCGCCATCAGCCGGGCCTGCACCGCGTGCGTAACGTTCAGCCTCGGCAGCGATTGCGCGACGCTTGCGTCCGGCTCGTACTCGCAAACGCTGCATCGCCGGAACACGGAGGCCTGATCACTGCTCGAGATTCTTGGCCGGCGGGTAGTCGCGCGAATAGACCGGATTCTTCAGGAACTCGTCTTGCTTGTAGGTCCAGAACTGGCTCGACGTCGGGATAGGTCTTGACCACGGCGTTGACATAACGTGCCGTCCTTCTTCCGACCTTGCGGATGTAGATGTTGCCGACCACGTTGCCGAACTCATCGAACCGCACCGGGCCGCGCAAGGTGTTCGGCACTTTCGCCTCCTTAGCGCCTTCATGAAGGCGTCCTTGTCCTCGACCTTGCCGTTGATCGCCTTGAGCCGCGTGCTCGAGCACCTCGGCGCAGACGTAGGTCTCGGCCGCGTACACGCCGGGATCGGTCTTGTAGTCCCGCCGGATCGCCTCGACGAACTTCCTGTTGATCGGATAATCGAGCTCGGCCGAATACCAGTTGCCGGTCATGGCGCCGAGCGCGTCGTCGCCCATCTGCTGCAGCAGCGATTCGTCGACCGGCGTGAAGCCGCCGGAGGATTTGAACCTTGTTGCCGTATTCCTGAGCTGACGGATGAACTTGAAGCCGTTCGAACCGGCATGCCCGGCATAGACCGCACTGGCGATCAGCCGCGTCGAGGTCGCCGTTAGCTCCGCAAGCCTGAGGATCAGTAGCGTCGCGCAGACAAAGCCAACGCGCAGCTACATCTCGCAGCTCAAGCTTCCAATCCGGATGCGGTCTATACAAGCCGAATAAACAATAGAATACAGGATGGCGTAACTGGCGGCTTTCACGCCCTCGTCGATTTAGTCTGCTCTGCAGGCGCGCTGATGATCGCCGCGTTACGACGCGAATTTGAGGTTTTATCGAGTTTCGATTATCTGATACGAGAGTTTGTCAGGCGATCGTAAGCGGAGTTCAATGATCGCGGTACGCGCCGAGCAGCCGCCGAGGAAGCGATACGGTTTGGCGGCGATCGATGGTGGAGGTTGCACGCGACGCCTTCATGAAGGCGTCCTTGTCTCGACCTTGCCGCCGATCGTCTTGAGCGCGTGCTCGAGCACCTCGGCGGAGACGTAGGTCTCGGCCGCGTACACGCCGGGATCGGTCTTGTAGTCCCGCCTGATCGCCTCGACGAACTTCCTGTTGATCGGATAATCGAGCTCGGCCGAATACCAGTTGCCGGTCATGGCGCCGAGCGCGTCGTCGCCCATCTGCTGCAGGCAGCGATTCGTCGACCGGCGTGAAGCCGCCGAGGATTTGCACCTTGTTGCCGTATTCCTGAGCTGACGGATGAACTTGAAGCCGTTCGAGCCGGCATGCCCGGTATAGACCGCGTCGAGATTGGGCTTGAGCTGCGAGATGTAGCTGCCGTAGTCGGGCGCGTTGAGCGGCGTAAACAGCTTCTGCACGACCTTGCCGCCGTTGTCCTCGAACACGCGCTGGAAACCGGCCACGTTCTCGTGGCCGAACGCGAAGTCGTCGGCGATCACCGCGGCGCGCTTGTAGCCGAGGTCCTTGGCGGCGTATTCGCCGAGCGGATGGCTCGGTTGCGCCGAGGTGCAGCTCGGCGCACGAACCACGGGATTGGGCTTGCGCTGGGTCATGTCCTCCGCGCCGGCCACCGACGAGGATCGGCGTGCGCGACGAGCGGACGTAATCGTCGATCGCCAGCGCTTCGAACGCGGCGAGCGGCCCGATGAGGACCGCGACGTTCAGGCGCTCGACCAGCTCCTGCGTCTTGGTGCGAGCCTGGGCGGGATTGCCGGCGGTGTCGGCGGTGTGCAGCTCCACCGGCCGGCCCGCGAGCATATTGTTGCGTTCCTTGAAGAACACCGTGAGGCCCTGCTCCATCTGCAGGCCGCCCGAAGCGAGCGGGCCGGTCTTGACGGTCAGGAATCCGACCCGGATCGGGCCGGCTTGCGCCGGGGCGGCGGGCACCTTGAGCACCTGCGATGCCACGCCCGCGGCGAGCGCTCCCTTGATGACGGTACGGCGATTGACGGTCATAGCGTTTCTCCTCTGGGATACGTTTTTGTTGTCGATTGAACGACGTTGGTTGCCGCTGGATCGGCGCGCAGGTCACGGCTCGAGATTCTTATTTCCGGGCCACGTCTCGCGATTGTAGACGGGATGCTTGAGGAACTCGTCGGGATCGTAGGTCCAGAACTGGCTGACATTCGGGATAGGTCTTGATCACGGCGTTGACGCAGCTTGCCGCCCTTCTTCTCGACCTTGCGGATGTAGACGTTGCCGACCACGTTGCCGTATTTGTCGAAGCTCACCGGGACCGCGCGCGGTCTCGACCTTGTTGCTGCGCGCAACGCCGCCATCAGCGCGTCCTTGTCCTCGATCTTGGCGCCGATCTTGCTGCAGCGCCGCCTCGAGCACCGCCGCCGTTGGTATAGGTCGCCGCGGCGTAGAAGCCGGGATCGACCTTTGTAGTCGCGGTGCATGCCGTCGACGAACTTCTTGTTGGTCGGGGTGTCGATCTGGCGCCGAATACCAGCAGGTCGAGATCATGCCGAGCGCTTCGTCGCCCATCTGCTGCAGCAGCGCCTCGTCGACCGCGGTCATGCCGCCGAGGATCAGCGGTGTTGCCGCCATACTCCTTGTACTGCTTGAAGAACTTGAAGCCGTTCGAGCCGGCAAAGCCGATGAAGATGCACGTCGACGTTCGCTTTGAGCTGCGCGATATAGGTGCCGTAGTCGGGCGCAGTCGAGCGGCGGCCACAGCTTCTGCACGACCTTGCCGCCGGCGTCCTCGAAGGCGCGCTGGAAGCCGGCGTTGAGCTCGTGGCCATAGGCGAGATCGTCGGCGATCATGGCGGCGCGCTTGTAGCTTGAGCTCCTTGGCGGCGTAGTCGCCCATGGCGTAGCTGCATTGGGCCGAGGACGAGGTCGCGCGCACGAACCAGGGATTGGCCTTGCGCTGGGTCATGTCCTCGGCGGCGGCGACGCTGAGCGTGGGCACCTGCTTGTCGCGGATGTAGTCGTCGATCGCGAGCGCTTCCGCGCGTCGCCAGCGGGCCGATCAGGCAGGCGATGTTCTCCTTCTCGACAAATTCCTGCATCTTGGTGCGCGCCACCGCGGGTGCGCCGCCGGAATCGCCGGTGAACAGCTGCACCGGCCGGCCGGCGAGCATGTTGTTGCGCTCCTTGAGATAGAGCGTGAGGCCCTGTTCCATCTGGATGCCGCCGGACGCGAGCGGGCCGGTCTTCACGGTGAGAAAGCCGATCTTCATCGGGGCGCCCTGGGCGCGCAGGATCGCAGGCGCGGCAACGAGGCGCTGGCCCCGAGCATGCCGGTCAGGACGGTTCGGCGATGGACGCTCATCGAATTTACTTCCTCCCTTGGTTCGGCCACCGGGATGGGTTTTCCCCATCGCTCTTCTGCGTCATGGCCGCATATCATCTTTGCATATCGCACCAATCTTGTCCAGCGGCGCGCGCGTCGCCGCCGTCCCGTAGGTGATCAATTTCCCGTAAGAATCACCCCGTTCTTTGGGGGGAATGATCGGCACCAGCAGGTAGGGCTGTTTGTCGCGGCCGAAGTGCAGGCTGGTGGTGCCGCCGAACACGTCCGGCGGGCCGGTCGCGCGGATCGTCGTGCAGGAACGGGCCGCAGCCCGTGAGCTCGTTCTTGAAGTTCGACAGCTTGCCGCCGCTCGGGCCGCGCATAGACGTAGTCCTTGCCGCGGATGCGTCAGCGCCGATGCGGTAGCCCGCCGGCACCACGATCGAGGTCGGCCAGATCTCGATGTCGAGCTCGACCACCTCGCCCGTCTTGAGCGGCTGCTTCTTGTCGTGGCTGTGATAGGGCCGATAGGGCGTCGACAGCTTCTTGTCGAGCTTGCGGTGCGAGGCGCGCAGCCAGCCCTGGCCGATCGGCGTGTGCGGATCGATGGCGCCCTGGAACACCACCTCCTTGAGGTCGCCGGTGAACACGCGCAGCACCACGAACAGGTCGGCGTCGCTGGTGGATGACGAGACGAACAGCTTCAGCGCCGACGGCCCGGTGATCTCGGTCTCCGCGTTCGAGCGGCGCGGTCAGGAAGGTGACGCCGTCGCCCATGGCCTCGAACGTCTGCACGGTCTTTGCCGCCGGCGCGCTTTCGGCGCAAGCGCGCCGGTCGCGGGATCGAGATAGAGCTTGGTCCATTTGGTGCGCTTGAGCGGCCATTCGTTCTCGCGCGCGCTCCACGAACTTCGTCGGGATGGCGGACCTGCAGCAGCACTTTCGGCTGCTTGTCCCAGCCGTTCTTCTTGCCGTGCAGGAAATGAGTCGAAGAACCGCAGCTGCAGCTCGCGGCCGTAGTCGGTGTAGAAATGCGTCCAGTGCTCGATGCCGTGCACTTCGAGCCATTTGTGCCTTGGCGGCCGCGCGCACGAAGCCCTCGAAATTGCCGCGCGGATGCAGCGGCTGGCCGCCCCAGTTGGCGGCCGAGAGCAACGGCGTCTTGACCTTCGACCAGACCGGCGAGCGCGCCCGGTGGTAGTCGTCGTCGAGCGGATGGGCGCGGATGTCGTCGCCGAAGTGCGCTGCGGTTCCTGCGCAAGCTCGCGCCTCCGACAGCGTCTCGCGGCCCGCAGACCAGCTCGCCATGCACGCGTGCAGCGCTTGCCGCGCTCGCCCGCGCCGTATTGCACGGTCTTCACCTGCATGTCGTACCAGTTCTCCCAGAACGTGCAGACGATGCCGCCGTGATGCGTCATGTCGCGGTACCAGTCGGCGGCGCCCTCCCAGATGCACATGGCGGCAAGGTGCGGCGGCTGCAGCGTCGCCACGTGCCACTGGTTGATGCCGTAATAGGAAATGCCGTTGAGCCCGACCTTGCCGTTCGACCACGGCTGCACGCCGGCCCATTCGATGCAGTCGTAGAAGTCCTTGGTCTCGCGCGGCGAGAAATGATCGATGAAGCCGGGCGAGCAGCCGCAGCCGCGCGAATCCACGCGCACGCAGGCGTAGTCGTGCGGCACCCATTTCTCCGGATCGACCACCTCCCAGCTCTGGTAGAGGTTGCTGGAGCCAGCGGTGACGTCGGGATGCTTTTCGGCCATGCGCTGCCAGGCGCTCGGATAGCCGTCCTGGAAGGCGAGCCCCTTGGCGTAGGGGCCGTAGCTCAGGATCACCGGATAGCGGCCCTCCTTCGACCGGCCGAAAGACGTCGGCACGCAGCACGAGGCCGTCGTCCATCGCGATCGGGACGTCCCAGTCGATGCGCATGCCGTCGCGCACTTCGCTGCGATGTTGATGGGTCTTGCCCGTCCGCGTTTTGGCGCGCGCATCCTCGACCGAAGTCATTGCCGTCCTCCCACATGGAAACCGCGCCATTACCGATGCCTCCATACTGGCGCAGCCGGCGACGCGGACGTTTCTTCGTCCGGGCAATATAGTATGATAGGATTAATTCGATCACAATTTCCGCAGGGGGAAGATCCGTGAAGCTGTTTTCATTCTGGCGTTCGCTTGCAACGTATCGCGTGCGCATCGCGCTCAACCTCAAGGGCATCGTGCCGGACGAGGTCGTCGACATCGACCTGATCAAGGGCAAGCAGCGCGAGGACGCGTTCCGCCAGGTCAATCCGCAGATGGTGCTGCCGGCGCTGGTCGACGGCGACGGCCCGGTGCTGTTCCAGTCGCTGGCGATCATGGAATATCTCGACGAGACCCATCCGCAGCCGCCGCTGCTGCCGAAGGAACCGCGCGCGCGCGCGCGCGTGCGCGGCCTGGCGCAGATCGTCGCCTGCGATTCCCATCCGCTGCTGGTGCCGCGGGTGCGCGAATATCTCGAGCACGAGCTCAAGCTCGACGAGCCGGCGCGGCTGAAATGGATCCAGAACTGGATCGGCGCGGCGCTCAAGGCGCTGGAAACCAATCTCGCCGGCAGCACGGAGACCGGCCGCTATTGCCAGGGCGACGCCATCACCATCGCCGACATCTGCCTGGCGAGCCAGGCCGCCGGCGCGACCTTCTACAAATACGATCTCGCGCCGTTTCCGACCGTGCGTCGGATCGTCGACACGTGCATGCAGAACGACGCCTTTGCCCGCGCGCATCCCCTGCGCCAGCCCGGCGCGCCGGCCGCGGGATGATCGATCCCAGTCATGCGCGGGCTTGACCCGCGCATCCATCCGCTTTGAAAAGCGTCTTGCGAAGAAGATGGATTGCCGGGTCAAGCCCGGCAATGACGACGACGCGAGACCTCATGATACGAACGGATATAGCGACATGAAACTTGCAACTTTCAAGGCGAACGGCCGCACCAGCTATGGCGCGGTGACCGACGGCGGCATCATCGATCTCGGCCGCAAGCTCGCGAAATATCCGACGCTGCTCGACCTGTTGCGCGCGCAGGCGATCGCGGAGGCGCGCGCGGCGGCGAAGGGGACGGCGGACTATCAGGTCAAAGACGTCGAGATGCTGCCGCCGATCCTGGCGCCCGACAAGAACATCTGCGTCGGCATCAACTATCCCGACCGCAGCGCCGAATACAAGGACGGCCGGGAGGCGCCGAAATATCCCAATCTGTTCTGCCGCTTCCCGACCTCGCTGGTCGGGACCGAGCAGCCGATCGTGCGGCCGAAGGTGTCCGACAAGTTCGATTACGAGGGCGAGATCGTGCTGGTGATCGGCAAGGAAGGCCGCCACGTTCCGCGCGAAAGCGCGCTGTCGATGATCGGCGGCTTCACGCTCGGCAACGAAGGCAGCGTGCGCGACTGGCTGCGGCACGGCACGCTTGAATGTCACCCAGGGCAAGAATTTCGACAAGTCCGGCAGCGTCGGCCCCTGGATGGTGCACGGCCGACGAGCTCGATCCCGGCAAAGCCGCTGCGCGTGATGACGCGCGTCAACGGCGAGCTGCGCCAGGACGACACCACCGATCGCCTGACCTGGGGCTTCGCCTGGCTGATCAACTACATCAGCACGCTTCGCGACGCTGCAAGCCCGGCGATCTGATCTGGACCGGAACCCCGACCGGCGCCGGCGTCCACCGCAACCCGCCGGTATGGCTCAAGCCCGGCGACGTGGTCGAGGTCGAGTCGCCGCAGATCGGCGTGCTGCGCAACAAGGTGGCGGACGAGAGTTAGGTCGGGAACTCACTTGACTATCAGCGCGCTGCGGTTAGCCGATGGTCCGCTGGATGCGCAGCGCAAAGACAAAACGGCCGGAGCGCGGACGCTCCGGCCGTAATCCGCCGCGCGGCGGCCGCGCTCAGTGCACCAGCTCGGTCACCTTGCCGTCCTTCGAGCGGCCCTGCGCATAGTACTGGCCGATATTCCTCATCAGCGCGGCGTCGGAGACGGAATAGATCACCGCGTCGGTCTTGCCGGTATTGATGTGGCGCCGCCACAGGAAGTTCGGCACCACGAAAAGATCGTTGTGGCTCCACTCGAAGCGTTTGCCGCCGACTTCGGTCGCGCCGGTTGCCTTCGATCACCACATAGTACGTGCCGGCGGTCTCGCGCTTGAGCTCGGTCTCCTCGCCCGGGCGCAGCAGCTGGGCCGGAATAGTTCAAGGTCTTGAACACCGGCTCGCCGGTCACCGGGTTGACGAAGTCGACCTTGATGCCCTCGTGCGGATCGCCTTTTTCCTTGCGCAGGCTGTGCAGCGTCTCGAGCACGTCTGCGCCGCGGTAGTGGAACAGCGGCGCCGGCGCGTGCGCCGACGCCGCGCTGGTGATTGACGAAGGCCGGCATGATGCCGCCTTGGCCGTAGAGCTTGCGCGAATAGCCTTCGCTGACGGTGACGGCCTGCACATTGGCGTTGCCCTGCGCGCCCGGCATGTCGTGATCGACCCAGGCGGCGTCGAGGAACTCCATCAGCGGCCAGTCCAGCGTGTCGATCCAGATCACCGGCTCGCTCGTCATCGTTGCCGTGGTCGTGCCAGGTGCCGTTCGGCGTGAGGATGAGGTCGCCGCGCGCGGCGGCGCAGCGCTCGCCCTCGACCACCGGTGTAGCCGCCCTTGTCCGAGAGGATGGTGCGGCTGGCATTGGGCGAATGCAGGTGCACCGGCGCGACGTCGCCGGGATTGTAGATCGAGATCGCGCAGCGGATGGTGTTGGTGACCTGCAGCCGCCCGTTCAGGCCCGGGTTGAGCAGCAGGATGCTCTGGCGGTCGGCGAACTCGATCGGCGAAACGTCGGCCTTGCGGGCGATCTCGGAAATGCTGGTGAAGATACGGGCTGTATTCCTTCCAGCGCCAGCAGATAGGGCAGCGGTCTTCATCTGGTCGGCGGCGACGCGGCCGGAGGCGAGCTGTCCGCTGCCCTCGCCGCTGGTCTCGCTGAACCAGGGCCGCTGCGCCGGCGCGTTCGCCTGCGTGCGCACCCAGACATTATGCTTGCCGGCTTCGGCGTTGATCGCCTCCATCATCTCGCGCGCCTTGTTGGAGAGCGCCGGATGGGCGGGCTTGGGCTTGGCTGTGGCGGCGGCGGCGGTCATGACGTTCTCTCCTGCGATGTCAACGTGATCGTTCGGCGTTTCTCCGGGCGGTGGCCGGCTCGACGGCGCCTGCTCCGGGAACGGCCGTTATCTTAGGGTATAGCTCCTGGCGGAAGTTTTGCAATTGGCGCAATGGCATGCCGGGACTGCGTCGCTCTCATTTGGCGGCAAGGAATTGTTCGATGGCGCGGGTGAAACCGTCGGGCTGATCCATGTTGGAGATGTGCCCGGCGCCGGGAAGCTCGACGTAGCGCGAGCCCGGCAGCGCCGCGCTGAGCTTGCGCATGGCGACCGGCGTCACGCCGTCCTTCTCGCCGGCCATGAACAGAACCGGCCGCTTCACCGTTGCAACCGCTGAGGCGTAGTCGTGGTCGGCGAGCGCCGCGGCGCAGCCGATGAAGCCGTTCACCGGCGTGGTGCGGATCATCCGGCGCACCTTGTCGAGATGCGGCGGATTGGCCTTGAGCACCTCCGGCGGAAACCAGCGCCCGACGGTGGGCTCGACCAGAGCCTCCATGCCTTGCTTCTCGGCGACGACGATGCGCTCCTCCCATTGCTGCGCGCTTGCGGGCGTCGATTGGCAGGGCGTATCGCAGACGATGACCCGGTCGAGCCGGTCGGGATGTGTTCTCGCGCCAGGCCGAGCGCGGTCGCGCCGCCCATGGACAGGCCGGCGAAATGCGCTTTCTTGATCGCGAGCGCGTCCATCAGCGCGATCACGTCGGCCATCAGCAGCTCGAAGCTGTAGCGACCGGCGGTCGCCTCGGTGCCGCCGTGCCCGCGCTGATCGTAGCGCAGCACGCGGTAGCGCGTGCTTGAGCTCGCGCGCCTGATCGTCCCACATCGTCAGATTGGTCGCGAGCGAATTGCTGAAGATGAGCCAGGGCGCGCCGTCGGGCCCGTCCGATCTGGTAGTTGATCGCAATTCCGTTGGCCTTGATCTTCATTGCGTTCGATCTCCTCAGCTGGCGCGCTGCGGGGCGGTGGATGCCGCGTGCGCGCCCAGGAAGTCATTGAGCAACGCGAGCAGCGGGCCGGCCGCCTGCGCCGGCATCATGTGCACGGCGTCGATCAGCTCGAAGCGCGCGTCGGGAATGGTCTGCGCGAACTGCTCGCTGGCGGCCGGCGGGCGCACCTGGTCGAAGCGGCCGGCCACCACCATGGTCGGCCGCCGGATCTCCTTGCGCGAGATGCGTCACATTGGGCCGCGCGATCGCCCGGTTCATGGCGGCGAAGCAGACCGGATCGTGCGCCAGGTAGCGCCCGCGATAGGTCGCGTACGCCGCAGGGTCGCCGATATCGGGCGGCCACGATTTGTCGAGCGTCGTCGGAATGGCCGCGCGCAGGCCCTCGCGCTCGGCGAGATCCGGCGCGCTGCTCGAGCGCGGCCACCGCGGCTCGGATCGGCGCCGGTGAACGGATTGCAGAACACGAAGCTCGCAACGCGATCGGGATGCTTGGTCATGTAGATCAGCGCCTGCATGGTGGCGGCGGCGACCGTGACGAAATGATAGGGCGGCGGCAAGCTCGCTTGCCTGCAGCACCGCCTCGAGGTCTTCCACCAGGATTTCCGTGGTGATCGGCTGGCGCACCTTTTCCGAGAGTCCGGAGCCGCGCTGGTCGTAGCGCAGCGTGCGGAAGCGCTCGCTCAGGGCCGGAAAGATGCCGTCCCAGCTGTCGAGCGTGCCGCCCATCTCGTGCAGCAGCACGACCGACGGTCCCTTGCCGCCAAGCTCGAAATGAATGCTGATGCCGTTGGCGTCCATCCAGGGCACGGTTTGCCTCCTTGGTTGCGCGGCATAGAGACATGGATGCTTGCAAACTTCAACATGGCGGCCATGATCGACCGCAGTAATCGTCGCACCGCAGCGACGCTTGACGCTGCCGATCTCGGCTCGGCACGCAAGATCGCGTACACGTGGGCATGACAACCGTTCATTGAGGGCGCAGATGGCATCGCCGCGCAGGATCGACGTTCATTTCCACCTCATTCCGCCGTTCTACCGCGAGGCGGTCTATGAGGCGGGCACGGGCCCGGCCATCGGCAAATATCCGGACTGGACGCCGCAACTCGCGCTCGAGTTGATGGACGCTTGCGGCATCGAGGTCGCGCTCACATCGCTGGCGCAGCCCGGCGTCGGCTTCGGCAGCGAGGCTGATGCGCGCAGGCGCTGGCGCGGCGCTGCAACGACTACGCGGCCGAGCTCGCCGCGCGCTGGCCCCGGCGCTTCGGCGCCTTCGCCACCGTCCCGATGCGGACGCACGCAAGGCGCCCTCGACGAGATCGCGTATTCGCTCGACGTGCTGAAGCTCGACGGCGTCTCGCTGTTTGCGAGCTACGGCGAGAATTTCCTCGGCGATCCGCGCTTCGATCCCGTGCTGGCAGCTGCTGAACGAGCGCGGCGCGGTCGTGTTCGTCCATCCCGGCCTGCATCCCTCGAGCAAGGACTCGCGCTGCCGTGGCCGGCTTCATGATGGAATATCTGTTCGACACCACGCGCGCGGTGGTGAACCTCGATCTTCTCCAGGCGCGATCGAGCGCTTTCCGCGCGTTCAGTTCATTCTGCCCCACGCCGGCGGGCTCGCGCCCTATTTCGCCTGGCGGCTTTCGGTCTCGCCGATGATCGACAAGCGGCTGCCGCAGCTGTCGCGCGAGCAGGTCAATGCCGGCCTGCAGCACTTCTGGTACGACAACGCGCTCGCGCCGGGAGAGCAGACCTTCGGCGCTGCTCGATCACGTCGCCGCTGCCGGAGCGGATCGTGTTCGGCACCGACTTTCCGTTCGCCAATCCGCGCGTGATCGCCGAGATGATCGAAGACCCACGAGTCCGGATTTCATCCGACGCGCGCCGCGCCGCGATCGATCGCGCCAATGCGCTCGACGCTGTTTCCGAAATATGTGACCTGACGCGCCGTTACGCGGGCTTCGCCATCGACTCCGACCAGCGGCGCCACGTCGCCGATCTCCTCGACCGACCACACCCGCTCCATCAGCTCCTTCGCCCGCGCCGGACCGAACACCGGACCGACGAGATCGAGGAACTTCGCCTGCAGGCCGGCGTCGTCGAGCGGCACGATGCGCGAGCCGAGCGCCTCGTCGGCCTGGCGGGTGAAGCTGCCGCGCGCGGTCGTGACCGTCACCCGCGCCGGGCGCAGTTGCGGATAGAGCCGGTCGATGTCCGGCGGCGCGCGTGACGTGTGAGCTTGCGGGCGATCGCGGCGAACGCAGGATCGCGCCGCATCTCCTCGGTGAAATGCTCGACCTTGATGGCGCGGAATCGCAGCGCGAGCCCCATCAGGTAGGGAAGCTCAGCTGCGCGCTGGCGAAATCGTCCCAGCCGGTCTCGGCGTGCTCGGCGGCGATGCGATAGGTCGCGACGTCGATGCGCTGCACCTCGTCGGTCGCGATCTTCTCGTCGTTGAGCAGGCCGATCAGCGCCTCGACCGCGCGGCTGGATGTGGCGGCAGCACGGATAGGGCTTGATGTAGCAATCGGTGATGCCGAACGGCACCGCCGGCGGCAGCACGATCGGCGCGCGCCTTGTCGGCGCGGCCGAAGGCGAAGGCCTGCATGAAGCCGTCGCGCGCCTCGATCACGTCGGGCGGGCCTTCGACGCCCTGCTCGGCCAGCAGCGCGGCCTGCAGGCCCTCGCGCGAGGCGTGGCCGGCATGCAGGCGCTTGATGTCGGCGCCGCCGTTGACGAAGGCGAACAGCCCGGCCGCGCTCGAGGCGGCGATGCCGAGCGCGTTGGCGAGCTGCGCGGCCGAAAGCCCGCGCAGCTTGCCCGGCGGCCATGACCGCGCCGAACACGCCGACCGCGGCCGGTCGGATGGAAGCCGCGCTGGCGCAGGTCGGGATGGCAGGCGCGGCCGATCGCGATCTCGGCCTCGTAGCCGGCGACCACGGCCTCGATCAGCGCCGCGCCGCTGATCGCCGCGCTCGTAGCCGAGCGCGAGCGCCGCCGGCACCACCACGCAGCCCGGATGCACCGAGCCCTGCCGGAAGCCGTCGTCGAGCTCGATGCCGTGCGCCGCGGTGCCGCCGAGGAAGGCGGCATCGATGCAGATCGGCGCGCCGCGCGCGGCCGGGCACCGGAATGCGGCCGGCCGGCCGCACCGCCGCGAGCACCGCCTCGGCGCGGGTCGCGACCTCGCCGCCCGCGCCCGCGATCATCACGCCGACGGTGTCGAGCAGATGCCGCCGCGCGTAGTGGCGCACCTCGTCGGAGAGCGCGGCGTGGCGCAGCTCGCTCGACGAAGTCGACGATGGCGCTCGGTCGCGCCGGCGGCGGGATGAAGCGTCTGCAGGGCTTCGGCGTGGGACATGCATGGCTCCGGATGGCTCGCGGTCGGAACATTACACCAAAAGCGTCATCATACGCGTTCCATCATGAGCCTCAGCCAGCGGCATCGACGGCGACGACGCCCTCGCCCGCGGGCCGCACGATCAGCGGATTGATCTCGGCCTCCGACGACGGTCGGCATCATCGCGCCAGCCGCGACAGCGCGACGATGGCGTGCGCGAGCGCGTCGAGATCGCCCTTGGGCTTGCCGCGGATAGCCGGTGAGCGCGATGAGGCCGCGCACCTCGGCGATCATCTCGTGCGCGGTGGCGAGATCGACCGGCGCCAGCCGCAGGCTGCGGTCGCGCATCGATCTCGGTGAGCACGCCGCCGGCCGCCACCATGACCAGCGGCCCGACGTCGCGGTCGACGCGATAGCCGACCAGAACCTCGCCGAGGCCGGACGACCATCGGCTGCACCAGCACGCGTGCGACGCGCGCTCCGGGCATTCGTTCGGCGACATCGGCGCGGATTGTTCCGATCGCGCGCGAGCAGCGCCGCGCCGTCGGCGACGCCGAGCACGACGCCGCCGACATCGCTCTTGTGCGCGATCTCGGCGGAGAGCGACCTTGACCGCGACCGGATAGGGAAGGGCAGGGCGGCGCCTGCGTGATGCCGGCATCGAGCGCGACCGCGGGCGCGCGCGCGATGCCGAGCCGCTCGAGCAGCGCACGGCGTGCGAGCTCGTCGAGCATGCGGCCGCCGCCTCGCCGCTCGGGCCGCGCGAGCGCGGCGGCGATCGGCTGCGGCGCGCGCCGCGCCAGCGCGGCGGCGATCGCGTCGGCGCAGGCCTCGGGCGTGCGGAAATTCGGCACGCCCGCGCGGCTCAGCGCCGCCAGCGCCTCCGGCGCCTCCGGCGCGAGAAAGGCCGCGAGCGGCTTGCCGCGCGCCGGCGCTGTCGATGATCGGCCGCACCGTCATGCTCCGGATGGACGCGCGCCGACGAGCCGACGACCGCGAGCACGAGATCGAACTCCGGCGCGGCGAGCAGAATGTCGAGCGTCGGCCTTCATCGCGTCGTAGCGCGCGCCGGCGATGGTGAGATCGACCAGCCGCGCCGGCTTGACCTCGATGCCGGCGGCGGCGAGTGCGCGCAAGTGTCGCCGCGCTCGGCGGCTCGATCGTGACGCCGCGCGCTCGCCAGCGGATCGATCACCATGGTGGCGCCGCCGCCGGTCGTGGTGACCACGCCGACGCGTCGCGCGCGCGCGCGCGCGTTGCGCGGCCGGCACGCGCGCCAGCAGCGGCAGGCCTTCGATCAGGCCGTCGAGCGTATCGACCCGCGCGATGCCGCAGGCGGCGAGAAAGACGTCGGCGACGTCGTCCTCGCCGGCGAGCGCGCCGGTATGGGAGACCGCCAGCTCGCGCGCCGCGGCCGAGCGGCCGAGCTTGTAGGCGATGACCGGCTTGCCGCGCTCGGCCGCCGCGAGCGCAAAGCGGCGCAGCGCCTCGGCATTGCGCATGGTTTCGAGGAACAGCATGTAGCCGTCGATGTCGGGATCATCGAGCGTCGTCGCGCAGATTTCGCCGAGCGAGAGATCGACCTCGTTGCCGACCGAGACCAGGCCCGGCGAAGCCGATGCCGCGCGCCTTGCCGCGCGAGAGCAGCGCGCCGATCATGCTGCCGCGAGTGCGAGGCGGCGAAGATGCGGCCGACCGGCAAGTCCGGCTCGTCGAAGGCGGCGTTCGCCGTCAGCATGCGCCTTGGTGCGCAGGTCGACCACGCCGAGGCTCGACGGGCCGACGAGGCGGATGCCGGTGCGCGCGCAGATCTCGCGCAGGCGCGCTTCGCGCGCGCAGTCCCTCGCGGCCGGCTTCCGCGAAGCCGTCGGCCAGCACGGTCGCGACCTTGACGCCGAGCCGGCCGCATTCCTCGACCGCTTCGACCGCGGCCTCGGTCGGCGTCACGATATAGGCGTGCTCGGGCGCCTCCGGCAGCGCGGCGAGCGACGGCCAGGCGCGCTCGCCCAGCACGCGTCTCGCGCCGCGGATTGATCGGATAGACGCGGCCCGGCATAGCCCATCTGCCGCAGGAATTTCAGCGGCCGGCCCGGCGGTCTTGCCGGCATCGTTCGATTGCCCGACGATGGCGACGCGAGCGCGGCGAGAACAGCGCTTGGCGCAGAGCGAGATTTGCCGGGAGGCGCCGATCGGCATGGGCCGCGACTGCGAAGCCGGATCGTGCGTCAAATTGCCCGCCGTCATTGTCACCCTTCGCTATCGACCTGCTGCCTGCAACCGGCCACCAGCGCGAGGACTCCGGGTCCTAATATCACACATATTGCGTTCGAGCGCGCACGGGAGCGGAAAGAACGAGTGCTGCACCATCCCGGCGTCTCTGCTCCTGTGTCCCGATTCCTGAAGTTCGCAATCATTGTGAGGCACGCCCTGTTTGCGAACTTCGGAATCGAAGGACACTAGCAACTTTATGATCTAGTGCGGTCTTTGGATTCGAAGTTCCGTATTCGGACGTGCCGCGGCTGCAATGATACGGACTCGAACCGCCACACTGCAGTGTCCCGATCCCGAAGTTCGCAAGCTCTCGCGGCACCCCTGACGCGAACTTCGGAGATCAAAGGGACACTAAGCAACTTTATGATTCTCAGTGCGGTCTTTGATTTGAAGTTCCTAAAGGAGTGCGCGGCTACAATGATAGGAACTTCAAATCCACTGCACTAGTGATGCGCGCTCGATCGCACGTGCGATCGTGTCGCTCCGCATCACGCAAGGGGATTTTCCGTGGTTGTCATCAAGACCGTTTCGCTCCTGTTCGCCGCCGCCGCTGCATTCCTGGTCGCCGGGAACGCGCCGGCATCGGCGCAAGACACGTTGAAGATCGCCGTGCCGCAGCGTGGCGCATGGGACACCTCCATCACCGAGATCGGCAATCGCGCCGGCATCTTCAAGAAGCACGGTGTCAACGCCGAGCTGCTGTTCACCGGCGGAGGCGCCGAAGCTCTGGGCGCGATCATCGGCCAATCGATCGACGCCGCCGTGTCGGTCGGGATATCGACCGTGCTCGGCAGCTTTTCCAAGGGTGCGCCGGTGCGCGTATTCAGCGCGGAAACCACGGGACAGCCGGACATCTACTGGTTCGTCCCCGCGCAGTCGCCCATCCGCAGCGTCGCCGACTTCAAGGACAAGACCATCGGCTATTCGGTCAGCGGCTCGTCGAGCCACGCCGCGCTGCTGGCGCTTGCTTGCGCAGGAGAAGATCACCGCCAAGCCGACCAGCACCGGCGGCGTCACGCCGAGCTTCACATCGGGGATGACCGGCCAGGTCGATGTGGCGTGGAGCACCATTCCGATCGGGCTCAAGGAGGCCGACGAAGGGAAGATCTCGCATCGTGGCCCGGGCCTCGGACGTCGTCAGCCTGCGCAACCGCACCGTCCGCGTGAACATCACGAACGCCGCGACGATGGAGTCGCGCAAGGCCGTGCTCGACCGATACATGGCGGCCTACCGGGAGACGATCGATTACATGTATTCGTCACCGGACGCGGTGACGTTCTTTGCTGAAATCGCCGGCGTTCCGCTCGACGTGGCGCAGAAGATGCCCGGACTCGTACCCAAGAGCGCGCTCTCGCCCGATCAGATCGTCGGCATGGACGCCATCATGGCGGAAGCGATCGCGACCAAATTCATGTCGGCGCCGCTCACCAAGGAACAGATCGCGGAACTCGTGCGCATGCCGGTTCCGCCGAAGATAATCCGGCTTGCGCCGGCGCGACATGTCTGCCCCGCCACTCGTGTGACAGGCGCCTGGAGCGGTGCGACGAAGGTCGATGAGAGCGGTCGAGTCTTACTCTGGCGACCTGCCACTCAACGTCACCGCCAGATCGGCCGGGCCCGATCAGAACGGCATCCGGTGCGCAACCGGATGATCGCTCCCTGCCGAGCGGGACGCGCGCGATCACTCCGCGGCCTCGGCCGGCTTGGGACGACGCTGGTCGAACCGGCGGTCGAAGACGTGCTCGGCGATGCGGTTCTTCAGAATCTCGATCGAGCCGCCCGCGATCATCCAGCCGCGGCAGCGCCGCATGCACCATTCCACCAGGCTGTCCTGGCTGTAGCCCAGTCGCGCCCATGATCTGCACCGCCTCGCTCGCGACCTCGAAGCCGGCCTGGTTGCAGGCGGCCTTGGCGACGGCGGTCTCGTAGGCCGACGGCAGTCCGCGATCGGCATTGGCGGCGGCGCGATAGAGCAGGAGCTGCGCGCCTTCGAGCTTGATCGCCATCTCGGCGAATTTCCACTGCAGGCCCTGAAACTCGCACAGCGGCCGGCCGAACTGCTGCGCGCGTCAGCGCGTGCTCGCGCGCCTGGTTGAAGGCATAGCGGCCGAACGCGAGCGAGCGCGCGGTATTGCCGAGGCGCTCGATGTTGAAGCCTGCCATCTGCTTCTTGAAGCCGCCGGGACCGAGCAGCACGTTCTCCGCCGGGATGCGGCAGTTGTCGAAATGCAGCTCGCACCATTCCTCGCCGCTCATGAAGCTCGACGGCTGTCCGATGTTGAAGCCCGGCGCGTCGCGCTCGACGATCACCGAGCCGATGCCGCCGAGCCCCGGTCCGTAGCGCACATAGATGAGGAAGATCGCGGCATCCGGGCTGAAGGTGGAGAACACCTTGCTGCCGTTGATGACGTAGTGCGCGCCGTCCGGCTTCGCGCTGGTCTTGAGGTCGGTCGCGGCGGAGCCGGCGTCGGGCTCGGTGATGCCGAGGCTCATCACCATGCGGCCCTGCAGGAGGTCGGGCAGCCAGCGCGCCTTCTGCTGCGGCGTGCCGTATTCGGCGAACGTGCGGATCGGGCCGAAATTGCCGAACTGCACCACGTCGGCGCTGCGCGGGCAGACGGCGGCGACCTGCTCGATGGCGATGACCGCGTCCATCAGCGTGCCGCCCTGGCCGCCGTCAGCCTCCGGAAGGCTGATGCCCATGAGCCCCTGCGCGCTCATCAGCTTCGCGACGTCGAACGGATAGCGCGGATCGTGCGCGCGCTTGAGCGCATCCGGTCTCGAGCTTGGCGAGCGCGAAGCGGCGCACCGAGTCGGCGAACAGCCTGCTGCTCTTCGGGAAAGGTGAACTGCATGTCTGGTTACCCCTTCGAGACAGATCCCGTGAGCGATGGCGCTGCTCATCTAATGTTCCATCGCCGTCATTCCGGAGCCGCGAGCATGGCTCGACGCTTCGCGTCGCCCGGAATGACGGCGTCCATCTACTAGCGCGATTGCAAGGCGGCGCGGAAGCGATCGCGGCACAGCGAAGCATCGAAATTGCGCTTGAACTCGGCCGGCTCGGTGGGCTTGACCCGCAGCAGCGACGAACGCCGTGCCGTTGCCTTCGCGCAGCAGGCGCGCGCCGGCGGCGATATCGGCGTCGACCGCAACGGTGTGCGTGCGCTTGATGCCGGAGCCGATCGCGATCTTCTCGAGGTCGACGCCGAGGCTGGTATGGCTCTTCTGCCAGCCGGTCTCGCCGTAGTGGCCGTTGTCGACGCAGAGGATCGCGAGGTTGGGCGGGTCGATGACGGCGATGGTGGCGAGCGCGCCGAGGTTCATCAGGAGCTCGCCGTCGCCGGTGACGACCAGCACGCGCTTGTCGCGGCCGCGCGAGCGCGAGGCCGAGACCCATCATGCAGGCCGCGCCCATGGCGCCGCCGAGCGAATAGACGTGGGCGCCATCGCCGGTCACCGCGCCGACGTCGCAGGCGGTGCCGCCCAGGCCGGCGATGAACAGGAAATCCTCGTGGCGGCCGATCAGCGCCGGCACCGCTTCGCTGCGCTCGAGCACGAAGCCGGCGCGCGGCGGCCGCAGCCAACTCTGGACGTCGCGCTGGCGTGCATGGCATCGCTCTGTCCTCAAAACGGCTTGGCGCCGATCAGCCGCTGCGTAGAGCAGCACGGCCACGGCCTGGCCGCTCTTGAACACCATGGTCAGCGCCGCGCTGACGGTGGGGATCACGTCCTCGCGGCTGCTCGATGCGCAGGCAGATGACGCCCATGGCCTCCAGCACCGGCTCGGTCGCCTGGCCCATGGGAAACTGCCACGGATTTCCCTCGCCGAAGTCGCCGCGCATGCTGACCAGCGTGAGGAACGGAAAGCGCGCGCCCTTGATCAGCGAGAGCATGTTGATGCAGTTGCCGACGCCGCTCGACTGCATCAGCAGCACGGCGCGCGCGCCGCCGAGATCGGCGCCGGCGATCAGCGCCACGCCTTCCTCCTCGGTGGTCAAGCGCAATCGAATGCACGCCGGGATCGGCGAGCGAGCGGTCGATGAGGATCGCTGTGGCCGGCATCGGGCACATAGGCGAACTGCGTGATGTCGTGGCGGCGCAGCAGATCGTAGAGATCGTGCTGCCAGCCCACGTCGGTGCTCCGGCCTCGTCGTCGACTTTGCGCGTCCATGGATTACCCGTTGGTTCGACGCTTTTCATTCACCACTGTCTGCCGCCTGCGCACGCTAATCCGGATCAGGGATGCCTTATTCCGCCTTCGCGCCCGACGTCTTGACGATCGCCGACCACTTGGTCTCCTCGCGGTCGATGTCGGCGGCGTATTCCTCGGGCGTCGACGGCAGCGGCTCGGCGCCGTCGATCGGCCAGGCGCGATCTCAGCTCGTCGGACGTCACCGCGCGCGCGCAGCGCCGCGCTGAGCTTGTCGATGATCGGGCGCGGCGTGCCCGCTGGCGCGACGATCCCGTAGTGCAGCACCGCCTCGTAGCCGGGCAGCGCGGCTTCCGCGACCGTCGGCAGGTCCGGGAAGATCGGCGAGCGCTTGGCGCTGGTCACCGCCAGCGCCCGCACCTTGCCCTCCTGCACCAGGGCGACCGCGGGCGGCAGCGAGCTGAAATAGATCGCGACATGGCCGCCGATCAGATCGGTCAGCGCCGGCGAGCTGCCCTTGTAGGGAACATGCGTGAGCTTGATGCCGGCCATGAGGCGGCGAAAGTATTCGCTGCCGAGATGGATGCCGCTGCCGGTCCCGGCCGAGGCGTAGTTGAGCTTGCCCGGGCTTTTCTTCGCCAGCGCGATCAGGTCGGGGATCGAGCGCACCGGCAGCGACGGGTGCACGCAGCACGACCAGCGCGCTGGTGGCGATGAGGCCGACCGGGGCGAAATCCTTGCGCGGGTCGTAGCCGACATTGCCGTAGAGCGTCGGATTGATGGCGAGCGTGCCGGTGCCGCCGAGCCCGAGCGTGTAGCCGTCGGGCGCGCTCTTGGCGATCTGGCGGGTGGCGATGCGTGCCGCCGGCGCCGCCGCGATTCTCGATCACGATCTGCTGGCCCAGCGTCTTGCTCATCTTCTCGGCGGCGGTCCGCGCCATGAGCGTCGTTGCCGCCGCCGGCCGAGTAGGGAACGATCAGGGTGATGGGCCGGCTCGGATAATCCTGCGCCGCGGCAGGGCCGGGAGCAGGATGGCGACGACGGACGCCACGAGCGCGAATCGCGATTGAGCTGCACCGATCTCTCCGTTGTCATTCCGGCGGCGCATCGGCCCGGAATCCGACCGCGGATTAGGGACAGGCCATCGTGCCGCATGACGCGCGGATGCCGCGGAACCGGAGGACATTGTGTTTCATGGGCAGCCTCATAGCACTCATTCCGGCTTCAGGCCGATCGACTTGATCAGAACAGACCATTTGCTTTCCTCGCGGTCGATCACGGCCGCATGCTCCTCCGGCGTGGTCGCCATCGGCTCGGCGCCTTCCTGGTAAAGCCGCCGCTTGACCTCGTCGGTCGCGAGCGCGGCCCGCAGCTCCTTGTTCAGCCGCTCGATGATCGGCTGCGGCGTGCCGGCCGGCGCCACCAGCCCGTAGCTCAGGACCGCGTCGAAGCCGGGCAACCCCGATTCGGCGACGGTCGGCAGGTCCGGGAACAGGGTGGAGCGTTTCAGCGAGGTCCCGGCCAGCGCGCGGATCAGGCCGCCTTCCAGCGCCGCGCGCGACACCGGGATCGGATTGAAGCCGACCTTGACGTGGCCGCCGGCGAGATCGGTGATCAACGGATTGGAGCCCTTGTAGGGGATCTGCTGCACGTCTACGCCCGCCTGCTGTGCGAACAGTACCGATGCCAGGTGATTGACGGTGCCGATGCCGGGGTGCCGACCTGGAACGCCGGGCTTGCGGCCTTCATCATCGCGATCAGGTCGCTCACGTTGCGGACCGGCACGCTCGGATGCACCAGCAGCAAGGCCGGCGCCGATCGCGATGAGACCGATCGGTGCGAAATCCTTGCGCGGATCGTAGCCCACATTGCGATACATGCTCGGGCCGGTGGCCAGCGTGGACGTGTATCCCAGCAGCAGCGTGTAGCCGTCGGGCGTGCTTTTCGCGACCTGACGGGTGCCGACGGTGCCGCTGCCGCCCGCGGCGCGATTTTCGATCACCACCTGCTGGCCGAGCGCGGTGCTGAGCTTGTCGGCGACGGCGCGCGCCATGATGTCGTTGGTGCCGCCCGGCGGCAGCGGAATGACCAGCGTGATCGGCCGGTTCGGATAGGCCTGCGCCCGCGCCGGGACCGGCATGGCGCCGAGCGCGAGCAGCGCCGCGAAGACCGCAAGGCTTCTGGTGCGAGTCGACATCGCCATCGCCTTTCATTCACCCTTGAGACCGATGGCGGAGACAAGCTTCGACCATCGCATTTCCTCGCGGTCGATATCGGCCGCGTATTCCTCCGGAGCGCCCGGCACCGGCTCGCCGCCTTCGACCGCGAGCCGCTTTCTCACCTCGTCGGTGGCGAGCACGGCGTTGAGTTCCTTGTTGAGCCGCTCGATGATGTGGCGCGGCGTGCCTGCGGGCGCGAGCAGCGTCGACCGCTGCACCACCTCGAAGCCGGGCAGGCCGGCTTCGGCGATGGTCGGGATATCGGGCCAGAGGTTCGAGCGTTTCAGGCTGGTCACGCCGAGCGCGCGGAGCATTCCGGCGGAGACGTTGCCGTGGGCGGCCGGGATCGGCGCGAACATCATGGAGATGTGACCGCCGAGGAGATCGGTGATCGCCGGCCCGGTACCTTTATACGGAATGTGGGTGATCTTGATGCCGGCGATGGAGGCGAGCAGCTCTCCGGCGAGGTGATTGGTCGTTCCGATGCCCGGCGAGCCGTATTGGATTTGGCCCGGGGCCGCCTTGGCGATCTTGATCAGGTCGGCGACCGAATGGGCGGGCACCGAAGGATTTACCGCCAGCACGCTCGGCGCCATTCCGATGAGGCCGATGGCGGCGAAGTCCTTGCGCGGATCGTAGCCGACATTCGCAAAGATCAGCGGACTGACGGCGAGCGTTCCGGTGAATGCGAGCAGAAGGGTGCTGCCGTCAGGCGCGCTCTTGGCGACCTGGCGCGCGGCGATCGAGCCGCCGGCGCCGCCGCGGTTGTCGACCACGATCTGCTGGCCGAGCGCTTCGCTCATCTTGTCGGCGATGATCCGCGCGATGATGGTCGCGCTGCCGCCGGGCGGGAACGGCACGACCAGCGTGATGGGACGGTTCGGATAGGGCTGCGCGGCCGCGGGTGCCGCGCCGACGCCGATTGCGGCGATGAGCGCGATCCATGCTGCGCACCGATAGGATGTGGCGCCCATAGCCGCTCCGACTTTCTGCGTGTCCTGCTACTCCGCCTTGGCGCCGGAAGCCTTCACGACCTTCGACCACTGGGTTTCCTCGCGGTCGATGTCCGCGCCGTATTCCGCCGGCGTCGACGGCAGCGGTTCGGCGCCTTCGATGGCGAGCCGCGCCCGCACGTCCTGGCTCGCCAGCACGGTGTTGAGCGCGGTGTTGAGCTTCTCGATGATCGCACGCGGCGTGCCGGGAGGCGCGACCAGGCCATAGCGCAGCACCGCTTCGAACCCGGGCAGCGCGGCTTCCGCGATCGTCGGGACCTCCGGCAGCAGCGTCGATCGCACCGCGCTGGTCACCGCGAGCATGCGCAGCCTTCCGGTCTTGGCGTTTTCATGCGTGGCGGGGACCGGAGCGAACGCCATCGGGATATGGCCGCCGAGCAGGTCGATGATCGCCGGTCCGGTTCCCTTGTAGGGAACGTGGGTGATCTTCACGCCGGCGACGGTGGCGAAGTATTCCCCGCAGACGTGGCTGACCGTGCCGATGCCGGCCGAGCCGTAATTGACCTTGCCCGGATTGGCCTTGGCGTAGGCGATCAGCTCGGGCACCGAATGCACGGGAAACGACGGATGCACCACCAGGGTGTTCGGCGCCGTGCCGATGCGGCCGATCGGCTCGAAATCGGTGCGGGGATCGTAGCCGACATTGCCGTAAAGGCTCGGTCCGATCGCCAGCGTGCCGGTATATCCCAGCAGGATGGTGTAGCCGTCGCCCGCGCTCTTCGCGACCGCGCGGCTGCCGATGGTGCCGCCGGCGCCGCCGCGGTTGTCGACCACGATCGACTGGCCGAGCACCTCGCTCATCTTGTCGGCGACGATGCGCCCGACGATGGTGGTGCTGCCGCCGGGCGGGAACGGCACGATCAGCGTGATCGGCCGGTTGGGATAGTCCTGCGCGACGCGCGGGCGCTGCCAGCAGGAAAACTCCCGCCATCAGCGCCGCCGCAACGGCGCCGTTACGTAAAGCGATCAGCTTGGGCATTCGCTGCGTTTCCTCATGGTCGACCTTATGACTGGTCTTTGTGTTCGTCGTTGTCGGATTGCGTCCTGTTGATTGGTCCTGCACCTGCTCCTTCAAGCTCACATTCATTCCGGCTTGATCCCCGCGGCCTTCACCAGGTCCGACCACATCGCCACCTCGCGGTCGATGATAGCGCCGTACGCTTCGGGCGTGGTCGGCTGCGGCTCGGCGCCCTCGATCGCCAGCCGCTGGCGCACCTCTTCGGTCGCGAGCGCGGCATTGAGCGCCGCGTTGAGCTTGTCGATGATGGGGCGCGGCGTGCCCGCCGGCGCGGCCATGCCCCATCGCAGCGGCACGTCGTAGCCGGAAAGTCCGGCCTCCGCGAAGGTCGGCACCTCGGGGATCAGCGCCGAACGCTTCGCGCCCGTCACCGCGAGCCCGTAGATGGTGCCGGCGACGATATGGCTGTGGGCGTTCGGGATCGCGCTGATCAGCACGCCGATGTGACCGCCGAGCAGGTCGTTCAGCGCCGGCCCCGCGCCCTTGTACGGGACATGCGAGAGCTTCATGCCGGTCCGGTAGGCGAGGAGCTCGACGGTCAGGTGGTTGAGCGTGCCGGTACCGGGCGAGCCATAGGGAATCGGCGTCGTGGTTTCCTTGCCGATCTTGATCAGCTCGGCCAGCGAGCGGGCGGGAAAGCTCGGATGCACCGCGATCAGGTTCGGCGTGGCCGCGATCAGGCCGATCGGCGCGAAGTCCTTGTGCGGATCGTAGCCGAGATTCTGGAACAGGCTGGGTGATGTCCCCACGGTCGCGCTGGTGATCACCAGCAGGGTGTAGCCGTCGGGCGGGGCCTTGGCGACAGCGCGCGTCGCCACCGTGCCGCCGGCGCCGCCGCGGTTGTCGATCACGATCTGCTGGCCCAGCGTCTCGCTCATCTTGTCGGCGACGCTGCGTGCCGCGGTGCTGGCGCTGCCGCCCGGCGCGAACGGAACGACGAGCGTGATCGGACGGGTCGGATAGCTCTGCGCAACCGCAGGTCCCGCTGCCGCAAGCACGCCGAACACGGCGAGCAGGATAGAGCGCCTGCGCATCGTCATCATCCTCCAGGTGTCTCTCGGCCGCCGCGCCGGCGCGCGCGGGCGAGGCGCATCCTCGCATTCCCGTCCATCTTTGCAACCGGCGCGCAGATAGGCTAGGGGTCAAGCGTCCGGCGTGACGCTTCATCACACGTCGATCGCCGCGGCAACGTATGACGTCAACGATGACCTCTGACGATGACCTTCGACAATGGCTTGGGCCGATAGCTTTCTCCGCACCCTGAAGGACAACGAGGTCCGGCTGGTCAGCTACGTCCCCGACAACGTGCTCACGCCGTTGATCGCGAGCGCGTGCGGCCGACAACTATTTCATGTCGGTCAATGCGACGCGCGAGGACGAGGCGCTCGGCACGTTGGCGGGCGCCTATATGGGCGGGCTGCGCGGCGTGGTGATGATGCAGACCAGCGGCTTTGCGCTGATTGCGAACGCACTGGCCTCGCTGATCGTGCCCTACCAGATCCCGGCGATCATCGTGGTCTCGGAGCGCGGCACGCTCGGCGAGTTCAACATCGGCCAGGTCACGGTGGCGCGCGACGCTGCGGCCGACGCTGGATGCGCATCGCCGTCGAGCACCATACGCTGACCGACGACGCCACCATGCCGTTCATCGTCGACAAGTCGATCAAGCAGGCCTTCACCACCCAAAGCCCTGTGCGTGTTCATCCTGTCGCCGCTGCTCACCGGCGGAAATCCGCTGGCCGCGGCCAAGCTCGAAGTGAGAGATCGCACGTGACCGCTCCCACCATCGATGCGCCATGCTGTCCAGGTGCTCAACCGCGCCGACCTGACCAGCCGTCTGGTGGCGAAACTCAGAGCGCGACGAAGCGGTGGTCGCGGGCATCGGCAACACCAATTTCGATCTCTATGCCGCCGGCCACCGCCCGCAGAATTTCTACATGCTCGGCAGCATGGGACCTTGCCTGCCCGATCGCGCTCGGTGTCGCGCTCGCCCAGCCCGAGCGCGGGGTGATCGCGCTCGAAGGCGACGGCTCGATCCTGATGGCGCTCGGCTGTCTCGCCACCATCGGCATGGTCAAGCCGCGCAACCTCACCATCGTCATCATGGACAACGGCATCTATCAGATCACCGGCAAAGCAGAAGGCTCGCGACCGCCGGCACCGCCGACGTCGTGGCGATCGCCGCGCGGCGCCGGCATCGCCGACAGCCATTGGGTACGCGACGCGGCGCATTTCGAGACGTTGATGTCGCGTACGCTTCGACGAGGGCGGCCCGCTGCTGCTGGCGGCGAAGATCGACGACCAGGGAGGCACGGTGCAGACCGCGCGACCCGGCCCTCATCCGCCAGCGCTTCATGCGCGGGCTCGGGACCGGGCGGCAAAGCGCGCTCGACGCCTGAAGGTTATCGCGGCGCAGAAACATTGCCGCATACTCGCGGTGCTGCCCTCGCACTCTTCGCGGGTCATGCGATAGTGCTGTCGTCCGCGTTTCGCCGATGAGCGCGACGATGTCGTCATCATGCCGGAGGCGGCCGCACCATGAAGCGCATTCGCATCATCCACAACACGCAGTACCATTACAGGCAGCCCGTCACGTTCGGGCCCCATCGCGCGATGCTGCGGCCGCGCGAGGGCCATGACGTTCACATCGTCAAATCGCGCCTCGACATCGGGCCGCCGGCGACCTTGCGTTGGCTGCGCGACATCTATGGCAATTCCATCGCGGTCATCGATTTCCAGGAAGCCGGAAAGACGCTCAGCATCCTGAGCGAAGTGGACGTCGATCTCTACGACGACAATCCGATCGAATGCCTGATCGAGCCGACGGCGCGCCTGTTTCCGTTCCACTATGCGCCGGACGAGCAGATCGAGCTCATTGCGTACCGCCTCACCAGCTATCCCTACGACACCCCGGCGTTGCAGGCATGGCTAAACGATCTGCATCATCCCGGTCAGGTGATCGCGACGTTCGATCTGCTCAACAACCTGAACACCCATATCTACCGCTCACTCAAATACGTCTCATCGCGAGGAGCCGGGGTTCAGCTCCCGCACGACACGCTGGCGCTGCGGCAGCGGATCGTGCCGCGACTTCGCGGTGCTGATGATGGAGGCCGCGCGATATTGGGGCTTCGGCGCGCGCTTCGTCACCGGCTACATCCAGATGGGCGAGGGCCAGCATGGAGCCACGCATGCCTGGACCGAAATCTACATCCCCGGCGCGGGCTGGCACGGCTTTGATCCCACCAACAACAAGCTTGCCGGCAGCGAGCATATTTCGGTCGCGGTGGCCCGCGAGCAGGACAAGGCCTGTCCGCTGTCCGGCAGCTGGGCGGGGATGCGAATGCCTTCGAGCGCATGGAGGTATCGGTGCAGGTCGTGCACGTGGCCGCGTAGCTTCAGAACAGATATGGCCGCTTGAATCAGAAGTCTTGGTGACCTCTGCTGACGGCGTCGTCGCGTCACCGTGACAATTGCGGGTGACGGAAGCTCCCATGCCGGTGGCGCGCTTGACGCTCTGGCGCTTTCAGCGTTGATTTGCGTGCGAACGACTGATGCATGCCCTCGGAGAGCGACATGCAGAGCGTGTTTGTCGGCTTGAATCGTCCGGCCTTGGCCGGTCGGCACGCGTGCCGATGCCGGAGCGTCGCCTTCTCGGTCATGCGCTGCCTGTTCTGCGCTCCTGGCGCGGGCCCGCGGCTCCTGCTTGCCGGACTGACGGCAGCTTCGCTGTCGGCCTGCCAGCCCGAGGCCGAAACCGCCGCGCCGCAGGTTCGTCCGGTGCGCACGGTGACCGTGGTGAAGCGCGATGTCGGCGAGACGGTCTCCTACACCGGCCGCATCCAGGCGGAGAACGAAACCCGCCTGGCCTTTCGCATATCCGGACGGATGGTCGAACGCCCGATCAATGTCGGCGATCACGTCGAGCCGGGACAGGTGGTGGCCAAGCTCGAGCCGCAGGACGAGCTCAATGCCTTGCGCACCGCGCAGGCAAGCGTTGCGGCGGCACAGGGACAATTGAACCAGGCGCAGAGCAACTTCGATCGTCAGAAAACGCTGCTGGCCAGAGACATTGCCTCGCGCGCGCAGTTCGAGCAGGCCGAGTCGGCGTTGAAGACCGCGCGTGCGCAGCTGGATACCGCCGAGGCGCAGTTGAAGGCCGCCAAGGATCGGGTCAGCTACACCGAATTGCGCGTCGATGCCGGCGGTACCGTCGTCGCGACCGGCGCCGAGCCCGGCGAGGTGGTGCAGGCCGGGCAGATGATCATTCGCGTCGCCCGCAAGGACGGACGCGATGCCGTGTTCGATGTGCCGGCCCAGCTGTTGCGGTCGGCGCCGAGCGATCCCGTGATCACGGTCAGCCTGACCGATGATCCGGCGGTGACGGCGACCGGGCGCGTGCGGGAGGTCTCGCCCCAGGCCGACCCGGTGACCAGGACCTTCGAGGTCAAGGTCGGCCTGACCGATCCGCCGGCAGCCATGCGGCTCGGCTCGACGGTCGTGGGGCGCATGAAGCTCGACACGGCGCCGGTCATCGAAATTCCCGCGACGGCTCTGACCGAGTCCGACCGCAGGCCGGCGGTCTGGGTCGTCGATCCGAAAGACATGACCGTGTCGCTGCGGAATGTGGAGGTGGCGCGCAACGATCCCGCGACGGTCGCCATCGCGGAAGGCCTCGATTCCGGCGAGATCGTGGTCACCGCGGGTACGCAGGCGCTGCATCCCGGCCAGAAGACCCGCCTGCTGGATCCGTCGCGGTGATGCAATTCAATCTCTCAGGATGGGCGCTCGGGCACCGTTCCTTCGTCGTGTATTGCATGGTCGCGCTGACGATCGTGGGCGCGATGTCCTACTACCGGCTCGGCCGCAACGAGGATCCGGCCTTCACCTTCAGGACGATGGTCGTGCAGGCGGCATGGCCGGGCGCGACCTTGCAGGAGACGCCTCGACCAGGTGACGGAGCGGATCGAGCGCACGCTCCAGGAAACGCCGCATCTCGATTTCCTGCGCAGCTACACCAGCGCCGGCGTCACCACCATCTTCGTGACGCTGCAGGGCAGCACGCCGGCCAGTGAGGTCCCCGACATCTGGTATCACGTGCGCAAGAGCGTCGGAGACATCCGCCACACCCTGCCGGCGGGCGTGGTCGGGCCCGGCTTCAACGACGAGTTCGGCGACACCTTCGGCATCATCTACGGCTTCACCGCCGACGGCTTCACGCACCGCGAGCTGCGCGACTACGTCGAGGACGTCCGCGCACGGCTGCTGCGCGTGGCCGACGTGTCCAAGGTCGAGATCCTCGGCGCCCAGGACGAAAAGATCATCATCGAGTTCTCCACCGACAAGCTCGCGGGACTGGGCATCGATCGCGGCGACGTGATCGCCGCGCTGCGGGCGCAGAACGCGGTCAGCCCCGCCGGCATCCTGCAGACCGGCGACGAGAGGCTCGCGCTGCGCGTCTCCGGCGCATTCGGCTCCGAGCTCGACATCCTGGCGATCAATATCGCCTCGAACGGCGCGCCTGATCCGCCTCGGCGACATTGCCGAAGTCCGACGGGCCTACGTCGATCCCCGCAGCCCATGTTCCGCGTCAACGGCAAGCCGGCCATCGGCGTCGCCATCGCCATGCGCGACGGCGGCGACATCCTGACGCTCGGCCGCAACGTGCAGCGGACCATGGACGCCATCACCGCCGAGCTGCCGGTGGGCATCGAGCCTGTCCTGGTGGCCGATCAGTCCTCCGTGGTCCGCGGCGCGATCGGCGAGTTCATGACCTCGCTGTGGCAGGCGATCGCGATCATCATGGCGGTCAGCGTGCTGCAGCCTCGGCGTGCGCGCCGGCGCCATCGTCGCGCTCTCGATTCCGCTGACGCTCGCGATCGTGTTTCCGGTCATGCAGTTCGTCAGCATCGACCTGCAGCGCATTTCGCTCGGCGCGCTCATCATCGCGCTGACCTTGCTGGTCGACGACGCCATGAGCACGATCGATGCCATGACGCGCGCGCCTGGCGCGAAGGCGATCGCCAAGGAACAGGCCGCCACCTTCGCCTACAAGACGCTGGCGTTTCCCGATGCTCACCGGGATCGTTCGTGACCATCGGCGGGCTTCGTGCCGATCGGGTTTGCCGCGAGCGCGGCCGGCGAATACACGTTCTCGATCTTCGCGGTCGTCGAGCATCGCGCTGCTGGCGTCATGGTTCGTCGCGGTTCTGTTCATTCCGCTGCTGGGCGTGGCGTTGCTGTCGCCGCCGCAGCACGGCGCAGCGCGTCCGAGCCCGGCAGGGCCGTGCGGATCTTCCGCCGGGTGCTCGTTGCCGCCATGCGGATGCGATGGATCACCATCCTGGTGACGCTCGCCTGCTTCGTGCGTCGCGCTCCTCGCCTTTCCCCATGTGCCGCGACAGTTCTTCCCGTCGTCCGACCGGCCGGAGCTTCTGGTCGATCTGCGGCTGCCGCAGAATGCGTCGATCTATGCCAGCAGCGATCGCTCGGCCAGGCTCGATGCCATCCTTCGCAGGCGACCCCGATGTCGAGCGCTGGAGCACCTATGTCGGGCGCGGCGCGATCCGGTTCTATCTGCCGCTCAGCGTCGAGCTGCCCAACGACTTCTTCAGCCAGTTCGTGATCGTCGCCAAGGACGTCGCCGCCCGCGAGCGGCTGCGCGCCAAGCTCGAGCGCGTGCTGCGGGACGATTTCCCGAGCGCCGTGAGCCGCATCGTGCCGCTGGAGCTCGGGCCGCCGGTGGGCTGGCCGGTGCAATACCGCGTCAGCGGACCGGACGTGACCGAGCTGCGCGACATCGCCTTTCGGCTGGCGCAGATCGTTGCCTCGGACAGCCGGTCCCGGCGGGTCAATTTCGACTGGATCGAGCCGGGCAGGAAGATCCGCGTGCGCATCGACCAGGATCAGGCGCGCCTGCTGGGCCTGAGCTCAGGATCGATTGCGGCGGTCATGAACACCGTGATGTCGGGCGCGGCGGTCACGCAGGTGCGGGACGGCATCTACCTGGTCGACGTGGTCATGCGGGCGACCGACGAGCAGCGCGTCTCGCTGTCGACGCTGCGCAACCTGCAGTTTCCGCTCCCGAACGGCCGCACGGTCCCGCTCGGCGTGTTCGCGACGCTTCGATTTCGAGCAGGAGTTTCCGCTGATCTGGCGCCGCGACGGCGTCCCGACCTTGACCGTGCAGGCCGACGTGGCGCAGGGCGCCTCGCCCGAAGCCGTGGTCAGTCGCGCTCGCGCCGGCGGTCGCGAAGCTCGACGGCGAGCCTGCCGCAAGTCCTATGCCATTGCGGTCGGCGGCACGGTCGAGGAGAGCGCGCAGTCGCAAGCCTCGGTCTATCGCGCGTCATCCCGCTGATGCTGTTCATCGCCGTCACGCTGCTGATGATGCAGCTGCAGAGCTTCAGCCTGCTGTTCCTGGTGCTGAGCGTCGTTCCGATGGGCCTGATCGGCGTGGTCGCGGCGCTGCTGCTGTTCCGCCAAGCCGCTCGGCTTCGTGGCGATCCTCGGGATCCTGTCGCTGCTCGGAATGATCGCGCGCAACGCCGTGATCCTGATCGATCAGATCGAGGCCGTGCGCGCCGAGGGCGTGGCCGTCTGGAACGCGGTCATCGAGGCCGCCATGTCGCGCTTCCGCCCGATCATGCTGACCGCGATATCGACGGTGCTCGGCATGATCCCGATCGCGCCCACCATCTTCTGGGGGCCGATGGCCTACGCGATCATGGGCGGGCTACTGGTGGCGACGCTGTCTGACGCTGCTGTTCCTTCCCGCGCTCTACGTCGCCTGGTTCCGCGTCAAGGAGCCGGCCGACGACGGGCACGAAAGGGATGCACGATCCGCCGAAGCGATCTGATCTTTCGCTGCTGATCGTGTTATCGTTCAAGCTGATCGGGGTGCTGTAGCCGAGGGAACTGCGGGACACGTAACATCGCTCGGGCCGGCATTCCGACAGATTCAAGTCACAAGCAAGGGAGGACTACGATGCTGTTCGAAGGTGGTTTCAGCTTCTCGAACTTCCTGGTCGACGTCTTCGCGGTGTTCGTCTTCGTCGTGTGGTTTTGGTTGCTCATATCAGTCTTCATGGACTTGTTCCGGCGTCATGACATCTCAGGCTGGGCCAAAGCCATCTGGGTGATCGCGCTGATCGTATTCCCTTACCTCGGGGTGTTCGCGTACCTGATCACGCAAAGCCGGGGCATGGCGGAGCGAAGCAACCAGCAGGTTCAGCGGCGCGCGATGAGCTACGGCAGGTCGTTGGGTTCAGCGCCGCGGATGAGATTGAGAAGCTCACCAAGCTAAAGGCGTCGGGGTCGATCACCAGCGAGGAATTCGCGCGTCTTCGTGCCAAGCTCGTTCAATAGTCCGCCAGGAATGACCGCACAAACTCAAGATCTGTTACCCCGCCGGCGACCCGACGCGAATTGCAGTCCTGTCAACTTTCAGGCCGCGAGACGAACAGGCCCATTCCCAGCCGCTGGGACAGGAACTTGGCCACGAGTTGTCCCTTGACGCTGTTTCCCGCGCTGTCGAGCGGCGGCGCGAACGTACCCAGTCCGCCTTTGCCGGGAGAGACGGTGACGATGCCGCCGCCGATGCCGCTCTTGCCCGGCAGCCCGATGTCGTAGAGCCAGTCGCCCGAGGTCTCGTACAATCCGGCGGTCGTCATCACGGCGAGCGCGTAATGGCAGACAGCCGGCGTCGACCACCCGCTCCCTGGTGAGCGGATTGACTCCGCCGTCGGCCAAGGTCGCGCCCATCACCGCCAGGTCCTTGGCGCTGACGTTCAGCGAGCACTGCCTGGTGTACAGGTCGGTCGCCTGCGGCCGGATCGCAGTAGATCCGGCCGTAGCTCTGGAGCAGGTGGGCGATGCTCTGGTTGCGATAGTTGGTCTCCGAGGCGGACGCGTAGACCTCTTCGTTCAGTGCAAGCGTTCGGCCGGCGAACCGGCGACAGGCCGTCCTGGATGAACTGCCACTTGGCAGCCGCGGTCGCGCCCGGGACGAGGCTGGTCGCTGCGATCGCCCCGGCATTCACCATCGGGTTCGTCCGTCCGTCTGCGCTGCGTTCGACGGCGGAAAGCGAATTGAACGGCAGCCCGGTGCTGTTCGCCCCGAGCTTCTCGCGCGCCTGCTCGGCGCCGATCGCCTGACAGACCATCGCGAACACGAACGGCTTCGACACGCTCATGATCGAGAATGCGTAGTCGGTGTCGCCGACTGCGTAGACGCTGCCGCTGGTGCCGACCACGCAGACGCCGAACAGCGCGGACGGCACTGCCGCCAAGGCAGGATAGGCCTGCGAATTCTCTCCCTCGGTGTTGGATTTGTATCGCGCGTGCGCTTCGGCCACCAACGCGGCCACCAGCTCGGGGCTCGGCAGATGACCAGTTGAGACGTACGGGGATCCGGCTCCCGCGTCGCTCTCGGCCCGCGTGCGCATCCGATCGCCCCCTGGCTGCTGCCGTTCAGGATTGTCGCAATAGGCGCCCCGTTTCACAGACCGGTCAAGTCGAGTCCAGAGCGCTCCGCTTGCGAAGCTGGGACATGCGGCTGGCCGTTCGGATGAACCGGTTTTGTTGGATGGCGCGACCTGGAATCATACCAGCTGGTCAGCGCGCCGCCAGCATCGCCGCGGCGAACGCGATCGCCAGCACCAGCATGCACAGGCCCGCCGCCGGCCATTGCCGCAGCACGCCGTCGCTGCGCTCGATCCCGCTGCTCAGGATAAGTGCCGCGCGTCGGGCCGCGCCGATCGTCGCGGCGACGATTGCGTGGGGGACCGGATCGCCCCAGCGCCCGAGCAGGATCGCCAGCGCAGCGCCGCCGAGGACCGGCCATACGCTCGACGACAGTGCCTGAAGCACCGTTGAGTCGGAGCGACGCCGTGTGTAACGGGAAGATACGCTTGCCAAGGAGACAAGCCCGAGCAGCAGCGAGCACAGCGCGAGCGCCAGCGCTGCCGCTTCCCCGATGCGCGATACCGGCGCACGCGGCGTGACCGGTTCGTCCGCGGGCGTCAGCGCGTGGGCGAGCACCAGCACCACGTAGCCGCTGGTGAAGAATCCCGCCCGCCTGATCACGACCGCCCACCACCATTGCCCCGTGTCGGCCGCCGCTTGCAGCAGCAGCTCCTTCGCGAGGTAGGCGCCGCTCGGCGGCACGCCGATCAGCGCCACGCCGGCCAGCGCGAAGGCGAGGACGCTCATGGGCAGCGCCCGTCCGATGCCGGCCAGCCCCGCGATGCGATCGTGGCCCGAGCGCCGCGTAGATCAAGCCCGGCCGCCATGAACATGGCGGCCTTCGCGGTGGCGTGGGAGATCGCCTGCAGCATGCCGCCGGTCAACGCGCCGCCGCTCTCGAGCTGCGCCGACGCGGCGTCGAAGGCGAGCGGAAACATCAGGAACAGGTAGCCGATCTGCGCCAGCGTCGAATAGGCGATCAGCAGCTTCAGCCGCTGCTGTCGCAGCGCGACGACGCTGCCGAACACGATCGCCGCCGCGCCCAGCGCGGCGAGCAGCTGCGCGGCCGCGAGGCCCGGCAGTCCCGGCATCACGTCGAACCAGAGCCGCACGACGATGAAGAACGATCCCTTCACCACCAGCGCCGACAGCACCGCGCTGGCGGCGGCCGGCGCGCCGGCATGGGCGGGCGGCAGCCAGAGATGCAGCGGGAAGAGCGCGGTCTTGGCGAGCAGTCCCACCGTCATCAGCGCGGCCGCGACGAGTGCCGCGGGCTCGGCGTGGACCCGCTGGGAGAGCAGCGACGATGTCGAGCGTGCCATAGCTGCCGTAGAGCAGCGCCGCGCCGACCAGATAGAGAACCGAGCCGAGCAGCGCGAACAGCAGATAGCGCAGCGCGGCCTGCAGCGTCTCCGCGCGGCCGTCCAGGCAGACCAGCGGCACCGCGGCGAAGGTCAGCAGCTCCAGCGCGACGTAGAGCGTGAACAGATCCCCGCCCAGGAAGACGGTGTTCAGCGCGCCCCAGATCGCCAGCAGCAGGATCCAGAACGCGAACGGCGCGCGCGCTTCGACCGATCCCGCAGGCGTGCGGAAGTCGGCGCGCGCAAACACGCCGACGGCGCAGATCACCACCGCCGTGATCGCCATCATGACCACCGACAGCCCGTCGGCGCGCAGCGCCACGCCGAGCGGCGGCGCCCAGCCGCCGAGCAGATAGACGAGCGGCTCGCCCGTCCGCGCGCAGCGCGACGGCGATGGCGACCGCGATCGCCAGGCCGAGCGGCATGGTCGCCAGCGCGATGCGTTCGGCGTGGCGCCCGCCGGCGACGAAGGCGAGCAGCACGCCCGTCGACCGGCACGACGATCGCCAGCACCAGCAGGACGCCGCCCGTCGTCGTCGCCGCGTTCAGAACCGGCGCTGGATCAGGCATCAGGCGCTGTCGGATCGGCGTCCGCGCTCGCCGGTGCCACGAGTCGGCGCAGCGTCGCCGAGCCGGTCGCCTCGAACAGCCGCAGCAGCAGCGCAACCGCGAGCGCGGTCGCGGAGAAGGCGACGACGATGCCGGTGATGACCAGCGCCTGCGGCACCGGGTCGCCGCCGAAGCCGGCCGCCGCACCCCGGCGCGCGACGACGCCGAAGATCAGGAACACGCCGCTGCCGAGCAGATTGAAGGCGAGGATCTTGCGGAGCGGCTGCGGGATTCGCGATCAGGCCGTAGAGGCCGAGCCCCACCAGCCACCGCACGCGCACAGCCCGAACACGGTCGCGGCGCTCATCGTCGCGCGCTCCGTTCCGGCGCGCCGGCCAGCAGCAGGCCGAGCGTCACCGCGATCGTCAGCGTCATCGCGACCTCGATCGATCAGGATCAGCGGCTTGGCGTACGCCACCGGATAGGCGAGGAACGCGTCGCCCAGCCAGAGTCCGCCGAGGCCGACGACGAGGAAGACCGCCGGGCCGGCGATCAGCACCAGCCGCAGCCATCGCCGGCCGACCGGCGGCGCATCCGCGAGCCCCGCCATCATGACCAGCAGCCACATGGCGGCGAGGATCGTGCCGCCCTGGAACGCGCCGCCGGGATGGTCGGCGCCCGACCCAGAAGATGTAGATGCCGACGACGATGCCGACCGGCGGCAGCAGCCGCGCGAGGAAGGCGAGCACGCCGTGCGGATCGGCCTGGTGGCGCGGTCCCGGACGTCCGCCCCAGACGCGGTCGGGCGCCAGCGACCACACGCCGACCAGGGCGAGCAGGAGCACGACCTTCTCGAGCAGGGTGTCCATCGCGCGAAAGGCCATCAACACGCTGGTGACCGGATTGCCGAGGCCGGTCGCGGCGACGTTCGCGGCAGCCGCCGGCGCGAGCGTGGGCGCGGGATCGGGCAGCGACGAGCACGCCGGCCGCGAGCGCCGCCGCCACCGTCGCCGAGAGCAGCGCGGCAGCGACGCCGCAGCGATCGCGCCGGGCCGCTCCGCCGCCGCCGGCGCCTCGGTGGCGCGCAGGCGGGCCGCCGCGCCGAGCAGCAGCACGCCGCTCAGGCCGCCGCCGATCGCGGCCTCGGTCAACGCCACGTCGACGGCGTCGAGACGCACCCAGACGAGCGCGAGCAACAGTCCGTAGGCGACGAAGCCGACGACCGCGGCGAAGGTCTCGCGCGCGGCGATCGTCCAGACCGCCACGCCCAGCACCAGCAGCGGCGAGCGCGATCTCGAGCGCCGACGCGATGGTCATGCGTCATGGCGCGCGGCTCCTCGCGCGCGCGCGGCGCGCGCGATGAGCTGGGACACCGTCGCGCCGGCCAGCAGGACGAGCAGCCAGACGCAGACCAGCTTGAGCGCCGTCGCGCAGGCTGTCCGCCTGCGGCAGCAGCCCGAGCACCACGAGACCGAGGCCGAGGTTGTCCGCCTTGGTGAGCGCGTGCAGTCGCGTGCAGCGTATCGGGGAAGCGGAGCAGCCCGACGGTGCCGGCGAGGAAGAAGAACGCGCCGGCCGAGACGGCGGCGATCGTGACGATGTCGAGCGCGACGCTCATCCGCCCTCCGTCGATCTCGCGGCGCGTCCGGCCGACGGCTGGCGCTGCCCTTCTTGACGAAGGCGATGGAGGCGAAGGTGGCGAGCAGCGCGAGCGGTCAGCGCCGACGTCGATCGCCGCGGACACGCCGGTCGCCGCGCCGAGCAGCAGCAGCGCCGCGATGCCGCCGGTTCCGATCAGCTGCGCCGCCATCATGCGGTCGGCGTCTCCCGGCCCGCGCAGGACGCGGACCAGGCCCAGCGCCAGCAGTCGCCAGGATGAAGCCGGAGGCGGCGAGTCAGGAACTCAGTCATGGCGCGATCCGCCGAGCGCCCGACAGCGCCGCTTCCTCCGCGGCCAGCTGCGCCACCACCGGCTGATCGACGTCGAGGCAGTGGTAGAGGATGCGTCCGCCCTCGTCCCCGGCCGGCACCGTGCCGGGCAGCAGGCTCGTGAGCGCGGTGAGACGCGTTCGCGCGACCGGGCCGGGCGGAAAGCGAACCGGGTAGCGCACGAAGCCGGGGCGCGCAGCGGCAGCCGCGGATCGAGCGCGCGCCACGCCAACACGTCCGCACCGGCGGCGACGGACTGGCACGCGAAGCGCAGCGTCGAGGCTGGGCGAGGGCGACTTGGGCGACACGCGCGCGGACCCAGGCGGCAGGGCGCAGGCTCGTCCAGGTCGCCGCGAGGACCGCCGCGGCCGCCGGCGGACGAGATCCGCGGGATCGGCGCCGGCGAGCACCAGCCAGAGCACCAGGGAAGCTACCGCTCGCGGAGCGCGCGCGCCGCGCACGGACCGGCAGCGCTGGCGGCGCACTGAATCGTTCATGAGCCTCGCTCCGTGACCGTGCGCGAGACGCGAAGCGTACCGCGCGGGCTACGGCGTTTCCAGCCTGAACAGAGCGCGAGCTTGCGTTCGACATGAAATGATGGTCGGTCAGTCATCGCACCGGCGTGCGCACCTTCGCCGAGTGCGTTAGATTTGCCGCGCACGGTAGTCAGAACCGCTGCAGGGCTTTGGAGGCAGCTGCTTGAAGCCGGTCATCGATCCGCGCCGCGGCGACGTCGAGGATGACGCATCGAGCACCAAGCGTCGCTCGCTGCTGTCGCTCGCCGGCAGCCTGCTGGCGGAGATCAGCCTGCCGAAACTGGCGGTGGCCTGGTTTGCTGCTGATCGTCGGTCCGGGGCTGGTACTCGGGGTCGCGCCGGTGGTCGCCGCGATCTGGCTCAGCAAGCTGACGAGCAAGCTCGAGTATCCGGTCGCGGGGATTTGGCCGCTCGTCATCCTCGCGGTCATGGTCGCGCTGGGATGGTTCGGCGGGCCGCACGCTGTTTCGGCTGGCCGAGAACAGCTTCTGGTCGCTCAACTCGCTGGCCGTCCAGCCCGCCTACACCATGTGCCGCGAAGCGTTGCGCCAACTGGCCGAGAGGAGGCTGGCGGCACGGGCCACCAGGCGCAGCGCGCGCGGCTGCGCGCGCGCGGCGGCTTTGGTATCCGGCGCCGTGATCTGCGCCGTCGCGCTGGCGGTGCTGGCGGCGGTGCTGCCGAGCGCGGATCTGATACGCGGCGCGTCGGGCGTCGGCACTGCCGGCCATCTGGCCGTGGTCGCGCTGGCCAACACGGTCGTGCTGGTCGCCGCCTATCTCGCGGTCGCCGCCCTGGTCTGGGCGATCGCCGACGCGACCATGGCGCAGCCGCAGGATCTCGATGAGTTCGCGCAGCGTCCGAGCGCGGGCAGCACCTGGCGCGTCGCGCACCTGTCGGACGTGCACGTCGTCGGCGAACGCTACGGCTTCCGGATCGAAAGCGGGAGGTCGGGGCCGAGCGGCAACGAGCGCCTGCGCGCGGCTGCTCGCCGAACTGGATCGGCTCCACGCCGGCGAGCCGCTCGACGTGATCCTGATCACCGGCGACATGACCGATGCCGGCCGCTCGAGCGAGTGGGCCGAGTTCATGGACGCGGTGTCGCGGCTATCCCGAGCTTGCCGAGCGAATGCTGATGATTCCCGGCAACCACGACCTCAACATCGTCGATCGCGCCAACCCGGCGCGGCTCGATCTGCCGACCAGCCCGAACAAGCGGCTGCGCAAGCTGCGCGTCCTGTCAGCGATGGGCTGCGCTGCAAGGCGAGCGCGTCCATGTGGTCGATCGCGCGCGCGGCCGTCTGGGCGGGACGCTCGCGCGAGGCGCTGACGCCGCATCTCGGCGCGATGGCCAGGTTCGCCGATACCGGCAGAGCCGGTATGGTCGAAGGAGCTGACGCGATCTGTGGACCAACGTGTTCCCGATGGTGCTGCGCGCCCGAGCGCGACGACGGGCTCGGCATCATGCTGCTCGACTCGAACGCCGATACCCATTTCTCCTTCACCAACGCGCTCGGACTGATCTCCACCGATCAGGCCCGCGCCCTGGAGAGCGCGTGCGCGCAATATCCGCGGGCGTGCTGGATCGTCGCGCTGCATCACCACGTGGTGGAGTATCCGCGGCCGGCGAAGCGCTGTCCGATGCGGATCGGCACGGCGCTGGTCAACGGCAACTGGTTCGTGCGGCGGCTCAAGCCGCTCGCACACCGCATCGTGCTGATGCACGGCCACCGCCACATCGACTGGATCGGCGAATGCGGCGGCATGCCGATCATCTCGGCGCCGTCGCCGGTCATGGAGGCGACCGACGAGATGCAGACGTGCTTCTACATCCACACCTTCGCGGTGGGGAGGACGGGCATCTCAAGCTGCTGCGCCCGCAACGGATCACCGTGGCCGGAGAGCCGAGCCTCACGGATTAGAGCGCAGCCGTTCGGTTCGACGCAAGCCTTGCTGCCGCTTGAGCGATCCAGCCCAACAGGACGTGTTCCGATTTTGCCCGACTGCAGGCCGGGCGCGCGATACGCGCCGGTCACGTCCATTGCAGGCGCTGCATGATCGCGCGGCCCATCACCCAGTCCTTGTCGCTGTCGCTGAGGAAGCTCAGCTCTTCGGTGAAATGGCTGATGCGCTGGCGGTAGCTCGCCTTGGCGTACGAGTTCGTGAGATCGGTGCCCCAGTAGCTGCGCTGCGGGCCGTAGGCGTCGAACACGCGCTTCGAGTGTCCCGCGACGTCGCGGAACGGATAGGGCTCGCGCGAGATGCCGGGCGAGGCCGACAACTTGACGCTGACATTGGGGTATTTTGCCAACGCCACGGCCTGCCCGATCGCGTCCTCGACCCTGTTGTCCTTCAGCATCGCCGCGGTCAAGCCCATGTGATCGAGGATCAAGGCGAGTTGGGGATGCCGCTCCGCGATGGGGCCGAGCAGCGAGACGCGGCCCGGCGCGAAACACATGACGGGAAGTCCGGCCTTTTCGGCCGCCGGCCAGAACCAGTTTGCGGTGCCGTCGGTCAGCCAGGGAATTGTCTGCGCGTTGTTGAAGGTCACGCGAATTCCCGCCATTCCCTGCTGCTCCTTCCATTTCGGGAGCAGATCGGCGGACTTCGGGTCCTGCAACGGGATGCGGCCCATGACGCGGAAGCGGGTGGGATAGCGCTTCACCGCCTCGAGCGCATAATCGTTGCGGTCGCCGGGCCATGACGGCGGGACGATCACCGCGCGATCGACGCCGGCTTCATCCATCATCGGCACGAGCCGCTCGATGGTGAACGGCTCCGGCAATTGCGGCTGGAGGCCGGGGACCCATTTCCAGTCCGGCGACTCCGCCTTCCACAGATGGACCTGCGCATCGACGATCTGGCGTCGGTCGGCCTGGGCGGCGGCCTTGTGCGGGCCTCTGCGTCGCCAGCAGCGCGCCGTGCCGGTCGCAAGCGTACCGGCGACAAAGTTGCGTCGAGTCGGCATGGATCATCCTCCCTGAAGCTCGCTGCGACGGCGTTCATTCAGCGACGCCGTCTTGCAACCCGATTGTGCGACTTTCCGGCCCGCGGCCACAACGGCCTTGAATGCGCGGACAGCCTCGAAACCGACATGGGAGCTCGACGCCCCACGCACGCGACGGCGCAATATCAACTACTTGATGACTACGGTATTGACTACGTAACGAATCTTAGTATGAGATTCTCATCCTCGTTCCAGGAGGGGCGTCTTCAGAGACGATCCTGAAGGCGGAGCGGGGAGTGGCGTCCTGCGGCTGCGGCTCGTAACCGCGGGCCTGGAGGTCCGGGACACCGCCCGCCAGGCATGACGACCTGGCTGCGAGGAGCTCGCTGCACGGATCCGGAGGCAATGCCGGAGATGGAAGCGCGGCCCCCGGCCGAAAACCGCCACGGTGGAGCGCCGAGAGGCGAGCGTCCCGCGTCATGGGACGCGCCGCGCCTCACCAGCGCGGATGGTCGCGCCTCGCAAGCGCGACAACAACACAACGTGCGCCTGTCGGCGCTCCGCCCACCCCTCTGGATCGGGTGCGGACGCGATTAAAGCCAACCGGGCGACACGCGCCGCGGGAACGAAGAAGACTGCGCTGTTTGACATCGCGAGTTGAGACGACGGCCAATCGCGTCTCGTGTCCCGGCCGAGCGAGCGTCAGCGAGCGCGAGAGCCGGGACCCAGGGCGACACGACAGATCGCAGCCGGCATCCTCTGCGCTTCGCGAGTCGACGCGCTGGGTCCCGGCTCTCGTCGGATTCGCCCTCTGCACTCGGCCGGGACAAGAGAGCGCGCGTACCTGCATCCCGACCATTTTGGCCAAACGAACCCACGTTGCAGAACGGCAACAAAGCCGAGCGCGGGCGTCGCAGGTGTTGCCGAAGCCCTAGGCCGCCTTGCGCTTGCTGCCCGACAGCAGCGTCGCGACCCATCGCGTGGATTCGCGCTGCTCGCAGACGGTGAGAATCGCGATCACGATCGGCACGCCGATGAACGCGCCCGGGATGCCCCAGAGAAAGGCCCAGAAGAACACCGCGAACAGCACCAGGAACGGCGAGAGCGCGAGAGCGGCGCCCGCGATGCGAGGCTCGAGATAGCTCCCGATCAGAAACTGGATCAGGTTGAGGCACAGGAACACGATGATGGCCAGTTGCCAGGACTCGAACTGCGCCAGGGCGAAAAGCGTCGGAAACACCGTCGCGACCAGAGGGCCGATGAACGGGATGTAGTTCAGCACGAACGCGATCACGCCCCACGCCGTCGCCAGTTCGAGACCGGCCAGGAGCGCGAAAGCCCCAGACCACGGTGCCCGGTCAACACGCTCATGATGCTGCGGACCAGCATGTATTTCTGGAACTTGTCCGCGATCCGTTCGCTCGATTGCAGGATGGTCTGCGCGCTCTCCGGGTTCCGGAGGCTTTCGATGTTCGACCGGGCGATGTCGACCTCGAGCAGGCCGAGCACCGTGAACACGAACGTGATGATCGTAAACGAGAGCAGGCCGTGGATGCGCGCACCGATCTCCTGCACCGCGCGAATGAGCCAGCCGGCGTTGAAATTGTCCACCAGCAGGCTCGTGAGCAGAATGCCGTGGCCCTCGAGCCAGTCCGTCAGTTGCAGATACAACGCCTGGAATCGGGCGGCGTTGTCGATGAGCCAGCGGCCGACTGTCCCGAAACTCCAGGCGATCAGGCCCACGAGCACGGTCACCACGACGAGCGTCACGACGAGCGTCGCGAGCAGCGCCACAAGCGCGGGCATTCTGGCCTGCAGGGCGCGTTGCAGCGGCCATACGATGGCGATGACGAAGAGCGAGAATGCGACCGGCGCGAGGATCGAGCGCGCGAAATAGAGCGCCGCCAGCACCAGCACCGTGGTGCAGAGGCCGAGCATGATCAGTGCGGGCCGGCTGGTCATGCCGGCCTCGTCCGGTCGAGCGTGCGCCAGCGGTGGGTTGTCATGTTCTAAAATGAACCGAAGAGGAGCCAAGCGCGATCACCGCGACAAGCGCGATGATCGCGCCGACGATCGCGACCATGACGATATCGAGATAGCTCTCGCGGTGCGATCAGGCCGCACACGGCGAGCAGCGTCACCACCGCGCCGTTGTGCGGCAGGCTGTCGAGCGTTCCGGAGCCGATCACGGCGACACGGTGCATCAGCGCGGGATTGATCCCGGTCTGCGCCGCGAGCTGCATATAGGTGCTGCCGAGCGCGTCGAGCGCGATGGTGAGACCGCCCGAGGCCGATCCGGTGAGAGCCGCCAGCACGTTCGTGGCGACCGCCAGCGACACGAGCGGGCCGCCCTCGATCGACAGCACCCAATCGCGGACCGCATCGAATGCGGGCAGCGCCGCCACCACGGCGCCGAAGCCCACCAGGCTTGCGACGCTGACAGGCCGGCAACACCGAGGCATTGGCGCCGGCATCCATGCTCGCGCGCAGCGACGGAAGGCGGCGCCAGTTGACCGCGATGACCGTTGCGATCGCGCAAGCGAGCGCAACCATCACCGCCCACACGCCCGCGACCGCCGGCAGCGACGTGGCGCCCCAGTGTTCTTCCGCCAGGAACGAAAAGTCGAGACGCGGCAGGACCAGCGAGCGACATCACCAGGTTGACGATCAGCACGACCACCAGCGGCAGCGCCGCCCGACCGATGGTGGGCGAGGCTTTCGCTGTGACGACCGCGATGGATTTCGGCGGGATCGAACTCGCGGGCGGTGGTGGCGCGCTCGCGCACGATCGGATCGTCCGCCGCGGCCGGACCCGCCGGCGCCGTCGGCAGCGCCGTAACCCTCGCCGGCGGCGGCGCGCGCGCGCCTCCGCCCGCGCCAGCCACCACAGGCCGAAGCCCAGCATGATGGCGGATGCGATGATCCCGAGACCGGGCGCGGCGAACGGCGTGGTGCCGAAGAACGGCATCGGGATCGCATTCTGGATCGACGGCGTTCCCGGCATGCGCCGACATGGTGAAGGTCGAGGTCCCGAGCGCGATCGCGGCGGGCATCAGCCGGCGCGGAATGGCGGCCGCTCGAAACAGCGCCTGCGCCATGGGGACGAGCACGAAGAACGCAACGAACAGGCTGACGCCGCCATAGGTCACCAGCGCGCCGGCCAGCACGACCGCGAGCATGGCGCGGCGCTCGCCCAGCCGTCTCGCGTCATGAAGCCGGCGATCGCCGAGACCGAGCCGCTGTCGTCCATGAGCTTGCCGAACAGGGCGCCGAGCAGGAACAGCGGGAAGAATTGCGCCAGGAAGGTCGCCGCGCTGGACATGAAGGTTTGGGTCCAGCTCGGCCAGCAGCGGCTCGCCGCGCGAACGCGGCGGCGAGCAGCGCGGCGGCGGGAGCGAGCAGCAGCACGCTCCAGCCGCGAAGCGCAAGCCAGATCAGCAGCGCCAGGCCGAGCAGGATGCCGATCAGGCCCATCGTGTCAGACGCCTTCCAGCAGTTCGTCGAGATCGAGGCTCGAGCGCCGGCCCAGATCCTCGTGCGTGGTCGGTCAGGAATGCTTGCGCGGCGCGCCGCCCTCGTCGCGCAACATGGACGAGGAATTCCCACTCGGCGTTGAGCTTCGACGAATAGCCGAGCTCGACCATGATCGTCGCTGGAGACGCGGTGGATGCGCATGTCCGCCCACTTGGCGCTCTCGCAGTCTGCCGGTGTGAGCGACCTGCCGCAGCAAGCGCGATCATCGCGCAACTCCTTCAGCAGCACGGCATTGAACGAGACCTCGTTGAGCCGGTTGAGGATGTCGCGGGCCGAGCGCGGCGTGCCCGGCCGCTCGACCGGATTGATCTGAACGAGGATCGTATCGCTGCGACGTGCATTCGCGCACCAGCGGCGTGATGGTCGGGATTGCCGGAATAGCCGCCGTCCCAATAGCTCTCGCCGTCGATCTCGATGGCCTGGAACATGCGTGGGCAGGCAGGCCGAGGCGAGCAGCACGTCCGGCGTGATCTCGCCGTTGCGGAACACGCGGCCGCGGCCGGTGCGGACATTGGTGGCGGTGACGAAGAGCTTGATCGGCGCTCGCGTCAGCCGCTCGAAATCGATGACCTCGGCCAGGATGTCGCGCAGCGGATTGGCGCCGCTCGGGTTGAGGTCGTAGGGCGAGAACACGCGCGCCATCAGGTCCATGGCGACGAACATGCGGCGAATAGTCGAGCGTCCAGCGGCCCAGCAGCACGTCGAGCGGACTGCGCCGGAACGGGCTGAAGCAGCGCCGCCTGGGAGACGCGGCGCCAGAAATTCTCCAGCGCGGCGCGCGCGCCTCGGCGCCACCGTCGGCATAAGCCGTCGACCAGCACCGCGGCGTTCATCGCGCCGGCCGAGGTGCCGGAGATGCCGTCGATGCCGCAGCCACGGCTCCTCGAGCAGGCGGTCGAGCACGCCCCAGGTGAAGGCGCCGTGCGCGCCGCCGCCCTGCAGCGCGAAGTCGACCAGAATGGGAGCGCGGCTCACCGCATCGGGGCTCGGCGTCATCTTGGTCCATCGAAAAGGCGAACCGCGGCGGCGGGTGGGCCGCGGTGCACGGGTCGATGCAAGAATGCCGTATTTCTTCGGCAGGAGCGAGGGTCGTCCGCGGCGAGCTAGTTCGGTCCTCGGCGCCGCGCCGGCCGGGGCAACGGTCGGGCGCGTGAATCCGGGAATCCTGCGCAGCACCGCCTTGAGCGGATCGCTGACCCAGGCCTCGGTCATGAAGTCGATATGCTTGACGTCGTCGGTCGCGGCCACGAATGCGACGCTGCCGCGTGCGAGGTTCGCCGGCAGCACGTTCTGAAAGCGCACGCCGCGCTCGGTCAGCAGGCGCTGCAGCGTTGCGTTCTCCTCGCGCGATGCCTTGCCGAACGTGCTCAGGAAGAAGGCCGGCGGCCGCTTCTCCAGCCAACCCGCGAACTTGTCGTACTCGCCGTAAAGCGCGTCGAACAGCACGACGCCGCGCAGGCGATCGTCGGCGCGCCCGGAGTGAAGGATGAACGCGGCCGGATTGTAGCCGCCGCTATAGGCGGCGACCACGACAGGCGCGGCATGAAACGCCCCGCGCGCGCGGGCATCGCCGTAGAGCTCGGTCAGCCGCTCGCCTGCTTCACGCAGAAATTGCGCGAACACGCCCGGCTCCCAGAAACGGCCGGCGCTGGGATCGAGCGCGTTCACCGCGAACTGCGGCGCCACCAGCACTGCATTGAGGCCGGATCCGGTGACCTGTCGCGGCACCGCCTGGCGATTGCGCACATCGCGGGTGAGCGTCGCTTCGTTGCCGTGGAAGAACACGACCATGAGCGCCGGCCGCCGCGGATCGAACCCCTTGGGATATGCAGCAGCACGCGCCTGGTCGCTGTAGGTCTGGTCTTCCCAGTAGGTGCCGCCGCGCGACGAGTCAGTGGCCGCGCCGCTCGCCGTCCGCGCACATCGAGGAACGGCCGGTTCTTGTCCGGCACGTCGCCGTGATAGGGGAACGGCGTCACTCTCGAACGGAACCAGCGCCGTCTTCGACGACGGCAACGGTGCAAGCTCGCGTTTGGGTGCGGGGGCGGACATGGCGATGGTGGCGCTTTGCAGCAGCAGGGCCGGACGCAACGAGCGCAAGCGATGCCGCGAGGCGGCGTATCGTGGTGCCGCCGGTGCGGACCCGGAGCGGGCTGCGTCCGGTCATGCCGCCGTCGGCAGAGGCGCCGGTGACGGCGCCTCGGATGGTTGCAGCGGCAGGAGCACCGCGAAGAAAGCCGGCATCGCCAGCAGATAGGCGCCGCCGGCGATCATCAGCACGGCGTTCAGGCCGAACGACGTCGCGATGATCGGCACCAGCGGCGGCGCCGATGACGGAGAAGCAGCCGTTGATGCCCCAGGCCCACAGGAACATGTGGTCCTTGCCGAGCCGCGCCAGCGTCGTCATCGCGGTCGGCATCGGGAAGCCCATCAGGAACGCCGGCGGGAAGATCAGCAGCGAAGCAGAGCAGCGATGCGCAGCGCATAGGGCAGCGTGCCGATCCAGTCGAGCACGCGGTCGAGGTGACAGGCCGTAGCCGATCAGCAGCACGCCGATGGCGAGGAAGATCCTCGGCATCGACGCTGCGCGCGCGGTCGAGGTAGCGCTCGGAGACGAAGGCTGCCGAGGCCGGAGAACACCAGCATGCCGGTGATCAGCACCGAGGCCGACACCGTGGCGTTGCTCAGCGCCAGGATGAAGTCGGAGATCAGGCCCACCTCGACCATGATGTAGCCGGCGCCCAGGCAGGCGAAATAGACGATGGTGCGGAACTTGCCGGGGTTGCGGCTGAAGATGGTGCGCCAGCCGAAGATCAGCGGGAGCAGCACCGAGCGACAGCGCGGCGATGGCAGGCGATGCCGAGCGTCGCCCACAGCAGCAGGTAGCCCCACTCGTCCTGCAGCAGCTCGAGCCGGTCGGTGACGCGCAGCAGGTCGCCCGGCTTGACGTAGGCGGCGAAGTAGGGCCGGTTGTTGGTGAGGAGGCGGGTGTCGAACACGTAGTCGTCGGCGACCTTCTCGCCAGCCGCCGTTGACGAGATGATGCCAGGCCAGCTGGCCCATCACGGTCGCCGGCACGCGCGGCGCGGCGGCTGTCCGCCGTCAGGCGCCGTCGGTCGCCGGCGCGGCTGCCTTCGCCGGCGGCGTCGTCGTCGGGCTCGCTCTCCGATGGGCCGTCGGATCGGCGGCCGCCCTCGAAGAAGATCTGGTTGCTGGTAGTCCTGCAGGACCTGCGGCGGTCTGCGATCGTCGTATTCGAAGCCGGGATAGTAGATCTCGTCGAACGACATGGCGCGCGGTGTGCGCGCTGCAGCTTGGCGATCTCCTCGGCGTGAAGCCGCCGCGCTTGTAGAGCACGGTCGCGGTCGAGAGGTAGCTCGACGACGACGAAGAAGCGGTCGGCGATGTCGCCGCCGTCGACCTCGCGCGCCGCCGCGGCCATGGTGGCGTAGAGCTTCAGCACCGACTTGGGCGGCTCCTCCTTGTTCCACAGCGTGACCGACAGGATGCCGCCGTCCTTGAGCGCGCGCATGTAGCTCGCTCATCGCCTCGCGCGTGTAGGAGTACTTCTCGACGATGGCGAAGCCGCCGGGGCTCGACAGGCCGGCCGAGATCGGCCAGGCTCAGGTCGATGACGTCGTAGCGGTTCGTGGTGTGGGCGAGATAGAGCCGGCCGTCGTAGTCGATGACGCGTGACCTTGGGGTTGTTGAGGACGTCGCCGGTGAAGTCGCGCAAGCCCTTGTCGTTGCGGAACGGCGTCGAGCACCGCGGGATTGCCCTCCGCCACGGTGACGTGCTTGGAGCTGCTGCTGCAGCGCGACCGCGGTCGAGATGCCGCCGCCGAACTGGACCACGAAGGTGTCGGGCGCCTGCTTGATCAGGTAGGGATAGATCATCGGCAGGAAGCGGTAAGTAGGCGGTCTCGTTCGGCCGGCAGGTCGCGGATGATGCCGCTCGGGCCCTCGCCGTCGATGTACAGGCCGAGATAGGCGTTGGCCGGCATCGTTCGGCAGGTTGAACGCCGCGTTGTCGGACAGCCCGGGCGCGAAGTGCAGGTACGAGCTGGAATAGACCTCGAGATAGCCGAACGGCGAGGCGCGCTCGTAGACGCGCTGGCTGTCGGGGAACTTGCGCGCGTAGGACGACGCCCTTGTAGTCGGACACCGCGAGCTTGGGGATGTCGAGCAGCGGCGGCAGCGCGAAGTGCACGGCGACGCGACAGCCACCGCGACGGCCGAGCCAGGCGATGCCGCGCGCGGTCGCCGAGCGCCGACGAACCACAGCACGCTGCCGGCGAGCCACAGGACGAGCGGCACGACGATGAGGTTCTCGGGCGTGACGAAGTACATCGCCACCAGGAACGGCGAGCCCGCACAGGCCCGAGCCCGACGAGGTCGGCGAAATAGACGCGGCCGAAGATCTTGCTGCGCCTTGAGGAAGACGGTGCCGAGATAGAGCGCGCCGGCCAGGAACGGCAGCATGTAGAGCACGAAGTTGCCGAGCAGCCGCCACTTCTGCATCGGGTCGGAGACCAGGAAGATGGCGTTGAACGGCACCTGCTGCGCCAGCGAGGTTCGCACGCCACCATCAGCGGGCCGAACAGCAGCAGCGCGGCCGTCGCCACGCCGCTGCCAGTGGCGCTCGAACCAGCCCTTGCGCGACGCACATGACGGCGCTGGTGAGGCCGAAGCCGAGCATGGCGAGGCTCACCACCAGCGAGCCGAAATGCGCCCAGCTGCCGACCGAGAAGATGCGCATGATGCCGATCTGCAGCGCGATGACCGCTGCCGGCCTCGAGACCGACGGCGAGATAGAGCGCGAGCGTCGGCGCGAGGTCGAGATCGAAGCGAGGCCGCGCGGGCTGGGCCAGCGTCACGGGCCGCACCGGGCGAAAAATTCAAATGATTGGGACTTCACGGGAATCCTCGCCGGCGCGGGCGCATGACATCGCAGCGTCCGACGGATGCCAGCAACACCACGCCAATATGTCGCCCGTGGGGCCGTCGCTGGCGCCGGCCCTCGTGTCCCGGACGAGCGAGCGTCAGGCCGCGGTGAGGTCGTGCGCGGCGGGGACGGCTAATGACGAACGGCGTCGATGGCGCGGCGTTACGGTCCGCCCACGATCTTGAACTTCTGCACCCGCCGGCCCCAATCGGTCTCCGCCACGTAGATGTTGCCCTTGGAATCGACCGCGATCGTGTGGCCGTGGGTGAAGTTGCCGATCTGATGGCCCGGCCGGCCGAAGCTCGACAGGATCTTCCCGCTGGCGTGGTCGAGGATATGCACCTGCTCGGTGCCGCCGTTCATCACGTACATGAACTTCTGCTCGCGGTCGGGCGAGAACGCCACCCACCAGGCGGTGCCGCGCTTGTCCGGGAGCTTGCCGGTCGCGTTCGGGATCGGGATGTTGCGCACGAACGTTCCGTCCTTCTGGAAGACCTGAACGCGGTTGCCCTGGCGGTCGCAGGCATAGATCAGCCCGGCATTGCTCATCGGCGATGCAGTGCACGACCTCGGCGAACACGCCGGGCGCGCCGCTCTGCGTCTCCTCGTCCGTGGCCTGCCGCCCCCACTGCCGCAGGAACTTGCCGTCCTTGTCGAACACGGCGATGCGCCGGTTGCCGTAGCCGTCGGCGACGTAGATGTCGCCGTTGCCGGGATCGACCACCATGCCCGACGGCATGTGGAACTGGTCGCGCGCGGCGTTCAGTGCCCTCGCCGCGCCGCGTGCCGTCGACGGAGTCGAACTTGCCGCGCGTGCCGATCTGCAGCAGCAGCTTGCCGTCCGGCGCGTATTTCTGGATGACGCCGTCGGCGTTGCCGGCGACCCAGACGTTGCCTTCGCTGATCGACGAAGCAGCCGTGGATCGAGCCGGGCACGGTGGTCTGATCGCCCCATGACCCGACCACGTTGCCGTCGGGGTCGAACTTGATGATCGAGGGCGCGGAGATCGACGTTTCCTTCTCCTCGTCGGTGATGTTGCGCCGGTTGACCACGTAGACGTGGTCCTGCGCGCTCGTGCACACGCCGCCGAGCTGGCCGGTGATCCAGGCTTCCGGCAGGTCCTTCGGCCAGGTGGCGTCGACCGCGAATTTCGGAGCGTTCTGGGCCTGCAGGTCGACGAGAGATCGCGGCGGCAGCGATCAGAACTGACAGCGAAGGCGCCATCGTTCACCCATGTCATCGGTTCACTTTCACGCTGATGCCGAGACGCGGCTTCACCGTCTCCGCTGAGGCCTCAGCTACTCGAATTTCTTGCCGCCGAGATAGACCGCTTCGATGCGTGCGCATGTTGGTGATGTCGTCGAGCGGATTCTTCGCCAGCACCAGCAGGTCGGCGGCCTTGCCCTTGGCGAGGCGTGCCGAACTCCCGGTCGATGCCGAGCATCTCCGCGTTGTTCTTCGAGAACGACTGGATGATCTGCATCGGCGTGAGCCCGGCGTCGCGCATCAGCTCCATCTGGCGGTGCTCGAAGAAGCCCTGGATGAAGTAGCGGTCGAGCGCGCCGCCGGAATCGGTGCCGAAGCCGAAGCGGATGCCGGCGTCGGCGAGCTTCTTGAGGTTCCTCTTGTCGGTGTCGAACATCGCGCAGCCAGCGCGGTCGCGTCGGGATCGTTGGCCTGATCCTCGCGCATCTTGGTCTTGAGCAGCGCCAGCCGCTCCGGCGTCAGCCCTTCTGGAAGAACGGATTGTCGGTGAAGCCGGCGGCCGTCGCCGAACACGAACAACGCCTCCTCGCGCGCCAGCGTGGAGATCACCGAAACGTTGCGCGCCTTCAGCGTGGCGATGAAGTCGTCCGGGATCTCCTGGTCGCGCACGTTGTGCGCCGAGGATGTTGACGCCCTGGTCGACCATCCTGCGCGCGTCGGCGAGCTCGACGATGTGCGCCATGCGTGATCTTGCCGTGCTTGCGCGCCTGATCCATCACCGCGGCGGTGAACTCGGGCGTGAGCTTGGGATGGCGGCCGCCCTGGGCGTCGATCCATACCTTCACGAAGTCGGTGCCCTTGGCGACGATCTCGTCGACCTTGGCGCGCGCCTTCATCCGGCGTCTTCGCCTCCGAGCCCGGCTTGAACGGCTCCGACATGAAGCGGTACATCACCGTCAGGATGCGCGCGCCCGCGCAGGTCGCCGGCCTTCTGCCGCTGCCTTGAACTCGCTGCACGTCGTCCTGGATCGAAATACATGCTGGTCGTGGTGGTCACGCCGTAGAGCGCGTATTGCCGCAACTGCGGATCGCGCGGCGGCGGGCCGCACATGGCCGTGGCCGTTGATGATGCCCGGCACGACGAACTTGCCGGTGAGATCGACGACCGTCGCGTTGGGCGGAGCCGCGACGGCCGGGCGCCGATCTCGCGGATGCGTCCATTCTCGATCACGATCGTGACGTCGCGCTGGGCGCGCCGCGCCGGTGCCGTCGATCAGCGGTGGCGTGGGTCAGAGCGGTGGTTTGCGCCGCCGCGTTCCCGCTGACTGAGCGCCGCCACGGCGAATACGACCAGGAGTGTCGCCCGCATCAATCCTCCCTGTGAAAATCGGTTCTTTGTCGTTCGACGCGATGAGAGCCGCGGCCAAGTTATCAGCGCGGCGGGCGAAGGTCCACGCTTGCACAAGGTTCACGCTCATTCCTGGAACGCGGTCTCGCGCGTCTTGCGGAACTGCGGCAGCGCGATCAGCGAGGACCACCGCGGCGGCCAGCACAAGCAGCGTCAGCGAGAGCGGCCGGTAGACGAAGATCATGGGATCGCCGCGCGAGAGCACCATGGAGCGGCGCAGATTCTCCTCCATCAGCGGCCCGAGAATGAATCCGAGCACCAGCGGCGCCGGCTCGCAGCCGAACTTGACCAGAGAGAAGCCGAACAGCGCGAACAGCGCGCGTGCAGCACGACGTCAGTGGTGCTGTTGTTGACGGTGTAGATGCCGATCAGCGCAGAACACCAGGATCGCCGGATAGCAGCAGCCGGTAGGGCACCGCGAGCAGCCGCACCCAGATCCCGATCAGCGGCAGGTTGATGACCAGCAGCATCAGGTTGCCGATCCACATGCTGGCGACCATGCCCCAGAACAGGTCGGGCCGCTTGGTCATCACCGCCGGGCCCGGCTGCGATGCCCTGGATGATCATCGCGCCCATCATCAGCGCCATCACCGCGTTGGACGGCAGGCCCGAGCGTCAGCAGCGGGATGAACGAGGTCTGCGCCGCCGCGTTGTTGGCGGATCTCGGGCCGGCCACGCCCTCGATGGCGCCGCGTGCCGAAGCGGCTCGGGTCCTGCGCGATCTTCTTCTCGAGCGTATAGCGTCGCGAACGACGCGAGCACCGCGCCGCCGCCCGGCAGGATGCCGAGCAGCGAGCCGAGGCCGGTGCCGCGCAGCACCGCGCGCCAGGAGCCGCGCGAAGTCCTCCGGCGTCGGCCACAGGTTCCTGATCTGGCGACGTCAGCGCGCGCGCGTTGCCGCGGCTGCTCCAGATTGCGCATGATCTCGCCGATGCCGAACAGCCCCATCGACCAGCGGGACGAAGCCGATGCCGTCCGCACAGCTCGGAGACGCCGAAGGTGTAGCGCGTGAGTGCCGGTATTCACGTCGGTGCCGACGAGGCCGAGCAGCAGGCCGACGCAGCACCATGGCGACGCGCCTTGAGCACGCGAGCCGTGCGCCAGCACCACCGCGGCGACGCAGGCCCGAGCACCATCAGCGAGAAATACTCGGCCGAGCTGAACTTCTGCGCGAACGCCGGCAGGCGGCGGCGCGAACGCGGCGATCAGCACGGTGCCGACGCAGCCGGCGAAGAACGAGCCGAGCGCGGCGATCGCGAGCGCGGCGCCGGCGCGGCCCTGGCGCGCCATCTGGTAGCCGTCGAGGCAGGTGACGACCGAGGACGCCTCGCCCGGGCATGTTGACCAGGATGGCGGTGGTCGAGCCGCCGTATTGCGCGCCGTAATAGATGCCGGCGAGCATGATCAGCGAGCGACAGCGGCGCGAGCCCGAAGGTGATCGGCAGCAGCATGGCGATGGTGGCGACCGGGCCGATGCCGGGCAGCACGCCGATCAGGGTGCCCAGCAGGCATCCCGCCAGGCAGAAAGAATGGATTCTGCGCCGTCGCCGCGGCGGCAAACCCGACCATCAGGTTGCCGATGATGTCCATGTCAGCCGCTCCCGAACACCGGGATCGGCTGGCGCAGGCCATAGGCGAAGACGAGGACGACGCAGAAGAGCGCGAGCGCGATGCCGAGCACGCGACCGCTTGCTTCCATTTCACGTCGGCCGACGCGAAGGCGCAGGTGACCGCCACGACGAAAGTGGTGAGCTGCGAGGCCGACGCGGTCGATCAGCAACGCGAACAGGAGCACGGCGACGAGAATCAGGGAGGCTCGGATACCACCGGCCGGCCTCGATCGGCGGACCGTCGACCGCGACCGCCCGCAACCCGATCACGGCGCCGAGACGAGAAGGCCGATGCTCAGCAGCGCCGGCATGTAGCCGGGTCCCATGCGCGAGACGCTGCCGATGTCGTAGTCGCGGCCGAACCAAATCCCGGCGAGGCCGAGGGGCGATCAGGATGATCGCCGCCCCGACATCCTGCGGGCTCTTGATGCGCATCGTCATGGCTTGTGCGGGTGCACCGGATGGTTCGCGCCAGGAGCGGTACGAGCCTATTCGATTCTTCCGGTCTCGGGGCCTTCCAACGGGACACGTGGGCTTTTTGCTCCGTCACCCGGCAATGGCTCGAAAACCGATTTCGCGGGTTGGTTGCCCCCGTAAGCTGTGATTGAGTGGCATTCCACCCGCCCAAGGTCCTCGATGAAAAACATCAATCCGAATCCGTTCACCACGCGGCCCGAGATCGAGGGCACGTTCGGCGTCGTCACGTCGACCCACTGGATCGCGACCGCGGTCGGCATGGCGACGCTCGAGAAAGGCGGCAACGCCTTCGATGCCGCCGTCGCCACCGCCTTCACGCTGCAGGTGGTCGAGCCGCACCTCAACGGCCCGGGCGGCGACGTGCCGGTCATCCTCAACGACGTGCGCAAGCGGCAAGACCGAAGTGATCTGCGGCCAGGGGCCGGCGCCGGCCAAGCGCCACCATCGCGCACTACCGCAGCCTCGGCCTCGACATGGTGCCCGGCACCGGCCTGCTCGCGGCCTGCGTGCCCGGCATGTTCGACACCTGGATGCTGCTGCTGCGCGACTACGGCACCATGCGGCTCGCCGACGTGCTGGCGCCCGCGATCTACTACGCGCAGCCACGGCCATCCGCTGGTCGAGCGCGCGCAACGCCACCATCGCGACCGTCGAGGAGCTCTTCCGCAAGCACTGGCCGACCTCGGCGGCGGTCTATCTGCCGGGCGGCAAGGTGCCGGCGACCGGCACGCTGTTCACCAACAAGACGCTGGCCGAGACCTACACGCGCGTGCTGCGCGAGGCGCGAGAGCGCCGGCGGCGATCGCGTCGCGCAGATCGAAGCGGCGCGCAAGACCTGGTCGCAGGGCTTCGTCGCCGAGGCGATCGACCGCTTCTGCCGCACGCAGGCGGTGATGGACACCAGCGGCGAGCCGCCACCGCGGCGTGCTCACCGGCGACGACATGGCGCGCTGGCAGGCCGCACGTCGAGGCGCCGCTCACCTACGACTACGGCCGCTACACCGTATGCAAGCCCGGCCCGTGGGCGCAGGGTCCGGTGATGCTGCAGCAGCTCGCGCTGCTCAAGGGCTTCGATCTCGACGGCCTCGATCCCGACCAGCGCGGATTTCGTCCATCTGCTGGTCGAATGCTCCAAGCTCGCCTATGCCGACCGCGAGAAGTTCTACGGCGATCCGGACTTCGTCGAAGTGCCGATGGCGACGCTGCTGTCCGATGCCTACAACGACGAGCGCCGCAAGCTGGTCGGCGACAAGGCGTCGCTCGAGCTGCGTCCGGGCTCGGTCGAGGGCTTCGGCGCCGTGGTGAAGCTGCGCCGCGAGGAAGGCCAGCGCCGCGCCGTCGGCGGCATGGGCGCGGGCGAGCCGACCGTCGGCCGCATCGGCGAGGTGCGCGGCGACACCGTGCATTTCGACATCGTCGATCAGGCCGGCAACATGGTGTCGGCGACGCCGTCCGGCGGCTGGCTGCAATCCTCGCCGGTCATCCCCGAGCTCGGCTTCTGCCTCGGCACGCGCGCGCAGATGTTCTGGCTGGAGGAGGGCCATCCCGCCGCGCTCGCGCCGGGCAAGCGGCCGCGCACCACGCTGTCGCCCACGCTCGCGCTGCGCGACGGCGAGCCCTATCTCGCCTGGGGCTCGCCCGGCGGCGACCAGCAGGATCAATGGACCACGCAGCTGTTCATGCGCCACGTCCATGCCGGGATGAATCTGCAGGAGGCGATCGACGCGCCGGCCTGGCACTCCGAGCATTTCCCGATCTCGTTCTGGCCGCGCACCGCGCGCCCCGGCGTGCTGGTGGTCGAGGGCCGGCTGCCGCACGCGACCGTGAAGGAGCTCGAGCGCCGCGGTCACATCGTCGAGGTCGACGCCGACTGGTGCGAAGGCCGGCTCACCGCCGCCGTCGCGCGACGGCCGCCGCCGCCGCGCCGCCGCCAATCCGCGCGGCATGCAGGCTATGCCGCGGGGCGGTGAGGTCGGGTGTGACCGGGGCGCTTTCGCGCGCATCGCACGGACTGCCGACGGGCAAAGGATACGACCGATGAACGGCGCCGCGCTCGTCGCCGAAATTCTCAAGCGCGAGGGCACGGAGTTTCTCGTCCTGCTATCCGCGCAATCCGCTGATCGAGGCCTGCGCCGGCGCTCGACATCCGCGCCGATCCTGTGCCGGCAGGAGCGGGTCGGCGTCGGCATGGCCGACGGCTATACGCCGCATCAAGCGCGGCAAGCGCAACGGCGTGTTCGCGGCGCAGGCCGGCCCGGGCATCGAGAACGCCTTTCCCGGCATCGCCCAGGCCTATACCGAGAACGTGCCGCTGCTGATCATTCCGGCGGGACTGCCGCTGGCGCGGCAATACGTGCGGCCGGTGTTCCGCGCCGCCGACGTCTATCGCCCGGTCACCAAGTGGTCGGCGCTGGCGCACTGCGGTGCAGGAGCTGCCCGACCTGATGCGCCGCGCCTATCACGCCATGCGCAGCGGCAAGGGCGGGCCGGTGCTGGTCGAGATCCCGGACGAGGTGCTGCGAGGCCGAGTATCAAGGGCGAGCTCGACTACACGCCGGTGCCGGTGCAGCGCTCGGCGCCCGATCCCGACGCGGTCAAGAGGCGCGCGCAGATGCTGCTCGCGGCGAAGAACCCGCTGCTGCTGGGCCGGGCAGGGCGTGCTCTATGCGCGAGGCGAGCGACCGGCTCGCGGCGCTGGCCGAGCTCGTGCCGGCGCCGGTCGTCACCACCAATCCCGGGCAAGAGCGCGATCCCCGAGAGCCATCCGCTGTGCGCTCGGCGCCTCCACGCGCTCGCGGCCGAAGATGTTCACCGACTTCATGGCGAAGGCCGATCTGGTGCTGGCGATCGGCTCGAGCCTCACCAAGACGCCGTTCGGGCCGAGCGTGCCGCCGGGCAAGACCATCATCCATTCCACCAACGACGCCGGCGACATCAACAAGGAGTACCGCGTCGATCATGCGCGTGGTCGGCGACGCCGCGCTGGTGCTCGATGCGCTGATCGCGGAAGTCGGCCGGCAGAAGGCGCGCGCGGCGGCGGCAATGCGCTCGCCTCGCTCAAGGAGGAGGTCGCCGCGGCCAAGAAGGCCTGGCTCGCGGAATGGGCCAAGCATCTCGATTCCGACGAGACGCCGATCAACCAGTACCGCGTGATCCGCGATCTGATGCGCACGGTCGACCGCGACAACGTCATCATCACGCACGATTCCGGCAGCCCGCGCGAGCAGCTGATGCCGTTCTGGGAGACGACGCGCGCCCGGCTCCTACATGGGCTGGGGCAAGTCGACCCAGCTCGGCTACGGGCTCGGCATCACCATGGGCGCCAAGCTCGCCGCGCCCGACAAGCTCTGCGTCAACGTCATGGGCGACGCCGCCATCGGCATGACCGGCATGGACATCGAGACCGCCGCGCGCAACCGCATCGCGATCCTCACCGTCGTGTTCAACAACGGCGTCATGGCGGCCGAGCGCGACGTGCTGAAGATCTCCGACCAAGAAATACGGCGCGCTGACCGTCGGCGGCAACTACGCCAAGGTGGCGGAGGGGCTCAACGTCGCCGCGACGCGGGTCGAGAAGCCCGGCCGACATCGTGCGCGGCGATCAAGGATGCGGTCGCGCGTCACCGAAACCGGCGCGCCGTTCCTGCTCGAGATTCGTGGTCAAGGAAGGCTACGACTTCTCGCGTTATCCGCTCGCCGGGTTGTAATTCGCGAACGAGGTCGACCCATTCCGGTCGTGCCAGTTTGAAGCCTTGCGCCGTGGTCGAAGCGATCGTGATGGCGCATGGTCACGGGGACTGCAGAGAAGGTCTGCCTTGATGGTCAGCTCTGAACGAGGTCCGGACGTTGATGCTGATCGGCCTCGCCGCTGTCTTCATTTTGCTGGTCATCGGCCTGGCAATGAATTGGCTGACCGGACACGAGACGCATCGATCCAGAGATTATCATGGTGTCTGGGCGGTCTTCTGCTCTGCGCCTCGCTTCCTATGGATTCGATATGCCCGGAAGCCTCCGCCGTGAGACGCCGCCGGTGCTGGAGTCAAGCGCGCGAAGCCATGGCGACGTCGGGTCAGTGCGCCGACAACACCGGACGGCCTGCAAAGAGATCCCCGGGAGCAATACGTAGC